>Ga0306920_100011938_pt1 | contig 11772 bp, 6 predicted proteins | sample flu12Cox44000170_FD_204666 | JGI IMG/M metagenome (GOLD analysis project Ga0306920, IMG submission 204666) | Lab enrichment of tropical soil microbial communities from Luquillo Experimental Forest, Puerto Rico - flux4day.12C.oxic.44.000.170 (v2)... | ecosystem: Environmental > Terrestrial >...
GACCCGAAAGGGGCAGGCCGAGCGCAAGCTCCAGGAAAAGGAAGCGAAGTATCTCGACGAGGAAATCCAGCAGAAAGCCGCCTACGCCGAGCAGGCCAAATCGCTCGACGCGATGAACGGGTTCGGGGGCGGCGCTCCAGTCTCCGCCAACGCCACCGCGGCGCACGGCAATATCGGCAAGGGGAGCGTCTCGAGCATGCAGTCGCACCAGGGGTCGCGCGTGCTGTTGTTCGAGGAGGACCTGGTCGCGGCGATGGGCGACGAGATCGTGAGCACCGACAACAAGACCGGCAAAACCCGCTGGAAGCGCAAGATCGACGGCGACATGGCCAAGCTCGGCGGCGCGCTGGTGACCGCGCCGGCGGCCGCGGGCGACGCGATCTTCGTCGGCACTACGGCGGGCGAGGTCTGGCGCCTGGACCCCAAGTCCGGCGAGGTCGCGCAGCGCTGGACGGTCGGCGGCCCGGTGCGCTCGCAGCCGGTGATCGAGGGCGGCTGGATCTATGTTGGCACCGAAGACGGCCGCCTGGTCGGCATCGACACGAAGAACCCCGAGTTCACCGGGTGGGCGACCTGGGGCGGCGACGCGGCGCGGACCGGCGTGTACCAAGCGAAAAAGTGAGCCTGTTGCGGGCGGCTCGCTTCTCGATCTCTTGGGCTCGGCAGCTAGCATCGCGAGTTTGGAGCGGCCGTGCTAATTGTGATGACGCCTCGCCGAATCGATCATCTGAGCGAGAAGATGGCGCGAACCGCTGAACCAAAGAAAGACACCAGCCCGCGAGCGGCGGGACCGGCAGGGCCTCAATTTGAGGCGAAAGTCGCAACCCACTATGCGCTTGCGGTGCTTGCGCAAACGGAGGCCTTCGGGCTTCCCGGCGCGATCGTCGATCGGCTCGAGTTCCAGCGCAGTGGTCAAGGCCATCCGCTAGACGACATCATCGTCAAGGCCACGGCGCGGACGGGCGAGCAACGATGCCTTGAAGTGCAAGCCAAGCGATCGATGTCGTTCACGGAAGGCGACGAAATATTTGCAGCTGTCGTTGCCGCAATAGTCGAAGGCCGCAAAAAAGATGCCGGCCGACGCTTTGCCGTTGCCCTCGAGCGTACATCGGGACCCATCGAAAACGGCGTGCAAGAGGCCCTTGAGCTGTCGCGGCACGCGACCGACGCACAATCTTTCTTGACGCTTCTCAGCACGCCCGGGCGTGGCAACGAGGATATGCGCCGCTTCATTGGCGCCCTCAAAAAGCATCTTGCCGACCATGGCTGCGGCACCGATGACATCGTTTTTGAGGTGGCAAAATCGCTTTCGGTGCTGGTGTTCGACTATGCGCGCCCAAATTCGATCGCCGAACATCACGATCGCACGCGCGCGCGACAGCTGGCCTCCGGCGCCAATCAAGCAAGCCATTATGATGTCTTGTTCGGTCTCATCCTTCGCTCGGACGCGATAGGCGGCGAGACAAACCGCAGCCACTTGATCGATGCTCTGCGCGAGCAGGGCGTCGAGATCGGCCCTTCGCTCAATTTGGCCAGAGCCCGCGAACGTATCGAGGAGCTGAGCCGGTTCGCGCTGAGGGACATCAAGACAACCGTCAGTCATCAACGGCTGGGTCGCACGCATCGCCGACGTCAACTTGAAGAACTGCTCGACGAGGCCGAGCCTGCTTCGCGCGTCGTCGAAATTACCGGCCCAGGTGGCGCCGGCAAGTCGGGGTTGCTCAAATCCGCCGCCGAAGGCCGACACATAATGTCGCGGGTGTTGGTCCTTGCCCCCGATCGAACACCGCCCGGCGGCTGGCCGGCTCTCAGAAGCCAATTCGCGATCGACGCCACAGCCAAGCAGTTTCTGCAAGATCTCTCCTGCGTTGCGGCGGATTGATCTGCATCGATGGTCTCGATCGTTTCCGCGACGAAGGGCAACTCAAGACCGTCATCGATGTGCTGTCCTCAGCGCTCACGGTGCAGGGCGTCACCGTGCTGCTCACAGCCCGGCCCGGCTGGCAAGAACAAGCCGCCCTCGCGTTCGGCGAAGAGCTTTTGGCGTCACTAAAGACCCCGCGCCAGCTGTACGTCGAAGGTCTGGACGACGCCGAGGCCGCTGACTTGGCAGCTGCAACGCCGGCACTTGCGCCATTGCTGCAGCCCGGTCATCCCGCGAAAGCGCTGGCCAGAAACCTCTTCATTCTCCGGCGGCTGCTCAGTACCCGACTCAAGACGGACCGGGTGTTGAGCGAGGCCGAACTCGCTTGGGACTGGTGGAACTCCGGCGCGCATGTCGTCGGCGGTGCGGCCGGAGATGCCCAAGCACGGCGGCGGGTGCTGTTGAGCGTGGCACAGGGCATGCTGGACGGCCAAACGCTGGTCGGCGTAGCAACGCAAGATGCGGCCGCCGTTGCAACCCTGATAGCGGACGGCGTGCTGGTTCAGATATCGACGGATCGCGTCAAGTTTGAGCACGATCTCTTCGCCGATTGGGCCATCGCCTGTGCGCTCTCCGAAGACCCGCAACGCATCAAGACGTTGCCACTCGACGCGCTGCCACCCTTTTGGCTGAGCCGCGGCTTCGAGTTGGCCTGTCGGCGCTTGGCCGAGAGCGACGACAAGGACGCGTGTCCCGCCATCATTAAGGACCTTGAAGGCCTGAACGCCAAGAGTGGCTGGACCGCGCTCGCACTACTGGCGCTTGTGCGCTCGGAACATGCCCGCACACTGCTCGCACGGCATGCTGATCTTTTGCTCGAGGGCAAGGGCGAGCGTGCGGCGAGCCTCATCCGCCGCGTGATCGCTTCGCACGGACAGCCCGCCGAGACGGTCCTCAAGAACGCGCTCCCCTCCGGCGTCACCATTCCCAAAGGCCTCATCTTGCCGGCAGGCCCGCAATGGCCCGAGCTCATCGTCTGGTGCCTCGGTCGAATCGATCGGCTGCCGCCCTCTGCATTGGCAGCCGCGATCTCCCTGTTCGAGGGCTGGTTGACGCTTGCCGCTTTTGGCGAAAATGCGCTCTCGCCGCTCCTCCTGGATCGTCTCGCCGACGTGCTCCTCGCCGAGATCGAAGAGCATGACCGGCCACTGCCAAAGCCCGGTGAGGCCTTGCCCAAAATCAAATACGCCGTCGGGCGGGACGCACTCGAAACTGCGCGGTACCAACTCGCGATCTATGCCCGATCATCGCCAAGTGCCGCAAATCGCTACCTCTCGGCGATCGCAAAATCCAAGCAACCCAGTCGGCGGATGCTGCAGCTCCTCGAGTTTCCGGGAAATTTGGCGAGCGCTGCACCTGCCGCGTTTAGTGCGGCGTTTCTAAACTCCGTTACACGAGATGCAGAACACGATGCCTCCAGGAGAGAGCGGCGATACCGGACACCCTCCATGCTGGAAGGCCCCTTCGTATTGGGTCGCTGTGGCATTGGGCTTTTTGCCGATCTCCTTGCCGCCGATCGCAAAAGCGCCGTCGATCTGATCCGGGGTCTCGTCGCTTCGGACCAAGGTCCGACCAAATCAGACGACGGGTTTGTGCTGACGTTGGCAGGGCACAAACGGCGCATATCTCCGGCCTTCAGTTATGGATGGTCGCGCGGCAACGCGCCGTCGACCATTGTCGCCATGGCCCTCAAGGCACTGGAATTTTCGGCGCACAAACGCATCGACGCCGGTGAACGCCTAGACGATGTTGTGCGGGAGCTCCTCGGCGATGGTCCCGTGAGTGGCGCCCTGCTGCTGGTGATCGTCGATCTCGTCCTCTCCCATTCGTCGTTGGACGGTCCACTGCTCGCCGAGCTGGTTGCCTCAACGGAGCTCTTGACCCTGGACGCGACCCGCGCCCAACACGACGTCGCCAACAAGATGGCGGGAGGGAAGCTCGGATTATATCCGCAAGGTGGCCACCCCGCAGATGCGGCGATCGAGCAAAGCCTGGCAGAACGCACGTCGCGTACCGTCGCTTTGCACGACGCCATCACCCAGATCGTGCTTCGCCAGCCAGATGAGGCAACCGCCGATCTGCGCGCCAAACTGGCCGCGGCCGTCGCGCGGATCGGGGCCTGGACGGATGCCTCCATCGATTGGACCTCCGAACAATTCATGGCGTCCCACGCGCAGCGGCTTGCCTCGAAGGCCAACTACGAGCTGATCACTGAGACGGATGCCGACGGTAAAACACGCAAGGGATGGTCGTTTCGCTGGCCCGAGGAGCAGGCGCGCTGGTCGCAAGAGCAGACCTCCGGCCTCGCCGCCGAGCACACCGCCTTCACCCGTTCACTCGCGCTGCGCATGGCCATGGATGATGAGCAAAAGCCCGTCACGGTCACCGTGGCCGACGCCGAGGCTGAGTTGCTTGCCACCGCTGATGCCTCACCAGGACAAGCGAGCGACTATCACGACCCCAACGACTCTTGGCTGGCCCGCGTCGCTGCGGCAGCATTCTTCGCACGCTTCGGAACGGACGAAAAGGTTGCATCACAAAAGGCAACGTTGTCGGCGATCTTCGATCGCGCGCTGCAGCAATCAAACCGCGAATTGCGCAATCTGCGATACGACGTGATGTACGATGCGCACGCGCTCGCCATCACCGGTCGTCTCTATCTTGCCTCGCGATTCCAACGCGACGAAGATCGGCGTGCGCTGCTGAGCGCGGTGAGCGGCAATCCTGCAAGTGCTGTGTCTGCGCTCTCTCGCCATCCCCAGGCGGCCAAAGATATCGGTGACCGGCCGCTTCGCTCCGCCATCCGCATCGGACTTCAGGCGTGCGAGTTCCCTCGGCAAAAACACTACGATGAAGACCAGGCAGCCTTCGACGCACGCCAATCGCAATTGAGCGCGACCAAATCGACGAGGCTAACGACAGAACTACATTGGATGGAGCATGGCGGTGACGAGCCGGCATGGCCGTCGCCGCCGTTGCGGCGACAGCGCCGGCCAAAGCGGTCAATCCGCCTGCCAGGTGGCACACCCAAGCCGCCTCGCGTGCGTTCCGAACCCGAATGGCCGGACACCTACTTTGATGATCGCACCGCCGCGGTGTGGTTGCGCATCCTGGAGCAATCAACGGACCCCTGCGCAATTCCTGCGGTGCTCAAAGCCAACCATGACTGGCTCATCGATGCGAATGGTCGCGGCGACGAGGATGATGATGACACCGATTTGGAGCGGACCTGGACACGCGCGCTCTTCGAGTGCGCCGCAACGCGTGCCAAAACCTGGACCGACAAGGAACGAAACGCGCTCGTTTTCGATGTTCTCGACCAGTTCTGGGATGAGGCGTTCATCGATACCGCCGCCGCGTTTCTCGTCAAAAGCGATCTGTGCCACATCGAAGGCGACGCCACCGACACGCAGTATCTGGTCGATTTGCGTACGCGGCTGTGGGCGCGCCTGAAGACCACAACACCTTGGAAACGCCATTGCCGGTCGCCGCGCGGCGGCTTGGAAATCCATCTCAACGAGCCGATATTGGCGTTCTTCTGCAAAGTGGCTGGCGGCTTTGGCCACGCGACTTCCTACACCAAGGGTCTCAAGGACGAGCAGATCATCCCCTTCTTGCCGGTGCTCACCGAAATAGCCGTGGCGTCCGCGCCCTGTCCGTCGATCGCTCGCCTGTTCCTTGACGTGCTCGAACTCATCGACCCGCAAAAGGCCGAGCCGTTTTTGTTGAGAGCGGCGACCAGCTGGTCGTCGCGCAGCGATCAGCGCTTCTGGAATGAGTTGGGCATCGGTCAGCGCGTCTGCGCGCTGGCGGAAAGAGCAGCCATCCAACCACCTGCGCAACAGTGGATCGAGATTGCCGATGTGATTGCCGCGACCGGCGTCGTGGCGGGAGAAACACTCAAGCAAGCGCTGCGAGTGCGACCGTCAACGCGAGCGTGTTGATCAACACTCTGTACGTCGCGGCGTGCTTATGTCCGTTGATTGTTGAATAGCGACCGGCCACCGATACCGATCTTTTGGCTGCGCATTGCACATGGGCGAGTTCCGCTTTCTCTGCAATACCGACATCCCTCGGTCGCACCCTAATAGCGACGAAAGCGGCGATCGAGTTTCTCGATCTTTGCCGGCGCCGCTTGTTCGACGCGCTATCCGTGTCCGATCAGTTGCCCAGTCACGGGAGAAAGGTTGCGGCACGCCACTGTCTTTTGGTGGTTGAACTAGCGTCGGAGCTGAGAGGACCGTGTCCGCTAAGCTCCGTTATCTGACACGGTAGGGGCGCGTGTCGCACGTGTCGCAGAACCTACCGGCCGTTCGCCTAACAGGCCCACAACACACCACCGGCGCTCGCCTCTTGGAGGTAACGTCCCACACCTCCAGCACGGCGGCAATGGCGGCCAGGTGCAGAAAACGAGACCCCGCCCGCTTCTCACGATAGCCTAGGGACGCTCGTCGCGAGGCGCGCTTGCGCCCTTCGATCGGCAGTTGGTGGGCCATTCCGACATGTCTTTGTGTTAGTCAGAACTGAGCTGGGCTGTCAGGATCACTGCTGCCAACCTAAGTCGACGTAGGGCAGGCGATGTTCAAGTACGGGGGCAGCTACCGACCATAATTTGCGGCGCCCTTTCCGGCTATACAAGCGCGAGGAGGCAGCCCTATTGCCAGGAGTGTCGACGCACGTAGCGGCCCTGCGAGCGGCATTGACCGTGCACCAAATGGGCAGTCGCGCCTGAAGTGTTTGCGAGGTGGGGGATGGACAGAGCGGTCGCGCTTCGCGCACTTGTCGGATACGCAATCGTCGCTTTGACGCTCCTCGCATTGAGCAGTTGGGCTCGCGGACAATCCGTCGATAATGCGCATGCCCTAGACGAGCAGGCAATCGAGCTCTTTCGAGCGGGGAAGTTTAAAAAGGCTCTCGATCTTTCCGAACAGGCGCTCGCTCTTCGCGAGAAGATGCTTGGCCCAAACGATCCCGACCTCGCTGAGAGTCTTGGGACTGTTGCGAAGCTCTACATGCTCGAAGGGCGCCTGGCCGACGCGGAGCCATATTTGTCCCGCGCCGTTGGCATCGTTGAAAAGGCGGTCGGGAGAGACCACCCAGCATTCGGCGTAGTGCTGAACATGCTCGGGGAGCTCTACATCCGGCAGGGTCGCCATGACGAAGCGGAAGCGACCCTAAAACGCGCACTTGCCAATCTGCAGAACGCGCCAAATTTGGAAGACCAGCTGGGGCTTACGTTGAACAACCTTGCCGTCCTCTACCAGAAACAGGAACGCATCCCCGAGGCCACGCGGCTCATTGAACGAGCAATGACCCTGCGCGAGCACGCGCTGGGCCCGACTCACCCGGAGGTAGCGAGATTGATTGACAGCCTCGGCGTTCTGTACACCGAACAAGGTGACCATGTTAAAGCCGAGGCGCTGCTCAAGCGCGCACTCACCATGCGTGAGCAGGTGCTCGGGCACGAGCACCTGGAGGTCGGATATTCGCTTAGCAACCTTGGAAACCTCTATTTGACACTGGGCCACCTTGATGAAGCAAAGGACGCCACCAAGCGTGCGATTTCAATACTACAAGGAGCCCTGCCTGCCGGCCATCCGGACATAGCGACCATCACGAACAATCTCGCCAACATCTATGAGGCCGAGGGCAAGTCTCAAGAAGCGGAGGCGACCTACAGGCAAGTGTTGAGCATGCGCGAGAAGCTCTTGCCACCAGGGCACCCGGAGATCGCACAGAGCGTCGGAACCTTGAGCACGATGGCCTTTGAGCGACAGGACTGGGCGCGAGCATTAGAACTGGTGCGCCAAGCCTCACGCATGTGGATAGCGCTGAGCCGCAAGACACGTACCATTGAGAACAGCGAACTGAAGCGCAGCTCTCAACTCTTTCGCTATCACGTGCTCGTTGCGCACCGCGCCGGCGCAAATGATGGGAGCTTGCTCGATGAAACCTTTGAAATGGCGCAATGGGCTGACCGAACGGCCGTGGCTGCGTCTCTAGTTGCCATGTCCGCGCGCCAGGCAACAGGCAACGGCTCTTTGGCTCAACTGATTCGCCTCATTCAGGATTATGAAAAATGGCGAGACGCAACTGAACGAGCAATTATTGACGCACAGGGCCGGGGAGACAAGGAGCAGGCTGTTGCCGAGCAGGCGAATCTTGCAAAAACGGAAAGCTGGATGCGGGGTGTTTACGCGAAAATCGATAGCGAGTTTCCTGGGTACGGCGCGTTGATCTCAGCCGAGCCCGTCTCTGTTGCCGAGACTCAGAAGTTGCTGCATGCCGACGAGGCGCTACTTCAGTTTCTTTCAACACCGCCGCTCAAGGGGGTCACCCCCGAAACATTCGCGTGGGTCGTCTCAAAGCGCGAGGCTCGCTGGGTTCGGCTTGCGCTCACCCCCTCTGCAATTGCCGATGCGGTCGCGGCACTGCGATGCGGCCTCGACGCCGCCGCCTGGGCAAACGGAGGCGACGCATGCAGACGACTGCTCGGGATATCCTATGACGAAGCGGATGCCGCCGCGGGAAAGCCCCTCCCCTTCGACCTCAACCGTGCTAATCAGCTGCACGAAGTCCTGCTCGGACCGTTCAAGGACATTGTCAAAGGAAAACACCTCCTCATCGTCGCCTCCGACGCACTCGCGGCCATACCGTTCTCGGTCCTCGTCACTAAATCGGCCAATATCTCGCCCAAAGGCTACGAGCGAGCGCGGTGGCTCGGGGTTGAGCACCCGATCTCCACCCTGCCTTCCGTCGCCAGCCTCAAGCTACTCCGCTCGTTGAAGAAAGAGACGCACGCACCCGAAGCCTACATCGGTTTCGGCGCCCCCCTGCTTGAAGGGAAACCGCCCGCTTGCCCGCTGGTGAGGGTACCAGCCACGTGCCCAGGTGAGGAACATCACGCCAGTGCTACGCGCGGAGATCGGCGCCTTCGCGGGAAAGCCCCACCATCGTTGGCTGGGCTTTTTCGGGGTGGCTCGGTCGATCTTGCTGCTTTACGCGCGCTCTGCCCACTTCCCGATACAGCGCACGAGTTGCGCTGTGTGGCACAAAGCCTTGGCGCCGATGAGGGCAACATCCACCTGGGCCAAGCAGCGACGGAGCGAGAAATCAAGCGCTTACCTCTCGATCGGTATCGCGTTGTGCATTTCGCGACCCATGGCCTGCTCGCAACTCAGGCCGCGGCCCTCGGCAGCTACACAGATCCCGCACTCGTCCTGACCCCGCCGGTGGCAGCGTCAAACGACGACGACGGGCTCTTGACCGCGTCCGAAATAGGCGGACTCACGCTCAATGCTGACTGGGTGATCCTCTCAGCGTGCAACACGGCGGCGGAAAGTGGTGCGAGCTCGGAGGCGCTGTCCGGGCTAGCGAACGCCTTCTTCTACGCTGGCGCTCGCGCGCTCCTTGTCTCCCATTGGGAGGTTTTTTCGGAAGCTGCTGTCGAGCTGACGACCAACGCCTTCGCCGAAACGCGCGCCAACGCCGCAATCGGGCGTGCTGAGGCCATGCGACGGTCGATGTCACGCTTGGTGAAACAAGGTGGTCTGAAGGCCCACCCGACCTACTGGGCGGTGTTCTCAGTAGTGGGCGAGGGCGCACCCGACCAAAATACCATCGACGAGAAGACCCCTTCTCAACTCCTGTGGCCGAGCCAAAGTCTGAAGGACAGCCGCCCTCATTAGTTCGAGACAGCAGAGATGCGGCCGATGACGCGGGTCGGTAGAATCGAAGAGCACTGCCATGCGCCTGTGTCCTTGGTGTCCTTGTTAGACAGCAGTCTACATGATACACTCGCCGACTAGTGAAAGGCCCCGTATTTGCGGGGTCGAGAACGGCACTTCGCCGAGGGGGTTTAATTGGGACAGGTTGCAATCTACTGCCGCGTCTCCACGGACGATCAGTCCTGCGAGCGCCAGGAGCGCGATCTGCGCGCCTTCGCCAAGCGCGCCGGCCACCACATCGTGGCCGTGTTCAAGGAGACGGCCTCCGGAGCCAACAACGATCGCCCGGAGCGTAAGAAGGTCATGGCGCTGGCCAGGGCGCGTGAGATCGAAGCCATCCTTGTCACCGAGCTCAGCCGGTGGGGCCGCAGCACTCAGGACCTCGTGCAGACGCTCGACGATCTCCACTCATGGAAGGTCAGCGTCCTGGCGCAAACCGGCTTGAGCTTCGACCTCAGCACCGCCAGCGGCAAGCTCATGCGTACCATCATGGCGGGCTTGGCGGAGTTCGAGCGCGACCTCATTCGGGAGCGGGTGAAATCGGGCCTCGCGGCCGCTCGAGCCCGTGGCGTGTTGCTGGGCCGGCAGGTAGGCCAACGACCCTCCGACAAGAAGGCCAAGCGCGTGCTCGCCATGCACCGCGACGGGCTGTCCTACCGGCTGATCGGCCGCAATGTCGGCTTGAGCAAGAACACTGTGATGGAGATCATCCGACGAAAGGCTGTGGCCTGAGGCCGTAGACCTCACGGCTTTCAAAGCCAAGGACGCGCAGACTGCGGGGATCACGACAGGTCTCGAGGTAATAAGAGACCTGCGGCGACCCCTTATTGTGGCGTCCGTTTTGGTCTTTTCGTGACCCTGGTTGTGTGAAAACTCCGAAAGGGCGTTCACGGAGGGGAATTCTGCTCTGGATTCGCTTTCAGCGACGCACCCCGACTTGGGTGGTTACGCTGGAGCGCAGTACCAGATCGGGATCACGGCGCTTTACTTGTTGTTATCTGAAGCTCTCATAGAGCGGCGTGAGCTGACATCGGCTTTCGATTTCATTTCTAGGGGCTTGCAGACCACCGAACGCACAAACGAACGGCTTTTCGAAGGAGAGTTCCTCCGCTTGCAGGCACACGCTTTGATGGCCCAAGGCGCGGTGGGTGCGGCGGAAAATGCACAGGTCGCGCTTCAGAAGGCGCTGATGATTGCGCGGAGCCAGCACGCCCGCACGCTTGAGCTTCGCGCCGCACGGGACCTTGCTAAGCTTTGGCGCGATCGAGATAAGCGAGATGAGGCACGCGATCTTCTCGCTCCGATCTACGGCAGGTTCACCGAAGGGTTCGACACGCTCGATCTGAAGGAGGCCAAGGCCTTACTCGCGCGCTAGCGTCATAGCCGCGGAATGTCGGCTTATGGCACTGAGCCGAAAGTCGGCCAGGGCGGAAGGGCTGGTCCGCAGCTGAGGGAGAAGCGGTAGGAAAGTTGCTGTTTTGTCCAGGCGGGTCGCTCGGCAGAATTTGACCCACAACAGACCTCGCCTCCGACGATCCATTGCGATGCAGCAAACCGATGCCGCGTTCGCTGAGAACTGGTAGTCTCGCGACATCTCCTCAGCTGCAAGGGAGTTCGAATAAACGGGCAGGAGTTCATTGTTGTCCTTGGTGGGCGGCAGCGACATCCACAATCTGTCCACTGGGTGTAAACGCGCAGCACGCCTCGCGGCGCATCGCGGTGCTAATGGGAGCGTTCACACCCACGAACCCTGAAGGTCAAGTGGCCCTGGCGGCTTTCCTGAACACCCTCCGAAGCTTTGGTTGGACCGCAGGCCAAACCGCTCAGATCGACGACGTCCGTTGGATGGGCGATGACGTTGAACGCGGGAAAGGGTATGCGGCAGAGCTGATCGCGCTGGCGCCAGATGTACGCTTTTGCTCCTCAAGTCTAGCCACGGTTCTCCTGTTCGGAAGTTCGGTCTAGAAAAGGCGTGGGGTGATCATCCCGACTTCTTTTCGGTAGAGGGCATAGCTCTCGCCAAATGTTTGGCTGAGCAGTGCTTCCTCCGCGTGGGCTCGCCACGCGAAGGTCGGCACAATCCCGGACAGCACGATAATGAGGGCAGGCCAGCTGCCGAAG
>Ga0306920_100011940_pt1 | contig 11771 bp, 14 predicted proteins | sample flu12Cox44000170_FD_204666 | JGI IMG/M metagenome (GOLD analysis project Ga0306920, IMG submission 204666) | Lab enrichment of tropical soil microbial communities from Luquillo Experimental Forest, Puerto Rico - flux4day.12C.oxic.44.000.170 (v2)... | ecosystem: Environmental > Terrestrial >...
GCGGCCTGGGGGTTGTCAATGCGCGACCCCTCGGCCAGCCCGCCGATCTTCTTGAGCGCCCCGCCAATGCCGTCGGGGTTGCGGGTGAACTGGACGGCGCTGGCGTCGGCCAGGTACTCGCGCTGCCGAGACACCGCCGCCATGATCAGCCGACCGAAGAACGCTCCCACCAGGCCCAGCACAAACACGCCGAGGCCCAGCAGCACCAGGCCGCCGCGGGAACCATCCCTTCCCGACGAGCGTCCGCCGGACGTGAGCATGAGCATGCGGCCCATGATGGACAGCGCCATGATCCCGAAGATCAGGCCGATCAGCCGGATGTTGAGCCGCATGTCGCCGTTGAGGATGTGGCTGAATTCGTGCGCCACCACGCCCTGCAGCTCGTCGCGTGTCAGGTAGTTGAGGCAGCCCTGGGAGACGGCGACCACGGCATCGCCCGGGGCGTAGCCGGCCGCGAATGCATTGATGCCGGGCTCCTTCAGAACATAGACGGGGGGCACCGGCACTCCCGCCGCGAGCGCCATCTCCTCGACGACGTGGAGCAGCCGCTTCTGCCGCGCGTCGGTGGTCGTGCCGGGCACCTCTTCACCGCCCATCATCAGGGCGACGGCCTGGCCTCCGGAGGCGAGCTGGACCACCTTGAACGCGCTGGCGCCGCCGACCACAAGGCCCACCCCCGGCGCCGCGAGCAGGAGCAGCTCCGGCTGCCACCAGGACACCGGCTTGGGGGCGTCATATGTGCTGAGCACCAGCAACAGCCCGTACACCAGGGCGATCAGAATCACGATCGCCAGGATGAAATAGACCACCAGCTGGAAGGTCTTGCGTCGGGCCGAATCCTGCTGCTGAAAGAAATTGGTGGCCATGATCAGAGCGGCTCTGGAAGCATGGGACGCACAGAGCGGGGCGGCTGCGGGTTACTGGAACGACACCTTGGGCGCTGCGCGCTCCGTCTCTGCGGTTTCGAGCAGCGGCGCCTCCTTGAACCCGAACATGCCAGCCACCTTGACGGCCGGGAAGACCTCGCGCCGGATGTTGTAGCTGGTGGCGGCGTCGTTGAATGCTTGCCGGGCGAAGGCGATCTTGTTCTCGGTCGAGGTCAGCTCCTCCTGCAAGGCGAGCATGTTCTGGTTGGCCTTGAGATCCGGGTATGCCTCGGACAGGGCAAAGAGCCGGCCCAGAGTGCCGCCCAGCCGGGTCTCGGCCTGGTTAAGCTCCCTCATGGCCGCCGGGTCGCCGGGGTTGGCGGCGACTTTCTGCTCGGCCGCCATTGCGCTGTTGCGGGCCTTGATGACGGCGTCGAGCGTCTCCCTCTCGTGCCCCATATAGCCCTTGACTGCTTCGATCAGGTTCGGGATCAGCTCGTAGCGGCGTTTGAGCTGCACGTCGATCTGGGCGAAGGCATTCTTGAAGCGGTTCCCCGCGACCACCAGCCCGTTGTAGATGCTCATGAGCCAGAGCGCGAGCAGCAGCGCGATGCCCAGGAGCACGAGCAGGATAACGATGACGGGACTCATTGGCCCTGACCTCCGACGAGAGGATTATTGGTCTGGTCCTTCGCACGACGACTGGCGCAAGACTTGTCTATGAAATCCTGCAGAAAAGCGATCGAGCAAGGAAGGTTACCACATTTGCCACGTGCCGCCCACGATTCTGTGGTCCTTCCCGCTCCGCATGCAGTCCCGCGTGGAGGGGCTACTTTCAGGCAAATCGCCTCACGCAAGGTATAACATCGGCTTTAACACCGTCACACGCTATCCTGGAGCAATATGAGCTTAATGCGCTAGGCGTTTGACGCAACTTCGATTTCTGCTTGTACAGCGTGTTACACGGCTTTCTCATCAGTCACCCGATTAGACAGAGGTCGAGGATGCTCTCCGCTCGCAAACGGTTTTAGCATTTCCATCGCGAAATTCATCGCGATGAATCCCGCTATCACGTCCCTCCCACGTCACCGAGCGATCAAGCCAATGCCTTCAAAAGTTCGAAATCCGTATTTTTTGGTTCCTTTCTTCTTTGGCGGCATCGCGCTACCGATCGCCCTTGCAATATCAAAAGCATTGACCCAGGCACTTCAGCCCGCTTTTGTCGTCGAATTCATCTTATTCTTTGGTCTCGGGATCATTGGGTTGCTGATTCTCTTAAAGCGGAAGGATTTCGAAAATTTTTTTGCGCTGCTTTTGGGCCTTGCAGGCGGAAGCGGACTCTTTTTGGTGGCGCTAGCTTTTTTGCTTAGCTGGTTTGCAAAGGAGCTTTAGGCTGCATCGATACGCTTCCGCTCAGCCGGCCACGCCCAGCACCCTTTTAAGAGCGCCGCGGTCGAAAGAGTAACACGGCTCTTTGTTGCGCTGATCGACGATTCAAGTTAGGCGATTCGCGACGAAACAACGCGGTATCTTACTACGCCGACCGTTATTTTGTTTTATTGCGCAATCGCCGAACGGTGATAGAACAGCCATAGGTACTTCAAGATCTCAGGTGGGACCCGCAAACCGTGTCGAGTATAAAACTCCGCGTAGAAGTTTAAAGCTCCATTGGAGTTCGTTGCCGGGTAGTGCCAGAAATTTGGCGCGGAGCTGACGATCCAGGAAGTCTGCTTTCGATGGAGGGATTGCGTCCCAAGCAGGCGCCTCAATGCGGTGATGGCACCATAACCATCTCTGTAGAAGGATCAAGGACATGGCAGACCAGGCCGAAGCTAAAACAAAATCTATTGGCTATCTTCCTATAGAGAAGGTTCAGACATTGAAGGGTTGGAATGAATACGTAGACAAATCAAGTAAGCTTTCGACCCTAAGAGCGGAAACTCAGAGGGCCAAGAACTATGTAAGAGACGCCTTAAAAGAACGTCTCAATGAAAATGATGACATTGATTTTGTTGCTGATGGCGACAGGATCAGGATATTCAGAATCCCTCGAAAACAAAATCAGGGGAGGCGGGCCAGGTCGGCAGACCTTTCCTCGTCTTTTCGTGAGCAGCCGTCGGAAGGACCACCAAAACGCCTGTATGATGAAAACGAACACTTTAAGCCCGACCTGGATCCTGTAACGGAGCGCCTAACGGCCATAATGAGGGAGAAGAGGCAAAGGTAGTCTTTGAGGCACTTGGAGAGAACGCACTCGCCCTGAAAATCCCACAGACGTTCCTCTTGCGTGCCGGGGCAGGATCGAGTCGATCGGCTGCGATGCCAAGCACGGTTCTCGCTGCACTGTGGTAAGGTGCCCTTCGAAGGATCAAGCCATGAGGCGGTGCGAGTTCATCGCATCGGTCGACACTGGGGCGGCCCACGATGGGAGGTCAGCGATGGGAGAAAAGGATGTCGCCATCGGCCGTGTGATCAACATCGCTGGGATGATTGGAGTCCTGTCGGGAATCGTCTTATTCATCACTGGGATCGTATTGGCTGTATTTCGGCACGGCGTTGGCTTTGATTTTCAAAGCGCGGTTCGCTGGTTTTGGTAGCGGATCGATTGGAAAAGCGTGCGGTTTCGCCCGAGATCAGAAAGGTAGACCCTTGCGGTGACTGATGCGTTCCACTGAAAATCTGCCCTAAGATTGCGAGTTGATTGCACCGCGGGCCAGCCGATCGAGCGCGCCCTGCAGAATGAACACCGCGGCGTGCTGGTCGATCACCTTGGCGCGCCGGCTTCGTGTCGCATCCGCAGCGATAAGCGCGCGCTCGGCGGCAGCGGTCGACAGCCGCTCGTCCCAGAGCGCGATGGGAAGGTCGGTCACACGGGCGAGATTGCGGGCAAAGGCGCGCGTCGACTGCGCACGCGGGCCTTCGCTGCCGTCCATGTTGACGGGCAACCCCAGCACGAAGCCGACGGCGTTGCGCTCGGCGGCGAACGCGATGAGGCGGGCGGCATCACGTGCAAATTTTTTGCGGACTACGGTCTCTACCGCGGTGGCTAGCCGTCGGTCAGGATCGCTGGTCGCGACGCCGATGGTCTTGCTGCCGAGATCGAGGCCGAGCAATGCGCCACGAGCAGGCAGGTGCGCCGCCGCCTCGGCGAGCGCAAGGATCAATGCCGCCATGAGGAACGGCTAACACGGCAGCGCCGCGCCAGCCAATGCGCGCTTCGTCCGCCTACCAGCTTCCCCAAAGGAGCAGCAGGACAAGGAGAATGATCGGGGCGGCAAGCCCGGCAATGAAGACGACCCGCTGCCACGGCCGGCGCAGGATGATATCGCCTCCGCGCGCCTTCTCGGCCGGATAGGTCGGCGGGGGGCTTGTTCTATCGCCGTTGTCGGGCATGATTGGGCAACAATCCGTGCCGCCGATTGTTCCTTTTCCGCGCAGCGCGCTCGCGAGCTTCGGATCCGTACAATGAGTCTCAGCATGAGAATAGTCGCCCTCGCCGTCGCATTCATAATGGCCGTGGCGCCGCGGCATGCCGCTTGCGCGGAGATCAAGGTGCTCACGGCGGGCGCCTTCAAGCAGGTGCTGCTTGCGCTGCTGCCCGAGTTCGAGAAGCAGTCAGGCCAAAAGGCGAACGTGAACAATGATACCGTCGGTGCGCTCGTCAAGCGCATCGAGGCGGGCGAAAGCTTCGACCTCGCCGTGCTCACCCCGGGAGCGATCGATACCCTCTCTAGCAATGGAAAGATTGTCGCGGGGAGCGGCCGAAACCTCGCCCGTGTCGGCATCGGGGTCGTGGTCAGGGACGGAGCGCCGAAACCTGACATCGGCTCGGTCGAGGCGTTCAAGCACGCGTTGCTGGCAGCATCGTCCATTGCCTATATCGATCCCGCTGCGGGCGGATCGAGCGGCATCTACGTAGCGGGCCTGCTCGATCGGTTGGGGATCGCGGCCGCGGTGAAAGGCAAAAGCCGGTTGATTGCCGGCGGGGCGGTGGCGGAGCACGTCGCAAGAGGGGAGGCGGAGCTCGGCATTCATCAGATCAGCGAGATCCTGCCGGTGAAGGGGGTGACGCTCGTCGGTCCGCTGCCGGCAGAGATTCAGAACTACACGATCTACGCCGCGGGACTGGGCGCCAAAGCGAAGGAGGCAGAAGCAGGGAGGGCGCTCCTCGATGCCCTCACAGCGCCCGCCGCTGCCGCGGTCCTCAGATCAAAGGGAATGGAGCCTCCATGAGCAGTCCGCGCGCACTGTTCTTCGATGTATTCGGAACGCTCGTCGATTATCGCACGAGTGCTGCCCACGAGGCCGAGCGCATTCTAAAGCCGCTCGGCTTCGCTCTCGACTGGGCCGCTTTCGCAGACGCCTGGCGTGACGAGTATCAGCCGGCCATGGAGGAGGTGCGGGCCGGAAGAATTCCTTTCTGCAAGCTTGATCTCCTGCATCGGCGCAACCTCGATCGCATCCTTCCGCGTTTCGGCGTGTCCGGATTGTCCGAGGATGCTGCGCGCGATCTCAATCTAGCATGGCACCGGCTTGATGCGTGGCCCGATGTGCCGCCCGGCCTGGCCCGCCTCAAGGCGCGTTTCCTCCTGGCGCCGGTTTCCAACGGCAACATCTCGCTCCAGGTCGATCTCGCCCGCCGCAACCATCTTCCCTGGGACGCCATTCTGGGGGCGGAGACCGCGGGCGACTACAAGCCCAAGCCGCGGGTGTATTTGTCAGCCTGCGAAGCGTTCGATTTGCCGCCCGGCGCCTGCATGATGGTGGCGGCTCACACCAATGACCTTCTCGCCGCGGCCGGATGCGGCCTGCAAACCGCGCACATTGCGCGTCCGAACGAGCGCGGCCTCGGCAAGGGGGAAACCCGGCCGCAAGCGCCGGTTGATTTTGCTGCCCACGGTCTTGAGGATCTGGCGGCCAAGCTTGGCGCTTGATCGCTGCATCGATGTTGAAATTATGGGCTTTATTGCCGTTTCGCGGCTTCGCTATAGTGACGGGAGAATGAGCGAGCCCGCGGCACGCAAGCCTGCCAACGCCGAGCCTGCCAGGGAAGGAGCGCGAGGCGGGCACGCCCTGCATCTTGATGCCATCACCCACCGCTTCGGCGATTTTGTCGCGATCAGCGATGTGCAGCTCGTCATCCATGGCGGTGAGCTCGTCGCTTTGCTTGGACCATCGGGATGCGGAAAATCGACGCTGCTGCGCATTGTTTCCGGTTTCATTCGCCAGAGCAACGGCCGCGTGCTGTTTGACGATGAGTGTGTCGACCACCTGCCTCCCAACCGGCGCGGCGTCGGCATTGTTTTCCAGAGTTACGCGCTCTTCCCTCACATGAGCGTGCGGCAGAACATCGCCTATGGGCTCGAAGCCCATCACTGGCCGCGCGCGCGCATTGCTGCCCGCGTCGAGGAAATGCTCGCACTCGTGCATATGTCGCCCTACGCCGAGCGGCTGCCGCGCCAGCTCTCGGGGGGCCAGCAGCAGCGGGTCGCATTGGCGCGCTGCCTGGCCACTGACCCGAAAATCCTCATGCTCGACGAGCCGTTCGGCGCCCTCGACAAGAATCTGCGCCTCGACATGCAGATCGAGGTGAAACGGCTTCAGCGCGAGTATGGAATCACAACCATTCTCGTCACTCACGATCAGGAGGAAGCGCTATCGATGGCCGACCGGATCGCGGTGATGAACCGCGGCCGGATCGAGCAGGTCGCCTCGCCGAGCGACATCTACGATCGCCCCGCAACCCTGTTCGTCAATCAATTTGTCGGTACGACCAATCTTCTGCCGGGCACGGTGATCGCCACCGACACAACTGGAACTGACGTGGCGCTGGCCGGCGGCAAGCTGCGCGCCTCTCCTGCGGCCGTGCAGCGAGGAGCGAAGGTCGTGCTGTCGGTTCGGCCGGAGCAGCTGCGCGTGCAGGGCGAGGGGGGAGACGGCCGGCTTGCCGGAACGGTGAAGATGGTGATGCCGCTTGGGCCGCAGGTGATCTATGACGTGGAGATTGCGGGCGGAACTGCCATCAAGATCAGCCAGTCGCGCGAGGCGGGTAGCCGCCAGCTGGAGAGCGGCAGCACGATCCACTTTGCCCCGGTCTCTGCGGCTTCCTGCCACGTCTTCCCTGCGCAAGCTTCCTGATGAGGAGTGATGCATGAATACGCCCTTGAGCCGCCGTCATGTCTTGCGGGCCGGCGCAGGCCTGGGTGCCGCTGTGCTGGCACCCTCGTCATTGAGCGCACAAGGCAAGACGCTCGTGGCCGCGACCTTTCCCGGCACCTGGAACGAAGCGCATCGTGAGTTCCTGGCGCCTGCCTTCACCAGGCGCACCGGCGCCGCGGTGACGCAATCGATCCTGCTCGGCACCGATCAAATCTCGCGGCTTGCCGCCGCCAAGGGCGGAAGACCGCCGTTCGACGTTGCGCTGTTCGATTCGCCGCAGGTGCTCGATGCGGTCAAGCAGGGCTCATTGTGGAATACCCGACGGCCAAGTCCCCCAACTATAAGGAGCTGCTGCCCGAGTTCCAGGATCGCTGGGGACCGCGCATCTCCATGCAGATCATCGGCATCGGTTATAACCCGCAGAAGATCAAGACTCCGCCGAGGAGCTGGGATGTGCTGTGGGACCCCGCCTACAAAGGGCGGGTTGGGCTCACCGCGCTCAACAGCCAGCTGGGAATTGCCTTCCTCGCCGAGATCAACCGCCTGCGCGGCGGCAGCGAGGAGAACTTCGAGCCCGCATTCAAGGCATTGCGCGAGCTGCTTCCGAATGTCGGCGCCATTGGCGCCAATCTCGGCGCCTATGCAACGTTATGGCAGCAGGAGCAGATCGACATCGCGCCATACAATTTCAATTTCGTGCAGACGCTGAAAGGCAAGGACGTCCCGGTCGAGCTGTCGATTCCCGGCAGCGGCGCGGTCGGCTGGTACACCAGCATGCATGTCGCGGCCAATGCGGCGGAGCCCGATCTCGCCGTGCAATACATCGATACGCATCTCGATCCGGCCGTGCAGAGCGCAATCGCGAGGCCACCCTACGACGTCATTCCTACCAACAGCAAAGTCCCGCTCGAGGGCGCCATCACCGCCATCGCCAAGAGCCACGCGGATCTAGCCAAAATCCGTTCCTTCGACTGGGAGAAGCTCAACCCGCAGCGCGGTGCGCTGATCGAAAGGTTCAATCGCGAGATCAAGCTGTGAGGCCGTAGGAGCCGACGGCCGGTGCAAGAGGACGGTCTCAGGCTGGTCCTGCCGCTCGCGGCGGTGTTCGTGGGCTTTTTCGTCGCGCCGTTGTTCATGCTGCTTGCTCTGTCGCTCTCGCGCGAAGCCGACATGCACGCACTGACGCTCGCCCATTACGTCAAATTCTTCACCGACCCTTTCAACTATTCCATCCTGTGGGCCACGCTGCTCCTGGGGGTGAAAGCAACCGTGCTTTGTCTCCTGTTCGGCTATCCCATCGCCTGGATTGCGAGCCGCGTGCATGCGCGCTGGCAGACCGTGCTCCTGTTCCTGGTCATTCTTCCCATCATGACCAGCGTGGTGGTGCGCACGTTCTCCTGGATCGTCATCCTCGGACGGCAGGGCGTGCTCAACCGGATCGCCATGGGGCTCGGGCTGACCAGCGAGCCGCTGCGCCTCCTGTTCACCGAGACCGGCGTGGTGATGGTGCTGGCGCAGGTACAGATGCCGCTGATGGTGCTGCCGATCCTCACCGTCATGTCCAAGCTCGACCCCAACCTCGCTGACGCTTCGCGTGTGCTGGGGGCAGGGGAATGGCGCACACTGTGGCGGGTCACGTTGCCGCTGTCGCTGCCGGGTGTCATTGCCGGCTGCATCCTCACCTATTCCGCCAGCGTGACCGCGTTCGTCACGCAGACGCTGATCGGCGGCGCGCGGCTCGTCTACATGCCGCTGCATATCTATCAGCAGGCGATCGGCGCGAACAACTGGCCGTTCGCGGCGGCGATCTCCATCATCTTCATGCTGGCCGTCCTGTGCGTGGTCGCCGTGCTCAACATGCTCATGCGGGTGACGCCGGATCATGCCAGCCGCTAGGCCCAGATGGAGGCCCGACTGGGAGAGCCTCTCGCTGCATGCGACATTCGCGCTCATCAGCGCCGTTGCCATCGTCTTCCTCATTGCGCCGAGCCTGATTGTCATCCTCACCTCGCTTACGGCCTCGCAATCGCTGCGCTTCCCTCCCGACGGGCTCTCGCTGCGCTGGTACGCGGCGCTGCTCGATGCCCATCAGATGCAGCAGGCGACATGGACAAGCCTGGTCGTGGCATTCTGGGCAACCCTGCTTTGTGCAGTTCTCGGCACCCCTGCGGCGCTCGCCATTGCGCGCTCCGATCGAGTAGGGGCGCGCCTGCTCGACCTCCTGTTCATGTCGCCGCTTTTGCTTCCCGCGCTCGCCTTCGGCTTCGCGGCGCTCGTATTCATCTACAAGCTCGGCTTGCGCCCCAGCATCCCGTTCCTGATCCTGGGCCATGTCATCGTGTGCGTTCCCTTCGTGCTGCGCACGACCTTGGCAGCGCTGACCCAGCTCGATCCTTCGCTGCTCGACGCCTCCGCCAGCCTCGGCGCCGGCCGCTGGATGACCTTCCGCCGGGTGACGCTTCCGCTGATCGGGCGCGGCGTCGGCGCCGGCAGCTTCCTTGCATTCATGGCCTCGTTCGACAACGTTCCGGTCTCGCTGTTCCTGGCCGACGAGCGCACCGAGGTGCTGCCGATCCATCTCTGGCAGCAGATCGAGACCAACCTCGACGTGCGTACCGCCGCGGCATCGGGCGTCATCGTCGTGTTCACGCTGCTCTTGATGCTGCTGGCGGAGCGGTTTGCCGGTCTCACCAGCCAGATGCGATGAGGAGGGCAGCTTGCCCGGCATTTCCATTCATGCCGTCGACATCGCCCGCGGGGTGCTCGCGGCCGGCATGCAGGTTGAGCTCTATGCCCTCGGCGCCGGCGGTGCGAGGCAGCTGATTGCGCGCGGCCTCATCTCGGCAAACGGCACACTCGACGAGCCCGCGCTTGCGGCGGTTTTTCCCACCGGCCGCTATGAGGCCGTCTTTCACGTTGCGAGGTTCTACCGGCAGGCCGGCATCCCGCTTCCAGGCGTTCCCTTTCTCGACGAGGTGACTTACCGCTTCGGCATCTCAGAGCCGCAGCAGCACTATCACCTGCCGTTCAAGTTCACCGCCTGGGGCTATTCCTGCTTCCGCGGCGGAGCCTAATACGGCCGCACCGATCCCTTCACGGTGGTACGCAGCATCAGCCGCCGCTCGGTGGTTGGAAAATCGGTGCGCGCATGGGACGAGCAGCGATTGTCCCAGAGCAGCAGATCGCCGACCCGCCAGACGTGCTCGTACACGAACTCGCGCCTCTCTGCATGGTCGAACACAGCCTTGAGCAGCGGCTCGCTCTCGGCCTGCGGCATGTCGACAATGCCCACTGTCATCAGCCGGTTGACATAGATCGCCTTGCGGCCGGTTTCGTCGTGGGTGCGAAACACGGGGTGCACGCATTCGCCGTAGGCTTCGGTGCCGCGGGTGTCACCGCGCATTGTGGAACCGTAGTTGTAGTGGTGCCGCGCAAATCGCCCCGCGAGCCGATCGCGTATGGCGCGGTCGAGCGTGTCATAGGCGGCATAGCCGCTGGCAAACAGGGTATTGCCGCCGGTCGAGGGGATCTCGACGGAATAGAGCAGCGTGCCCTTGCTCGGCACCTCGGTGTGAATCATGTCGTGATGAAACATCATCTCGCCGTCCGGTAACGCCCCGATCGGCTCGCCATTCTCGCGGATGTTGCTGATCAACATGATGCCCGGCAGCAGGTTGGCATAGCCCTTGGGAAAATATTTCGGCGGCCGCGAATGCTCGGCGCGCTCCCCGAAATAGGCGGTAATCCGGGCGAGATCCTCCTGCGAAAGCTTCTGGCCAGGGAAGATGATCACGAGATGGTCGAGCCATGCGCGATTGATCGCACGGATGGTCTCGTCGTCGGGTTTGTCGCGCAGATCGATGCCGCGGATTTCAGCCCCGATATGCTGCGTGAGCGGAACGACTTCGAGCCGGCCTCTCGTCATCACGTCCATGGCCATTTCTCCGCAAGATGATTTTCATCCCGCTGCAGGCTCGCGGGCATGATGATCGGCTCCGTCATGGCCCATCTTGCCATGCTCCAGCTCGCCGGTCGCGAGCGCCGCGAGGATTTGATCCACTAGCGCCCGCGCCGACTGCGCGCTTAATTCCACGGCGACCCGCTCGCGCCCGCCTTCCGCCTCATTGATGAAATCGATGCCGAGCACATGATCGAGCTGCGAATGGAAGGGATGATCGTAATACACGTTAGCAGCATCGATGCGCATCCATCCGTTCGCTCCCTTTGCGCTGCCGACGAGCTTTGCCTTCTGGACGATATAAGAGCACATGCTGATCTCCTCATTTGGCTCAGGCCGCGCGCCTCACCGCGGCCTGCACCAGATGCCGGTTGAAAAATGCGAATACCTTGTTCCAGCCGTCGAGCGCCTGCTCCGGCCGATAGGCGATGCGCGCCGCGTTGAAGAAGGCGTGGCCGGCGCCGTCGTAGCGGTGGAACTCGTAGCTCTTGCCGAGCTTGCGCAGCACCACCTCGGTGCGGTTCACCTGGTCGCGGTTGGGATTTTCGTCGTCATTGCCGAACAGGCCAAGCAGGGGACAACGCAGGTTCTCGGTCAACTCGATGGGGGCGACCGGGCGCTTGGCATTGAGCTGGGATTTGTCGTCGACGATCACATTGCCTCCCCAGCAGTCGACCGCCGCGTCGATGTCGGGCCGCGTGCAGGCGACGAGATAGGTGTGGCGCCCGCCGGAGCAGAAACCGATCACCCCGACCTTGCCGTTGGCGTAGGGCTGGGCCCGCAGAAGC
>Ga0306920_100011941_pt1 | contig 11770 bp, 11 predicted proteins | sample flu12Cox44000170_FD_204666 | JGI IMG/M metagenome (GOLD analysis project Ga0306920, IMG submission 204666) | Lab enrichment of tropical soil microbial communities from Luquillo Experimental Forest, Puerto Rico - flux4day.12C.oxic.44.000.170 (v2)... | ecosystem: Environmental > Terrestrial >...
GTCGAACCCGGCATCGTCTCACATGCTCTGCAATCCGAAATGCGTCGTGAAGTCGAAAACCAGGGAACGGCCGCCCATCGCGCTCGCCGCCCAGCCGTGGAGGTTTTGCGGAGAACCGTCGAAATATTCGCTGACGCAAAAGCGACCAGCCATGGTCTTGGTATTCATCCAGTGCTTGACGAAGGCAACGGCCATTCCCTTGGTGTCGTCCACACGATAGCCCTGGCAGTCGAGCGAGCGGGTTAGCCAGTCGCCAAAATCGATCATCCCGTTGATCGTGTAGCCCGGCGGCTCGCAATTGACATACACCAGCTCGTCGCCAAAGGAGAAATCGTCCGCCGGCACCGGCACCGGATCTTCCGGACTCCGGGGCGGCGCGCCGCGAAAGCATCCCGGGTCCTTCGGGAAGCGGCCGATGCTTGCAGCGCCATTTGCCCCCAGATACCGGTACACCCCATTGTTGCCCCCGATCAGCTGGTGCAACACCACGTCGATATAAACATCGAGCCCGCAGGCATGGGCGACCGCGATCGACCGCTGCAACTGCTCGCGACTGCCGAAACGTGTCTCGACCGAACCCATCTGATTCTTCGAGCCGATATCGTACTGGTCATAAACGCCATATCCGTCGCCGGTATTGAAATGACCGGATTGAGTCTTGCACACCGGTGGATAGAGGATCGCAGTAAAGCCGGCGCGCCGCATTGCGGCGGCGTTCATTGCGATCCAGTCGTACCACCAGGGCGCCATTGGTGTCTGTGGATCGACCGGTGCCGGCACCGTGATCTTGTGACCCTGCCGGTCAAGAAAGCGCGCGTGCGCGTGGTAGGCAACACCCATACCGGAACTCCCCGCTTTGCCGGACGAGCCGGTGGTTAACCACGCGCCAGCGTAACACAAGTCGAGCTGTCCTCGGAAGGTGGCTCACGCGTTGCATCACAAGTCCGGCGCTTGAGGGATCTCGGGTGGGCTACAGGCGCCCGACTTATTGCTATATAGATAATTGACCAATCCGGATCAATGTGATATAAATTATATATGTTAGCAATAATAAGTGAGTAAGCGGCGGGACCGCATATCCAATCTGCGGCCTTCTGATCGTTAACCGAGCTCAGGTTTCGAGATTTTCGACCCCTGGCGAATACCGCTCACAGTTCGGCCACATGACGGAATCGCAAATAGAGGCGTCGACTCCCGGCTGACGGCAGCCCGCCATCCGCCGTTTTCCATGCTCTCGCCGCCTGAAAGCCGCTAGGCCCCGCCCCGCCGCTCGGCCAGCAAGATCGACAATCCCGGAGAAAGAACCAATGGGACAGTTGTTCGTCACCATCGTGCTATTACTCGTTCTGTTTGCCGAGCCAAGTCGTGCCGAGAGCCAACTCGAGCGCGGCCGGTATCTCGTCGAGACGGTTGCCGCTTGCGGGAACTGTCATACCCCAAAGGGACCGAACGGTCCTTTGACGGACAAGAAACTCGCGGGCGGCGACATCATCAAACATGCGGATTTCATGGCGGCGACCGCGAACATCACGCCCGATCCGGAGACCGGCATAGGCAAGTGGACGGACCGCCAGATATTTGCCGCGGTACGCGAAGGACAGCGGCCGGATGGGAGTTTGATCGGTCCGGCGATGCCCTCTCGGTCGTATCGCTCCCTGGCGGACGAAGACGTCGAAGCGATCGTTGCCTATTTGCGCAGCGTGCCGCCGATCTACAATCCGATCACCGTCAAGTCGCATTACGACGAGCCACTCCCTGCTTCCTGGGGGCCGCCGGTCGGGCGCGTTGCAGCGCCGCCGAAAGAAGACAGGGTCGCCTATGGCGCTTACCTCGCCGGGCCGCTTGCCCGTTGCATGGACTGTCACACCGAGCGTCGTCCCGGGGAACCGGCCAGGTTCGGGGCTGGCGGCAAGCCGTTCTATGGTCCCTGGGGCATCTCGGTCTCGGCCAATCTCACCCCAGACCAAACAAGTGGGCTCGGCGATTGGAGCGACGCTGAGATCGAACGGGCGATCCGCACCGGTGTCGCACGCGACGGCCACAAACTCTTCCCGCCAATGCCGTTTGCCGCATACCAAAATCTCGCAGCCGACGATATGGCGGCATTAATCGCCTATCTGCGGTCGTTGCCGGCGGTCGAGTGATCGCTGGCGCAGGAAATGGCCGAAGCAAGAGCCGGAATTCCATAAGCCGCTGGTGCACGGTGGATTCCTTCTTTCGAGCGTGTGAAAAAATGGGGTGCTCGTCTCGCGGCGACGCAAACCATTCGACGTTTTCCGTCGGCCTACAGCCTGCGGACATGTTCCGTGGGGCAAGCCACTGCAGCGAGCTCACCAAGCAATTGTGGGCCCGGCTTCCGACCGGGGAAACGAGCGGATGAGTGGCCGCATAGAAGTCGAAACTTCGTCTGTGGTCGTATTGCCGCCCCCGCTGTGCGGAAAGCCTCAGGCGTTCGTCCGTATAGCCGTAGTAATGCCCAGCCAGAGGGTCGCCCCACAGCGCGCGAGTGTACTGCCCAAAGCCGTCAACGATCGACCGGTAGGCCTCCGGACCGCGGGGACCTCCATCGGAAGATCCGAATCCGCCCGAAACTCGCTCCCTAACCGGCCCTAACCCGCCGTTAACCGGCCAGCTAAACCGTCCCGAAAACGGCGGCGAAACCCGGCGCACTAATCCCGAGCGGCTGAAACCTCTGACAACTCGCCCGAAACTGCAGTGAAATAATTCGACTATGCCGATGGTAAATATTCATCGCTCTGTTGCGCCAGTTGTATTGAAACCGTAAAATAATAGAACTAATCCAATCGTGGCTCTACTACGTCAGTGTTATTAATCTTCGCTATCACGGAATTGCCAATGCACTGGTGCGAGGCACGATGAATTTTGCAATGCACTGCGGCGACGGTCTGCAGCGGGAACTGCCGTAAAGTCTCGAGTTTGTAGTGGCGCTGTCGAGGCTCGCGTGGGGGCGCCGGCGGTGCGCTGCCGCGGTCGAGGACCGGGCTCGTGGTCGAGGCTGCCGTAGGGTTGCCGGCGGCGCAGCTGAGCACGATCGAGCCGGATTATTAACAATCGTCAACAGATTAACTGTAAAAGATTTCTTGATTTCGCGTTCTTCCAATAACATAATCGCGTCAAACTTGCGCAAAGTCTTGGTTTGATCTGCCCCGAGCGAAGGTCCTGCAAGGAAATATCTTCGCGAGGCTGTGTGAGGGAGGCCACATTGTTACCGTCCAATGGATATCTGCATCAGGCTTGGATTTCGCTATTTGCGCCCACACTGTGTTTCGGCGCAAGCAGCAATGTGGATGAACAAAACGGGTCGGGACCCTGATGGTGCAGCTGTGGCACTGCCTGGTGCGGTTGTGGTACCGCCTGCCCTTGGCAACAAAGGTCGCCGTGCTGGTGGCAGGCCTGATGGTCACCGTCGCCGTCACGACGTCGCAGGTCGTGCTCTGGCGGTTCGCCCAGGATCAGAAGAGCCATCTCGAGCTGTTGACCGGGGCCTATCTCGACAGCCTCTCCGCCGCCGTTCTGCCGGCGCTTGTCCGCAGAGACGTGCGGGGGGTGTTCGACGCCCTCGACCGCGCGCAAGGCAACCGATATGCCGACGACTTCGAACCGCGCTTTGCAATTCTAGAGCTGCCGAACCGGACGATTGTGGCTTCGTCCGACCCACGCCGTTTCCCGGTACAGAGTGTCGTGCCCGAAGAGCTACGCAGGCGGTTCGCAGCAGGCGACGGTCTCGAAATCGACCCCAACACCGACAGCGCTTGGCTGGCAAGGACACTGCGCACCGAGGGGTCACTCGTTGGACGCCTGTTCGCCGAGGTGGACATCGCCGCCTCGTTGCGGGTTCGTCGTGAGATCCTGATCACGCTCGTCCTGGTGAACGGGTGCCTGACGCTCGCTTTCGCGCTTGGCGGATATTTCGTGCGAAAGCGGATGCTGCGAGACGCCATGGCGAATCGGCCTTTTCTAGAAGGCCTGCGCCGCGGGACGGCGGGCAGACTTGCCAACCTCGCTACGTGGATCGTAATCGGGCTGCTTCTCGTCGCGCTTTTCAATCTGTTTCAGACTTCTTCCAGCCGGGGACCGCAATCGACTCTCGCGTTTTCTGATTTTCTCAATGATGTAAATCGCGGGCAGGTTTCCGATGTCACGATCCAAGGCAACAATATCAACGGTCGTTTCACGGACAGCCGGGCGTTCACGACCTATATTCCGAACAACCCCGATCTCGTCAACCGCCTGACCGAGAAGAATGTGCGCATATCCGCTGCGCCAGTCGACGAAAATGTGTCGTCGCTGTTCGGGGTTCTGATCTCCTGGTTCCTGATGCTTCTGTTGATCGGAGTGTGGATCTTCTTCATGCGCCGGATCTTCCGCTGGACGCAAGGCCCGCCGGTCTGGAACGGCGCCCACCGTGGATAACTTTCGCAAGAATCCCCTCTTTCGGTGGTGTCTGATCATTGCTCTGACCTTCAGTGGGCTGATTGTCGCCCTCCAAATCTTTCCCAGCCGGGGCCGCCCGCAATTCACTCTCGCCTTTTCCGATTTCTTGAACGATGTCAGCCGCGGTCAAGTGGCCGATGTCACAATCCAAGGCAACAATATCAGCGGTCATTTCACCGACAACCGGGCATTCATGACCTATATTCCGAACAACCCCGATCTCGTTAACCGCCTGACCGAGAAGAATGTGCGCGTATCTGCTGCTCCGGCCGAGTAGCTATCCGGCGTGCTGATCTCCTGGTTCCCGGTGTTTCTGTTGATCGGTGTTTGGAACTATTTCTTCACGTTTTTGGACTGGCGCCGACGTAATTGACGGCGCAATCGGCCGGCGACGCTTTGCGCACACCGGGCGAGCGGCCGGCCCCCTGTTTCGAGCACGGCTGCGCGGGGTGTGCGCTCAACCGACTCTAACGGGCGATCATTTTGCAGAGATTTTGCCGGACTTTTCCGTAATGCAGAGCGTTTTTAGCGCGGAGTCGGCCCACGATTTCCACGGAGAGGTTGCGGAAGGAGCGGTCGTGGCGGCGCGCAAAAAACCTCCGCATTCTGAAAATGCCCCGATCCCGCCTACGCTGCCCGCACCGCTACATCTAGAAACCGGGAATACCCGGCGCAGGCTCCTGCCGCACAGTATTCCCGCCGCCCCGGCGCACGGCCTTCGACAAGTCGTAACCGCCCTCGCCCGTGTATTGGCCGCGCAACTCACGGTACTTTGACGATCAAGGCGTCGATGAAGGACTGCAGATCACGATCCTGGACGCTGTCCCCCTGAATCCCGCAAAGCCAGCCGCGAACCACCCACCGCCAGCCGTTCTCCCATGGCGGCCCCGTCTTCAAGAACGCCTTGCAGTTTTCGCCACCAACAGAGGTAAAGTCGGCGATTTGGCCACCAGCAGAGGTGAAGCTGGCGCTATAAATGCCGCCGATCTGGGTCACATCCGACCACCCGCGACTTTCATGGCCGCCGCCATGCCCTCATCACCGTAACGAGACCGGCAGTTGGCCACCGGGGTGCGAATGGTGTTGAGGAGGGCGAAACCAAAGCTCGAACTTGAACGGGTCGACACGCTCCACCACTCACCAGCGCAGCCCCCGGCAAAGGCTGGGCGAGCAAGCGCTCGCGGTCGACCATAGGTCCCCTCTGCAGCGCCGCCCCAAACGCGGCGACACCGAGAACAAAGGGTAGCCGCCGAATCATTCGCTTTGCGTTTCGGCGCTGGACGCGCCGTGCGACATGTCGAATGCTGCAGCGATTCGTCTTCGCTTACAGGGGGCCGCTGCCATGCCTCGATCCGCATCGGGTCAGTCCCGGAGTTTAATAGCGCTCTACGCCAGCATCGGACCGGAGCTCTACCAGTACGATGTGGACGTCGACGGCGCCGCGTTGGTCAAGCGCGGCGCGGTGACGTTGCCGGCGAATGTCCACTACGCGTGGCCGCATGCTTCGGCGCGGTATCTCTACGTGGCCTCGAGCAACAGCGCATCCGGGATGGGTCCGGCCGGCGACAGACACCACGTGACCGCATTCCGTATTGATCCCGGATCGGGGGCTTTGACGCCGCACGGCGACCCAATCGCGCTGCCGACACGCCCGATCCACATGACCACCGACATTCCGTCCGAGCATCTGTTGGTCGCGTTCAGCAATCCGAGCGGTCTTCGGGTTTATCGGATCAATGCCGACGCCACACCGGGTGCTGAAGTCGCGCAGCCGGAGCCGATCGACCCCGGCATCTACGCGCACCAAGTGCGGGTGAGCCTGAACAACAGGTCGGTGATCCTCGTTACTCGTGGCCACGACGCCGCCTCCGGCAAGCCAGAAGAACCGGGTGCGCTGAAGATCTTCGCCTACCGGCAAGGGCTGCTGTCAAAGGAGATTTCGGTTGCGCCCAACGGCGGCTACGGTTTCGGCCCGCGCCATCTCGACTTCCACCCTACGAGACCCTTGGTCTACGTTTCGTTGGAGCGGCAAAACAAGCTCGATCTATTCGAGTCCTCCGGGGACACGCTGTCGCCGGCACCGGTCTTCCGCAAAGACACCTTGGCCGAGCCGGGCAATATCCGGGGACGGCAGGTTGCCGGCACCGTTCACGTGCATCCTAACGGGCGCTTTGTCTACGCAGTCAATCGCGCCTCGGCAACCGCGGAATTCGAGGGCAAGCCGGTCTTTGCCGGCGGAGAAAACAATTTCGCGGTGTATTCAATCGATCCGGCGACAGGTGAGCCGCGTTTGATCCAGCACGTCGACACGCACGGTATTCACTGTCGCACTTTTCATATCGACCCGAGCGGGCGCCTGCTGGTCGCCGCGCACATCATGCCGCTCCTCGTGAAGGATGGGGAAACGCTGCGCACCGTGCCAGCGAGCCTGGCCGTCTTTCGGATCGACGACGGCGGCAGGCTCGACTTCGTCCGCAAATACGACGTCGATGTCGGAGACAAGACGATGTTCTGGATGGGTATGGTCGCTCGCTAGCCAACATCCCATCCGTTGGTCAGCCGTCGCGCCCTGGAGCGCGGCAGCTCCTCAGGGTCAAGGGGCGATGAAGCGATCGATCTTGCGGTAGCGGAATAGCCATCGTCCGTCTGCTCTGACCATTTCGTCGATGTAGGCACCGCCCGAGCCCACCCGTGGGCCCTGCGGGCCGTTCTGCAGCACCATCCAATTGGAACGGACCTGGGCGCGAGCGTCATCGAGCTTAATCGCGATATTCGTCACCAAATGCATCGCGCGCGGCCGCGGCTCTTTCTGCCCGAGCCCGCAGGCTGCGCGCCAATTCGGCGATCGCCACCCGGCCGGTCGCCTTGCCAAATGCCGTGTCCCACGTGCCGTCTTCGGTGAACAACGCCGCCATCTCGGCGAACCGACCGTCGTCCAGTTGGAAGCAATACTCCGCCAGCACTTCCCTAATCGCATCCTTGTCTTCGACGGCGGTAGGCATTGCGGTTCCCTCCCCTCATTTGCCGAACGACTCGATCCTGCAATCTTCGGATCGTGCAGTGCAAGCCGCGCATCGATCGCCTTGTCGTCGCGATCCGTTGAGGCCTACCCTGGTGCGAGAAGTTACGATCGCAGAGGCTCGGGTTGATGATCGTCTGTCCATCCGCATTACATCCCGAAGAATTTCAGCGAATGTTCGGCTTTTGGCATTAGTGCCTGAACCGCGTGAGAGAGAGATGGCATGAGTCAAACGGAGCAGGGCTTTGGGTTCGCTCCCGAACACGATGCGCCGATCCCCTATATGCAGCGGATCCGCGACTACTATCTGGCGCTCGGCTATGCGACGCCTTATCGCTGGGCGCGTTACGCCGAGGTGCCGTTCCAGCCGCTCACAAAGCCGCTCGCCGAGTGTCGTGTCGCCTTGATCACCACTGCAGCCCCCTACCAGCCCGGCAAGGGCGATCAGGGTCCGGGAGCGCCATACAACGCCGCCGCCAAATTCTACGATGTCTATTCGGGAGATAGCAGCATCGACCACGATCTGCGGATTTCTCATCTCGCCATCGACCGCGTGCACACAACCGCCGAGGACAGCAACACCTGGTTTCCGCTGCCGCAACTGAGGCGTTGCGCTCGGGCGGGTCGGATCGGCGCGGTGGCGCCGCGCTTTCACGGCATGCCGACGAACCGCAGCCACCGTACGACACTCGAAAAGGACTGCCCCGAGCTCCTGGCACGCTGTCGCGCCGATCGTGCCGACATCGCCGTTCTTGTCGCCAATTGACCGGTGTGTCACCAGACCGTGAGTCTGGCCGCCCGGCATCTGGAGGAGAACGGCATCGCCACCGTCGTGATGGGGTGCGCCAAGGACATCGTTGAATTTGTCGGCGTGCCGCGGTTCCTGTTCAGCGATTTCCCGCTGGGAAACGCTGCGGGCCGTCCGAAGGACCCGCAATCCCAGGCCCTCACCTTGGAATTGGCCCTAGACGTGCTTGAATCGGCCCCGGCCGCACGTACGACCGTGCAGTCGCCGCTGCGCTGGAGAAAAGACCCTTCGTGGAAGCTCGACTATTCCAACATCGAGCGGTTGTCGCCCGAAGAGATTCGCCTCCGGCGCCAGGAATTCGATCAGCAAAAGGAAATCGCCAAGAATATCCGTGACCGGGCTGCTTGAGCGCAGCCACCACATCAAACAAGAACAGGCAGAAGACCCCATTTGCGCTCGCGTCGAGCGGTATACGCCGAGCCAAAATCATCTTTGCATGACGAGGATGCCGACAGCTGACGGGGCGCTCGCTTCGATATTTCTTTTGATCCGGAAGGAGTGCGGCAGTATCATGTCTCTGATGGGCTCCCCAGTAGGGGCGGGGGGTCGCACTTGGCGAGGGGAAGCATATGACCAAGGGCGATAGAAGCGCGCGCTCGGCATTCCTAGTGTCGTCGAAGCGCGCGCCGATGCTGGTCGCGATTGTCGGTGTCCTCGCCGCCGGCCCGGTCACCAGCATCGCCGTGGCGGAGACGCCGGCTCAATTCATTTACCAGGTTTCGCACTCGACATTTGGCGATATCGGCAGTTACAGCAACACAGTCGAGCCGAGCCAGGACGGGACAACCGTCCAGACTCGCGCGCACTTCGAGGTCAACATGCTGGGCGTGAAGATGTTCCGCGAGGAAGCAACACGTACCGAGCGTTGGCAGGGCAACCGTCTCGTCGCGTTTCATGGCGTGACCGACAAAGGCAACGGCCCGGTCGAAGTGAAAGGCGAGGCGCGCGGCAACGGTTTTGTCATCACCTCGTCGCAGGGCACGATCACCGCACCCGCGTCGGTTCATCCGGCCAACCCGTGGTCGAACAACTTCCTTACCTCCAACACGATGATGCGCCCCGACTCGGGCAAGATCGAGCAGGTGCGCATCGGCAGCGGGCAGGAGACGACGGTAAAAATCGACGGCGCGACCATCTCGGCTGTTAAATTCGAGATTGACGGCAGCACCAAATACACCGTCTGGCTCGACGGACGGGGCGTGCCGGTAAAGTTCATGGCCAACGACGACGGCGGCACAGTGACCTTCACGCTGGCCAAGTGCATCAGCTGCGGCCCAGAGCCCACTCAAATCGGGAAGAGGTAATTCCGACTCTCGGGACCGCAGGGGTAGGGCGACGGCCGCGCCGGTAGCTTTAAAAGAAGGCGAGTGTGCGGATTTCGATGCTCTCGCGTGGTCGCGCGTCGGGTGCCGTCGTCGGGTCGTCAAAGGCTGTGTGCGCCGTCCACCGGGCACAGCCCTGCTTCAGCGACTCGTAGGTCTTGAAGACCAGCGCCTCGTCGGGCCGCATCCGCGGAAACCAATACCAGCGGTGTGCGGGGTCGTAGGTGATGGCATAGGTCTGGCCAACGCGGTCGGGATAGCGGCGTTCGGTGACCACCAGGCTCTCAGGCGAAATGCTCTGCGCGTCGGCGATTGCCAGCGGCCAAGTCTCGACCGGGTGGCGGATCGGGCGCCACACCTGGATGACGGCGAAGCGGCGGCTGAGCAGCGCATCTGCCTCTTGCGGTAAAAACGTGCGCACCCGTTGGGGGCCCGACCATTCGGTGTAGTCGTTGTGGACGCGGCGCACGACCTCCCGGATCTTGTGGGTCTCGCGCAGCTCATCGTCGGCCGTGCGCAACGTGTGGTCGAATACCTCGACGCGAGAGGCCCCGCTTTCGGCCTTCACCAATGCCTGCATTTCCAGGTAGTAGACGCGGCGCACTTCGTCCTCGTCGAAGAAATCGACGACTTTGGTGTCGTGTCGAACAAAACGAAACCCGTTGCGCTCCAGCGCGAAATCGCCGGCATCGACCCGGCCATTGCGCAACAGGACGCGGTGGGGCTCCGACGCACCGCCGCCGACCCGCTGGTCGCTCCCGCCGGGGGCGCCGACCACGGTTACCGGCATCGCCTCCGTGTCGACAAAATAGCTGAGGGTCGCCGCGATCGTCTTCGGGGCGGTCACCTCCTCGGCAATCTGAACCATAGGAACTCCTTCACACTCGCGAGACGATGATAAGAGTGGCCCTCGGCTGAGACAACTCGGAGGGTTACCGCGCGAGCAGGGCTCGGATGTCGGGCAGATGCTCGCGCCCCCAGAACAGCTCGCCGTCAATGACAAAGCTCGGCACCCCGAAAACGCCAAGCGCCTCGGCCGTGCGGCAGATCCGATCGAGCTCCTCCCTCCCCTCCCCCTCCAAATAAGCCGAGAAGCCGGCGGTGTCGGCGCCCGACTCCGCCAACACCGCGCCGATCACCTCGGGATGCTCGATGTCGAGCGCGCGTTTCCAGAAGCGCTCGAAAGTGATGTCGTGATAGCGGCGCAGCATCGCGTCGCCCTGGCGCTTGGCATACAGCATGCCGCAGGCGGCGAGGCTTGAGTCCCAGATCTTTTGCGGGCCGCGGATCACCAGACCGCGCTTTTTCGCCTCGCGGCGGCAGTCCATGTAGCTGTAGCGCACCCGCCGCCATTGATGTGCGTTGCGTTCCTCCTCGACCACCCGGCCGCTGTCGTCGACCCGGGCCGAGCCGAGAAAGCTCGGTATGTCGAGAACATAGGGCAGCCAATCGACGCGAACCGAAAACTCCCGCTCGAGCTCGTAGGCCGGATCCTTCGCCAGGTAGGCATAGGGGCTTTTGTAGTCGATGTAGGCCGTGATGGTGCGCGGTCGGGCGCGGGAGGCGGGGAAAAGGCTGTGCTGTGCCGTTTCGTGACGCACCTGTTGTGGTGGCGCTACAACACAACTTGCGGGAGAATTCATGGGGCGCATCCTATGTGGTTGTTGTTTGAGCCGGCCCAGATCACCATGGTAAATGGATCGCGAGCGCATAGCGAGGGCGAGCGGATGGCAACCGGGGGCAAGCGATCAGCGACGAGTGTGCGACAGTAGCGAGAGGCTTCGCCGCTTCACTTGGGCTTTACAGAGATCTGCGGCCGAAGACTTACCAGCTCGGATGACGACTTCGCGAAGTCTTGTAAACGCTTTCCAGAATGTGCAATTATGCGACTCTGACAACAAGCTCGGGCGAGTGCAGAAACACAAGCTGTAGAAACCTTCGGCAATGTCGCAGAAGGGTAGAGTCGGGATGTGGCGCGGTGGCGGTAGGCTGGGCATGTCTGTTTCCGCCCCTTTCGTCTGGCGGTGCCTTAGTGGCTCAGCTGTAATAGCTCGAACTTAATCTGACATTCGTTGTTGGTTTCCGAAGACGAAGCCGGAGAGCGGGGCGCGGTTCTCACAAGAGCCGGGACCGCGACCCGGCCGCCGGCGTGACGGAGACCACGAT
>Ga0306920_100011943_pt1 | contig 11769 bp, 9 predicted proteins | sample flu12Cox44000170_FD_204666 | JGI IMG/M metagenome (GOLD analysis project Ga0306920, IMG submission 204666) | Lab enrichment of tropical soil microbial communities from Luquillo Experimental Forest, Puerto Rico - flux4day.12C.oxic.44.000.170 (v2)... | ecosystem: Environmental > Terrestrial >...
CAGGGTGGTGGGGGTGCTTGCGTAGCCACTGGCGGTCTTGACGATCTCAAACACCGTACCGTCGTTATACGCCCCGCCAAGCATTGTCGTGCCGAAGAGGTTGCCGCTGCTATCGGCGATCAAGCCGGCTTCTGGGCTCGCGCCGTTGGTGCCGTTGAAGCTGACCAGGGTGATGGGGGCGCTGGCGTAGCCACCTGCGGTCTTGGCGATCTCGAACACCGTGCCATCCAAATATACCCCGGCGCCGGCTGTTGTGCCGAAGAGATTGCCGCTGGCATCGGCGATCAGGCCGGCCACAGGCCACCAGCCGTTGATGCCGTTGAAGTTGACCAGCGTCGTCAGACTTGGAGTGGCAGCGTGCGACGGACCCGGTGCGATAGAAGTGATCGCGAAGGCCAACAACGCACCGCGCATCGCGCCGGACCGTTTCTCAAGGTCCCAAATTCTGCGGATCAGCGGCCTTGCGTGAAAGCGAGGGTAAGATGATATCTTAAGATCATCCTCTTTCGAACGCTTTCCGATAAAGTCGAGGTCATCGGCGATCGCGGCGAAATCGGCGCGGGCCTCATCGGCTTGGGCGAAGGGCGGGCGAGTATTCATCCGACATAAAGCCATTTTGGCCGAAGAACCGTTAAGGCGGCCCTAGCGCCTCGATGCAGGCGGCGTAGCGTCGCCTCGGGTTACGCCCGACCGTTCAGCGAGATCATCCATCGCATACCTATCGTCACCGATCCTTGCTCGCCGCGCAGGGCAGACCTCGACCGAACCGGGCGCCTGAGCCACCGGTGGGACATCGCCATCACGGCTCCGCAGAGGTGGCGCCTTGCTACCGTGGGAGCAAGAAATTCCGGGACAGCGCCTATATCGTGACTCCCGCGGGGTCGGCTGGCATCGGTGGTGCCGTGCCGCAGGTGAAGCGCCACTCCGAGCGTCAACGCGAATGTCGAGACTATAGTCCCCGCTCCGCCGATCTTGAAGCGACAATAAATAATCGGCTCTAGTAACGCGCGAGGCGCTCCATGCTGATTCTCTGCCCGGCATGATGACCGGACAGATTCTGGCGGAGGCCTCTGGCCGAGGCGGTCAAATATCGGATCCTCGTGATGTTCCTCCTGAAGAATGGAACCCCTCAGGTCTTGTCCGCTTAGCACTGGAGCTGTAGAGCAGCCCGCCCGGTTGCGACTGGCCTGCCCGGTCTCCGCTTTCGCGCCGGAGCGCCCCTACGATCACGCGGCCCGGCAATATCTCGAAGCCGGCGAATCGGACTGCCTGACCCGAGCCCGCATCTCTTGACCTACATCTTGTGCTGCGTGCCTTCAAGTAATATGCGGCGCTGGCAAGTATTCGTTGCGACGGAAGCCTGGCGGCAAACATTGGAATCGATATCTGCCGAGCGCGCGCGGGGCCGGGCGTAGGCAATGACAATACTACAATGGACTGCCGAATCGACTATGAGTGGCGCTTGGACACGCCTTAGAGTCCAAACGTCTTACCCACGGTATATCGGCGGCCTATTGGTCGCCTTTTTTTCTGAAGTCGGGGCAACAATCGGGACGTGGCGAATTGGTGCACAATTAAAGAAAAACGCACCAACACTAGGGCGTTGATCGAATTACGCTTTTCCGTTGCACAAATCCGGTGCACAATAAACCCATGATTTACGGGTATGCGCGGGTATCGACGGACGGCCAAAGCGTCAACGCTCAGGTCGCGGCTTTGAGGAAGCACGGGGCGGGCAGGGTGTTCCGCGAAGTGGCAAGCGGAGCCAAGACCGACCGGGCGCAGCTCCGCCGAGTGATCGACCAGCTCGACGCCGGCGACGTGCTGATGGTGACACGCCTTGACCGGCTCGCACGCTCGACGCGCGACCTATTGAACACGCTCGCGGCGATCACCGGCAAGAAAGCCGGTTTCCGCTCGCTCGCCGACGCATGGGCCGACACCACCACCTCGCACGGCCGGCTGATGCTCACCGTGCTAGGTGGCCTCGCCGAGTTCGAACGGAATTTAATCCGCGCGCGCACCAGCGAGGGACGCGAGCGAGCGAAAGCGCGAGGCGTCAAGATGGGCCGCAAGCCCAAACTCACCGATCACCAGAGGCGCGAGGCGATCCGCCGGCGTGACATCGACGGTGAGACGGTGCGCGAGATCGCACGCAGCTACAACGTCAGCCACAGTACGATTTCTAGGTTAACCGCGTGAACCGTATCAGCATCATCATTCTGGTGCTCATAGCCACTGTGTGCGTCTTAATCGGTGCTGTCGTCGGGAGCTGGGCAACCAACCAGACCATAGGGATTATTAACAATGTCGCGGCCCTTCTGGCCGCTCTGGCGGCAATGCTAACGGCCGCCGGAACCCTCCTTACCGTACGGCAAATACAAAGACAGATGGAAGCCTCTTATCGGCCGGAGCTTACGTTTGCCCGGGTGTTCCTGAAAGGCGAGGCTGAATCGTCAGAATGTCCATTGCCTACGAAGTGGACAGAACGGCCCCGCTTCACGGAAACTGCCAGCACAATAATTCTGACCCCTCTAACCCCTGCTCCATCGTTGAGCTTCTACACCAGCTTGTATAATATCGGATTGGAGCCGCGACGAGCATCAACATTGTGTGGAGTTTTGCGATAGAGGAGATGGTTCAAGAGATTAACAGATTCGCGCAGCGCACGTTGGTGCCGGCTTATTACGAGTACACACCCGGCCTCTTACTTGTAAAATCTGAGGTCTGGCACTTGGAGCAGTCCATCATTTGGAGAAATGAACGAAAAGATTTTCTGGACTACATAATGCCAGAAACTGCGCAGAGAAGTGGTGTGGCACTCCAAATCCCACTTACTTACACATGCCTTTTTTACTCTTATATATATTTGTGGAACCAACAGAAAGATGCCGACACTAGGCAAGCTATGCGAGAGTTTCCATTGAAAATTAACATCTCATACCGAGATATAGCTGGGCAGCGTCATCAGGTAGCATTTAATCTCCGAGTTCATTTGTCCTATATGCGCACACCGAAGGATTCCACTTTGAGCTTTGAGGAATATATTGAAGCTCAAAAGGTCGATCCTCACACCCGCACCGGCAGGCCTGAGTAGCAAGAACGCGCCCCGTCCCGCGCTCTGCGATGACGTGAATTTTCCAGAAAACCACTTTGGACTAAGCCGCTTCGCGGCAGTACCGGCGGGAACCGTTGTCGTTAGCTCTTGCATTCCGCCAGCTGCATTCACCCTCACCCCCGAACACGTCGCGCTTTCAACGTTTTTGCGTCCGCGTTGGCATGGGTCTTTTGAGCTTATTCTACCTAACGTTCTCCCGATCATCTTGTTTTCATGGTAACCCATTAACGCCACAAACCCCCAAAACGATTCAATGCCCATACGCTCAAAATTCGTGCCACTCACCCGACGGTTGGGATAAAGGGACGCCGACCTCGCCCGCGCTGACCGGGCTTGGCTTAGTCCAAATACATTTTTAGAGCACCGCCGCGCCCCAGGCTCCCCGGGAGGTGTTGGCTCTGTTCGTGCGGCGCGACGCCACGCTAAAATGCTCTCCTTATCCGACGTGATTTTGACACCGGCCCGAGCCAGTGGCAGAGCTATTGCGCATGTGGCAGTTGCACATGACGAGCGAAGCGCAAAAGTGGGGCCTTGTTGACCGCTTCGAGACAATCCGGGAAGCCGTGCGGCGCATCATTGAGCTTGAGCGTACGGCCCGCAACGGCCTTTTGCGAACCTACGTTGACCTCCCTTGCAGCGATGACGAAGCCTTGCGCGATCTCGAATACAAGGGCGAGAAAGCCGCTTATGTCATCAGGCGCGAACGCCCACCGCGCCTGTCCGGTCGCACCGGAGATGCAATACGCAGAGCAACAGGCGACCTTTCACATCGCTGCGTTCCTGGGCAACCGGCTCGGCTGACTGTCGAGCCGGCTGATCACGGCGCGAAAAACGATGCCCTCGTTAGGTGTCCACGCCGCCGCTCTTGCGCATTAGGTAGGTGTCCATGATCCAGCCGTTGGCCTTTCGGGCTGCGGCCCTGACCCGCTCGATGTCGTCGACGACTTCCTTCAGCTTACCCGAGATCAGGATCTCGTCCGGCGTACCGATATAGGCGCCCCAAAAGATGTCGATATCCTGATCAGCAAACCGCTTATAGGCATTCTCGGCGTCGAGCATGACGATGATGTTGCCGACATTGTTCGGGAAACCTTCGGCGATCTTGCGTCCAGTGGTGATCTCGATGGCTTCACCGATGCGGTTGAGCGTCGTCCTGTGCCGCGCCGCCAGAGCCTGTGCGGCGCTGATGCCGGGGATCACCTCGTACTCGATGGCGTGCGCTCCACTTCCCGCAATGGCTTCGACGATGCGGATCGTGCTGTCGTAGAGCGACGGGTCGCCCCACACCAGAAAGGCGCCGCATTCGCCGTCCGCCATGCCGTCGCCGATCAGGCGCTCGAACACGGCCTGCTTGTCCCGGTTGAGCTCATCGATCGTCGACCGGTAATCCGCCGTTCCGCGCTCCCATTCCGGGCTCGCGGCGTCCAGAAACCGGTACTCGCGACTCTCGATATATCGGCGGCAGATTTCCTGACGGAAGGCGGTCAGCTTTTCCTTGCTCGCTCCCTTGTCGAGGATGAAGAAAACATCGACTTGGTTGAGTGCCTTGACCGCCTGAATCGTGACGTATTCCGGGTTTCCCGGCCCGATACCGATGATGAGGATCTTCTTCACGGCAAACCCTTTCGCGACGCCGGTCGGGGCGCCTTCTCCAGATAGCTCTGGAACACGGCGACATGCACGGTTGTCTCGTCTGCCGCCTGCGGCCAAAGATCATCGGTCCGGAAGCGCACGTCGTATGCCGGCTCGTCCTGCGTCCGCAGATTGTGCGCCGCTGCGTCCGGAAATGGGTAGGGCCGCGACGCGGTAACCACGATCCCGATCTTCCTGCGAATATAGCCCGGCATGCGGACGTGGCCGGAGACGAACTCGTTCATGATTCGCACCTTGTCACCGATCTTGAACGACTCGCGGACGGCCGCGTTGTGCCGCCCTTCCGCGCTCGGCAGGGGCAGCGGGAACGATCCTTCGGCCAATCGCTCGAAATCTTCCCGGGATACGACACCTTTTCGATGCACACCGTCGCGAACCCGGCCAGCGAACGCTCGTAATAGCTTGCCGACCGATAATGGCGCGGCTCCGTGCGTTCGATCGCCGTGATCAAAGTGCCAAATAACCTGTAGGAGGAGCGTCGAGATCGTGCAGGATGATCTGAAAATACCCGCCCCGCCCGCGCCTAATCGAACCGCGGTCGCGGCGCTGAAGCAGGCGTTCGAACAGCACAACCTGATTCCCGGCGGTTTTATCGACGAGTTTACGCGGACCGCCGAGGAGGCGTCAAAACAACCCGCAAGCGACAACGCTTCGAAAATACGAGTGTGCGTAACAGTGAAGGAGCCTTCAGGATAACCCCGTGCAAACGGGAAAAGAGTACTTGTGCGGGCGTGGGATTCGGCAGCATCCCACATGCCTTGCTCAATATTTTACAGCATCAGAAGACGGCATCGTTGGTTAGACGGGCTTGAGATATATATTATATGACGCGTTATCTTTATATTTGTAGATGACGTATAAGTAATATTATCGCCGCTGTTGGTTGATCGTCCAGTAAATTCAATACACTCTTCTATGACGGCAGAATATTGTCGCGCTACCGCAGTTCGGTCCCGGTCACCACCATGTCGACGTTGCAGCTGCCGCACACTGAGCAGACCAGCCGCTCCCGCCACTCGGGAACGGTGGTTTTAGCGCCATACCGTTCGGCCATCTCTTCGGCATCGGGTTCGACCTGGTGGCTTCATGCCTGCACCACACGATGGCCGCACGCGGGCCGCGGCGTTCCCACACGTCATCGGCGGGCCGGGTGCGGGTTTCCGTCCGAGATTTGAGGTTGGGCTCTTGACAAGAGGAATAGGGGCCTCTAATTAGCTGATAGGTTATTTATCCATCGGGCTAACAAGGTTTCAATTCGACCGGAGGCCTGCCTATGACGCACAATGAGGTGGTATCCCGTGACGAATGGCTGCGGGCGCGCAAGGCGTTGCTGCGGCTCGGACGCGCTACAATCGTCTTGGAGACTGACACTTCCGGAGACGGCCCATGAACGCCAAAGCCGAGCCCCCTGTCCCCGCCGATCAGCTCGCCCGCGAAAGTCCTATTCGCATCCCCAACGAGAGCGTCGAGTACCGGGCGGCGCGAAAAGCGCTGCTCGCCCAGGAGTTTGAGCTCCGCCGCCAGATCGAGCGGGTGGCGGCGATGCGCCGGGCGCTGCCACCTGGAGGTCCGGTTACCGGTGACTATCGTTTCGAGACCGAAGACGGCCCAAGTGACCTCGCCGGCCTGTTCGGCGATAAGCAGACGCTGGTGGTCTACAACTACATGTTTGGTCCCGAGAGGAAGCGGCCATGCCCCATGTGCACGAACCTGCTCGATGCCTGGGACGGTAACGCCGACGACATCACTCAGAGGGTGTCGCTTGTGGTCGTCGCTCGCTCGCCGTTGGAGCGGCTCGCGGCGGTGAAGCGCGAGCGGGGCTGGAAAAACCTCAGGCTGGCGAGCGCTCTCACCGACGCCTTCACGCGAGACTATGCCGGGAGCCCGGACGGCGGATTGGATAGTGGAGGGCCCGCCGTCTTCACCCGCAGGGACGGCACGATCCGCCACTTCTGGTCGCAGGAGATGATCGCCAGCGACCCTGGCCAGGGCCCGCGCGGCGCGCCCGACCCGGCCCCATTGTGGACCGTGCTCGACATGACGCCCGAAGGGCGCGGCGTGGACTGGTATCCCTCGCTGGAGTACCCGGCCTAGTCGGTCCCTTGGCCGAAGATGGTGATCAGGTTCGTGAGTTCCTTCGTTGGGCGTGCGGCTCGACTGAATCGCCGACGACCGCGCGAGCGCAACCGGCTTAACGCCGCCAGGGCGGCGGCCATGTCCGCTTTAGCCGCGGCCGGACACCGCAGGATGGCGCGCGTTTGGTGCTTTTCCACCCAACGCGGACCGTTGGCCTCATGTTGCAAGCCCGCGTTCTGGTGCCCACGGACTAGTTCCGCGGAGAAGGCCGGGACCTATCCCAACCACAGGTATCGGCCTTCGCCAGTATGACGGAGTAGCAGCTCAATCCGACGTCGGCACGAACTCTGCCGGACAAGTTGAAGCCACTCTACTCGCCTTGCGCTGCAGCCTTGACTTTCTCGACAAGGCAGAACAGGCGCTCCGGGGTCATCGGCAGCTCGAAAATCTCGACGCTGAACGGGGCTAGCGCATCGGCCAGCGCATTGCCGATGGCCGCCGGGGCGCCGATCGTTCCGCCTTCGCCCATCCCGCGGAAGCCGCCTACCGTGGATGGGGACTCTGCTTCGAGATGGGCGGTTGTGATCGGCGGCACTTCGCTCGCGGTCGGGATGACACAATCGGCGAGACTGGCCGTCAGAAGCTGACCGGCACCGTTGTAGATGACCTCCTCCTAGAGAGCTGCCCCGATGCCTTGGGCGACGGCACCATGCACCTGGCCGTCGACGATCATCGGGTTGATGATGCGCCCGCAATCCTCGGCAACGACATACCGGTCGAGCTTCACCCGATAGGTCTCCGGATCGATCTCCAATGCGACGATGTGCGTCGCCGAGGTCGTCGTGCCGAAATACGGGTCATAAATCTTGGTGACCTCCAGCTCTTCGCGCGCCTCCCCGGGTAAGCGGCCCATCTCTGAATAGACCGCCTTCGCGATCTCCCGGAATGTCAGCGAACGATCCGTGCCGCCGACGAAAACCCGTCCGTCCGCTGCTTCGATGTCTTCGACGGACGCCTCGAGCAAGTGCGAAGCCGCTCGAATTACCCTTTCCTTGAGCATCCGCGCCGCCAAGGTCGCCGCCCCGCCGGCCAGAACCGCGCTGCGGCTCGCATAGGTCCCGGTGCCGTGCGCGACGACGGCGCTGTCGCCCTGCAGGATCCGGATGTCGTCGATCCGGGCGCCGAGTTCGTCGGCAACGATTTGTGCCAACGTTGTCTCGAGTCCCTGGCCGTGCGCGGCGATCCCGAAGCTGCCGGTCACTGCTCCTGTCGAGTCGAGGCGGATCGTGGCCGCTTCCGTCCCGGTGTTTATCGGCATGCCCGGTGCCGCCGAGATGCGCGATCCGATGCCTGTCAGTTCGGCGTAAGTGGCGATACCGATACCGACGAGCCGTCTCTCTCCACGGGCTTTCGCCTGCTCTTCCCGGAGCTGTGCGTATTGGATGGCCGCGCACGCGCTCCTCAGGGTTTCGACGAAGCCGGAACGGTCCCAAACGATCCCGGAGGCCACCTTATAGGGAAATTCCTCGGCTCCGATCAGATTGCGGAGACGGAGCTCGACGGGATCGATGCGAAGACGGCGAGCCGCCATGTCGATCAGCCGTTCCATGACAAAGGTCGAGATCGGGCGCCCGACGCCGCGATAGGGCCCCGTCGGCGCCTTGCAGGTTGCGGCCGCGCGTACATGGCCGCGATAGGCCGGTATGCGGTATGGGCCCGGCATGAAGCTGGCGACTTGAACCGGCTCGAGAGCGGCGGTCCACGGATAGATCGAATACGCTCCGACATCGCCAATGATTTCGGCCGCAAGTGCCCGGATATGGCCGTCTTTGTCGAGTGCCAGTTCGGCGTCGACGATTTCATCGAAGCCCTGGCTGGTCGAGGTAAGATCCTCCAGCCGGTCGCCGATCCAGCGCACCGCCCGGCCGAGGTGCCGGGCGAGCACCGCAACGACGATCTCTTCCGGGTACAGGGATGCCTTGCCGCCGAAGCCGCCGCCGACGTCGGGTGCGACGACGCGGACGCTATGTCCCGGCACCTCGAGGAGATCGGCGAGAAGGTCGCGTATGATGCCCGGGATCTGCGTCGACAAGGTCAGGGTCAGTGAACGGCGGCCGCGATCGTATTCCGCAAGACAGGCCCGGTTCTCGATGGCGACCGGTGTCTTGCGGTGGAACCGGAAACGGCCGCCGACCCGTATCGGCGCCGCCGCCATCTCCGCGCCAACATCGCCACGCGCAAAAACCCGCGCCGCCAGCACGTTCGTCCCGGCCTCCTCGTGCAATAGCGGCGCATCTGCCCCGACCGCCATTTCGGGATCGATCACCGCTTCGAGCGGCTCATAAGTGATCTCGATGCGAGCGAGCGCGTCCTCGGCCAGGTATCGGCTTTCGGCCAACACAGCCGCAACCGGCTCACCGACATAGCGGACTTTGTGACGCGCCAGAGGGTAGAGCTCCGTCGCGTGATAGTCCTTCAGCCGAGACGTCGCCCACACCGGCTTGACCAAATCACGCAGATCTTGCGCGGTGTAGACGGCGAAGACACCCGGCATCTCGGCCGCCGCCGTGCTGATGCCCGAGATCAAGGCGTTCGCGTGATCACTGCGCCGGAACGCGGCGTGCAGCACTCCCGTCACGTGGTGATCGGCCGTGAATGCTCCCTGGCCGCTCAGCAACCGCGGATCTTCGACGCGTTTGATGCGTGCGCCGATGTTCTTCGGCCGTAACCCAAGGCCGACATCCGCGCCTGCGGGCTCGAAGGCTCGCTCGAGACTGCCAGTCATGGAAGTCGGCCTTTTTTCAGTGTCTCCCGTCGCATATTGTCGTCGGCGATGAACGCATGCCGACCCATCCGGCTCAACGCCTTCGACATGGCGTGCGTCGGCCATATCCAGCACGGAATGTGGACGCATCCGCGCGACCATTCGTCAGACTATACCTCGCTCGACCATTGGGTGCGCCTCGCGCGAATGCTGGAGCACGGTCTGTTCGACGGCCTCTTTCTCGCCGACGTGCTCGGGGCTTACGATGTCTACGGGGGGAATGCGGACGCCTCCCTGCGAGCCGGCGTGCAGATCCCGCTCCTCGATCCGATGGCGTTGGTGCCGGCAATGGCCTACGCGACCACGCATCTCGGCTTCGGCGTGACGTGTAACCTGGCGTACGAACCGCCCTTCCTATTCGCCCGTCGCATGGCGACACTCGATCATCTGACGCGTGGCCGGATCGGCTGGAACATCGTCACCGGCTACCTGGACAGTGCCGCGCGCGCAATGGGTTTCGATGCACAGATGGAGCATGACGACCGCTATGACCTGGCGGACGAATACCTTCAGGTAGTCTACGGGCTGTGGGAGGGCGGTTGGGCGGACGACGCCGTAAAGCGTGATCGTCGACGGGGCGTCTACACCGATCCGCGACGGGTGCGGCGGGTGCACCATCAAGGCAGACAGTTCCAGGTCGACGCCATCCCGCTATGGGAGCCATCGCCGCAGCGCACACCGGTTCTGTACCAAGCGGGCGCCTCTGACCGTGGCTGCGTATTTGCCGCCCACCACGCCGAGTGCGTGTTCGTCAATGGCAGCACCAAGCAGAATGTGCGCCGCATTGTTACCGATTTGCGCGAGCGTGCTGCACCGCGGCCAATGCTGGTCTTTGTCGGTGCGAGCGTGGTGACCGGTCGTAACGAGAAGGACGCCCGCGAGCTTCTGGCAGAGTATCGGCGCCACGCCAGTGTCGAGGGCGCCCTGGCACACGCAGCTGCCTCGCTCGGCATCGATTTCGACCGCTACGGCATGGACGAGCCGATCGAGGCGGGGGCCACTCAGGCGATCCGCTCCAATGTCGAGGCCATCACTGCCTCACTCGGACCGGGCTGGACCAAGCGCCGGCTGATCGACCGGTTCGTGCTCGGCAGCCGCCAGCCGCCCATTGTCGGCTCGCCTGAGCAGGTCGCGGACCAATTGATCGCCTGGGTGAGTGAAGCCGATGTCGACGGCTTCAACCTCTCCCGCACGGTTGTTCCGGAGTGCTTGGAGAGTCTCATCGACCTGGTGCTACCGATCCTGCAGGAGCGCGGCGCCTACAAACGTGACTATGCCCCCGGCAGCTACCGGCAGAAGCTGTTCGGTTACGGCGACCGGTTGCCCGAAGAGCATCCCGCGGCGGCAGCACGCTGGGCCGGCTGTGCCCGTTGATAAAGTCGATAGAAATCAGGAGTAGTCTGCATGCGCAGGTTTTTCGGATCGGCGGGTTCAGTCAGCCGAATCACTGTCGAGAGCCAAGCTCTCAAGAGTAATATGCTGGGCGACCCCTCGGCACGCGTCGTCGATGTGTACCTCCCAGCCGGGCATGACGGTCACGGACTGCCTCTGCTGGTGGATCTCGTCGGCTTTACCGGCAGCGGCCTATCCCATACGAATTGGGTCGGGTTCCGCGAGAATCTGCCGGAGCGGCTCGATCGGCTTATCGGCGAGCAGCGCATGCCGCCCGTCGTCGTCGCCTTTCCCGATTGCTTCACCCGGCTTGGCGGCAACCAATACATCAACTCGGCTTCGATGGGTGCTTGGGAGGACTTCCTGCTGCACGAAATGCTGCCGTCAATCGAGCAGCGCTTCGGCTGTGGCGGCACCGGGCGGCGCGGCGTGTTCGGCAAGAGTTCCGGCGGGTATGGCGCAATCACCCACGCGCTGCGCCACTCCGACATTTGGGCGGCAGCGGCCTGTCATTCCGGCGATATGGGCTTCGAGGTGTGCTATCTACCCGACATGCCGGCGGTGCTGCGCTCCCTCGCCGGCGCGGAGAACTCCGTTGAGCGCTGGTGGCAGAAGCTCGAGGCAGCAAAAAAACCTTCCGACGGTTCCGGCAAGGTGATCAACGCGCTGGCGATGGCGGCGAGCTACGATCCCGATCCGAAACAGT
>Ga0306920_100011945_pt1 | contig 11769 bp, 12 predicted proteins | sample flu12Cox44000170_FD_204666 | JGI IMG/M metagenome (GOLD analysis project Ga0306920, IMG submission 204666) | Lab enrichment of tropical soil microbial communities from Luquillo Experimental Forest, Puerto Rico - flux4day.12C.oxic.44.000.170 (v2)... | ecosystem: Environmental > Terrestrial >...
TTCTCGACAACCAGTTTGGGACAACAAGTACTGCAGCCGATCAGAATCGGCCCTGGCCTTCGTGGGACTGTGTACTGGAGGTGCTAAACATCCACCCAGTCGACGCGAACCGATAACCTTCGCCGTGGACTGTCTGGAAGAAAGTAGGGCTGTCCGGGGTTTTCTCAAGTTTTCGTCGTGGATGCCAAATGGAAGTGTCGACCGTCCGTCACGGCTGCAGTCTCCGTGCCAAAGCTGGATGTAATCAGCGGCGGCACTGCCAGTCTCAAGCCCGATGGCTTGGCAGACACGAAGGCAACGGCTTCGGCCTCAATCTCTCTGACTCGCTTGGTGGCCAGGGTGCGGCGCTCTCACCGGTGCAACATCTCGTGGCCGATCTCGTGTGCCAAAGTCGAGAATTCCTCGGCAGGCGGCATCCCAGAGAGCAGTGTGATCTTGCCACGGTGGGATAGGCCCTTGGCAGGCGCAATCTTTTCGGAATGATCCAGCGTAATGCCTCGCGACTCCACGAACTTGACCAGCCGTTCACGGTAACCGCTGACATCGCCTTGCAGTTCGGTCAAGGTTGGAAGGTCCTTCTCTTCGGTCTGGCTGATTTCGAAAACATAGACTGCGCGGAATCCGTAGAGTTGCGCCTGTGACTGCTTCGCGTCTTCGGCTGCCTCTGCTACGCTGTCGGCTTTCTTTTGACCAATCATCGGAGCAAGAATCATGATGCCTTTTTCCCCGCGTTTCACGGAGCGGCCAAGCGAGTTCCACGTCCTCAATCCAGCGACGTTGGTGGCATCTGGTTTCTGGCGAGCAACCTGCATGATATTGCCAAAGCTGTAGTTGTGAAAGCGCCCATCGCCGACAAATACTGGGTCAAGACTCACTCTGCCCTGACTCCAGAGCCTCGACCAGATAGCTGACTGCATCTTTGGCAATCCTCTTTTGCCCCATATTTTGTGCTTGCATGCAGAAGGAAATCGGGGGAGTATTCGGGGAAAGGTTTTATCTTGAGCAGGCCCCTGAGTGGAGTTGTATTCGCCGCTTTCTCTATGAAAGATACTGTCAGCGTACTCTCTGCTGGAGACCGTATCCGCAACTACGAGATTCAATGTCTCGCAGGCAAGGGAGGGATGGGCTTTGTCTACAGGGCCCTGGATACAGAGTTCGGTGGGCAGCAATCTAGCATGACTTCTGCTGTATGCTCGCTTACAAGCTATATGAAGAACGATTCATTTTTGGGGCTGTGCCAAAGCGGGCATGGTCCAAACTGGAACAACTAAAGCTCTGCTTGCAGGGGAATCACTCCACAACGACCCACGTTACCATGCACTGATTAGAACGTGGATGATGAAACCTGAGAAAGCCAAAAAGACCAAAAAGATCAATGCCAGTCCAACTAACAGTCGACGGTTGAAGCGATACTCTGGACTGCGATGCGCGGCGCCAGGGTCACCGGGAACTTCCGAGAGTAATTGTGCCAGATATCAATGCCGGATGGCTTTCCATGAAGCTGGTGGGCTGCAACACCGTCTCGAACTTGATTTTTTTCGGCCTTTATCTGTCGAACTCGGTGTGGAGCGGGCAAAAAACCCCGATGATTGATGCTCCTGACGTTGACCTCATTAACGGTCTGAATGGCGGGAGACCAATCGTCGAGACGTATCATCGCCTTCCGGCCAAAGTGAACCGAGCTCTGCTACATCACGAATAAACTCGTTTCCTGATGGCGTGGCGGGGTGGTGGGCGGTGCCGGCCATTCGTGTCGCCCCTGCCGGGGCTTGTTGGTTGATTAGTTCCGTATACCCACCGGCCTACGACGCGGGCTACTTCGTCAACTCAGCTCCTACTTTGTCAGAGCTGGCGGTGGCGTTGGCCGCGGAGTTCACACGTGGCGCCTGGCGCGATCCTTCCGTCGGTCCTGAAGGAGGCGTCGCTGCGAGTGAAATCCGCTCATGAACAGACTGGGCAATCCGATGCACTTACGAAAAGGCGCCACCTGGCGTGCGGCATGTTTATTCGCTGCGATAGCTTAAAGGTCGCTACAGGGGCGGGCTCCGATAAGCACGTGACTCAGTTGAACGATTCCTTTTGTTGGTGCCACCCTGAACTGCACATCGGGCGTGACCTCGTATCGCAGCTGATACCTCCCCAGTGCGGAGGGTGACACCTCAAGCAAAGGCTCAAGGGGCACGCAACCTTTGTTACTAGTTCCGGGGTTCTCCTAAAACGTGCACCCACCGCGCCAGCGGCTTCCTTCTGACGGCTTTTTCGAACGCGACGCCTCACACCTTCTTCCAGCCTTGAGCACTCATCCCGGCGTCCCGTCCGAAAAAGCACCTGCGTCATTCGCCAATAATTGTGAACATACGTAGAACTGCGTCTGCCATCGTCAGTGACCAGCGAGATTTGGAATGACTGTTTCCTACCATCGACAGTTATTGCAGGTTTTCGTACTCTGACTGGGCTCGCTTCAGAATGGGAATGTCGGGATCGGCGTCTTTCCAGAGCGTAAGGAAATCTTTGTAGGCGGATCTTGCCTTGATCTTGTCTCCAGTCAGCGCGTAAGCCCTGCCCAATTGCAGGTGCGCCAATGCGCCGATGGGATCGCTGATCACGATTCCGCGGTGACCGAGGATTTTCTGGAATTCCCCGGCAGCTTCCACCCCTTTATGTGCGGCCAGATAGGCAAGGCCACGGATATAGGCCGGGTAGAGGTTACCGGCACCCAAAAGATATTCAGAACCGCCTACGGTCGGAGACCCGCGTTCATAAGTAATCGCGGTTTGCAACAGTTCCACAGCCTTTGACGGCTCGCTGTGGTTCACCGCCAGCAACCCGCGGAGCGTCGGCGCGTATGTAAATTGGACCCTTGTATCCTCCGGGAAACGCGTCGAGAGGTCCTCCGTCAGCGCTTGAGATTGAGAAGAATCTCCCGAGAGAGCTAGCGCGATTCCGACCTCGTATGCCACATCCCGGCTCTTTGAAAGCTCAAGTGCATCCGCGGCTCTCTGCCTTGCGGTTGAAAAATTTCCAAACAGGGCTTCCCGTACCGCCGCATCTGCTTGGTAAAGGGCCTCCGTATCCCGCCGCTCGGTTTTGTGAGCTAAGTCTGCTGCCAGCTGTGACATCTTTCTTGCGGCTTCCAAGTGCCCGGAATACGCCAATACAAAGCCTTCTGAGTTGGACATCCAATCCTCCGCTCCGGGCTTCTCCCGAGCCAGCGCAGTCTCCCGCTCCATTCCAGCCTTGTTACCTTTCAGAAAGGCAATCACATACCGCACAACGAAGAAATCTGGGATTTCAAGTTTGCGCTCGAAGGCTCGTTGCAGCGCGTCTTCCGCCTGGTCCAGGCGCCCGAGCGCCATGTAGCCCATGGCGAGATTGGCGTATCCGATGGAGAAACCCGGGTTGAGGTCGAGAGCTATCTGAGCTTCCTCGATGGACTCGTGACGTTTGCCCGTCGCAGGATAAATATCTCCGGACAACAGCCCATGAGGTACCCAAGCACGAGGATAGGCGTGCACCCACAAGGCACAGGTTTGTTGCCCCTTCTCCAAGTTGCCCGCAACCTGTAAATCGTAGGAAAGGGAAATAAAGAACTTTTCCTGGTCACTGGCATGGTCCCGCCTTCGATAGGCTTCTCCAGTGTTCTTCGCAGACAGTACGGATTCTCCAATGTCGCCATAGAAGCGCCCCAGTAACGCATAGGCACTGGCGAAGTTGGGGTCAATCTCGACGGCATGCTTCAAGAATGGAATAGCGGCCGCCGCGCCTGACGAAAAGGAAACCTGCCAACCTGCGCTGTAAGCCTTCAAGGCATCGAGTGAAGGCGTCGTGGCCTCGGAGAGCGGAACGTCGTACTTCTTGATCGTGGTGAGGGATTCGCCGACTCGGCTTCTGAATCTGGTGGCAATCTGGCCAAGCGCATTCAGAACGTCCTCTTTTCTCGCCGCTTGCACCTGTTCTTCATCAAGAACATCTCCCGTGTGACAGTCTTCCGCGCGTAATCCTAATACATACTGGCTGCCGAGGTTTGCAATCGAGCCGTCGAGAACGGCCGCACTTGCAGTGCGCTCGCAGATCTCCCGAGCGATCTCTGGAGTAAGTCGGGCATCGGCTGGCTTGCCCATCAGCCTTAGTACCTGGTGGATGTGCTCCTCTGAGATAAGACTGAGAAAAGGCGACTGCTCTAGCTGCACCGCCAGGCCCTGCCGCAGGGTGTCGTCGAACACGGCATCACCCGTCGTGTTCGTAAAGTCGGCAACGACAATTGTGTCTTTGTCCGTGAGCTTCGGCTTGCGATGGAGGTAGACGTACGCCAACGTTGCCACGAGCGAGAGCGCGATGGCGGTAGCCGCTATTGCCAGCAGGTACTTTCCGCGATCAGCTCCGGCTGACAGCTGCACCGGGGTTGCCACGCGGGGGACATCCGAAGTTCGGTCTTGAGGTTCTTGTTTCTCGGCTTGGCTGATCGTTGCTATGAAGCGATATCCCTTCCCGCTGACCGTTTCAACGAACTTGGGCTGATCAGGATCGTCCTTCAGGATTAGGCGGATCTTGCGGACCGCCCCGTTGATGCTGTTATCCGTGTCCAGGAAAACGTCCTTGCCCCATATCCGCTCGACGATTTGTTCTCTGGTAACAAGTTCCCCGCGATGTTCGACGAGAAACAGCAACAGCTCCATGGGAGTGGGTTCGAGCTTAAGCACGCGTCCCGCCCGACGTAACTGATACGCCCGCAGGTCGAGTTCGAAATCATCTCCCAGCTCGAGACGGTCGGAACTCTGTCGCTGCTGCTTCATACAAGTGCCCCAAGGCGGGTCTGATGAAATCTATACCGACTTGCCGTGCTGCAATCAAGCTTGTGTATTCAATTGCTTGCAAGCACAGCAAAAATTAAGGAAATCAACAGGCTCGCACTATTGTTTGGCCCAAAGGCCTGCAGGCATCGTGTCGCTATGACCGCCCGAGTAGGGGGAGCGCAGACGGGTTGAGCAGGGCATCTCTTCTGCACAGATCCTGCCGGGCTCGGCAAAATGCAATATGAATTTTGGAGGTTCCAATGAAGGTCGGCAAGACTTTCCAAAGTCACATCCTCTTCACAGCGTTGTTGATGGCCTTTCTGGGTTTCTCCCACGCCGTTCAGGCTCAGCAGGATTGGAAGGCTACCGTCGGTGGGCAAAGTGCAGACATGTCCAGGCAGGCGGTGGCCTTTCTCCCCAACGAGATGTGGATCCATGCCGGCGACAGCATTACCTGGAAGTTCGCCAGCAGCGACATTAACACGGTCACTTTCTTGACCACCGGGCAAGTCTATCCACTCGACGAAACGCAGGGATGCCCGCCGATTACGCCGAGTGGATTGCCTTTCGATGGCGCCTCTTGTGTCTCCAGCGCGCCTCTGTCGTTGGGCCAAACCTATCAGGTCATATTCCCCAAGGCGGGTAACTATGAAATCGTCTGCCTGGTACACGCGCAGATGTTCGGTAACATTCACGTCCTTGATCCAGACTTACCCCTGCCGCACGACCAAGCATTTTATGACGAACAGGCTAAGGAGCAGTTGAAGGCCTTACTCGAAGACGCGGATCTCCGTCAGCAGCACGCAGAACATCAGCACTCGATCGGAGATTTGTTCTCCGCTTGGGTTCTTCCTCGGACCGTGCCGGTCACCGCAGGCATTGGCGAGATCGCAGCCAGCGCCGGCGGACAGCAGTCGTTTTCCCTGGTGCGCTTTGTCAACGGCACGGTCACGATTCACGTCGGCGACACCGTGGAGTGGACCAACTTGGATCCGGAAATCGGGCACACCATCACGTTTGGCACGGTACCGCAGGATGTTATTGATCCATCCTGCAGCCCCGGCTGTGTGGTCAGCACGGATCCAGACGGTACGCCCCACGCTAGGATCACCAGCACGGAGCAAAACGTACATTCGGGGCTGATCGCGGCTCTACTCGAAGATGAGCCCGGTGTCCCGCAATTGCCGGTCTGGCCACCCACACGCTTCCGCATCACCTTCACAGCGGCAGAAACCTATCCCTATGTCTGCGCCTTTCACGACAATCTCGGGATGGAGGGCAAAGTGATCGTGTTGCCCTGACCGACCGTCTGTGGCAACGGACGGATGGCATGCGTATGGCAACTTTGGCGACTGGAGTAAGGCCTGTTCCACGGTTACGCCCAAAGTACTTGCTGTTTGGCGTCCTCGGATTGATGTTCGTCTATGTCCTTGGTCACGATGAGAGTTTTCTGGTGCATCCGAACGATCCGCTGTGGCAGCACTACGAACCCTTTAAGTGGTGGCTGCTGCCACATGGAATCGCCGGGGCGTGCGCTCTGTTGCTTGGTCCAATGCAGTTCTCTGACCACCTTCGGGCACGTTTCAGGCAGCTTCATCGTGTAGTCGGCCGGATCTATGTCGCAGGTGTATTCGTGGCCGCGCCACTCGGCTTTTACATCCAGTACTTTCAGGAGCGTATGGGCGATCCACGATCCTTCAGCATCGCCGCAGCGGTGGATGCCTCGTTGTGGATGATTACTACCGGGATTGCGCTGGTCTTCATTGTCAAAGGGAAGGTAAAGGAACACCGGCAATGGATGACTCGCAGCTTTGCGGTCGCACTAGTTTTTCTTGAGGGGCGAGTGATCGGCGGTGTAACTGGATGGGAGAATCTCGACGTCCATGCGAACGAAATCATCGTTTGGGCTTGTCTTGCCTTCTCGATCCTCTCAGCGGACATTATTCTTCAGTGCCAAGAACTTGGCCGCTTACGCTCAATGGTGCACCGGCGGTGAGCAATTCCCCATAGGCGGATGTTCCAAGCATCTTGTTCTCTTTGGATGAATCACTTCCGCCCTTCGCAGTTTGGAAAACGGTTTCAGGGAAGTGAAGATAGTTCCGAGTGGATTGTCGGCCATACTTCCCCAATCTGGTTCTCTCCGGGTTACCCCTCACCCCGACTGAGTCAACGCCAGAGGTTCCCAGTTGCCCACGCGCAGCCGCGTTTTCAGGCGCTTCGACTCGTGATGTCTGATGGCTTCTCAGCAGAATCGGTTGGGTCGGCGTAAGTCCGCTGCAAGAGCAGGATCCATGCGGTATCGGCCAACGGATCGGAAGGAATCTGGAAGTCGATGCCCCGATGATGAAGGTCCGCCACGAAAAAGATCAAGAGTTAGGTTGTCGGGTCTCGAGCCTCTATCGCGAACTTCGGCCTTCTAAAGAATGGAAAAGCGAATCGCATGACTTGGGTGAATGGCGCGCACTTCGCCATTCTCTAGAACGGTCCAGTTGCCCTCGCCATCCGGTTGGATCTGTGCTGCGGCTGAGATCTGTGGCAATTCCGCCTTGCCGTCTCCAATGGGACCGATACGGTGGTAGATCCGATCGGTATCTGCGCACAGGGCAGCGTTGCCAAGCGGCGGCTGCTCGCTCCACATTGGACCATCCTTCCCCTCCGGCCAGTAATCGAAGTTGCCACCCACACCGCCATAAAACCACGAAAGCGTGCTGGCGCGAAGCACGCGCCAGGCTTCGAACAGGCGGGAAGTGCCTATCACTCTCAGAAACGGCAGCGGATAATCTACGCGCGTTGCTCCGTAAAAGGACGGGTTGTCCACGTGCGTTGTGCACGCGGGCATAGGACCATTAAGGTTGACGCAAACGAATTCCGGGTAGACGAGTGCGGTGCCGAAGGCGGTTCTGGCGGCTTCAATAAACTTCCGGTTGTGCAGGATCCTATCGGCGCCCTCGACAAGCGGTTCCCCGGCCAAAGCCCAGTCTCCCCGAAACCACGGTAGAACGGGCTTCGCTTCCTTATGGGTTTCGTCCTGAATGCCCTCCGGAGCGTAAGAGGCCACGGCCCGATACGGAGCATACCGCGCATACATCGAGCGGATCTGCTTGCGATCATCGAATGCGGGCTTGATGCGAATCGGCTTAGGAATGAGCCTCATAATCCATCCTGGAGTGCTTCAGGGTTTGTTCAGGGTTTGTTGCGAAGGCTAAGCCGGTGTCTGCGGGTTGTGAATCCGGGCCAGGGGGAGCACGCTTGGGGAGAAGCAAGGCCAGGCCCGCTGAAATAAGAAAGAGAAAACTCCCGCGCAGATCAGGCCGTAGTAGGAACTGCCGGTTCTTTGCCGAATAAGACCAACGGTGTAAGGGCCAACGAACCCGCCTAAGTTGGCGACCGATGTCACAAGGGCAATTCCTGCAGCGGCCGAGAAGCCGATAAGGAATTCGCTGGGCAGCGAGAAGAAAACAGGCAAAAAGCTGTACGGCCTGATAGCCACAGCGGAAAAAGAACAACCGAAATGAATGGCGAGCGTGGTGCGCCGAGTAACAGGTAAGCGACCAAAGCGACCGACGCTGCAAGGTCGCATCGCCTCTCCAGTGTGCGCTCGGAGTGGCGAGACACCAAGATCATTGCGATCAGACCGACGAGATTGGGAGCCATCACAACCAGCCCGACGAGTTGTATTGGATTGCCTGCTTAAGACGGACTTCATGATCTGGGTAACCAGAAGCTGAATGTGTAACCCGCAAAGCCGTGGGCGAAACCAATACATCCCAGATGCCAAACTCTAGGGCTAACCAGAGTTCGTGCCACAGAAATGGATTGTCTCTTTGCGCCTGGCTTCTGCCAGTCTTCCTGCTCCAATTGGTCCGCGATCCATGCCTTTTTGTTGCTCCGTGGGAAACCTGGCTTTGTCAGGCCCGTTCGGCAAGAACAGCTTCGTCACGAATGCGCAACTGACGGCTGGCAGCCCCTCCAGAATGAGCAGCCATCGCCAACTGCTGAGACCGAGCCAATGCACATGATCCAGAATAAGGCCTGAAATTGGGGCACCGAGCACGCTGGCCAGCGGAATGCCTTCAGAATCAGCGCAAGAGGCTGTGGCTTTTCTCGTTGCCGAAACCAGTAGCCCAAGTACAGAATGATTCCGGGGAAATATCCTGCTTCTGCGAGCCCGAGCAAAAAACGAGCGACGTAGAGTTGATGGGCCGACTGCACAAACCCAGTCGGAGTCGCCACCGCGCCCCACGTGATCAGAATGCGGGCGATCCAGACGCGCGCACCGATTTTGTGAAGGATGAGGTTGCTGGGGACCTCAAACAGGAAGTAACCCCGGAAGAAAACTCCCGCCGCAAATCCGAACTGCTGGCTGGAATCGCCAGCTCCCGATTCATTGTCAGCGCCGCAAACCCCAGATTGATTCGGTCGATGAAGGGGATCACGTAGAGTGCGAACAAGAACGGCAGCAGTCTGATCCTGAGCTTGCGGATCGTGGGCCTTTCAATCGGGTTCGAAGCAATATTCGAGATGCCAGCCATACTTAGCTTCTCTGAGCCTATCGGCCTGTTTGCGTCTGTTCTGCCCCAGCCTTGTAACCATGTCCCGATTTCAGCTGTTTTTGATCATCCCCACGATCATGCGAAAGTCTGTGTCGCAGTTTACTCACGACTGCGGACATGACAATGGCACCTGATACAACATGGGGCGAAAGGGATGGTAGTTGCGCCTGTCAACGAGCGTGATACTCACGCGAGCGCCGGCCAGAGCGCGCACGGCATAAAGTTCGCCGAAACCGCCGCCAACAATAACCACGCGAGGAACATATGCGGGCAAGACTGCCTCCAGAGGTCGACATTGTAGCAGTGGGGTCATACTGCCCACTTGGATCATTCTCCGATCATTTTTGGATGCGCTGTTGGTTGATGTTCTGTCCCGCTGTTGCCCGTATTCCATCAACACTGATGCACAACGATCGGTTTTGGAGAGCGGCCATTTTCGTAGTCACAGGCAGGCAGATTTAGGCGAGGTTGTTACCCGGTGCGTTATCCAGCTTTGAACGTTCATCATTGGGGCTCGATCGAACCGCAATATATGCGCGAGAAACGGTCGCCGAGGGGTTGGCTCTTTGTGGGGACTTCAGGAAGGCAAAAGAACTTGCTGAACGATTTCAGCGAGTTTTCGAGTCTTGCCCCTGTCTACATTCGTGGTCTGGATTGGTGGTCTGGCTTACCTGCCAGCAAGACGAGGTAGGCAAGCGGCCGGCAAATTTCAAAAGCTATTGGATCACCCGGGTATCGCGATGCTTTTTCCTCGGCTTTCCCTGGCACGTTTGGGCCTTGCGAGGTCCTATGCTCTGATGGAAGACAAGGCCCACAGCCGGCAAGCCTACGAGACGTTCCTCTCCTCCTGGAAGGATGCCGATCCCGACATCCCTATCCTGAAGCAAGCCAAGACTGAGCATGCGAAACTGCAGGAATTTGTGGATGAAGAGCGGCTCCGATAGGACCAAACCGACTGGTTGCTGCGACTCGTTCGTTTGCGCTACCGAGACGGATGAAGAAACCAGCCGAAAGAGGATCAGGATGCGGCCTGTTGGCTGACGGAGAGAACTCGGAGTAGCACCGACTCCGTCGCACGCTTTTCCGAAACACACGAAAAACGGGGCACTTAAATGTGAACCTTGGTGTCGTGTGGGCTCGGGCATGACCGACGAGAATACGCGCGCCGTTTGCCCAGGCCAACCACGAAACCTGCCGGCTCGTCCGAGCAAGAATCGCACGTCACTACGGTACTCCGCTATACTCCCTAGACAACCATTCTGCGGGTGGAAGCTGCGTGGCTACATACAACCAGACTCCGGAATTTGTCGGCCAAAACCGTGCGCACGCAACGTCTACTGTAAATACCCCGGGCAAAGTTCTGTTTGCCAGCCTGGTCGGCACCACCATCGAGTTCTTTGACTTCTACATTTACGCAACCGCGGCCGTGCTGGTGTTCCCGCGGCTGTTCTTTCCTGCCTCCGATCCGACCTCAGCCACGCTTGCGTCACTGGCTACCTTTGCCATTGCATTTTTGGCGCGGCCAATTGGTTCGGCGTTCTTTGGGCATTTCGGCGATCGCATTGGCCGCAAAACGACGCTGGTTGCCGCGCTGCTCACCATGGGCCTTTCGACTGTAGCGATCGGAGCCTTGCCCACCTACGCCACCATCGGAATCGCCGCGCCGCTGCTGCTGGCGCTGTGCCGTTTCGGCCAGGGCATCGGCCTCGGCGGCGAATGGGGTGGCGCTGTGCTGCTGGCTATCGAGAATGCGCCGCCTGGCAAGCGGGCGTGGTACGGCATGTTTCCGCAACTCGGCGCTCCTGTGGGATTCCTGTTGTCAGGCGGTGTCTTCCTTCTGCTCTCGACATCGCTCACCGACGACCAGTTCTTCTCTTTTGGCTGGCGCATTCCCTTCCTGGCCAGTGTCGTGCTGGTGTTGGTCGGGCTCTACGTTCGACTGACGATTACCGAGACACCCATCTTCCGCGAAGCCGTGGTGCGAAAAGAGCGAGTGCCGCTTTGGGTGGTCTTCCGCCAACACCCTTTCACTCTTCTGATCGGTACAATGATGGCCCTGGCGACCTTCGTGCTGTTCTATCTCGTGACCGTCTTCGCGCTGTCGTGGGGGACGACCGCACTGGGTTACAACCGGGAGCAGTTTCTGGTGATGCAGTTGTTTGGTGTGGTGTTCTTCGCTCTCACCATTCCAATTGGCGGCTGGCTGGCGGAGCGGGGTCGTCGCTCGACATTGATCTGGGTCACGTTGGCCATCGGTGGCTTTGGTCTCGTCATGGCTCCCATGTTTCTCTCCGGCAAGACCGGAACCATGCTCATGATGGCCGTGGGACTGTCGCTGATGGGCTTAACCTACGGGCCCCTGGGAACGGTGCTCTCGGAACTCTTTCCGACCGCCGTGCGCTACACCGGCAGTTCACTCACGT
>Ga0306920_100011946_pt1 | contig 11769 bp, 5 predicted proteins | sample flu12Cox44000170_FD_204666 | JGI IMG/M metagenome (GOLD analysis project Ga0306920, IMG submission 204666) | Lab enrichment of tropical soil microbial communities from Luquillo Experimental Forest, Puerto Rico - flux4day.12C.oxic.44.000.170 (v2)... | ecosystem: Environmental > Terrestrial >...
AGGGCTATGCCGCCATTCCGCCCGTTCGTAGATTTTCTCGGTCGCGCGCGACAAGTTCCGGGTGGTGTCGCGGCTCTCGGGCATGCCGCTGTGGCCGATGCAGCGGCCGAACAGTCCGAAATTCTGGTCAGGCTGTTCGAACAGCACGCAGCGATGCTCGTGGCCCCAGTACCAGGCGAATATTCGCTTGCTGCGCAGGATCTCGCCGAATCCCGGATGGCCGAACAGCTTGGTGCCCTGTTTCTCGAAATGCGAATAGAGCTGATGGTGCGAAAACAGCACCACCTTGCGGTCGCCGGCCTTTGCGAGGATGCTCCCGAGCCACGCCACTTGTTCGTCGTCGATCGCATGATCGTGGTAGGCGACGTCGAGCCCGATCAGGGTCCAGTGCTGATTCTGGTAGGCGAAATAGCTCGCTTCCTGCGCGAACTTCGGCAACGTCAAGCGGAAATAGCCATCGCCGCCAGAATACATTTCGTGATTAGAATTGAGCGCGCGATTCACGGCGCCACTTCGCGACGGCCAAACATTGAGGAAGCGCTGTTTCACCTCAGTATCGGTCCCCGAATAGTAAACGTCGCCGAGATGCAGCAGCATGACGAAGGGATCCGGATCGCGGCGAACCGCGTTTGCGATCTCCGGCGCACCGTAGAGGCCAGTGCCCCAGTCGCCGAGCAGCGCAATGCGGCCGGCAGCCGGGAACAGCTCGGCTACGTCGGTCTTCGGGCGCAGCATCGGATGCGGAACAAGATGTTTGAGCTTCGACCACGCAACTGTGGCCCACCCGAACCAGTCATGGGTGTCGAACTTCGCCTCCAGTCCGCCGCTCGGAAGCGGTTCGAACTTGAGGTCGGCAGCATCGCCAGAGGCGACAAGGCTCTGCAGGCGCGAGGCGGCTGCGTGATGCGGGGTGGTGAGCACAAGCGCGCCCTGCTTGTGCTCGGCCCGGCGCAGTTCATTGAGTACGTCGCCCACTGCCGCCATCACGGCGGCTCGCTCGGCTGGCGAGGCTTGAGTGTCGCGGCTGGCCACCTCGCGGATGTTGCCCAGCGCCTCCTGGCCGGTGAGTGCCTTCTCAATCTCACGGAACGTCACGACGACAGGCGTCGCGGGCTGGTTGACCGGCATGGCGTTCCGTGTGCTCTCAAGTTACTCCGGAAGTCGTGTTGCAAAAAATACATTCGTTTACCAACGTAGATTTGCGGAGGACGAGGACACAACAATCACCTCGAGCATGCCGCATTGTCTTTTACGAGGTGGAGAACGTCTGAATCAAACGTTCAGAACTCTCCGGTCTTTGCCGCGTCCTCGCCGGAAATTGAGACTGACTTTTGTCCCGCTTCGAGTCGACGTGTGATTTCGAGGTTCAATTTGGGATTTGCGAAAAGCTCGTTGAGTGTCATGATTCTTTCGTCGACACCGATCCCTCGCATCAGTGCATGAAAGCCGGGACGGTTGTTGAAATACCCGGTCGGTAGCACCTGTCCGTCTTTGTCCAATTCGGGAACGATACCGCCGCTTGGACCAATCTTGCCGCGAATGATTTGGACAGGCTCTTCCACTTCCAACTGCATCATCGTCATCGCACGTCCGATACCGTCCATGTGTGAAACAAACATAGCTAGCTCTGCGATTTGATGATCGAGCAAGCGATTGATCGCGTCCTCGTGCGTCACGCCTCCCGTCATGTCGGGCCAGCGCGTCCCAGCTGCAATTTCGGCCTCGTCCTGATTCTTCAAAGCTTGGCGCAATGCAGGTTCAAGTCGGTAAGCTTCATGAGGTCTCAGGACGACTGCGTCCACCCACGCGAACGCCGCGAGTTCAACGGGTGAGTATTTCTCTGAGTGCTTATTGGCTTCATGGACATACAAAAGTTTTTCTGTGCACTCTGTTAGCGCGCGTTCAGTGGCCCGCCGAGCATCAGCATCACTCATCCCCGGTCGTCTGTATCCGCCGCCGCTATAACGCCGGAGGAATTCATCGTAGGCGAATACCGTGTGGTGATCCAAACCATAGCGCGAGCGGCTGAGCCGATAGACCTTCTGGACCAGCAGCTCCTTGAGTACGCGGTCGACAAAGCCGGCGACCAGCACGCCGTTCCTCGTCTGGTCTTCGTTGAACATGAGAGCCAGCGAGTAAAATGCCTCCTCTCGGCCTGCGTCAGGCAGGAACTGCAGCGCATGCACCAGGCTGCCGGGCAAGTGCATGCCGCGTCCCCAGCCCCACGACGCCAGGCTCTGTCCGCCTTGGGTTATGCCGAAGTCGCGATCAGGGTTTAACTCATAGGACGTCAGAGGGATGCGTGCTCCCTTCAGTGGAGCGGGCCCAACTTTTACGCGGCCGGCAGCAATCGCCTCAGTCGGCGGAATGACGGCGGGCGGCACGATCTCACCGATTCCGTTGGATCCGGCGGCGAGTAGACCGTTAAGCTTCTTAATGAACTCAGGGGGATACGCCGGCTGAAGGGCGCCGTCCATTGGTCCCTCGTCGGGGATGTTTAAAGCGGAAAACACGCCGGCCAAAGCGACGAACTGCATACCGAGAAAGCAAAGCTCGACAAACTGGCTATTAATCTTTCGCGCGAGAAGATCCGTAGGCATCATTGCAGAAACGCCATCTGCGGCTTTTCGCGCGAGCGTATCCGCCTCGTTCTCTGATTTGGCATCGACCAGCGCCGAGGCGCCGGCCTCACGCGCGGCGCGAATCTGTAGGAATGGACGCTCAACGGACGCGTAGACATTCTGGTTATATTCACCAAAAGCGGCGCGGAACTCCGCAAAATCCTGATCGCTGTAAGACTGCGGATCGGTGGCGAACTTATTTGCGAAAATCAACGCTGCGCGTTCATGGCGCTCAAAGACACCCGGCGTCGACGGGGCGTCGAGGTGCAGCATCTTCTGTGCCATTTTGTCAGGGGGGGTGCCATAACGACGCGCGCTTTGCATGCCCAGAAAGGCGTGATGCGTCATTGTGTACCACGCTCTTCGCCTCTGGGCGATTGCATTGGTCACAAGCTCCTTCGTCACACGGTCGACGAACCCCGATATTTGAACACCGTTTCGGAACGATGGCGTGTCGAAGATGAGACTGGTGGTATAATCAAGTTGTTTTTCGAGTACTCCAGGTATCTGGACGAGGTACCTGCCGAGGTTGTTAGGAACTGCGGCGGGGTTGTCGGAGAGTTGCGCCGCCCAGGTCCACTCGGCGCGTGCCTCGTTACCCCGTACCCAATTCACATTCAGCAACTTTGAATCAGACCTCGGGCGGTCACTTGCCGGGTCGCAAAGCCGGGCGTCTTGCAAAGGGACCGACGCGGGAGGCCGAGCGTCTTGGCTCAGCAGGCGGACATCTGACGTATTCGTGGCGGCTTGAGTTTGAGCGGGAGACGAAAATTTAAATGGGGCTGCGAGCCCCACCAAGCGCAACAAGCCAATCACTTTTCTTCTAGTAAACACAGACATCATACTCGACACTCCGTCTGGTCTTTCGACCGGCCCAGTTGCGAGGCGGCTCAACCTCGAATCCCGAAATCCGCATTCGAATTACCAAGCGCAAAAATGGCATAGCCCTGCGCCTGAGGAGGTACGGGCGCAATTCCCCAGAAAAGGGTCTCAGGTAACGCAGCAAACGCCGACGGCGTCACCTTGCGCCGCGGAGATAAATAATCGTCGCCCGCATCTACAGTGAGCAATTGTACGGCAGCTTTTTTGCGATCTTGTGCGCTGACCGGAGGCAAGAATTTTCTACCCCGTTAGGCTGTCACGCCGTAACCAAAGCCGGGCCCTCAGTCTCTGATCCTAAAGAAAATACGAAAAGGCGCGGATTAAACTTACTGTACTCCCATATTGAATTTAATCAATTGAAGCGTCGACAACCTCACGATGATCTGTCTCTTCCGAAAATCCCGTGCGCCAATTAATCCGTGAGGCAAGAAAGAATCGGGCGATCGCCTGTGACAATGCCGCGATAGCATCGTGCCGGTGCCTCGTGTGCGCGGCCAAGGGTTGATTCCGGCGCGGAGGAGTCAAATTCATCTCTCCCCGCGTACGCTCGCCGGCTTTTTGAGGTAGGATAGCACCGCGCGGCTATCGGAAGATCACGGCTTTTGCTGCGCAATTGCCAGTATGATTGCCTCCAGGGTGATCCCTTCATTCAGTTGTTTCTCTTTCAGCGCGCGATGGTGAACGGCGAAGCAGCTCAGTTGGCGATCTAAAACTGGCGACCCAGAATTGCCCTCTTCAGTGGGACTTCGGTAGCGCACGTACTGCTGTGAATATTCCGCCAAGCTGTTGTCGTACAGCGAAACCGCAAGCTCTTGACCTTTAGGATGGCCGACCACGTACACGCGTTGCATTAAGGTGCCGCTATTTTTCGGCAGAGTAGAGCAGAGCTCAAGCTTGCCCGACTCGGGCGGGGCGATGATTCGCAAGATCGAGATATCCATCTCGATGCGTTGCGAGCTATAAACGAGTTCTCCCAGCCTTACGCGCGGACGGCCGCTGAGCCGGGTAAATTCGATTTCCGCCTGCAATGGATGCAAGGGAGCCTGATCCGCAGGATTCAGGCTGATGACGTGGGAATTGGTCAAAAAAAATGGCCCATTTCCCCAGCCCAAGCAAAGGTCGGCCCCCGACATAAGGAAACCTGTCCCAGCGGGGTCGCCAGTTGCGGCATCGCCGATGCGGCCAATGGCCGAGCAGCACCGATAAAGAGTGTCAATCCATTGCAGCTTGACCGTTGCTTCGTTGCCGTAAACCGCCTCAAAACCTTCTCCATCCGGAGCCTTGCCAAGTTGGATTGGATGCACCGACCCGCCCTCTCGTTGAAGCACGGCGTACTCCAAGACCGGCAAGAGCTTGTTTCCGATGTCGGTCCCTTCAAGGCACCACACTTCCTTCAGTTGACGCAGCGTACTGGCAAGCTCGAACGCGTCGGCATCCGGATGCTGAATATATTTTTTCGCTGAGGCCAGAATGGCGCGCTCGTCTTGCAGCGCGATCGCAGCTTCCATGTTCGTCGCATAGTCCCAAATTCCGGTCGCTCCCTGCTCCTCAATGTCATCACGGATTTGCTGCGCGATTTCAGCCGTACTCGGAGCATTATCGATAGAAATGCCGTCGCGTTTTGCCCGCGCGAGCAGCGAAACAAGATTGATGCCATGCCAGCGATAATCGCCCCGACGATGCTCCCAATCAGAACGGTAAGCACTAATCGCTGCTCTTAAGCTTTCGGCATCGCCGTCAGTGACAAACAGTTGTTTATAGGCGCGCCCTATCAAACCTCGGATTTCCGGACCTTCCACCGGTTCATCGGTATATTTTTGAGACATCAAATTCAAGGCCGCCAATGCCTGCGGAATACGCCCTTGGTCAAGCAGCGACTGACACCATTGTCGCCGAATGGCGGGGTCCTCTCTTCCAGCCATGCTGAACAGGCTGGCTGCGTGCTCCAGGTCGCCAAACAGCCGCTTGCGCCTGATCAAACCCAGTGTTTTTTTGATTTGCGGCAAGTCGAAAGTAGCCGGGTCAATCTGATCGGTAAGGGAGCGGACTTCACGAAAACGATATTGCTCTAAAGCCGACTCGAGTTCGGTGAGATATTGTTTCGGCTCCATTACGCCTCGCTACCGAGCTAAGGTTGGTCAGCAGTTAGCTCAACTTGCGCCCTTTGGTTGCTCGAACCCGCCTGCGATGGGACCGGCGAAATCGTTACACGATGATATCGCTTCCATTCCTGACAATCTTCGCGCGCCGAACCACACCCTCGATGCTCGGCAACTCGAGTGTTCCCGGCGCTCCGCCCGCGGCGAAGTGATCGAATTTCTTGATATTGCCGAAATCCAGACCGGTACGCTCTTCCAGATCAGCGACCCGAATCTGGGTGGCCGCTACGTCCAAAGCTTCCTCGAAGCCTGGCAGGTTCTGGATCTCCTCCTGTCCGAGCACGAACCCAGTAGCCGAAGGTGTGCCGTCGCGTCTGATCAGCACGCATATCTTCCAAAACTGCAAAGGGCAGCGGACCGAGTAGTTCATCCGATCATTTTTGTATACCGGATCGTTCGCCGCAAATAGCGGACCGGTAATAACGACCAGGCGTCTGCGTTCCTTCCTCGCGTGTTGCTCCAAAAGAAACTGCTCCAATCCCTGCCAACGGTCCTTGCCCTGATTGAAGGGAGAAGCCTGCAAGGAACAGTTGGTAAAGTGGAATGTGTCGTTGTTTGCCAGGGTGGCACTGGCGACATCGCTGCCCCAGGCGGTGTCTTGGCGCCGGGTCAAGTGGCCGCGATCGATTCCTGGCTCGAAGGCCTCCTGCCCGATTTGCTCCGATCTCAGGATACGAGGGTCCGTGTACCAGCGGTCCCCCCGTCGTTTGCCAATATCGGGACGATGGTCACCATCGACATTGGCTGCAGAGAACCAGGCTGTGCGGCGGCGTTTATTCATATAGACGCTGTAATGATAGTAAGCGAGTTCGAACGGATCATCGTTCTTCTGCGCATCCGATCTCACTCTTGCAGTGTCTTGCTCCATCGCCTTGCTGACGCGAGGCAGCGGCACATCAATGGTTTCGAGGAAGCTTGGATTGTATCCTGGCCGATTGCTGTAGTTCGGATCGACAACGACGGCTTCATCTTCCGCGCGCGGAGGCGTTGCGGGGCTGGCCGAGACTTCGGTCCCCTCCACGGAACGCCACGCCGGCGCCCAGTCGTTGGTCGGCGGAAGTGTTCCTGCGAAATTCAGCCGAGATGCAACGCGGCTGTCGCGCGCCAGTTCGTGCATCGGCACCGCATAGTTGGCCTTAAGGTACTCGCCGGCAAAGTGCAGCGCGACAATCTCTCCTGTATCAACTTCGACGACTGCTGATCCGGAGTTCCCCCCTAGCGTGGAAGCATCGTGGGTCAGGGCGTTGACGGTATTTTCGAAGCTTTGAATTTCGGCGCGCGCCCTGATGACACCTGGTTGCAGCCGTTTAACGTTGTATGTTCTGTTAAATATGCGGTCCTGAAGTGCAATATCGCTTCGCTCGTCCCTGGCCGGATAGCCGATCACGACGACATAGCGGTCGAGCAGTTCTTCCGGTGATTTCACCGACAACCTAAGCATTCGGTCTGTCGGGAGATCGTCGACTCTAAGGAGAGCCATGTCCCAATAGGGATGGATCATTTCTACGGCGCGAACCGACAAATAGGCGGCGCGGTCATCGTCGGGCGCGTCAATCTGTCGCTTGAAATCGATCGCCGCGTCACCGGCGCGATAGCGAATGGTGAGCCCCAGACCTTGGGAAAAGATCTGGGCAACATGTCGATTCGTTGCAATCAGGCCCCTGCCTACAACAAATCCTGTTCCCGCGTACGGCAATATCGGAGAACTCGGCACTTCAACACGCCCTATCAAAGGAAGAAGCGAAGCAATCCGCCTTTTGACACCGTCGTCATTTAGGCTAACCCATGGGTCCTCAAGATCGTCGTATGACTGGCCGCGGACAAATGCCACCGGTCGATTTCTTGGCAGCACAATTGCCTCCAAGCCCAACATTTCGCTCGGCGTAATTTCGTGGACGCGATCCTCTGCCAATTTTTGCAGTCCTGATTCGGTTGCGGCGGCATTGCCCGGCCCCAGGCTTTCGTATCCGGCGTCCTCGGTTGCTTCAGCGCCAGGCCGCGATACTGCCTCGATTGCATTTCCCGGCGCGATTTGAGTCAGCAATCTCTTCAGGCGCACGAATTTTTCTGCTTTTTCCATATGATTACCTTGGTGTTCTTGCAGACCGTATTACCGCTAAAATCCTCCTGATACGCAGATCCCCGATTTTGAGCTGATCGTATCAAGCTGCCTAGGGCTTGCGGCCATGCGGAACTTTGACTTGAATGAATGTCACTATCTGTGTCGGTGCAATGACACCACCGCCGGCTGACGCTGCCTCACAAGGTGGACGATGACTGCAGCAATGAGGGAATCTCAACGACCGAGGTCAAAGGCGCTTCTGGCAGAGTACGACAGTGATCAGTACGGGCCACTGTTCGCCGTCAGTGATGAAGGAAGCGCTGGGCCGGTCATCCTGGACGCTGCGCTCTCCTCGGGGAAAGCGGCCGCAGGCGTTTCGGGCCCCTTTCAACTTGGCGTCATCCTTGATGGCGAGCGGATGACCAGCGCGGGCGAGGTGCCAATTGGTCCGCCCGAATACAAGGCGCTCTCAACCGGGGCTGCAGGACAGCTTCTCCTGACGACCAACGTCGGTACGCGTGTCAACGCTCGGCTGACCGGGCAATTGCCTGAGTTTCCAGCACTGGAGAAGTCCGCCGAAGCTGTCATCGCTGCGTTTCATCAATTCCTCGATACCCCGGATCGCCGACCGCGACCTCTGACAGTCCGGCTGCAGCTCGACCCAGGGGCGGACTGCACGCGGCTCGCTGCCCTCGCCAGGAAATTGGATGAGGCCCGAAAAAAAGGCGAGATCGGTCCTCCCGATACCCACCAGTTATCGGTTCTCGTCTGCTTCAAGGACGAGATCGCTACCGACGCCCAGCTAGAGCAAAGCGAGGCAATTATCGCTGCAGCTGCCGACCTTGGATTTCCGGAGGTCGCGATTGACGGCGCCCAACTCCCCTACGCCCGCCGGCGGTGGGGCGCTCAGGGGCTGCTCAATGTCCTTAGCGTTCCGGCATCCAACCGGTTGCTAAAGTACGCGGCAGCGCGCGGTGTGCGCCTGCGGCCGCGATACCAGATGGACGTGAACTCGGCAGCACGGACTATCTGGACCGGACTGGAAGCGGCTCGGGCCAACGGGTTTGACGCCGGCAAATACGGCCTCCTTCCCCTCACGCTCGAAGAGCAAGCGCAGGTGATCGAGCTAATTACTCAATGGACAAGCGGCTGGACGGCAATCCCGGCGTTCTATGTAGATACGCCCCTGGTAACCGCTGCAAAAGTATTCGACGTGGGGCAATGCGAAGCGGCGGCCCGTCGATGGCTGAAGGCGGCCCGAGGAGCCGGGGCGACTACCGTTTTGTTCGACGCCCCCGACCGCGTAAACCCGCATAGGCTGGTGCACGGAAGCGATAGTCCCGATGGGGTGCTCACTCTCGATCAGATCGAAGCACTTCGCGATTATAGCGAATTGTTGGGGGTCAGGATCCTGTGGTCGGGGGGCATTACCGCGGCGCAGGCCTTCGATCTGGCTCGACGACGCGTGTTTGGCATTTTCAGCACGTCGAGTACCGCCGCGAAAATAGCCGTCACTGCCCAGTTCGAACAGGACCCGCGGCTGGCAGCCGAAAACGAGCCGACCGAGTTCGGAGTGCGGCGCATGCATGCGATCATCCAAGGCGGGTTTCTGTCCAGCCGAGTGGGCGAGCTGCAGGAGGGCCTTGCCCGCGAGCTGGAAACGCTCACCACGAACTTAGTCGCAAGCGGAGGCGAGGCTGCAAAGTCCAAGGCTGCATTAGAGGCATTGAATGAGTTGCTGGTGCGCGGCTGGCAACACGTTATAGGCACGGCGGACAGCACGACGTCCCAGGTTGCGCATCGCACTCGCGGCGCATCGCGGCCCGTCCCTGCGGATTCGGTTCGGGTCTTCCGGGGCCGCAAGAAAGCCGGCGTTCGGCGGGACACATTTGTCGAGCGGCTCGGTCAGCTCTTCATGCCGCTAACAATCCAAATGCAACGCCTATATGGATTAACGGCCTATCTCCCCGCCGTCCTGCCGGAGTTAAAGGAAAGCACGATTCCGGACGAGGTCGCCCTGGTCTTCTATCGTACACAGGAGTGCTACCACGAAGCTAAGCGGAGCGTGGGCGGCCGGGCATATAGCGAGCTCCATGAGTTGGTTTTCGATATGCCGGCCAGCCGAAGCGGGTTTCCCAAATTGCTTGCGGCGGACGAGATTGCGCCCGATCAGCCGTATCACCTCTTCGAGCGATCGGTTGATTGGCAGACCGGCTATAGCCGGCTGTTCGTTGGAACACGGAAGCCTGACGCGAGGTTCGACGCCTTTCTGACAGGCGTGGCGAAGGTCGCCCGACGGGTGCAGGGGGACCCACGGTCGCTCGACGCTGCCATCTTTTCCGCGACCGGCGATTGGGTGGTTTGGTGGGACCATTCGCCGACAGGAATCGCAACAGACTCGGTGCACGATCTCGATGCTGTGGCGGATCTTGTGCACGCGTCGGCGGCTCGCTGCCTGCGCGTGCCGCCAAACCTGCTTGAGCCATACGCGGGGTTTTCACTGAACGTGAAAACAGACTTCCTTAACCTGCAATTCTCCCGCGTTTAACTGCAGCATTGTGATCGGACACCTGAGATTGGGGAAAACCGCGGGAGTGATATCAATGGGAAAAATGGGAAAGCCGAATCTGCTGCGCGATGCGCGCGTGTATCTTTCGGGACCAATGGATTTTGTCGCGTCGCGAGCGGCTGAGAAAAAATTCGGCTGGCGCAATCGCGTCAGCGAATTTCTTCAGGAGCTCGGAGTCACGGTGTTCGACCCCTGGTTCAAGCCGGAAATACACGGCGTGAAGGAGTATGGACGAGAGGATGAAACAACCGCCAAGGTTCGGGCCCAGTGGAGTTTTGACCCCTCGGAGAAGGGTGCGAATGCCCGGGCCAGCTGCGCTGACCATTTCTGGCCCGCGCTGCACATGGACCTCCGTATGGTTGATACAAGCGACTTCATCGTCGCGTACGTCCCAACCAACGTCTACAGCGTTGGGACGCCGCACGAGATCATCCTTTGTCGATTGGAGCGGAAACCCGTGCTGTTCGTCAGTCCACCAGTAAAGTTTCCAGCGCTCGCCCGCTTGCAGGACCATCTTGCAAAAAAAGGCGATAGCGAAGGGTCTAGGATGCTTAAGGACCTCGAAGAGCAGGTTCCGATCAAAGAAAATCCGGACGGTTCTCCGAGCCTGTGGTATATGCCGCTAATCGGTGGCGAGCACTTCTTTGATGGTTTCGGCTTCGCGCAGTACAGGGACCGCTTCAAGTGGCAGCGCGTCGAGATGGACGATCGCGAAGATGCAGAGCCGCCGCGGAAACCGCTCCTGCCCTTCCTAGAAAGTTTGAACCGACAGCTTCCTCTGAAATGGGACCGCCATCTGCAAAAATTCGGGCCCAATGACGATTGGCTTCTCTGGAAGCTCGATCGAGGAACTACGGCTGGAGCCCAACTCGAGGGAGTGAATCAGCCCGAGTAGGTCGGAAACATCTCGGCTGACAGTTCTGAAGAATGCGAGCCTACAACAAAACCGGTCCACTTTCGGCGCACGCAATCGCTGGCGCCTACGTCGTGCTTCTCGGCATCGACATGGAGGAGGCTGCCAGCGAAGGTGTGCTCGGCTTTGGGATTGAGCGGATCGAGCATCGTCACGGCAACTCACGTGAATGGTTGCAGGCGCTCAAGGTGTTTCCCGACGTGCCTGTACAAGAGGGCATGGTTTCGACCGAGCACCACCCGATCCAGGGATTTTTTTGGGGCGATTTCACGACACGCTACGGTCACGAGTACACCTACAGGATCGTAGCGATGCGCGGTGAGCCGGGGGCGTTGCGCGTTTCTGAAACTGTCGAGGTACGAATTGCGACGGAGAAGGAGGATGAAGGGGAGCACGCGGTCTACTTCAACCGCGGCGTTGCCGGCTCGCAGGCCTATGTCAGAAAATTTGGCGATCGCCGCCCATCGGATGTCCCCGATCGTATGGCATTCCGATGGCTGTCGCGCGGCCTCTTTCGAGCAATGCTCGATTTCATCCACAAAGCCGACGGCCCCAACTGGGGC
>Ga0306920_100011947_pt1 | contig 11768 bp, 10 predicted proteins | sample flu12Cox44000170_FD_204666 | JGI IMG/M metagenome (GOLD analysis project Ga0306920, IMG submission 204666) | Lab enrichment of tropical soil microbial communities from Luquillo Experimental Forest, Puerto Rico - flux4day.12C.oxic.44.000.170 (v2)... | ecosystem: Environmental > Terrestrial >...
CGCGCGGAGAAGGTCTTTGTGATCACCAATTATCGACCGGCCATGGAAATCGCCGAGGAAAACGGCTGGGAGATTCTCCGCGAAGAGCGCCAAATTTCCGAAAGCGATTCCGTGGATGCGGCGTCCGGAATCTGTGAACGACGCAGAATTCGTTCGCTGTTGCGGCTGCCGCTAGACCTGCCTCTGCTCCAGCCGAGCGACATCGATGAGCTGCTGGCCATGGAATGCCCGCCGCCAGCCGTGGCCATGGTGCCCTCGCGCGACGGCACCGGCACCAATGCCTTGTTGCGCACCCCGCCTACGCTGTTCCCCTCGCATTTTGGAGAAGGCAGTTTCGCAAAGCATCTCGCGGAAGCTAAACAAGCGCGCGCGCAGATTTTTGTTTGCCGCAATTTTCGCCTCGAGATGGATGTCGATGACGAAACCGATTTGCGCGCCTTGTTGCAGCACGATCTCAGCGCGACCGCAACGGGCCGCTGGCTGCGCGCAGCCGGTTTGGATGTGAAGTTCCGAAGCGGCAGGAAAACAGAGCCGCGCGTTGCTGCCGGAAGCCGTCTCTAGGAGCGCGATGAAGAAGAAGGTTTATTCCAGTCTTGACGAAGTCGTAGCCGATGTCCCCGACGGCGCGCGTATCATGTTTGGCGGATTCGGCGGCGCAGGTTTTCCTAACAATCTAATCCAAGCGCTGGTGCGCAAAGGCGTCAAAAACATCACGGCCATCAGCAATAATTGCGGTACGAGCGACGGCGAGCTTGGCCTAATGTTCAAGAACCACCAGATAAAGCACGTGATTGCCTCCTTCCCCGGTCCCCACGCCAACCATTTTCAGGAACGTTTCGCCGCAAAGGAGGTAACCCTGGAATTGGTACCACAAGGCATTCTTTGCGAACGCATGCGCGCCGCGGGAGCAGGCCTGCAAGGCTTTTACACCACCGTTGGTGTCGGCACGGAAGTCGCCGACGGCAAAGAAGAGCGGGTGCTCGAAGGCCGGCGCTGCATTTTGGAGATGCCCATCCATGCGGACTATGCTTTCATCAAAGCGCAAAAGGCCGATGAGCTGGGCAATTTGACCTACCGGCTCGCGGCGCGGAATTTCAATCCCATCATGGCCATGGCGGCGAAAACCACTATAGCGGAAGTCGAAGAACTTGTTCCCGTGGGTTCCATCGAGCCGGAGCACGTGGTGACCCCCGCGATTTTTGTACACCGCATCGTGCAGGCGAAAGGACTCCACTATGCCGGCTGAAACCGTTCGGGAAAAAGCCTTGCTCGAGAAGCCACGCCTGACCCGGGAACAAATCGCCGAGCGCGCCGCGCTCGAACTGCCGGACGGCGCTTACGTCAATCTCGGCTGGGGCATTCCCAATCTCATCGCCAACTATCTCCCGAAGAAAATCACCGTTTACTTCCACAGCGAGAATGGAATCTTGGGAATGGGCCGCCGCGCCAAGGGCGGCGAAGAGGATTACGACCTCGTGGACGCCATGAAAGTTCCGGTCACCCTGATTCCGGGCGCTTCCTTTTTTAACCAAGCCGACGCACACTTGATGACCCGCGGCGGCCATCTGGACGTGGCCGTGCTGGGAGGCTTTCAAGTTTCCGAGCAGGGCGACCTGGCCAACTGGAAAATCCCGGGCGCAAAGGGCTCCGGCGGAATAGGCGGCGCCATGGACATTTCCGCGGGCGCGAAGAAATTGATTGTGTGCATGGAGCATGTCACGAAAGACGGCGCGCCGAAGATCGTCAAGAAGTGCACTTATCCGCTGACCGGCCTGGAATGCGTGGACATCGTGGTCACCGATCTCGCCGTGGTTGACGTCAGCCTCGAAGGCCTGACCCTGCGGGAAGTTGCGCCCGGCTGGACACCGGAAGAGGTGCAGAAACTAACGGGAGCCCCGTTGCTTACCGCGGGCCGCGTTCCCGAAATCCATTTGCCATGAGTTTTGCCTGGTCTTTTAGGAGGAACAAATGAACGCAGCCATTCCCGAGCAATATGCCGACCTTTTTGAAAAACAGGCTTTTGGCAGCCTCGGCACACTGATGAAGGACGGCAGCCCGCAAGTGACGCCGGTATGGGTGGATTTCGACGGCAAGCATGTTCGCTTCAATTCCGCCAAGGGCCGCATCAAGGACAAAAATATCCGTCGCGATCCCCGCGTGGCCATCGTGCTCCAGGATCCGGCGAATCCCTACCGTTACATCGAGGTCCGCGGACGGGTCGTGGAAATCACCGAAAAAGGCGCCGACGACCACATCAACAAGCTCTCGCAAAAATATCTTGGGAAGCCCGTCTATCCGTTCCGGCAGCCCGGCGAAGTCCGGGTCACGTACAAAATCGAGGCGCAAAAAATCAGCTCCATGGGCTGACCATATGGCAAACCTGAAAATCGGATTTGGCAAACTGGGAATCCCAGGCGCAACCCCGGTGGCCCATTCTGCATATGCAAATTTCCAATTTCTGTCTTACCTGGAAGCTGAAAACTAATAGTTTTCGCCTCAGAGCCGCGCGGCGACGCGCGCGGCAATGCGTCCATCCGGGGTACGAAAGACGAAAGCGAGGCTATCTGTCAGGGATACGCCTGAGCTTGGAACCGCGAATTGATACAACCATTCGTAGCGTGGCGGCAAATCCGCGGCAAGCGACGCGGCGTAAGGCTGAATGCGGTCCACGCGAGAGTTGACTTCCTTCACGCCCTTCACCGGACTCAAATCCACGCCGTGCTTCCAATACATCGAAAGCCGGAGCTCCTCGATCATTTTTTCCGTCAAGTACGGGCGGGTGCCCACCTGCTGTACTCCGGCGGGACAAAACTGATCCCGGATCGAAAACGAAACCGTGACGGAATCGGGAAACTTTGTTAGCGTTTCGTCACCGCGCTGGAAAACCGTGGTTTGATCGGTGTCGATGCGTTTGAGCCCGTTAAAGAAATCGTCCGAGCTCATCTGGCCGTGGACACGAAAACACACCCCGTTCGGAAGCGAGCCATCCGTTTCGAAAAAAACGCCTCCGTCATAGCTCCAGACGTTTCTGTCTTTGTCCCGCTTTTCGTGCTTTTTGTGTTTGACCTGCTGGGCGGACGCGCCGGGGGCCAGGGCTAAGACAAACAGCAGCACAAACGCGATCGGCTTGTAACGAACAGACGGCATGCACGTGGCTCTTCGCAGCAACGGTAGGGGCGTGGTCTATCGTGCCACCGCGCACTACCCTCGACGCTTCTAATCTAACCCTTTTGCAGGCTCCGCGAGAAGGAACTTGAAGCCCTGAAACGTGTGGACAGCCTTGCCGCCCCCTTCAGCCTTGACGTCGCCTTTCCCCGCTCGCACGGCCACGATCGCATCAACCAGTTTAGGCAGCACGCCCGGATCCGCCACCGGAATGTTGTGCGCACCAAGCACCATTTTCACCTTTGGCGCGAGGGCCGCGAGACGCTTGACCGATGCGACATACGCATCCATATCGGTTTCCGGACGATACAACCAGATCGGCGCGGGATAGTAGGTATCGCCGGTGAAAAGCAAGCCGTTGGCGCGGTCGACCAGCGCTATGGAATCCGGCGTGTGTCCGGGGGTCGCGACAATTTCCACGGTGCGCCCCCCCAGATTGATTTTGAAGCCATCGTGCACAAAGTGGAAGATCTTCCACCGCCTCGTCTCATACGTTTTCGGGTTAAATCCCGAAGGCAATTTCCCGCAAATCTGCCCCGGCGCGATTTCCGCTTGCGCATCCGCGCGGGAACCTAGCGAATTCTTGCGTGTAAAATCCGTGTCCATCGCGAACACATAAGGAAATTCCCAGTTTCCGCCCACGTGATCGTTGTGCGTGTGCGAATTGAGCACCACCACAGGCTTGGCCGTCAATTGCTTGGTGACCTTACTGATGCTGCTGATGCCCATGCCGGTGTCGAAAAGGACCGCCTGCTTCGTCCCCAGGATGAGGTAGGAAATAATCTCTTCAGCCTGATGCGGCTCGTAGATCGCGAACGTCCCGGGAGCCACTTTGTACACTTCAAACCACGGATCGCTGACGGAAACGCGCATCAGCGCTTTGTATTCCGGCCGAGGGAGCGCCTTGCACCAGTCCGGAATTCCCTTGGTCTGCGCTGCCAGCGAGGCGGGCACCAAGCAAACCAGCGACAGCCTTGCGAGTCTTTTGCAAAAGCTCACGATTCCCCCTTGGTTGTGAGTCGTTGGATTGTACTGGGCGCGTTTAATTATGGTATAGCGTCGGACGGATGGGGACAAATTCTCTTGTCCGGTTTCACTTACCGTCAACGGAAAAAGCCAGAAGCACGTTTCCCGGAGCCGCCCCCAAAAAAGCGTATCCCGAGTTGACGAACAGCGTTCCTCCTACGATCACCGCTCCCGGGCCATCGAGCGCGCCTCCATGGGCTTTCACTCCGTTGGCGGTTTGGAAGTCTTTGGCGGTGTCCACATCCCAAAGGATGCGGCCGTCCTCGGCCGAATACGCCCGCAAGTAGCCGTCCACTCCGCCGGAAAAAATCACCCCGGGGATTGCGGTCACCGCGGCCGACTGGGCTGGACTGCATCCAGGGCGGTCTCCACAGCCGGGATGCGGGGTGCGCCAGGCAATCTCACCGGTGTCCAGCTTTAGCGCGAAAAGCCCGCCGCCGATTTTCGGATCCAATTGCGCTGCGAAGCCGAACGCCGTATCGCGCGCCCCCGGCGTACCCGCTGGCACGGGGTTCACCGCCACGTCCGACACCGCCACGTATACGTTCTTCCCGTCCGCTGCGGATCCCCATTGCACCCCGCCAGCCGCTCCGCCGCGGCCCACGCGCCGCTGCCAGAGCAGCTCACCCTGTTTATCCGGATCCAAAGCGTAGACCACTCCCGATTTCTGTCCCGCAATCAACGTACGCCGGCCATTGCCGAGTAGCACCAGAATCGGTGAAGAGCCAAAATCAAAATCGGGTCCATTCGCTTCGGGGCAGTTCGCGCGCATCTCCGCCGGCGCTCCGCAATTCACGTTGAACGCATCGCCTTTGGTCATTTGCTGCGACCATTTCAGTTTTCCCGTCTCCAAATCAAACGCCAGAAAAGAGTCGGAGGTTGGCGCCGCGGGGTCCGAATAGCTGTCTCCCGTTGTCACGTAGAGCGTTCGGCTCTTCACATCCACGGTCGGCGAAGACCACACTCCCGCCCCCGAGGGCCCCCACAGCTGCACGCCAAGCTTGTTTTTCCGTACCGGCTTAGGTTCTTCCGCGACGGTATAGCTTTTCCAGAGAACTTTTCCGGTGGCCGCATCAAGGGCAGAGATGCTCCCTCGAAACCGGCAGCATTCGTAGTTGGGATTCCCGGCAAACACCTCTTCCATCGAGGATGTGGGAACATAGAGCTTTCCCTCGGCCAGCGCGGGTGCTCCGGTAATCACGGCCCCCGGAAATTCTTCCACGCGCGTCTTCCAGAGAAGCTTTCCTGTCACGGCGTCCACGGCATAAGCATTGGCGTGCTGGTCGCCGAAGTACGCCGCCCAGGCGGTGCCGTTCTGTCCCAGGCTGACGGCGGTCCGCACGGGAGCATCCGTGTCAAACGCCCAGAAGATGCAGCCGGTCTCGGCATCGAGCGAATACACCCTTCGTTCAAAGCTCCCAACAAAAACGCGCCCTCCCGTCACCGTTGCCTGTGCCTGCGCGCGGAAGACCCGGGGAAAACCGAAAGCCCACTTCAGTTTGAGTTTCGGCACTTGACCCGCGGTGAGTTGTGCCATCTCTGCGGGTTGAAAACGGTGTTGCTCCAGGTCGACGCCCCAGCCGTTCCAGTGCGGCTTTGAGAGAGGATCGGCAAAGGTGCGTCCGGCACCCGCCGCGCACAAAGCGGCGGCGGGAATCTGCTCTTTCGCGGGCCGCTTTCCCGTAAGGAATTGAGCCACGTCTTCGACCTGCGCTGTCGACAATCCCAGTCCTTCGACCGCCATGCTTCCACCCACCAAAGCATAACGGACGTTCTCCGGAGACATGTGCTTCAGCGCGTCGCGGTTCGGCGCGCGGGGTACGGCACCTTCGTGGCACGCCGCGCAGCGCTGTTTGTAGAGCGCCTCACCCGTCTTGTTAGCGGTCGCTTGCTGCTGCTGCGCTTCGGCTGCCCAGTCAAAGATGATCGCAAAAAAGGTGAGCAAGCTGAGCGCCAGGACTCTCGCAAAGATTCGCATGGCGGCTTTACCTCCCCGAGGACACGAAAATCGCTTTGGGAATCATCATGTGCACACCCTTATTGCCGTCGACGAGTTCCGTGATATGCAAGTCCGCGGCGACGCTTGCAAGCATGTACGCATCGTCGCGCGAAAGATGTTTTTCGGTCACCAGGAAGTCGATCATTTCTCGCACCGCCAGCGTTGCGCACGCGTTCAGGTTGTCGTTCAAGCCCATAGTGATGTAATGCGTGGGCGTTTCCGCGCGCGGCCACTTCAGACGCATGTCCTTGCGGACGATGAACTGAAACGTGCCGATGAGCGAAGTTTCAAGCGCCGTGATGTCCACTTCGCCGTCGCCCTGCCCCGCGTGCCCGTCGCCCACTTCAAACAGCGCTCCGGGAGCGTGCACCGGAATGTACAGCGTGGATCCCGCCACGAGGTCTTTATTGTCGAGATTGCCCGCGTTGATCCACGGCGGCGCGCTGTTCCACTTACCGACGTTTTCCGGCGGCGCGTCGCCCATGCTGCCGAAAAATGGATGCAGGGGAATCTCGATGCCCGGAGCGAATCTCGCCACCATACGCTTTTCATCCACAGGAACGATCTTGATTTTCGAATAAGGGTAATCGTCCGGCAGATATCCGCGGCCCGGTCCAAAGGCATTGTAGGCGTACGGAATCGCCAGCTTGATCGCCAGGATTTTCACTTCCAGCACGTCGCCCGGTTGCGCGTCCTCGATATAGATTGGCCCGGTGAGGATGTGCCCGCCGGGCCCTTTGTCCTTTACCTGATCGGTGATGTCGCGCAGCGACTGCTCGACTTGATCGGGCGGCACACCCGCTTCTTCCAGCCGCTTCGGGCTGTTGGTGATGAGCGTCTGAATGTCCACCGTGTCTCCGGACTTGATGTGCAGTACGGGCGTGGCCTTCGCGTCATAGTAGCCCCATGCTACGGTCTTCGGCGTCGGCTTCAACGTGTACGTGGCTTGAGCTTTCGCTCGCTGGGTAAAAACTGACAAGGCAAAGCAAACTCCGAGCAAAGCAAGGCGGCGCATGCGGATCCTCCGGGATCGACAAAGTGGCAGGTTGAGGAATCCTGCGCCGCCGCAGACGAAAAATCAAGCGGCCCCTTTTGCTGGAGGTTGGGTGAGACTTTGACCGAAGCGATGATGCCACACTTGCGCCGCGCCAATCAGGTTTGCATCTTCACCTAGCGAAGCCAAGGCGAGCTCCGTTTGTTCAAACGGAACGAAGCGGCAACCTTGCGCAATTACTTTGCGAATGTCTTCCAGGCGCATGCTCTTCATAATGCTCCCGCCCAGGACAATCCGGTCCGGCACAAACAAATTGATCAGATTGGCCAAGCCCAAGCCGAGATAATACGCTTCGCGCGCGACGGCTTCGCGCGCTAGCGCATGACCCTGTTCGGCCCACCGGAAAATCTCTTTCGCGGTGAGGGATTTTGCGCGAGGATCGACGGCCTCCGCCCGGGTATTGAACCATGCGGCCATTGCCGGACCGGTCGCCAGTGCTTCCCAGCAGCCGCGGAAGCCACACGTGCACTGCGGACCGGAAGCGTCAATCACGTGATGACCGACCTCGGGATGCGCTTTGTCCGCACCACGATAAAGCTGGTCGTCCAGAATGATTCCGCCGCCGATACCCGTGCCCACGGTCACGTAAATCAGCCGCGACTTCCCTTTGCCCGCGCCCCATGCGGCTTCGCCTAGCGCCGCGGCGTCGCCGTCGTTTTCGAGCGCCACGCGTACCCCGAACTCCCGCGCCAAGTCGTTCACCGGATTGCAGCCTTTCCATCCGGGAAGAAAATCCACGTCGCCGAACTCTCCGGTGAAGGGATAGACCCAGCCGGTCGAGCCGATGCCCATGCCGGAAAGCTCGGTATTGGTTTTTTGCGCCACTTCGCGCAGCATGCCCACGATGTGCCGCAGCCCGTCGGGATAGGCGCGGGCGGCTTCGGTCGGCGTTTCCAGCTTCGCAAGGACCTTGCCGGCACGGTCCACGATGCCCGCGGCAATCTTCGTTCCTCCGATGTCCACCGCCCCAATCATTTTCTTGTTCTTTGTCAACTCTTGAACCTCTTCTCCGGGTCCTTTGTGACCCCGGGCCCGACGCTCGGCGCCCTCGGTGTCAATTCTTGGGCGCTTTTCTCGGCAACAATCCGCCCTCATCCTCGACGACATAAGAAGAGAGACGAAACGTATCGCAATCCACACCGGAGAGGCGGGAAAGGCGCTCGGCGACAAGTTGCGCAGGGATGATATCAATCAAGAATTGCCACCCGGCGGGAATCCCGAGGAGCTGAAACACAAGATCGCCCGCATCCTCAGGAAGTCTCTGGCCGATGAGCATCACGCTCGCGCCGAGTTCCCGCAGATCGCGCGCCACGGCGAAATCCTGTTCGCGCATCTGCGCGCCGTCGATCCATAAGCCGAAGCGAAGACCTTTGCCGACGATTTCCTGCGGACCATGCCGGAACCCGCCGGTGCCCATGGCCGTTGCGGGCGTCTTCACCCCTTCTTCCCACATCAGCCGCGCTTCATAGGCGCTGCCAAGACTCGAGCCACGCGCCAGAAAGTAAGTGGCGCTGTGCGGCCGAAGCCAGTCCGACTTGGCAATCTGCTCCTGCCAAGCGGGAAGGCCCCGTCGCGCTTCTGCGACCGTTCTCGAAAGCGACTCCGCCAGCACAGAGTCGCCGGCAGAGCCGCTTCCCGCCCGAACCACTCGGTGCGCCAGCATCCCCGCCGCCAGCGCCAGCGTCGTATAGGTATTCACGGAGATCGCGTGATCAAAGGCAACGGGCACGACAATGGCAATGTGCGCTCCTTTCGCCAGCGTCCCTTCGGGAGCATTCGTGATACCCAAAACGGTTACGCCCGCCTTCCGCGCCTTGGCGGCCAGCTGCACAATCTCCGTGCTCATGCCGCTCCGCGAAATCAGCATCATCACCGAGTCTTTGGGGAACGTCGCGAAGGCCAGCAGTTCCGCGGCGTCGTGCAGGTAGACCGGATGAGCGTGCTCATAAAAGAGCGCGCTCACGTTCAACGCCGCGTGCCAACTGCTTCCGATCCCCGTCAGGTAGACGTGCCGCGCGGTCCGAATCGCCGCGGCCGCGGCATCCAGCGCACTCCGCCCGGCACCATTAGGTACGGTCAGAAGCGCGAGGGTCCGCTGCAACTCCTCCGGCTGCCGCAGTATGTCGTTCAGAAAATGTGTCATCTTGAAGCGCGACTTCTGCCAGTCTGTAAAGGCCTTAAGTTTTTTCTTAAAGAATGACCAGGCATGCGACCCGAGCCAGAAAACCAACAGCCAAGGCCGTAACAAACTAAGTTTGCAGGGTGGCTCGGTCTTCTAAACACCAATGAACACCAATGACAGAACCGCGATCCCCACAATGTCTTTGCACCCGGTGAATGGATACCCCGCAGAAACAAGCTTAACCCGGCAATTACGGTGAGCCGGCTGTCCGTTTCTAGAATGTTTGGCGGAGTTCTTCCCACGCGATGCCTCGGGCATTCCTATGGGTGTGTCATGTCCTCGGGCTTGACGAGGCGGTCGAACTCCTTGGTGGTGACGTAGCCAAGCTTGATGGCGGCCTCGCGCAGGCTGATGCGCTCCTGGTGTGCGGTTTTGGCGACTTTGGCTGCATTGTCGTAGCCGATCTTCGGGGCGAGGGCGGTAACCAGCATCAGCGAATTGTGGACGTAACGGTCGATGGTTTCGCGGTTCGCCTGGATGCCCCGAACGCAGTGCTCGACGAAGCTGTTCGACGCATCGGCGAGCAATTCGACCGAATGCAGGTAGTTGAAAATCATCACCGGCTTGAAGACGTTGAGCTCGAAATTGCCCTGTGACCCAGCGATGCCGATGGCCGTGTCGTTGCCCATCACCTGCACGGCCACCATGGTTAGCGCTTCTGACTGCGTGGGATTCACCTTGCCCGGCATGATCGAGGAGCCGGGCTCGTTTTCGGGGAGGGTGAGCTCGCCAAGGCCGCACCGCGGGCCGGAAGCGAGCCAGCGGATGTCATTCGCTATTTTCATGAGCGAAGCGGCCAGGGTTTTCAGCGCGCCCGAGGCAAAAACGACTTCGTCGTGCGCGGAGAGCGCGGCAAACTTGTTGGGATGCGAGCGGAACGGCAAGCCCGTCAGCTCGGCGATCTTGCGCGCGGCTCGCTTGGCGAATTCCGGATGCGCGTTGAGGCCGGTGCCAACAGCGGTGCCGCCAATCGCGAGATCGTAGAGGCCGTCAAGAGCGACGGCCACGCGGCCGCTGTCTCGGTCCAGCAAGCTGACGTAGCCGGAGAATTCCTGGCCGAGCGTTAGCGGCGTGGCATCCTGAAGATGCGTCCGGCCGATTTTGACGATGCCCGCAAATTCCTCGGCTTTGGCGTCGAGCGCGTCACGCAGCGTTTTCACCGCAGGCAGTAGCCGCCGGGCCGTTTCCGTTGCCGCGGCGATGTGCATGGCCGCGGGAAACGTGTCGTTCGAGGATTGTGACATGTTTACGTCGTCATTCGGATGGATGGGCTTCTTGCTGCCCATCACGCCGCCCGCGATCTCAATGGCGCGGTTCGAGATGACTTCGTTGACGTTCATGTTGGTTTGCGTGCCGCTGCCGGTCTGCCAGATGCGTAGGGGAAAATGCTGGTTGAGCTTGCCGGAGATGACTTCGTCAGCGGCCTGCACGATGAGCCGGGCCTTCTCTGCGGAGAGCTTGCCAAGGTCCTGATTGACCAGCGCGCAGGCCTTTTTGAGAATGCCGAAGGCGCCAATCAGCTCCGGCGGCATGGTGTCCTTGCCAATGGCAAAGTGGATGAGCGAGCGGGCGGTCTGTGCGCCGTAGTAGCGGTCGGCAGGAACCTCGATCTTGCCCATGGAGTCCGACTCGGTCCGCATGGGGGAACTCGCTCTGGGCTTGGCTGCTTCTGACATGACGGACACCTCAATGCTTTCCGCCCCTGAGTGTAGCAGGCTGGTAAAAAGGATGTAAGGAACCAAGGGAGTCCGAGAGGCGAGCGCTACGAGAGCGGCTACGTGCCCCGGTGCTTTGGGCGGCTTCAGTGATTTTGCATGGCCGCTTCTTTGTGGGGTGCATGCCACAGCGGGCGGATGGAGAAGAATTTATTGCGACAGGGCACGCAGCGGAACGCGGGAACTCCCAGGATTCGCGCAATGAACGATGCCTGACCCGGAACATGCTCGGACGCTATGCGTTGCAGCTTCGGATTGCCGCAGATGCGGCAGTGGGCAAAGAGCAGGCGCCGAAACGGAATGCGACGGGCGCGAAACCTGGCTTCGCAGGATCGACAGCGCCAGGGAAGAATTCCCCCCATGCCAAGCAGGTAATCAACGACGGTGCGGCGGTGCGAACGCCGCAATTTCGTGCTGCGACAGGCTGGGCAAACGAGTTCGGCCTGGATCTTCGGTCTCCTGAAAAGGCTGGCCCGGAACGCGCTAGTGCTCATGCCAAGAGGCAGAGTTTATGCGTGGCACGATACAATGAAAATCCCAAGGAGTAAATATGCCCGATTACACCGCAGAGCACGCGCGCGCCGGAATCGGCGCGAAATTGCCGGCGCTTGAAACCTGGCCCAATCA
>Ga0306920_100011948_pt1 | contig 11768 bp, 12 predicted proteins | sample flu12Cox44000170_FD_204666 | JGI IMG/M metagenome (GOLD analysis project Ga0306920, IMG submission 204666) | Lab enrichment of tropical soil microbial communities from Luquillo Experimental Forest, Puerto Rico - flux4day.12C.oxic.44.000.170 (v2)... | ecosystem: Environmental > Terrestrial >...
ACCGCTCGCTGATCCCGGAGTTTGCTCCCCTGCATGATCCGAAGTGGAAAGGGCTGCCCGCCTACCTCCACTACGATGCCAACTACCTGCTGATCGTCGACAATCTGAGCGATTTCTCGCATCTGGCGTTCGTTCACACCCACACGCTCGGCGGCTCGGAAGAATACGCGTACGTCACGAAACCGATCGTGGTCGAGAACCAGGAGCGCGGTTTCCGCGTGGAACGCTGGCATATGAACAGCGAATCGCCGCCGTTCCACCAGCGAGTCATTCCCGATAAAGATGCCCGGGTAGACCGGCGCAATCACGTAACCATGCTCATCCCTGGCATCTTCTACATGGAGACGATGTTCGCACCGGCCGGCCAGGGCGCCGAGGAAGGCAAGGTCCAGAACGCGAGGGAGTACCGCAACTGTCAGTACATGACACCGGAGACCGAACGCACCACGCATTTTTTCTGGAACTACCTGAACAACTTCGAGGGCGAGGACTCGACCATTTCGAGATCGCTCCTGAAAAGCCTCATCGAGGGCTTCATGGAGGACAAGGCGATCATCGAGCGCCAGCAGAAGACGTTCGAGGAGGATCCGGGCTTCCAACCCCTGGCGATCCTGGCGGATGCCCCCCTCGCGCACTTCAGGCGCGTGCTCGCCAAGCTCATCGAGGCTGAACAGGCCGAGGCCGCCGCGAGCGTCGCGCCCGCCGCGCGTGCCACGGTGCCGGCGTAGCCACGTATCCCTACCGGGACCCGCGCCTACTTCTTGGCACTCGAGTAGTGCGCGTTGAAAGTATCCGCGTCCGAACCACGAGTTTCCTCCGGCAGTCGCGCGACGAACAACTCGCCAATCGTCTGCCGGGCCCGTGCCAGGCGGCTCATAACGGTGCCGATGGGGACATCGAGCGCAGTGGCCGCTTCCCGGTAGCTGAGTCCTTCGACTGCGACCAGAAGCATTACTGCGCGTTGAGCGTCCGGTAACCGTTCGACCGCGCCGATGATCTGCCGGTGCAGAGTGTACGTCTCCGGGCTGAGCGCGGCGGGGTCGGCCACCGTATCGGCCAGTTCCTCGCTCCATTGAATGCTGCCGTGGCGGCGTGTCTGCTGCGCGCGCACCTCATTGAGCCAGATCGAGTAAACGATTGAGAACATCCAGCTCAGTGTGGAAGTCCCCGGCTGCAATTGATGCTGACGTTCGAGCGCACGCACGCAGGCGCGCTGCACCAGGTCCTCCGCGTCGTGGCGGTCACCCGCAAGGCGCAATGCAAAGCGCCACAACCGTGGCAGCAGCGCCGGTAGCTCGTTGCACAATCCATTGCACGTCATCGGGCCTCGCTAGCTCCCGTCAGGCCACCCGCCGCCACCTGCAGCAACGCCGCAAACGAGCGCGGCAGCGGCGCGCCGGGCGCCGTGGGCCACTTTCGTGTGAACTCCGCCGCATCGGGATAGACTTGGGCGAAGCGCGCATTAGAGTCGGCCTGCGTTCCCGGAACAAACGAGTTTCAAGGGGTGCGAACCATGAAACACGCTCATACGTCCCGGGGGATTGCACCAGGCTGACGCGACATGGCCCGGTTGCCTTCCATCGACTCGCTCTACGTGTTTGCCGTCGCGGCACGTCACTTGAGCTTCACCGCGGCGGCTGCAGAGCTGCACCGGACTCAAAGTGCAGTCAGCCACCGGGTGAAGGCGCTGGAGGCAGAAATCGGCGCGCGACTGTTCGAGCGCGGTGCGCGCGGCCTGGAGCTCACCGCTCCGGGTCGGGCCCTCGCGCGACAAGTCGACCAGGCCATCAGCGATATCAGCCGTACTCTTGCGGAGATCAGCCGCGGCGCTCAGCCGCGCAAGCTGCGAATTACCCTGTTGCCCTCGGTGGCCTCGCGCTGGCTCATGCCGCGCCTGCCACGCTTCTTTGAGCAGCATCCGGATATCGAGGTGCAGGTGATTGCCGATGCGCGTGTCCTCGATCTGCGAGCGGAGCAGATCGATCTCGCGATTCGGTTCGGGCACGGACGCTATCGCGGGCACGTGGCGACCTTGCTGATGGGCGACCGTGTGTTGCCGGTGTGTGCACCGCAGCTGGTCGCCGGGCGCGATGCCATCGCGACAATCAACGCGCTGCTGGAGATGCCGTTGCTGCACGACTCCGCGACCGAGGGCGATGGCAGCCTTTCTGACTGGCACAGCTGGCTCGATCAGCTCGGCCGGACCAACCTGCCCCATCACGCCGGCCAGCGCTTCAGTCACGCCGGACTTGCGATCGAGGCAGCGGTGCTCGGGCTGGGAGTGGCTCTGGCACGACTGAGCCTCGTCACCGATTATCTAGCGAACGGGGCCTTGATCTGTCCGCTCGCGCTCAGCACCGACACCGCGTTCAGGTATCACTTAGTTGCGCTGCCTCAGGTGGCGGGCCTGCCGGAGGTCGTGCTTTTCAGCGACTGGCTGCGCACCGAGGCCAGACAAACCGCTGCGGTGGTCGCCCACATCGAGCCCGAGGAGAAGCGGCTCAGGGCGGCCCTCAACCTGCCAGCTGCCGGCGTTCACGCCAACTGACGCGAAGATCGATCCCTTCGCACGGCAGTCGCCTAAGTAGGATCGATCGAGTTCTGACATGCATTCCGCCGACAGATTCCCGCCGGTGCACGTCAACAAGTCAGGCTCATCGATGCTCATCGGCGTTTTCTTTCAAGTCGCTTATTCCGTCGTCGCCGCAGCTACTGTCCTCACTCCCACCTTCCAAATGCGCCACGGCTCGCGCGAGGCCCGTTCCGCCGATCGCCGGGAGTGACCTGCTCGCCCCTGACACGCCCGGCCGTCAGGCGATTCGTGATTTGAACCTTCGCAATCAGCGCCCCGAGTGAGACAAGGATTTCCCGACAGGCGAGTATCTCCGGAGTGTCAGACGCTCTTGATCCGGCTGCACTGTCTGCAATCTGATCGCCCAGAAAGGCGGTCAGCATTTGCAGCTGTGCAATCGAGGTATCGAGCAACTCCCGCGGCGTAGCGATCATGAAACACCCCACAAATGTGTGTTCTCAGCTTGGTTAGGCGAGCACTGACGTCTCAAGCCCAAATAAGAACACGCGGGCGCGAGAGACTATTCCGCAGCGCGCCATTTGGCGCTGACTCGGGGTCTAAGGCTTGGGCCCGAGGAACGATGAGCTACGGTGAGGTCCGAGGGTGTGCGGGTTCAGCGGTGGGCATACCGAGGGATTCGCCGATAGTGAGACGAGCACCCACCACACGGCTCATGACCGTACCAACCGGCATGTCGAGAACCGTCGCCGCTTCGTGATAGCTCAATCCCTCGACGGCCACCAGCAGCATCACGCTGCGCTGCGCATCGGGCAGTCTTTCGACCGAGCTGATGATCTGCTGGTGCAGGGTATGCGTCTCCGGATTGCGGGCCCTGCTGTCTGCAACAGGTTCCACGAGCTCCTCGCTCCACTGCATGTTGCCGTGGCTGCGGATCTGTCGTGCGCGCAGTTCGTTGAGCCACACTGAATGCACGATGGAGAACATCCAGCTGAGCGTCGACGTTCCGGGTTGCAAAGGGTGTTGCCGTTCGAGTGCTCGCCCGCAGGCGCGTTGCACCAGGTCCTCGGCATCACGTCGGTCCCCGGCAAGGCGCAAAGCAAAGCGCCACAGCCGTGGCAGCAAGTCGCCGAGGTCCCCGGACAATCCGTCCTGTCCGATCGCTGCTCTGCTCGGGGAGGCCTCGGACGGCGCACGCAAGCCCTTCCCGGGCAGGGCACCGAGAGGAATCCTATGGGAACGCCTGGATCCCGGACGGACGCGCCGGTGCGGATGGGCGGTCATCGCTTTTACGCGTCGTTGCCGGCAGGCGAGCTGACGGTGCGGCCGTAAAGGCTGTTCGTGTGGCCCCTGGCAATCCGGCTCCCCACGTCCATCAGCACCTGCACCGGGGCCTTGCCGAGCAGCACGTAGCCGAGCTCACCGCGCCGCCACGCCACAGTGCTCAATTCGCCAATCTGCTGTGCACGAGGCTTCTCGTCCGGGCGCATATCCCGTGTGACGCACAGCGCGACAGGCTCCCCCTGCTCGGGGAGATACACCATCTGCACGACAGGCTGCTCGCGGAAGCTCAGGCGTTGTACCCGCTTGAAGCTCAGCCCTGAAGCGCGCAGGTCGGGCACGGCCACTCTCATGCCATCAGCCGTCCATAAGTCAGTGATTACGCGAGCGCTTAGCTGTGGATCTTCCGTGACATGCGTCACCGTCGCGCGCGAATACAACTGTTGATAGTCAGCCACCGCCTGGATCCACGGCTCGACCTGGGCGGTAGCGGAGAATCCGGTCACGCCGAACGACAACAGCTTCAGCGCGATGGCGCAACAGAGGACACCCGCTGCAAATGCAGTGGCCAGCTTCGGCCACGCCGACCGGCCAGGTTGCCGGCGCCGAGAATAGACGCTGGCAAGAGCCGCGATCCGGTCGCTGAGCTCTCGTGGCACCGGAGGAAGGATCTGCGCCTCGAAGGCGGCAGCATAAGGCAATGCCGAGGCCCGCATCGCGTTCACTCGCCCGGCCACATCCGCGGAATTCGCTATCGCGGCCTCGATTTCGGCCCGGCGCTCAGGCGCCAGCTGGCCGTCGGCGTATGCCAGCAGGTCCCTGTCATCAATAACCATGGTGTTACCTCTCAGCCGGCGAGCCCGCCGGTCGTTCCCCCCCACCAGTTGATACGGTAACACCCAGGGTCGGGGCGTTATTCCCTGCCACCCGCAAAAATCTCCTGTGCCGTGCGGTACCGGCACTCACTGGCGTTCCCTGCGTCGTTGAACGGTGCCGTCCATGGGGGACCAGCGAAGGCGGAGGTCCCCCGCGGGGGGCCCACTGGCCCCGGGCGCCGATTTCTGCGCCTCGTTTGACTCAGAACGCGATGGTGTACGCACGAAGACGTGCGCTTGCCTGCCACAGTCATCCTCAGATCGCACGCAGGCTCGCGGCCAATGACTCGCCCGCTTGCGCCAACAGAAGTAGCAGAGTCGTTCCAACAAAGGACAGTCCGAGCGCTTCCATAAATCTCCATTCAAACATCTAAGAGTGAGTGAGTGCGGTCGCTGCAGCGTGCTTTGGCCCGCTTGCCTGTGTACGAAACACGCGGCCCGCGGATTTATTCCTGGCGCTCGGCAGGTGTCGTCAGACCGAACGCCGCCGCGATGGAATGAAAGGCCCTCGCTGCGTGTTATCCCGAGCAGACAGACCGCCCCTTTACAGAGGTCCACCTGATTCCATGAACAAGTCAAGAATCTTCGGTGCCATGACGTGCGCAACCCTTGTGGCAACTCTGGCAGCCTCCGCCCGGGAAGCGATGACACCCAATGAGATCGTCAGGTCCTTCGAAGACACCTTCGATGTTCACCCCGGGCCACTCCTCAAGAACCGCAGCTGCATTTGCGCCACAGGCGAGTTCGTGGGCACGCCCGTGGCGTCTGCGCTGAGCCGCTCAGCGATGTTTACGCAGGTCCCAGTGCCGGTGACTGCGCGCTTCTCGGCCACCCGCGCTAACCCCAACAGCCACAACTCGCGCGCAATGGAGCTCGAGCTTCGCTTGCCTGGCGGCAGCCTGCAGCACATGGCAATGCTCAACACCCCGTTGTTCGGCACGTCAGATCCCGCGACGTTCGCGCAGATGATCGTCGCGGCTAAACCGGACCCCAACACAGGCGTACCCGATGTCCGGAGGCTGCAAGCATTCCTCGCCGCACATCCAGGCGCGTTCGCTCAATCAAACTTTGTGACCGCCACCGACGCGCCGTCGAGTTACGCCAGCTCGCCGTACTTCAGTATCCATACCTTCAGGTTCATCGATTCCGTGGGTCGCACACGCTTTGTCAGGTGGCGCTTCCTCCCGCAGGACCAGGCAACGGCCATGTCGGCCGAGCCGGGATGGACCGGAGGGGACGCTCTCGAGGAGCGCTTGATCAGGCGGCTCGCGAGCAGTCCGGTTCGCTGGGACATGATCGTCTACCTGGGAGAACCCGCCGACACCACAGACAACGCATCGATTCCCTGGCCGCCCGAACGCCGGCATCTCAAGGTGGGCACGCTGACAATTACTCAGGCTCTGCCCGAGAACGCAGCTGTGTGCGCAAAGATGAACTTCGATCCGTTAATCGCCGCGGACGGGATTGCGCCATCTGATGATCCGGTGCTGCTGTTCAGGTCACCTATCTATGGGCTTACTTTCTCAGAGATCCTTGCCGAATCGCTGGCACCGGTGCACGCCGCACCCGTTGCTGGCCGATAGTTGCCTCGAGCGTGCTCCGGAATAGGGAGTCACTAATGAGTGTTCTGATTGGCGTAAGAGGTGTCATGTTCATCTTTACTCGATCGATCGCCGCCCCGCTCGTTGCGCTGGCAGTCTCAGGGCTGATTGTCGTAGTCGACGCCCTATACACAGTCGCCGCGCCATGACCGAAGTAGTTATCCAGAGGCTACGCAGGCTGCAAAGCCTCGGAATCGTTACGTCCGCGCACTGCATCCGCGCCGAGCGCTGTGTCGAACGCCATCCCGAGATCTTCTCCGGCGCAACGAGCATGACTGTCAGTGAGGCAGTGCAATGGGCGATTCAGACAGCTCGTCTGATGGTCGGTATTCCCGACTATCAGACCTATCTGAGGCACCAACAGGCGTTCCACCGCGGTGAACCGGTGATGACGTGCGAGGAGTTCTTCCGCGAACGCCAGGATGCCCACTACATGCCCAGCAAGGGCGGCTTCGGAGGTATCTGCTGACCGGCAGCTGAGATCAACGCGCGGCGCGATCTCCGGCCACCGCGAGCAGCTGCGCGCGCGTCTCGCGCACATTCACGAGCGGGGCGCGGCGATAGCCTGCGACCTCCGCGGCAGTGAAGTCCCTGAAATCGGACGGTACGGTTCGGGCGCTCAGATTGCGCACCATCCAGCTGAGGACCTGCGCCAGCTCGAGATCCGAAAGTGGCGACAGTGCGGCACCCGGTACCTGCACCAGGTAGCGGCGGCCGGCGGTGCTCCGGGACAGAATCAGCATCGAGTCACGCACTGAGGGAACCTTGCCGGCGGCTCCCGAGCCGTCGGCAAGGTGACACCCCATGCAGTTGAGCATGTAGTTGGCTTCCACGTGCGGTGTCAGCACGGCAGGTTGCGCAGCCCGTAAGTGCGGCGCGATGGCTCCGCATGTCATCGCGAACACAGCCGTGCAGAGTGCGCCGCGCTTCACTTCGCTACGCCGACGACGCGCGCCGTGGAACAGTGATAGGCAATCCCGACCTTGCTGCCCGCACACCAGTTGTAGTCGTTCGATTTGAAGGGCATGTAGAGCGGCTTGTCGTCCTCGTTGCGATTGCACAGACAACGGCCGCACTGGCTTTTGCCGCAGCAATCGTTGTAGGAGACGATGTAGTCGTGGCCGTCGGCGGGATTGTGGCAGGTTCCGACCCAGGTGACGGCCGAGGCTTCGGTCCCCGGCGGGCAGCTCTGGGTCGAGCCTCCGCAGCAGGCGCACAGAAATCCGTCGATGGCACAGTGTCGCCAGTACTCGCAGGTCTGCGGGTCACCGGGATCCGCGCGGGCGTCGGGCCGTCCTGGAGCAGGCGACGCACCGCGCGCCACGGGCAACAGCGGCACGCCGGCACTGAACAGCAGGGCACTGATGTTGCCGAGGAAACTCCGCCGCGAAACCCGGCGTGCCAGATCGCGTGTCATTCGCTCGACGAGCGCATCGAGGGGATTGCCCGCATCAGGTACTCGCGAGGTCACGGCAGCACCAATACGGTGGGCGTGAGACCGAGCGATTCCACCGTTCGCAGATACTTGCCGGAAGTCGCGTCGTAGATGTCGAGCTGGTTGCTGTCGAGCGAGCAGCCGAAGAGCAGCGGTTGGGAGTCCTGCGACACCTCGATGGAACGGATCTTGTTGCGCGTGGTAATGGTCTGCACGCGCCTGTGAGAGGCGAGATCGTATACCCACACCTGCTCGCCGGGATCCTTGTGGGTTTCCGGGCCGCCCTGATGGACAACCGCGAACAAGCGGCCGCTGGCCCCATGCACGGCGAGATGCTGCAGTCCTCCCGTGCGCCAGTGCTGCGCGAGCTCCTGTGGTGTGAACAGCGGCCAAGTCGGCTGCGCCTCGACGCCCGCACCAGTCGCGCGCAGCGGATGCAGCACGCCCTCGAAAGACGCGAACAGCCACGTGTCTCCCCGGCGCACCCCCTTCTCGCTGAGCGGATCCTTCAGCACGTCGACGACCTCGGCCGTGCGCTCGTGGCGTGCCAAAGTGCCGGCGTCGGTGAGTATGGTCTCGAGCAGCGCGCCATCGCCGCAGATCGAGAAGAAGCTCCGCGGGCCGGTCGGATACACCAGCGCGCACCCGGCCGTCTCGATCTCACCCACGAACTTCCGTGAGGCCATATCCACCACGGTGACCGACTGCGCCGGCGTGAAGTTGTAAATCAGGAGAAAGCGATCATCGTCGGTCAGGGCCTGCGCGCCGGGCGTAGGCATCAGCGACGCGCGCTTCGGGGGAATCTCGATCTCTGCAACCGGGTGCAGGTGCATAGCGTCGTAGATCGTCACCACGTCGGTGCGCGTGCCCCGCGTACCGCGCGAGAAATAGGTCTCCGGCGCATAGATCACCGCCCCGGTCTTGGGGATGAGAACCGAGGTGAACGAAAACCCGGTGCTCAGCATCCCGAGCATCTTTCCGCTATCTCCGTCGACCAGGAAAGCCTTGCCGTCCGGGAAAGCGAAGAAGGCCATGTCATTGACCCACACCCAGTGCGGGGCGGGTCGGGCGGGGAGTTGCTCGACGACGCCCTCAGGCTCCGCTGGAAGCTGTGCCCAGCCTCGCGGGCCGCAGAGGCAGGCCGCGACAGCAAGCGCCGCCCCCGCCAATGCGCGGCGCGGCCGGGTCACTTCACTGCGGCCTGTCATGTGCTCAGAAGTGTTGAGTGAATTCGATACCGATGGTGCGCGGCTGGTTGAGAAACAGCCGCGGCCGCCCGGGGACCTCGGCGGCGATCGAGCGGTTATCGCCGAGATTCGTCACTTCGTTGGTGAGGTTCTTGCCGACCAGAGCGAGCTCGGTCCTGCCGTTCGAGAAGGCGAAGCGTGCGTTCAGCAGCCGGTAGGCTGGCCGTTTGCGCGGGTCGGTGACACTGTTGTTGGCGCTGTAGCTGCTGCCCATGTAGGAGTAGTCGACCACGCTCACGCTATTCCAATTGTTCGTGATCGGGAGGGTGTAGGTCAGCGCGCCGTTGCCTGTCCAGTCAGGCACGTTGAACACCGGCGAGCCCACCGGCTGCGGCGACTCGCCTTTCTCCGTGATCTTCGCATGCTGATAGCCGACCCCCAACGACACGTCTAGGTGATCGGTGGCACGTGCGCGCAGGTCGAGCTCGCCACCCTTGCTTTCCGCGGCGCCGGCGTTGGCGATGTACTGAAAACCACACTCCAGCAGGATCGCCTGCTGAATGTCGTTCCAGCGGATGTCGAACGCCGCCGCGTTCAGAATGACACGGCGCTCGAGGAACGTGTTCTTGGTGCCGATCTCGTAGTTCCACAGCGAGTCGGACTTGAAGCTGCGCGTGTCGGCGAGGGTGATGTTCGGGTTCACGGCAGCGAGCGCCGCGACGCAGTCGTTGGGAGTGCCGGCTGTTCCCGGCGGCACGATCGGCACGACGCCGCCCGGCCGGAACCCCTTGGACGCCAGCCCGTAGACCATCTGGTCGGGTGTTAAATGGTAGTCGAGCTCGAACTTAGGATTGGTTCCGTTTTCCGTGATCGTCTCTTGTGGACTGACGATCTTGCCGCCGCCCACTGCCAGACCTTCCTCGTAACCCTCTGAGGTGGTCTTGACCTGATACCAGCGCAGGCCCACGGTCGCCTTGAGCGCCGGCGTGATGTCGTAGGACAGCTCGCCGAACACCGCCGGCTCCTTGATGTCGGTGTGGAAGTCCTGGGCAAAGACCAGGTTGGGAATGCCGTCGGGGTTATTGGGGACTCCCCCGGTAGTCGCGTCGTCGAGGCCAGGGACCTGAGAGGGCGGGTACAGAGAGGCGAACGGCACACGTCCGTGAAAGTCGGAGTAGAAGGCGCCGACCACGAACTGCAGCGGGCCGGAGAGCGTCGAGGCGAAGCGGATTTCCTGCACGAAGCGCTGGTAGTCCTTGATCTCCTGGATCGGGCCCGGGGCGGGCGGGTTGCAGAAGGGCGCCGGATTCGCGCAGGCCCCCGAGGTGATCGCGGCCCATATGAACTCCGACTGGTCCTCGGTTTCATTTACATAGCGGTCGAAATATGCGGTCGATGAGACGAGCTCGCCCACGCCGGCATTCCAATGCAGGGTCAGCGAATACAGGTCCCACCAGTCCGAGCCGCTCTCGGGGACGTCGAAGAGGCGCGCCTGGGTGAAATTGGTGGTATTCAACGGCGTTGGCAGCGTGTAGGGGCCCGAGGGGACGGGGAAGCCAATGCCATTCTGCGGCGTAGCGAAGAAATCCCCGAGCGGAAAGCCGTTGTAATCCTCCCGCTGCAGCATGACCCGCGGGGTTATCGTCACCGCATCGCCCGCCTTGATAGTGAGGCTCGCCGACCCGCCGTAAGTATCGGTCGCCGCGACATTGCTCACCGTCGTCCGGCCGCTGGTCGAGAGGGGAAAGCAGCTCACCCCGGCAGTCGCCGGGTCCGTGCACCAGCTGCGCTTGAAGTAGCCCGCTTCGTAGTCATAGAAACCCGTCAATCTCAGTGCAATCTGGTCCTGGACGAGTGGAATGTTGACGACGGCATCGGCGGTGTAGTTGGGCCGGTCGGTATGGTCGGTGTCGGAAACACCGCCGTGGACGACCGCCGAGAACTGCGAGAGATCCGGCACGGCGGTGATGAGGCGCACGGTGCCACCCATCGAGCGTGCGCCGTACAGAGTGCCCTGCGGTCCGCGCAGCACTTCGATGCGCTCGAGGTCGAGCACCCGGGGATCGAGCGAGTCCGGGAGCGGGACGTCATCGATATAGAAGCCCGTGACGTTGTCGCCGGAAATGCCGCGAATCGATATGGTGCGCGCAGTGCCGACGCCATCGCCGGTGGGCGCAAAGGCCAGGTTCGGGACCTTGGTGGCGTAGTCGAAGAACTCGGTGATCGCCTTCTGTTGCAGCGTGGAGGCGCTGAAGGTCGTAATCGACATCGGCACGGTCTGTTCGCTCTCCGAGCGCTTCTGAGCGGTGACGATCACTTCCTCGAGTCCCGAGGGCTGCGAGGTGGACTCGGTCGCTGCATTCGCCACGGCAGCCACGGCCAGCCACACACCCGCGATCAACAAGATCCGCGGCTCACGCCTGCTCATAGGTTCTCCCCTCCGGCATTTGTCGTAGCACTGCGCCGCGGCTGCGCCGTCCCGCGCCTCGTCGTCGTCGTCCTCCGCTTGCGATCGGTGCCGCTTTTTCCTCCCGCGGTGGCGCGTGCGGCTCGAGCGTCGAAAGCAGCTGATCGAGCGCCTGCTGCAGGCGCACATTGAAGTCTGCGCCGATCGTCCGCTCGATGCCTCGGTAGGTCGCATCGATCTTCGGCGCCATGCGGGCCGCCATGGCGCGCGCACGCGCGGTCAGCGAGACCCGCACGCGTCGCTGATCGTGCGGCAGTCGCCGGCGGACGACCAGGCCGAGCTCTTCCATGCGCGCGAGCACGCCCGCCAAGCTGGGGCTCGAGATGCGGCAGAGCTCGACGATCTCCCGGGGTTCGAGCGATGGCACCTCGTAGAGCACGCGCACGATGCGC
>Ga0306920_100011949_pt1 | contig 11768 bp, 10 predicted proteins | sample flu12Cox44000170_FD_204666 | JGI IMG/M metagenome (GOLD analysis project Ga0306920, IMG submission 204666) | Lab enrichment of tropical soil microbial communities from Luquillo Experimental Forest, Puerto Rico - flux4day.12C.oxic.44.000.170 (v2)... | ecosystem: Environmental > Terrestrial >...
AACGAGTACTACCGGCGCCGTCAGTTTGCCCGCGCGATCGAGCAGTTCAAGCGCGCGCTGGATCTGAAACCAGACTACGACCTTGTTGTCATCAACATGGCCAATGCGTACCGCGCAATGGGCCGCGATCAGGAGGCGATGGTCGGATACCGGCGTTTCATGGAGCTCGATCCGAAGAACGCCCAGATTCGCTACGAAGCGGCGCAGATCCTAATCGACAGCGGCAACCTGGACGAGGCGAGACAACAGCTTACCGAGGCACTCAGGCTCGAGCCGAAGCTGGCGGCCGCGCGCAACGCGCTTGGCGTGCTCGCGCTGCGGCGCGGCGACCTCGCCGGCGCAGAACGCGAGATTCGCGCGGCCATCGACGAAAACCCCGATGTCCGGCTCGCGCATTTCAACCTGGCGCTCCTGGCCGAACAACAGGGCGACGTTCCTCGCGCGACCTTGGAATACAAGAAGGAGATCGATCTGCATCCTAACAGCTACAAGGCAGCGTTCAATCTGGGACGTTTGTACGAAGGCTCCGGGGATCGAAAGGGTCAGATCGCCCAGTTCAAGAGCGCAATCGAAATGAATCCCGGCTTTGCCGAGGGCCATCTTTTTCTGGCCAAGGCCTACCTTGATAGCGGACAGAACCTCGACGAAGCGGTCGCGTTGGCGCGAAGAGGGGTCGATCTGGATCCAAAAGGTGAGTATGCGCCGCTCGGCCACTACGTCATGGCCGATGTGTTCGCGCGCCAGGGACGACGAAGCGACTCTGAACAGGAGGCAGCGCGAGGTCAGGCGCTGGAACGCAATAACTCCAGACGTTAGAGCACTTGCCGAAAATTCGTTGCAAGTGTGACACAATGAGTCCGCCATCCGCCTGACGCATCCCATTGAACAGGAGTTCAAACTAAATGAAGGTTCACCTCATCAACCCGAGCGCGCTTGCGTTCGGCGTTGGGGTCATTACGCCTCGTTGGCTCTATGTCCTGGCCGCAGCCACTCCCGAAAAATATGGCGACCCCATCATCACCGATGAGACCCTGGACAAGTGGGATCCGACGAGCGTCTCGGCGGGTGACGTGGTAGGCATCGGCATTCATACGGGCAACGCCGTCCAGGGATACGACATCGGGAAGGTCGCCCGCGCGAGGGGGGCCTACGTCGTCTACGGCGGCATCCATGCCACGCTCTATCCCGAGGAGGCCGGGGGCCTCGGGGCGGCGCATGCCGTGGTCAAGGGCGACGGCGACGTGGTGTGGGCGCGGGTTATCGAGGACTGCGTCCGCGACGCACCGCTTCCGCTCTATGACGGCGGCAAAGTCGAAGGCGGAGATTTCAAGCCAGCCCGCTGGTCCCTGATTCCCCCTGGCAAGTACATGTGGGCGTCGGTGCAGACCGTTCGCGGTTGTCCGAAGCATTGTTCTTTCTGCTCGGTCTGGAAAACGGACGGCCAGCGGCCGCGCCAGCGAACCGTCGATGCCGTCGTCAGCGAAATCGTCGACCTGCGCCGGCGCGGATTCAGGTTCATCGCGCTGGCCGACGACAATTTTTACCCGGTGACGCTCGACGACCTGGCAATGGCCGCGCGCCGCGCAGACAAGGGCCGCCTCGAGGAGCTGAAGGCGATGCGCGCCGAGCGCTTCGAACTGATGGAAGCGCTGTCGCAGCTGCCCGATGACACTGTGTTCTTTACGCAGATCACGATGGAAGCAGCCGAGGATCCTGAATTTCTCGAGGCGATGAAGAACGCGAACATCAAGGGGGCACTTGTCGGCGTCGAGGCCGTGACTCCCGCAGGGCTCAAGGACGTATACAAAGACTTCAACTACAGCGGCGAGCACCTGGTCGATCGGCTTCGGGCTTTCCGCCACCACGGGGTCCACGTGCTCGGCTCGTTTATCTTCGGCCTGCCGAGCGACCGACCTGAAACCTTCGCATTGACGGCGAAGCTGGCGGAGCGCTCGGGCATCACGTTCGCGCAGTTCGTCATGCTGACGCCGTTCCCAGGCACCGTCGATTTCGCTGCCTGGGAGAAGTCGATGGAATCGGATCCCACGCGAATCGAGGGCATCCCGCTCACGCGCCACTGGTTGATCCCGAAAGGGAAGCAGCCCAAGGTGTACGTGCCGCACCCGATCATGTCGCCCGACGACATCCGCTCCCTGACGCAGGGTGTCTGGGATCACTTCTACAGCTGGCGCAACGTCTGGGTCCGCTCCCAGTGTGTCGAGACGTTCAAGTCGCGCGTCGCCTTCGTGTTGATTTCCAAGCTCTATCGCCAGATGTACGCCAATACCGGCATCGCGACCGACAGCGCGCGGATCAACCGCTCGGCCACCTGGGCGCGCATGATTGCCAAGCCGTGTCAGAAGCTCTTCGCCGGAAAGCCAATGCCCGAGCTCCAGGTGCCGCGGACGATCGCGCCGGAGGTAGGAGTCAGCGTCGGGGTATAGTCGACGGCGGACCATATGCCTCCGCCCGACCCGCAGGCTGATCGAAACACGGAGCGCCCACGGCGCTCCGTGTTGCTGATTGGAGCCGAGGCGCAGCCGTTTTCCAAGACCGGAGGGTTGGCCGACGTCCTCGGCGCCTTACCGCCTGCGCTGCAGCGTCTCGGATGGGATGCGGCCGTCGTTCTCCCCCGTTACCGCGGAGTGTCGGCTGGCTCGCTCGTCGAAACATTCCCCGTCACGGTCGGCGGTTACACGCGCGATGCCGGTTTCTACGAGGCGCCGTTGGACGGCGCCCGCGCCGTTCTCGTCGATTGTCCCGACCTCTACGATCGCGCCGGTCTCTACACGGTCGACAACGCTGACTATCCTGACAACCCGCGACGATTCGCGTTCCTGGTGCGTGCTGCGCTCGAGTGGGCCGGCCGCCGCGGCGCCGGGCCGTCGATCGTGCACGCCCACGATTGGCAGGCCGGGCTGGCGCCCGTCTACCTGCAATCGCTCTACGCGTCGCATCCTGTCCTCGGCGGCACGCCCACGGTGCTGACCATCCACAACGTGGCGTATCAGGGGAGCTTCGAGTCTGACTGGCTGCCGCGTCTCGATCTGGGATGGGAGCAGTTTGCGGTCGATCGTTTGGAGTTCTACGGCCGCATCAGTTTTCTGAAAGGCGCGATCAACGCGGCGCAGGTCATCACGACCGTCAGTCGGCGGTACGCCGAGGAGATTCAGACGCCGCAGTTTGGTTTCGGGTTCGATGGCGTCCTTCGCGGGCGCGCTGCCGATCTGGTTGGCATCCTGAACGGGATCGACACAACCGCCTGGGATCCGGCGACCGATCCTTTTCTGCCCGCGCACTTTGCCATCGCGAATCTCGCCGGGAAGCGAGACGCGAAGCGTGCCGTGCTTCAGCGGTATGGTCTGCGCATCGACGACACGTTGATCAAGCGGCCGCTCGTCGGAATGGTGTCCCGGATGGTCGATCAGAAGGGGTTCGATCTGATTGCGGCGGCGCTCGACGATCTCGCGCGGATGGATATCAGCCTCGTCGTTCTCGGCACAGGGGATCCGCGCTATCAGGACATGTGGCCTGCGTTCGCCGCGCGATATCCGGATCGGATCGGCGCGCGGATCGGTTTCGACGAGTCGCTCGCCCACTTGATCGAGGCGGGCTCGGACATCTTTCTGATGCCGTCGCGGTTCGAGCCGTGCGGGCTGAACCAGATGTACAGCATGCGCTACGGCACCGTTCCGGTCGTCCACGGCGTCGGCGGCCTGGCCGATACCGTCGTGGATTATGCACCGGGAAACAAGCGGTCCACGGGCTTCGTCATGGCCGCCTATACGCCGGCCGCGCTGGTCGAGGCGCTCAATCGGGCGCTCGCGGTGTATGCCGATCCGCGCGCATGGCCGACCCTGCAAATGGCTGGAATGCAACAGGATTTTTCATGGGACCGTTCGGCACAGGAGTACGTCAAAATATACGAACGGGCGATACACGGGCGAAGGGCCCAGGGGTAGGATCAGGAGAAGCGATGGCAGCCGATAACGTGCAGACCTTTACGGACGGGAATTTTGACGCCAGTGTGCTCCAGTCGGCACCGCCGGTGCTCGTGGACTTCTGGGCGGAGTGGTGCGGGCCGTGCAAACGGCTGGGCCCCACGGTTGACGCCCTTGCCACTGAGTATGCGGGAAAGGTGACCGTCGGGAAGCTCAACGTCGACGAGAACCCGAACGTTTCGTTCAAGTTTCAGATTCGCGGCATCCCGACGATTCTCATCTTCAAGGGCGGCCAGGTCGTCGAATCGGTGGTCGGGCTGGCTCAGAAGGACGATCTGAAGAAGGTCCTCGACAAGCATCTCTAACTTTCAGCATCGGGTAATCGGGCAATCTGGGAATCGAGCAATTGATGCCAGATTGCCCGTTTTTTTGATCGATTACCCAGTGATCTCATTACTCAATTACCCAATTACCCGATTAACCAATTAGTCGATTACCCAATGGCATCACCGCGTAACGTCATCATCATCGGCTCCGGCCCGGCAGGTCTGACCGCGGCTCTCTATACCGCGCGCGCCAATCTCCAGCCGCTCATGATCGAGGGGATCGAAGCGGGCGGTCAGCTGATGCTGACGACCGAGGTCGAGAATTTTCCAGGTTTCCGCAACGGAATTCTTGGCCCCGACTTGATGGGTGAGATGCGCGCGCAGGCGGAGCGGTTCGGTACAGAGATCATCCAGGGCAACGTCACGAGCGTGGACGCGTGCTCGACTCCGATTGTCGTGAAGACGACGGAGGCCGAATACCGCACGAAGTCGTTGATCATCGCCACTGGCGCGTCGGCGCGGCTCCTGGGATTGCCGTCCGAGCGGACGCTGATGGGCCACGGCGTCTCGACGTGCGCCACCTGCGACGGCTACTTCTTCCGCGGACAGGAAATCGCGGTGGTCGGCGGCGGCGACTCGGCGATGGAAGAGGCCGTCTTCCTCACGCGGTTCGCGTCGAAGGTGACGGTCGTGCATCGCCGGGGAACGTTGCGCGCCTCGAAGATCATGCAGGACAAAGCGAGGGCCAACCCCAAGATCGCCTGGTTGCTCGACCACGAGGTCGACGCCATTCACGACACCGGCAAGGGTGAAGTGACGTCAATGGTCGTGCGATCGAACAAGACCGGCGAGAAGACCGAAGTGCCGGTCAGCGGTGTCTTCGTCGCGATTGGTCACACGCCGAACACGTCGCTCTTCCGAGGCCAGCTCGAACTGGATCAGAACGGCTACATCATCACGCACGACGGATCCAAGACGAGCGTCGAGGGCGTCTTCGCGTGCGGCGACGTGCAGGATCACATTTACCGGCAGGCGATTACCGCGGCCGGATCAGGGTGCATGGCGGCGATCGACGCGGAGCACTATCTCGACAAGATCCCGGAGCATCTGGCGTCCGTGTAACTGTTGTCTTACCGGGGAGCACGCAAAGATCGCTGAGCAAGTTATCTCTGCGTGCTTCGCGCTCTCCGCGGGTTCTTTTTGTCGTCAATCGATCCACCCGCCGCCGACGACCGCGTCCCCGTCGTAGAACACCACCGCCTGTCCCGGCGAGATCGCCAGCTGCGCCTCGTCGAACACGGCCTCGGCGCGTGCATCGCCGAGCGAGCGCACCGTGGCTGGCGCAGGGTCATGCCGATGCCGGATTTGTGCCGTGACACGCAGGGCGTCCGACGGTTCCGGAACAATCCAGTTCACTCCCGAAGCGGTCAGACGTGTCCGCTCGAGCGAGGACTTCGGCCCGACGACAACCTGCTGGTCTGCCGGGCGCAGCGCCAGCACGTACATCGGCGTTCCGGTCGTCGATGCGAGGCCGAGACCCTTGCGCTGACCGACCGTGAAGCGATGAATGCCGGAGTGGCTGCCGAGCACCTGGCCGCTCTCGTCCACTAACGCCCCCTCGCGTGCCGCCTGCGGGATGGTCCTGGTCACGAACGATCGATAGTCGTTGTCGGGGATGAAGCAGATTTCCTGGCTGTCCGGCTTGTCGGCGACCGGCAGCCGCCGTCGTCGCGCGTAGTGCCGCACTTCATCCTTGGGTAGATCGCCGACAGGGAAGACGGCACTCGCGAGCTGGTCCTGCGTCAGCGAAAAGAGAAAATACGACTGGTCCTTGCCGCTGTCCACTCCACGGCGAAGCTGGAGCCGGCCGTCCCCATCGCGTGCGATACGCGCGTAGTGGCCGGTGGCCACCGCGTCCGCGCCGAATCCGCGGGCCTTCTCGGCCAGCGTCGCGAACTTCAGGTCGCTGTTGCAGTGCGCGCAGGGAAGCGGTGTCCGGCCGGCGGCGTACTCGCTGACGAAGTTCGAGACGACCTGGTCGTTGAACTGCTTTTCGAAGTTCACGATGTAGTGCGGAATCCCGATAGAGGCCGCGACGCGCCGGGCGTCGTGCAGGTCGTCAATCGAACAGCAGCTGCCGAACGAGGTTTGCCCCTCGGACTGATCGTAAAGCTGCATGGACAGACCGATCACCTCGTGGCCCTGCTCCGCGAGGAGCGCGGCGGCCACCGACGAATCAACCCCGCCCGACATCGCTACGACGATCCGCATACGAAACTCTTTTCAAACCACGAAGACACGAAGGCCACGATGACGCACGAAGAACAATCTCTTGTACAAGGGTTTTCTTCGTGCGCCTTCGTGTTCTTCGTGCCTTCGTGGTTAATGTTCATGCGGTCACAGGTCTCCGCGTCAGCCCGCGCAGCTTGTCTACCAGTTTCGGCAGGACCTCGACCACGCGGTCCACTTCCGCCTGTGTCGAGAACATCCCGAGGCTGAAGCGCAGCGAGTTCTGCGTGCGGTGGGCGGGGAGGCCCATCGCCTTCAACACGTGCGACGGCTCCAGCGTGCCTGACGAGCAGGCCGAGCCGGTGGAAACCGCGATCCCTTCGAGATCGAGCGCGATGAGCAGGCTTTCCGCTTCGACGCGATCGAAGCTGATGTTGGTTGTGTTCGGCACGCGCTGGTCTTGCGCGCCGTTAACCTGGGTGCCGGAGACAGTGCGCAGGATGCCCGCCTCGAGGCGATCCCGGAGCGCGCTCACGCGGGCCGCCTCCGCCGACATCTTGGCCACGCTCAGCCGGGCCGCCACGCCGAGCCCGGCAATCGCTGCCACATTCTCGGTACCGGCGCGCCTGTTGCGCTCGTGCTTCCCGCCGGTCGCCGTCGGCTGCATCCGAGTGCCGCGCTTGATCCAGAGTGCGCCGACACCTTTCGGCCCGTTGAACTTGTGGGCCGACAGGGACAGCAGATCAACGCCGAGCGCGCGGACGTCGACAGGGATCTTCCCGGCCGTTTGCACAGCATCGGTGTGCATGAGCGCGCCGCGTTCGTGTGCAATCGCGGCAAACGCCGCGATCGGCTGAATCGTTCCGATTTCATTGTTGGCGTGCATCACCGACACCAGCGCCGTGTCCGTGTCGATCGCCTCGCGCAGCCGATCCGGAGAGACGATGCCAGTGGTGTCGACCGGGATGAGGGTGGTGCGCCAGCCTCGCCGAGTCAACGCGCGCAGAGTGTTCAGCACCGCCTCGTGTTCGATGCCGGTGGCGATCAGATGCCGCCGCCCGGCCGGCTCGAGTGCCTCGGCAGCGCCTCGGATTGCAAAATTGTCAGCCTCGGTGCCGCCGCTGACGAACACGATCTCTGAAGAGTCGGCGTTCAGCAGCGAGGCCACCGCCGATCGCGCATCGTCTATCGTCGCTTTCGCCTGCTGGCCGAAATGATGAATGCTGGACGGGTTGCCGAACACATCACGGGAAACGCGCGCAAACGTCTCAACGACTTCTGGCGCCATCGGTGTCGTTGCGTTGTAGTCAAAGTAGACACGCATGATGAAACCTTCATTGTACCATTGCCGCTAACTCATGATAACAAAAGGACTAGACATCCTTTTGTTGCGTCCCGTATACTGACCGCTCACTCGACCCGATAGTAGGACGACATCGACCCCGGGCCCGTGGAAGACGGCAGGCGGAGGATTGAGAACATGTGGAAACGCGATGAAGCGGTCCGACCCCCGAGCGGACAACCGGCGGCTGCGCCGCAGCCGCCCGCGCTAACTCAACCGGGGGCTCCTGCTCCTCGGGCTGAAGCGAGCCATCATATGGAGAAGGACATCGTGAATATTGGGAAGTCCGTCGTCATCAAGGGTGAGCTGAACGGCAGCGAAGACCTCACCATCGAAGGGCACGTCGAGGGCACCATTCAGCTGAAGGAGCATGTGCTGACGATCGGTCCCAATGGCCGAATCAAAGCTCAGGTGTTCGCCAAGGCCGTGATCGTGCTCGGCGAGGTGACGGGTAACGTCACCGCCACGGACAAAGTCGACATCCGCGACAACGGGTCGGTCGACGGCGATATCGTGTCCCCCCGCGTCGCGATTGCCGAAGGCGCCCATTTCCGTGGCAGTGTCGACATGCAGCGGAAGGGCGGCGCCGAGCCGAAGGCTCAGGCGAAGCCAGCGGAGGCCTCGAAACCTGCTGCGGCACCACAGGGACAACCCGCGGCTGCCGGGCAGCGCGTCGGCGCCTAACGGACGTTCGAAGTTAGAAGTTAGAAGCAAAGGTCCTTCTTCCTTTTCACTTCTGACTTCTAACTTCCTTCAAGATGGGCCTGCTGGACCGTCTCGGACCGCGCAAAGGCAATCTCGACGTTCGTCCCGAGGGGCTGACGTCGGGATCGTCTGAAGATCCTGTCTTCGCGACCAAAGCCCTCCGCAAGTTTCTGCAGACGCTGACCTCGAGGGAGCTGCCGGTCCTGCTGGACCTGGGGCCTCTCGTCGGCAGCAACGTCACGTATTTCGGTGAGCAGCTCGGGTGCAAGATCTTCGTCGAGGACATCTTCGCTGATCTCGATCGGCACGTCCGCGAGGACAAGCTCGATCAGCTGCCGGAGTTCCTGAAGAAGCGCTTTTCCCAGCGGGACAACTCGGTCGACGGGATCCTGTGCTGGGACCTGATCGACTACCTCGATCGGGCGTCAGCACAGGAGCTCGCGAATCAGCTGGTGCGGGTGTTACGTCCCGACGGGGCGCTGCTCGGCTTCTTCGGATCGGCTCCGCAGCAGGACGCGCTCTACACGAAGTTCGTGATCGTCGACGAGCAGAACCTGAGGCACCGGTCATACCCGGCGATGCGCAAGCGTCAGTCGGGCCTCCTGAATCGCGACATCATCCGCCTGTTCGAGAACCTGCGGGTCGCCGATTCCTTTCTGCTCAAGACCAATTCCCGCGAGATTCTCTTCAAGAAACCCGCCTGACGCGCGGCGCCGGTTATTTGTTGATCGGGATCATGATGTGCGCGCCCGGGGTCCCGGGGAGCATCAACCACGGCACGCCCTGTCCTTTGAGTGCTTCGTCGCGCTGGCTGCCTTCGGAGACGCCGATGGACTCGGGGGTCGCGTTCGGAACCGACATCACCCACAGCAGCTGAATCCGGTCCTTCTTTCCGTACAGTCGATAGGAAATCGTTCCGAAGGGAGTCGGCTTGAGCGAGCCGGCGGCGGTGGCGGCGGCAACCGCGTCCTGAATCTCCTTGTCCGATTTCTTTTCCGCGCGCAGCTTCGCCTGCATATCTCTGCGCGCCGCGCTCACCTTGTTGTAGCACCACGTGAAGCCGTCGTCGCCCCGCGGCATGCACTCGACGAAGTTGGATCCCTGACGCAGCACCTGACGGGCGCCGGTCGCTTTGTCGTAGGTGTAGACCGTCGCGCCGGCTCGCAGATCCTCCGGCAGCGGCAGCGTCGCCTGCGCGATCGGATCCGCCGCTTCATCGGTGACGGTCGAGACTTTCACTGCGGGATTGATCGGGATCATGATGTGCGCGCCTGGTGTGCCCGGCAGCATCATCCACGGGAGGCCCTTGCCCTCGAGCGCCGCATCACGTTGACTGGTGGTCGAGACACCCGCTGAATCCGGCGTCGCGTTGGGCAGCGACATCACCCAGAGGTTCTGGATGCGGTCGCGCTTGTCATAGCCGCGGTACGCCATCATGCCCGTCGGGGGCGCCTTGAGCGTTCCTGCCTTGATGGCTGCGGCGACCGCTTCCTGGATTTCCTTGTCCGACTTCTTCTCGGCCTTCAGCCTGGCTTCCATGTCGCGTCGCGGCGCGAGCGCCTTGTTGTAACAGCGCGTGAAGCCGTCATCCATGCGCGGCTGGCATTCGAGAAAATTCGTACCCTCTCGCAGTACTTTGCGGGCGCCGGTTGCCTTGTCATACGTGACCACGGTCGCACCGGCCCGCAAGTCCTGCGGCAGAATCTGCACGGCTTCCGCGATCTGAGCGGACACAGCCGGTGTCTGGGCGTGAGTGACCACGAACGGGCTCGTCACCAGGAGCGCTGCTGTCAGACCGAGAAGTCTCTGCATCGTCCGTCTCCATGAATCGCGTGGTGTACCGGATCGGCTTTGCCGGATTATACCGTCTGCGGCGCGTAAGGTCATCTGTAGCGGCTATGGCCGGGTCGAGGCTCGCGCGCTGAACGGCCGTTTCGTTGCGCGAGCGTCGGCGTCGGATAAGCTAATCGCATGGCTCGCCCGGTCATCGCCATGCTCACCGACTTCGGAACGCGCGATCACTATGCGGGGACGATGAAAGGCGTCGCGCTCGGCATCTGTTCGGACGTCACGCTGGTCGACATCTCGCATGACATCGCGGCTCACGACGTGCTCGGCGGTGCGCTGGAATTGGCCGCCGCATACCGCTACTTTCCGGCAGGCACAATCTTCCTGGTGGTCGTCGATCCGGGGGTCGGCTCGACGCGCCGTGGAATCGCGGCCGACACCGGCGACTACTCGTTCGTCGCGCCCGATAACGGCGTGCTGACGGCGGTGCTCGACGACCACCCGGCGAAGCGGATCGTCGAGCTCACCGAGCGGAAGTACACGCGCCCCACCGTGAGCCGGACGTTCGAAGGACGCGATCGCTTTGCCCCGGCCGCCGCATGGCTCGCCAAGGGCATCGATCTCACCGCGCTGGGACGAACCGCTGGCGCGATCCACCGGCTCGAGATCCCGCGGCCGACAGTCGAGGACGATCACATCGACGGCCAGGTGCTGCGCGTCGATCGCTTCGGCAACCTGATCACCAATATCGATCGGCGGACGTTCGAGAAGCTGGCCCACAGCCCGCTGGAGATCCGCATCGGCGAACACCAGGTCTCACGCGTCGTCTCGACGTACGCCGACGCCTCCGCCGGGGAAATCTGCGCGCTGTTCGGCAGCACGGATCACCTGGAGGTGGCGGCCAACGGCGCGAACGCGGCCGAGGCGCTCGATTTGAGGCGGGGCGCTCCCGTGCACGTCTCCCGGCGCGCGTGATACGATTCCGCGCTCATCATGATTGATTTCACGCTTTCAGACGAACACCAGCTGCTCGAACAGTCGATCCGTGAATGGGGCGGCCGCGAAGTGGCGCCCTACATCCGCGAGAACGATCGCAAGCACTATTTCGATCGCGAACGGATTCTGGGTGGGATGGCGAAGCTCGGACTCCTGGGCATCTCGGTGCCGCAGGAATACGGCGGCGCGGGCATGGACTACATCGCGCTCGGGATTGCCAGCGAGGAGCTCGAATACCTCGACACGTCGCTGCGGGTGATCATGTCCGTCCATGCCGGGCTGAACTGCCTGTCGCTTTTGACCTGGGGCACGGAGGATCAGAAGCAGCGCTACCTCGTACCTCAGGCACAGGGAAAGACGATCGCCGGATATGGTCTCACCGAGCCCGGCGCCGGTAGCGACGCGCGTGCGATTCAGACGACGGCGACGAAGAAGGGCAGC
>Ga0306920_100011950_pt1 | contig 11768 bp, 9 predicted proteins | sample flu12Cox44000170_FD_204666 | JGI IMG/M metagenome (GOLD analysis project Ga0306920, IMG submission 204666) | Lab enrichment of tropical soil microbial communities from Luquillo Experimental Forest, Puerto Rico - flux4day.12C.oxic.44.000.170 (v2)... | ecosystem: Environmental > Terrestrial >...
TCAGCTTGCGGCTCATGCATCTTGCGGTTACCGTCAGTTCGCTTGGCCCGCGGCGTGCCAAAACCGGCTATGTTCTCGTCTTCGACGACCTCACCGAGGTTCTCCGCGCGCAAAAATCCGCTGCCTGGCAGGAAGTTGCCCGGCGCATCGCCCACGAAATCAAGAACCCCCTCACTCCCATCCAGCTCTCTGCGCAACGCATCTTGCACTACCTCGAACGCCGCTCCGCCGAAGGCGCGAAGCCCGGCGACGCCGACCTCGCGCGGATCGCCACCGAATGCTCGAAACTCATCGTTCGTGAAGTCGCCACCCTCTCCGCTCTGGTCAACGAGTTCTCGCAATTCGTACGCTTCCCGGCTTCGAAGCTTCTTCCGACCGATGCGAACACCACCGTTCGCGAAGCCCTGGAAGTCTTTTCCGGTCGCCTCGATGGCATTCAGCTCAAAACCTCGCTCGAACAGAATCTCCCCGCCGTTCGCGCCGACGGCCCCCTCCTGCGCAGCGTCATCGTCAACCTCATCGATAATGCCGCCGAAGCCCTCGAAGAGGCTCCACGGCGCGAAATCACCGTGGCCACGCACTTACGCACCGAATCCGATACCATTGAAATAGCAGTTACCGACACCGGGCACGGCATTTCGCCGGAAGATAAGGACCGGCTCTTTCTGCCACACTTCTCTACCAAGGACCGCGGCACCGGGTTGGGCCTGGCCATCGCCGCACGCATCATCGCCGAGCATGGCGGCTCTTTGCGGGTCGAAGACAATCGCCCCGTCGGTTCGCGCTTCTTGATCGAACTGCCGGTGGCAGAACAACCCACACCATCGAGCGCCGAACCCCTCGAAACGGACGCCGACTAATGGCCTTCCTGCCTAAAATCCTGATTGTCGACGATGAGGAAGGCATTCGCGATTCGCTCGCTTCGATCCTCGCCGACGAGCGCTACGCCGTCGAAGCCGTTCCCTCCGCCGAAGACGCCCTTGACCGCATCGCCCACTCGGATTTTCAAGTCGTGCTGCTCGATATTTGGCTTCCCGGCATGGATGGCATGGAAGCCCTTAGCCGCATCCAGGCCGCTCCCCGCGCGCCCGCCGTTATCATGATTTCCGGCCACGGCAGCATCGAGACCGCCGTCCGCGCCACGAAGCTCGGCGCCTTCGACTTTATCGAAAAACCTTTAACGCTCGAAAAAGTCATCGTTCTTGTCCGCAACGCCATTCAGCAGCGCCGCCTCGAGGACGAAAACCAAACCCTGCGCAGCGAACTCTCCCAGCGCTACCAGGTCATCGGCGACAGCGTCCCCATGAAGGCCCTGCGCCAGCAAATAGCGGTCACCGCCCCGACCAACGGCCGCGTGCTCATTTACGGTGAGAGCGGCACTGGCAAGGAACTCGTTGCCCGCGCTCTTCATGCCAACAGTCTCCGCAACAAAGGCCCCTTCGTGGAAGTCAGTTGCGCCGCCATTCCCGAGGAACTCATCGAGTCGGAACTTTTCGGACACGTCAAGGGTAGCTTCGGCGGGGCCACGGATGACAAGATCGGCAAATTCCAAAAAGCCGACGGCGGCACGCTGTTTCTAGACGAAGTCGGCGACATGAGCCACCGCACGCAATCCAAGGTCCTCCGCGTCCTCGAAGAGCAGCGCATCGAGCCGATCGGCTCGAATCAAACCTTGCGCGTCGACGTCCGCGTCATCGCCGCCACGAACAAGAATCTTGAACAGGAGATCGCACGCGGTGCCTTCCGCCAGGACCTCTTCTACCGCTTGAATGTCATTCCCTTCTACGTTCCGCCTCTGCGCGACCGCAAGGAGGACATTCCGGTCGTCGCTCGTTTTTTCCTCAATGAGTTCAGCGCCGAATACGGAAAGAAAACCCGGGAACTCAGTGATGCGGCGATGGAGATTCTGCTTCGCTATCCGTGGCCCGGCAATGTCCGGGAATTGAAAAATCTGGTCGAGCGTCTGGTCATCGTCTGCCCGCAATCCCGCATCGAGCCGCACCACTTGCCGCCGGAGCTGTTCCGCGGGGTCTCTGAAAGCCCGCAGCAGCCCTATTCGACGCTTCATGAGGCTCGCTCGGCCTACGAGCGCGAATTCATCCTCCGGAAGCTTCAGGAGCATCGTTGGAATATGACCCAAACCGCCTCCGCCCTCGGTCTCGAGCGTTCCCACCTCTACCGCAAGATGAAATCTCTCGGCATCGCCGCACCGGAATAGGCGGTTCTCGGCTGCTTCGCGGGCGAGGCTCCCTTTTTTTCGGCGAAGGTCACTGCGCAAAAGAGATTTCACTCGATTGCAAACGAACAGTTTGTTAGGGCTTCGTGCAACGCGGCAAAACGATTCTGCCTTTTCGGCGGGAACCCGATGGGATCCGGCTATTCCTTCTGTCCTTCCGCTTGATGCTCCGCCAGCTGAGCCAGCTGCGTGTGCCAATCCAATTCCCGGATCTTCTGCAGATTCTCCCGCCAGCCCGGCACCACCTTCACAAACATCTCCAGAAAAATCTTCGTTCCCAGCAGTTTCTCTGACTCCTTCCGCGCTTCGGTCCCGATCTTCTTCAGCATCTCGCCCTTATGCCCGATCAAAATCTTCTTCTGCGAATCCCGCTCCACGTTCAACGTCGCGTGAATCCGCAGAATTGTCGGCGTCTCCTCAAATCGGTCGACCGCCACCGCCAGCGCGTGCGGCACTTCGTGATAAGTCAAGGCCATGGCCTTCTCGCGAATGATCTCGCTCACCAGAAACCGCTCAGGTTGATCCGTAATCTGGTCCTCCGGAAAGAATGGCTCGCCTTCCGGCAATTTCCCCAACAACTGCTTCAGCAACTCCTCGCAGCCGTCCCCTTTCAGCGCCGAAATCGGCACCAGCGCCGCAAACGGGAACGCTCTCTGAAACGCATCCATCAGCGGCAATAGCTTCGGCTTCGCCACGCGGTCGACCTTGTTGAGGGCCAGGATCGTTTTGCCCGCAAACCGCTGCCCCTTCTCGAGCAGCAGGGAATCGGCATGTGGCAGGGTCCGGCTCGCATCCACCATCATCAATAACAAGTCGATCCCTTCGAGCGCCGCCGACACCTCCCTCATCATCTGCTTGTTCAGAACCGTGTCCGGCTCGTGCAATCCCGGCGTATCGATGAAAACAATCTGACCTTCCGGCCGGGTCACAATCCCTTGAATCCGGTTCCGCGTCGTCTGCGGTTTCGAGGTCACAATTGCCACTTTCTGGCCCACATAGCGGTTCAGCAGCGTCGATTTCCCGGCGTTGGGCCGCCCGATAATGGCCGCAAATCCGGCCCGCTTCCCGCCCTTCTTTCCTTCCTTATTCGTGGTCACGCTCGCCCTCAATTCACCATCGGCAGTTCGAGAGCACTCGGGTGCTCGGCATCATGCAGCAACTGGATATGCGCCGTCCTGGCATCCTTGGCCGTCTCACTCGCGACCACTCCTCCGCTGTTGTAATTCTTTTCCGACGAGGGCGTATTCACGCTTCCGATCACCAGCCGCAAACGACTTCCTTTCGCCACTTGCCGCGAGAAAAACGTGAAATTGTCGAACACGTATTTCTCCGGCTTCCCCGCCGGCACCGGGACTTCTTTCCGCAACGACTCGCGGTAACGGGCCCGCATGGCCGCGCTCGTCAGTTGAATGGAGTTGCCGTCCGCCAGAATCTCGTATAACGACGCGTGCAGATCGGTGTCCGGCACGTCCATTGTCAGCCACAACTCTAGCTTCACAAAACCGCTCACCTCCGTCGCCGCCGGGAACATTTCGCTGTGATACACCACCCCCTGCCCATACATATTGACGATTCCGGCCTGGCTCGTGAGATACGCGGGATTGTCGGCCGGCTCGGCGTCCCCCGGCCGATTATCCAGGGGATCATACGTCCAGCGATCTGCGCCTCCGCCGGTGGGCTTCTCGGTGAGCGTCCCCGAATGAAATATATCCGCTGCCGTTCCGTTCGACCCCAGATACAAGTTCATCCTCCGATTCGCAATGCTTTCGAGCGAGTCGGCATACTTCCACTCGTCCGCTCCCATCACCCAATAGGCGACACGCTTTTTCAAAAACTCCGGCTTCGCTCCGCCCTTCATCGTCCAGCCGTACCATTCCGCGTGCAGCTTGTTCAGGTCGAGCGCGCTGGCCTCCGCAAACTTTAGGCCGCCCATCTCGCGCTTCGGCGTGCGCGTCCCCGCATGGTCCCATGGACCGATAATCAAATAGTGATTCCCTTTCGCCTCGGCCGAGCCGTACTCCATGTGCCGCTGGTAAAACGTCAGTGCCCCCGGCTGATCTCCGTCGTAATGCCCGGTAATCGTCAGTATCGGCAGAGCCAGCTTCTTGTACTGCTGCGCATCCGGCACCATCGCGTCGTAATACCCATCCGGAACCGGATGCTGCGTCCACTTCTCGAAAACCGTCGACGTATTCCCAACCATCTTGTCATAGTCTCGAAACGCGCTGTGCTCCCTGTACATGGCGTTCGCCTTGGCGGTCCAGAATTCATCGTTTCCAAAAGTCTTCTCGTTTCCGGTGCGTCCGCTCGTAAACGTCAGCCACTGCACATCGTAGGGTCCGAAAATGTTGTACTCAAACGGAAAGTCCACGCCCGGATGCGCGGCGGCCGCCGGCACAATCGTCGCCAGATGCGCCGGAAACTCCTTCGCCACGGTCCACTGGTCAAACCCGGCGTACGAACCGCCCCACATGGCTACTTTCCCGTTACAGTATGTTTGCTTCGCAAACCATTCCACCGCATCCGCGCCGTCGCGCGCCTCGTTCGCAAACGGCTCAAATTCACCCTCCGAATTTCCGCGTCCGCGCACATCCACCAGCGCATATACGAATCCATGGGACGCGAAATAAACGGCGCGGTCGGTGTAGGAGTCGCCGATATAGGGTGTAAACGTGAAAATCACCGGCAGAGGCTCTTTCCGTCCGTGTGGCTCGTAAATTGTCGCGTTCAGCTTGGTTCCATCGCGCAACGGGATCTTTACTCCCCAGGCCATGTCGACTTCCGGCGGCGCTTCGCGTTTCGCCCCGTCCTGCGCCCATACACCCAAGCTTGCTAACGCGGCCGTGGACAACACGGCCGTCCGCACGAATCGCCGCACGTAAGAAGACATAAGTTCTCCTCGGTCGGATGAGTCCGCGCCATACTAACTCAGGATTCCCCGAAACGCGGGCTCAATCTGCCGTTCCCGAACTTGCCGTCGCGAGCCGCCGCGCCCGCAACCGCAATACTTTTCGCTGGTTCGCTTCGAGCACTTCAAAGCGGTAGCCTTCGAGGTCGATCCTGTCCGCCGGGCTCGGCACCTTCCCCATCGCGTGGCTCAGCAATCCCGCGATCGTTGTCACCGTATCGTCGGAGTGGTCTCGAAACTGCACGCCGAGCAATTTCTCCGCGTCCGAAATCGACAAGCTCCCCCGCAGCACCAGGCTTCCATCCTGCTCGCGCACCGCATCCGGCGACGGCTCTTCGCTGGTCCCGCTTTCTCCCACAATCTCTTCGACCAAATCCTCCACGGTGGCAATACCCGCCACCGAACCGTGCTCATCGATCACCACCGCCATGCGCTGGTCTTTCTGCCGCATCTCCTTCAACAGTTCCGATCCCACCTTGGTCTCCGGCACGAAAAGAATCGGCTTCAAAATCTCGCGCACTTTGCGTTTCGGCAGATCGGCGTCCGCGATCTTCAGCAGGTCCTGTGCTTCCACCATCCCGATAATGTCGTCGAGTGACTTGTCATAAACGACCAACTTGGCGAACTGCGTCTCCACGTACTTCGCGTGCATCTCCTCGAGCGTCGCGTCCGCCTGCAAGGCAACCACCTCAGGCCGCGGCGTCATCACTTCCCTGACCCGCTTATCACTGAACTCCACAACTTGTTCGATCAGATCGGCTTGTTCCGGCTCGATGATTCCTTCTTCCTCCGCCACTTCCACCAACGCCTCGATCCCCTCTTCTGTCCGTTGCTCCTGGGTTTGCTCCACTTCCTTCTCCGAGATGCGCGCCAGCGACTCCGCCCCCTCGAGAAAGACCCTCACCGGCCACACCAGTAGCATGGCCACGCGAATGAGCGGAATCAGCGGCAGCAGCCATCTTCCGGTGGTTCGATAGAGCAGCATGTCCGGCAGGAAGTGCATCAAAATCACTACTTCGAGCGAAAGAAACACCAAAAACTGCAGCGCCGATTCCCACTGCCCCGGCACCAGGTACACCACGCCTCGCGTTGTTTCGAGCACTACAAACGCGAGCCAAAAATGTCCCAAAATCCGGAAGGTCCGCCCACCGCTCCTCCGGTTGATCCTGAGTTTTGGCTCGATTTCCGCTTCAAAAATATCCAGATGCTCGTGGACGCGCCCCGTCGTCATGCGGCCCAACTCGCGATAAATCAACGTCAGGTAGGAAAAGATCGGCAGTCCCAGCGCCAGCACGGCCACGCTGAGAATGTAGACCCACCACAGTCTCGTCACGCCAGCCTCAGTCGTCGCCGCAGATTCGCCTCTTCGCGCTCCATCTCGCCACGATCGCTCTCGTGATCATATCCCATTAAATGCAAAACCCCATGCAACAGCAGCCCGCGAATCTCTTCCGCCATCGTCAGACCGGATCGCCTTGCGTTTCGACGTGCGACCTTCGGCGAGATTGCGATATCCCCGAGAAATTCGCCTCGCAATTTGGCTGCGCACCGCCGCAATGCCTTGGGCTTGGCGCGCTCCTGCGAGGGAAACGACAATACATCCGTTGCCCGTTTCTTGCCCCGGTATTTTCCGTTCAACCGCGCCATCTCCCGATCCGAAATAAAGCACACCGACGCTGCCGGATGACGCAATCCGATCACGCCCGCAATTTTTCGGAAAAACCCATTCAGGGGCGCGACGTCGATCCTCACCGCCTTCTGCCGGTTCAGGATCGCAACGGCATCCGCCGCCCTTGTTCGGCTCGCCGCCGTTCGTCGTTTTTTTGCCATGCTCAACTAGTTGCGCGGTTGCTCCGCTCCGGATGGACTCTGCCCCGGCTCTTTAGTTCCCACTTTTGCATTGACTCCGCGCGGTTGGGCCGTGTCATGTTCCTCGTACGCACGGATAATCTGCTGCACCAGGTTGTGCCGTACCACATCTTTTTCCCCAAACTGAACTACACTGATTCCCGGTATGCGACCGCAAATCTCCATCGCTTCGACGAGCCCGCTCTTCTTTCCTGCCGGCAAGTCGATCTGCGTCACGTCACCGGTGATCACCGCTTTGGAGTTGAACCCCAGGCGCGTCAGGAACATCTTCATCTGCTCGCTGGTCGTATTCTGCGCCTCGTCCAGGATCACGAACGAATCATTCAAGGTGCGCCCGCGCATGAACGCGAGCGGTGCCATCTCAATAATGCCCTTCTCGAGGAACCGTTCCAGCTTGTCCGCGTCCAACATGTCGTACAGCGCATCGTAAAGCGGCCGCATATACGGATCGATCTTCTCCTGCAACGAGCCCGGCAAGAATCCCAGGCGCTCTCCCGCTTCGACGGCCGGCCGAGCCAAAATGATGCGGTTCACCTGTTTCGTCAGCAGCGCGCTCACCGCCATCGCCACGGCGATGTACGTCTTCCCCGTTCCGCCCGGGCCGATTCCAAACGTCATGTCATGCGTCTCGATCTCTTCCATGTACCGCCGCTGGTTGGCGTTCTTCGGCGTCACGGACTTCTTTCCGAACGACCGTTCACGCCCGTGTTCGAACATTCCTCGCGGCGACTCCTGCGGCTCCTCGGTCGCCACCCGCAGCAACGCCTTTACTTCGGCGCTTGTCAGCGTGCGCCCCTGCCGCGTCAGGTGGTTGTACTCCTCTATGATCCGTACCGCCTGATCCACCGCTTCGTGCTCCCCCTCGATCGTCAAACGCGTGTCGTGCAAATGCGTCCGCACCCGCAGGGCCTCTTCCAACAACCTTATGTTTTCGTCCAGAGTTCCGAAGAAGGGTTCCAGTTTTCCGGTGATGTGTACGCTTCGTTTCATCCAGTTGGAAGGTTCCGGTAATGCCCGGTGTGGGTGGCCGATGGATTCCTCCAGAAGATCTGCTGCTCGTCCGCCTCAAAAGGAAGTAAGTCTCCCTCAAACTAGCGCACCCCTCGGCAGCGGTCAAGTTATACCCGTGTTAAACGGATTCGCGAGAGCCGTCCGATCGACTCCCGGTGTCGATCGCCCCTCTTCAATTTCCCGCACCTGTCCTGTTTCGATCGCTTTTTCTGCCGAGGCCGGTATCTGACGGGTTACCTGTACTCTGGTACGCCAGAACTATAGACGGTGGGACTGGCATTCGCAAAAATCGCATCTGTTCGCAAGCGGTGATTTGTTCGGGACCCTGAGGGAGGTTCGCATTATGGCTGCATCTTCCAAACAGCTGCTTCTCGCGTTCGCCTTTGTTTTCGGCGCTCTGCCCGCCGTCGCCGCAGAGGAAGACGCTGCGGTTGTCGCTCCTTCCGTACACCCTAAAGCGGTCGTGAAATGCCCAGGAGTGACCGGCGTTCCGATGACCTCGGACGCCGAGCAGACTCTGCCGCTTCGCCTTGTCGGCACCCTCAGTTGCGGCTCGAGCGTCTCGATTCTCTCCGACAGCGAAGGCTACACCGCACAGGTGCGCACCGGCGACGGCAAAGAAGGTTACGTCGCCCTGATGTATCTGGCGCCCGGTTCCGACTCGCCGGCTTCGTCCGCCGCGGCAGCGCTTCCTTCCGCCGCCACGCCCAACAACGGCGTGGTGCGCTGGCAAGCCGGCGCCCCGGGCTGCGATGAATTTCTAAGCCACGGCCGGCACGTCGAGTCCATCACCGCAAGCGGCATCACCGTTCAGGTTTCACTGCAGGATAGCGGCTGGAAGTATAGGGCCAACGTCGCCGTTTCGAACCAAACCGGTTCGATGGTGGACGTGCAGCCCGGCATCATCAGCCTCGACGAACTACAGCCCTTGCTCCGTAATCTCCCCGCAACGGACGTGAACAAAATCGCCCACACCTCTAACCACCAAGTGCTGTGGACCCAGGCCGATGCCGTTCCGTCGCCGAGCGCGATCGCCAACCCCAACGCCGCCGACCGCCTGGCGCACCGCTCGAACCCGGCCAACGATTACATGAACCCGCATATGACTCTGACCTCCGGGCGCCCCGCCACTTTCGAACGCATGGAATCCGTCAACATCGAAGCCATCGCCCTCAAGCCGACGGCTCTTGCTTCCGAAAAGAATACCGCCGGTGTCATGTGGTTTGCCCGCGACGAACGCGCTCATGAACTCTCACTCCGAGTTCCCGTGGGTGACATGGTCTTCGATTTCTCATTTGCTTTCGAAGATCACGGCAAGTAAGCGGCAGAAGGGCCGGGCGCACCCTCACGCTCGGCCTTTTTTTTTTGCCGCATCGCAACCGCTCGGGCGTCCGCGCAGTCGAAGTTTCGGTGAAATGAACCCGAGCCCATCTCCACGACCGGCCCGCCGGATCCGGCTCAATCCGCGGCTACCGCGCGGCTCCTCGCCCATTCCCGGATCGCGGTAATCTCTTCGGCCCTCGTTACGCTCAACGGCTGCGTTCCCGCAAGCTCTCCCAATAGAACCTCTGTCGAAAGCTGCTGCTTTCGGCTGAACGCCGTGTACAGACCGGCTGCGATGGCTTGCTCAATTTCCGCGCCCGAAAACCCTTCGCTCGCCGTCGCAAGCTTCCCGACGTCGAATCCGCCCGCATCCCTCCCGCGCTTGTTTAGATGCAACGTGAACAGTACCCCCCGAACAGCCGTGTTCGGCAAGTCCACAAAGAAGATTTCGTCGAATCGCCCTTTTCGCAACATCTCGGGCGGTAGCGCCGTAATGTTGTTCGACGTCGCCGCCAAAAACACGCCGCTCTCGCGATCCTGCATCCAGGTCAAGAGCGTCGCCAGCAGCCGCTGCGACAATCCCGCATCCGCATCCCCGCTCGATCCTGCCGACGCAAACGCCTTCTCAATCTCGTCAATCCACAACACCACCGGCGCCAGCTTTTGAGCCAAATCCAACGCCTTGCGCAGCCGTTTTTCGCTTTCGCCGATATACTTGTCATAGAGCGCCCCGGCATCGAGACGCGCCAGCTCATATCCCCAATCACCGGCCACCGCGCGCGCCGCCAGGCTCTTCCCGCAACCCTGCACGCCGGTGATCAAGATCCCCTTCGGCGGCACTAATCCAAACCGCTGCCCTTCCGGGGTCAGCGCGTTCTTCCGTTTCGCGATCCAGTCACGCAAATGCCCTAAGCCCGCCACATCCTCGAACGACGCATCCCGCTTCACCGTTTCGAGCAGCCCATCCGTATGCAGCGCCTGCCGCTTCCCTTCGAGCACCTCTTCGAGCAGTCCGGCGTCTGCCTGGCCGCGCTTCAGCACGCACTGCCGCAACACCCGCAGCGCTTCTTCTTCCGACACGCCCGCCAAGTTTTTTGCCAGCTGCCCCATCGCCGCCCCGTCCAACCGGTTCGGCAAGCCTTGCGCCGTCGCCTCCGCGAGCGTCCGACGCACTCCCCGCACCAGCTCCTCCGCCGACGGCAGACCCAACTGAAAGGCCACCGCATCCGCGCTCAGTTCCGCCGGCAAGGTCAGCGATGCGCCCAGAATTACGATCGATCGCCGCTCCGTCCGGCATCCATCCGCGAGGTCCCGCAGCCTGCGGCTGATCCGGTCGTTGTCGCAATAGCGCGCGAAATCCTTCAGCAAAAAAATTCCGTTCCCCGGCACCGTCCCGATATTTGTCAGCGCCTGCTCCGGCTGGTCCGAGTTGTAGAGAGCCGCTCCTCCCGCTCGTCCTAATCCCGTCGTCACGCTCCAGATGTACAACGGTATGCCGAGTTGCGCCGCCACAGCCTCCAACACGGCCAGAAATCGCTGTTCTTCTCCGGTTTCCACGGTGATCATCGGATTCCGTGAGTTAATCAGCAGGGCGAGCTGATTCACCGCCGCGCTCGACACCGCGCCACCGCTCGGAAGCGGCGCGCGCGTTACAGGTTTTACCTCGTTTGACAAAGCGCACTCCAACGCCTCAAACTAATAACTTCACCTATGCGCATAAGGAGCAACTGCTAGATGGCTCAAGGTCAGCCTACCAAAGTCAAGAAAAAGAAGAAGTCCGTTCTGAAGCGCGCGGCGCAAGCTCGTCAACGCGCTGAAGTCAATCGCGCCAACCGCACGCGCGTCCGTTCGGCGATGAAGCGGCTCCGTACGGCGATCACCGCGGGCGACGCCACCGCCGCCAGCAATCTCCTTAACCCCACGATGTCGGCGATCGATCAAGCCATCAGCAAGGGTGTTCTGCATGAGAACACCGCCAACCGCTACAAGTCCCGCCTCCACGCCGCCTATAACGGCCTCAAGGTAAAGGCCGCCAAGTAATTTATAAGGCGAGAGCCTCGCGCTCGCACTTTGTCAGATTCGGCGATTCTGGCAGCGGGAGCCCTGCTGCCACAGACGACCTCGGTCTGCCCCGGCGGCAAGCCACCGCCCGGCTTGCTCTTTTCACACCTTCGCCGCGCGTTGCTCTCCGCTCAATCGCCAAACCAGAAACTCCATGACCGCCCGCACATCCTGGGCCCCACCCTTCAACAGGCTGTCCGCCTCGGCCAGTGCCCGTAATCCATCAAGCAGCCGCTGTTTCGGAACCTTCCGCGCACTCTGAATCGCCAACTCCGCCTGTTCCGGCCGCATCCCGAGAGCGCCGGCCGCTTGCCACTTGTTGGCGGCACTGCGCAGCTCACTTGCTTCGAGCAGCTTCCG
>Ga0306920_100011951_pt1 | contig 11767 bp, 8 predicted proteins | sample flu12Cox44000170_FD_204666 | JGI IMG/M metagenome (GOLD analysis project Ga0306920, IMG submission 204666) | Lab enrichment of tropical soil microbial communities from Luquillo Experimental Forest, Puerto Rico - flux4day.12C.oxic.44.000.170 (v2)... | ecosystem: Environmental > Terrestrial >...
CCCGAGGATCGCCGAACAGCGCCTCCGCTGCTACTTCGACGAGCCGCGTCTTCCCCGTCCCGGTAGGGCCAAGAAAGAGCAAATTACCCACCGGACGGCCCTTCGCCTGTAGGCCGGCGCAAAACACTCGGTAGAGATCGGCGACCGCCTGTACCGCTTCGTCCTGTCCAGCAATCTTCTCGCGCAGCCGCCCTTCGAATTCACGCGACTCCTCTCCCTGCCGCAGGGGATCTAACCGGACCGCTGCTCCCAAGACCTACCCCCTTGCTGAATCTCAGCACTTCGACTCGCGATTGCAGATCACTGATATCCGCGAAGTGCCGCACATTGACGAGGCGTCTATTCTAGGAACTTACGAATCCCTGTCGTTGCTCGAGGGCAGTCAAGACATTTGCCCAAGCAAGAAGGGCCCGCCGGGTTCGCCCATCCCCACGGAGAATTCGTGGCTAAGCCGCGTGGAATTTTATTGACGCGCATGGCATGTAAATCTTTCGTCGCGTGAATTACCGTGCTCCAATTCGCGATTCGGACGCAAGGCTTGGCGCAAAACTAGAGCCGTTGTGCGTAGTCGGCGTTGGCTTGCTCGCCGATTTGGAATCTCGGGCTTGGCTCATCCTCTAATGAGGCGTCCTCGAACCCGAATTGCATGCTTGCCCGCCGGCAACGACAGAGTCAGGGGTGTCGTTAATCATTGCGCAAGGCCTACGGTAAACCTTGTTGTTAGTCACCGCAAACGCTTATAGGGTCTTCTCTAGCCTTTGTGGCTTATCTCTGAGTTCCCTGGAGAACTGATGCTAAGGAAACGTATCGTGCAGCCGCTGGCGTGTTTTCTCGCTCTTGCCTGCGCTATCTCTTTGCCGGCCCAAGGACAGGTTTGGGATTTCTTGGGCGTTACGAAGATCGACGGCACGCGGGATCATGACAAGATTCAGGTCACCCGACGTAATGGCGTCTTTCAAGCCATTCAGTTGCGGGTCACCGGCGATGCCATTTTCTTCGACCGTGTCGTCGTCCACTTCGGGGACGGCACGACCGAGGCGCAGGCCATTCAAGGCCGGATTTGGCCAGATGGAAGAAACCACATTATTGACTTCTCCGGCGAACGTCGCGTCGTGGAAAGCGTCGAGGTCTGGTATTACAAGGAGGCTTGGGAGCACAGTCCGAGAGTGATGCTGTACGGTTCGTGACCGTGCCGGAGTGCGGATGGCTGATCATCGCGCGTGAACAGCGGAGTGTTCCGCACCGATGGCCCTGAACGAATCTTGGTCCTCTTGGATATGGAGGCTGAACGGATACGCACAAAGGATGTCCACTCTGCGGGTTTGCGCCAGAGCGTCGCCGAGTTGTTCCAGCCGGATCGTAGCTTCCCTTTTACCCTGGGCCCATAAAAGAGCTACACCTTCGCCGAAAATCGCAACTCGGGGATGTGCGGCCTTGGCGGCTTTCGATGTTGACTCAATGAGTTTGCTGAAGCTCTCGAGAAATCGGTCGGCGTCAGGCCAGTCATTGATCATAAATGTGGAAAGCGCGTCCGCGGCATCTACGGAGAGGTACGCCCCCTGTTGCGTGAGAGCGTCCACATCCACCCCTTGGCCTTTCAATCCCTCAAGCAGCTTCTCCCGGTGCGGTTTCGTAGCGAGCACAATCGCCGCATTACCGAACTTTAGTGCCGCCCCAATGAAGTGAGTAATTGTTTCTAGCAAAACCTCATCATCGGAGTAGAACTGGACTTCGTGGCGGCGAGCGAACTCCGTTTCCGGTGGCTCGGCCGATCGCGATGCGAGAACCTCGTCGCCGATAGGTTTGCCTGAGGCTTGTTTGTCCCTAGCGCGGGCAGAAATACGCCCCTGTATTCTGCTACTGACAAACTGCCTGCCTTGAAAGACGCCTTCGACAGCCTCTAGCAATTCGCCTGCGGCGTCCAACTTGGCGACGTAGCCGCTCGCGCCGGTATTTAAAGCCTCTTCGACAACTTCCATCGAGTCAAAAGCGCTCACAAAGAGTATTTTCAAGTCGGGAGCAATTTTGCGGATTTGTCGGGCGGCTTCAATGCCGCTGAGTTTGTCTAAGCCGATGTCCAGCAGGATCACGTCGGGCATGAGTTCTTTGGCTTTCTTAACCGCTTCCAACCCGTCTTCCACCTCGCCGACAATATGCCATTCCGGCTCTTTCAGCAGGATCATCGAAGAGACGAAACGACGCCAGGGTAGAAAATCGTCGGCCACCAGGATACGGATGTCCATGCTAACTGTTCCAGGCTTTCGCTTTGCTCCACACCTCTGGACCGATCTCCGCGGCGCAGAATCATAGATGGTCCCGTTTTAGGCCGGCAGCCTTATAAGGCACTAGGTTCAAAAAGAACCACGAGCAGATTAGCGGGGACAGGCCGCGCTAGTCTTCGTAGATTCCTTTATCCAATCCCCGGACCAAGCGTTCAACGGAAGTCTCAAACGCGGAACAAATACGCAGTAGCGTGGAAACGGTGATGGGCCGGCCGGCCTCGATTTGCTGCCAATGCCGGGCCGAGAAGCCGTAGGAAATCATATCCTCTTGCGAATGGCGGCGCTCTCGCCGCAACTCGCGAACCCGTTTTCCAAGACGAAAGAAGAATTTCTGTCGATTAGGAACTGTCGGCATCGAGCGCGCCCTTGGCTCCTTCGGCCATGCGGTGGAGATTCAGCGCGAGACCAGGCGCACTTCTCACAATATGGGCAACCCGGGGGGCATGTCGTTGCCCTTGGGCACCTTTCGGGTCGTGGCTTCCACATCGGGGCGCACCCTCCATGCCTGTGAAACGCGGATTCAACCTCCCCGACGTCCCCGCTTCCTTCGAATGGCTGGAGATCTGGACGAAGGTAAAAAGCGCATCGATGAGACGGCGAACGCGCTAAAGAATGCGTTCAAGTGCAGATCGCAGAGCTCGCCGTGAAACCTCTGCCGGTGCAACACTGCTTCGGCCCTGCGATTTGTTTTTTGCGAAAGCGCTGAGGGATTTCAATCAACACAAACTCTTGTCCGTTTTGTGTCTTCCTGCCCGTGTTTTTTGGGCATATCGCGAAGCAGCTCTCGCAACAGTTTGCGGGCGTTGTGCAATTGGGACTTTGAACACCCAATCGAATTACCAAAAATCTCAGCGATCTCCCGGTGAGCGTAGCCGTGCACGTCGTGGAGAAGGAAGGCTCTTTTGTAGCCCTCTGGCAACAAATTGACAGCTGCTTGAAGGTCGATCCGCCTCCCTAAGCCGTCCTGTGCCGCGCGTGTAGCGCCGTGTTCTTCCGGGAGCCCATCATTGACCTCCCTGGTCCCTTCTATGGTCACGCGAAGCTTGTTTTTTCGAAAACGCATAAGAACGGTATTGGTTGCCACACGGTAGAGCCACGACGAAAATGCGGACTCGCCCCTGAAGGTATTGATTTTGCAAAACACCCGGACAAATACATCCTGCGCGGCGTCTTCGGCGTCGACCGGATTGCGCAGCATCCGCAGACAGATGCGGTAAACGAGACCGCAATAGCTCCGATAAATGAATTCGAATGCCTTGGTATCACCCTGATGGGCCAACCGAATCGCGTGGTTCGGGGACAGGGAGCCAGCGCTTTTTGGTTTTAATTCCCACATGTTCTGGCGTCGTGCGTACGGTATATACCGAAGTGATATTGAGAAACTGCGAAAAATGCCAGGGGACGGTCCGGAAGCCCATAAATCGGTCTCGAGAACCTGACCCATCGCGTAGACGCCCTAGGGAAACACCTCATTTGAGGTGTAACACCTTTATGCGCAATGGCATTGACAGAAGTCGAGCGGAGGGGTATAGCTGACGACAAGTGCACGGTTCGGAGGCCTGATGGCAAAGTGGGGAGTGAGGTTCTTTCTCGTCTCATTGGTATACCTGTGGGTAGAACAAGGCGGTCCTGCTGCGTATGCGCAAATGCGCGCGGACACATCCATCGTTGCGAACGTTGAGCTGGTGCAGATCCCCGTAACAATCTTTGACGACAAAGGTGCCGTTGCCAGCGGGCTCAAGAAAGGCGACTTTCGGCTTTTCGATGATGGAGTTGAACAGAACATACTGTACTTCGAGAGAGAGCGCGTACCCGTTTCCTTTGTGATCGTCGCGGACCTGAGTTCCAGCATGACGAGGAAAATTCCTTTCGTCCAAGAGGCGACCCTTTCCCTTCTAGATTCATTGCAAGAACAGGATCAAGATGGCGACGAATACTCCGTATTGGGCATCGGGTCGCGGTCCAGGCTGCTTATGCCGTTCACCAGCGATGAGGGGGATCTGCAGCGTAGATTACCGCTGCTACTGACGGCTACGAATGAGAGCACCTCTCTGTTTGACGGGATTTGGCTGGGAGTGAGTACTGCGCGACGCGACGCAGCAAATCAGCATCGCGCCATGATCATCATCACCGATGGAGGCGATAATCACAGCCGTTACAACCTGAGAGACACCAGGGAGCTCTTGGAGGAGGCCGATGTACCCGTCTTTGCGGTGATGGCGGGACCTTCGTTTGAACTCCCGGAAATTTTCATGCCCCAGCAGAAGAAGCGCAGCCCATTTCCTTCAGGTGGCTCTAAAACGCAACTTCCTAACCTGCCGATTTCGGGTCAGGGCCAGGACTACATCGGTCCTGCAGAACGGCGCGGACCTCATAACATGAAGGTTTTAACGGAAGTCACGGGCGGTGGTGTGTTTACCGCACGGGATGAGGAAGACCTGCCACGCATCGTCCGGACGATCGGTCTAGCGGTTCGCTATCGGTATGTTCTCACTTACAAACCAGCCCATGACACGAGAGTCACCAAGACAGAAAGTGCCGCGGGCGATTCCCGTCAACACAAGGTCGTAGTTCAACTCTATCCGAAGGATAAATTTCGAGGATACAGTCTTCCTTATTACAAGCGCGTCTACCACACTATTCAATGAACGGCTGTTTTCCTTGCGGGTGGGGCGGTGAACAGGGTATTCGCAGCGGCCCGGAAGTTGCTTGTTTAGGTGTCTCCTCCGCCTTAGGACGGTGGTCCGGCCCATTCCGGATCCTTCAGATTCCACCCGCCGCCGAGAGCCTTGTAAAGCTGGACGATGACCGTTCGCCGGTTCAGCTCCGTAACCGCCAGCGCATTTTGCGCAGGGTACAACTGTAGCTGGGCATCCAGCACTTCAAAATAGGCCGCTTTGCCCGCCACGTAGCGCTGAAAAGAAACTTTTACCGACTCCTGGTAGGCCTCGACAGCCCGCGCCTGTTCGTCGCGAACGGCTTCGTATTTCTGGCGGGAAACCAGGGCGTCCGATACATCCTGGAAAGCAACTTGAGCGGTTTGCTCATATTGAAGTTTCGTTTGCTCCCAGAATGCGACGCTTTGGCGCTTCTGCGCTCTAATGGCCCCACCTTGATAGATGGGGCCGGCAACGTTGCCTGCAATGCTCCAGACGGTTGATTGGCCGGATGATAGCAAAGAGAGCGGAGAGCTCGCGCGGCCAAACAGGGAAGTAAGATCAACTCGCGGGAAGAAGTTCGCCGTGGCGACGCCGACCTGGGCGTTGGCGGAGCGCAATTGTTGCTCAGCCGTCAAAATGTCTGGACGGCGTTCAAGCAATGCTGAAGGCAAGCCGGCTGGAACATCCGGCGGCACAACCTGGTCGAGAAGCTTGGCGGTGTGTGGTACGGGACTCGGGTTGTTGCCCAGTAGCACGCTGATCTGATTTTCCTTGATCGCGATCTGCCGCTCCAGTTCCGGGATACTTGCCGCTGCCGTAGCCAGGGCCCCCGCGGCCCGGGAAGTGTCCAACTTGGACGAAACTCCTCCTTCCAGTCGCTCGGTAAACAGCTTGAGCGATTCCGTGAAGGAAGCCGTTGTGCTCCGGGCGATGTCGAGCTCGAGGTCCAGCTCCAGAAGCTCGAAATAGGCTTGCGCGACGTCGCTTACCAGAGAGAGCATCACACCCCGGCGGGCTTCTTCGGTGGCCAGATACTGGGCACGAGCGGCTTCATTTTCGCGGCGGATCCGTCCCCAAACATCGGCCTCCCAAGCAGCCGTTGCCACCGCCACAAATGTCCCCCGCACCTGGCCTCCGCCGTTCGGAACAACACTGGCTGCGAACTCATTCTTGCCATCGCTGCCGGTTGTCGAGTAATTGACGAATGGGAAGTATTGAGCCCGTGCCTGCGCTGCAAGCTGGCGCGACTGTTCAATGCGCGTCACCGCGATTCGCAGGTCGTAATTGTTGACGAGCGCGGTTTGCACAAGATTCTTTAGCCGCTCGTCCTTGAAAACCTCCCACCAGGGTAGGTCGGCAATGGAAGCTTGCTGGACGGCACCTTCCGCGCCGCGGTACTCCGTTGGAACATTGACCTTGGGACGCTGATAGTTTGGGCCGACCGCGCAGCCGGGCAACAGAGGTAGGACCGAGAGGAGCAGGAGCCAAAGAGAAGTGGGCCTTGTAGATTTGCGTTTCGTCTCCCCACCTCCGCCTGTGCAGGACGCCGAGGAGAGCCGAGATAGGCCCGTTTCTTTTTTCATGGGGGTGGTGTTTGTCATCGTTCTACAGCGTCCCCTGACTGATTTCGGAGTCAGTCATCGCTGGCGGTTGCCGCACGCGCCTGACCCGTAGCTGTCAATGGCACTTCTACTTTCTCGTGCTTTGCTCCCCCCAGTTTTTCAACAAGATAGAACAACGCGGGGATGAAAAAAATGGCGATCGCGCTTGATGCCGTCATTCCACCTATGACGGCTGTACCCAGAACTTGACGGGATACCGCACCGGAACCGCTTGCTCTCCACAGCGGGACGCAGCCCAGGATAAACGCGAATGAGGTCATTAGAATAGGACGCAAGCGCAACTTGGCGCCCTCCAGCGCCGCGTCCACGAGCGGCTTGCCTTTTTCGAATTCGAGTTTGGCGAATTCGACAATAAGAATGGCGTTCTTTGCGGCGAGGCCAATCAGCATGACCAGCCCGATTTGAGCGTAGACGTTGTCCTCTAAGCCCAAGTTCATGTATTCGTGAAATATTGCCAGGCCGATGATCCGACGCAGGAACAGGACGCAAAAGGCACCGAATACCGCCACGGGTGTGCTCAAGAGCACGCTGAACGGCAGCGTCCAGCTCTCGTACAGGGCCGCCAAAACGAGGAAGACAAAAAGGACCGAGAATCCAAAGATCACCGCGGGAGGTACACCTTGCTTGGCTTTCTGTTCCTGGAAGGACATTCCCATATAGTCAAAACCCATTCCCGGCGGCATGGTTTCCGCAAAGACCTCTTCAAGGGCTTTCATGCCCTGGTCAGAACTGTATCCGGGCTTGGCGATTCCATTGATCTGGACACAGGGATACATGTTGTAGTGCATGGTGAATTCAGGGCCGAGTTGCGGTGCGATAGAAGTGACCGTCGATAGGGGGACCATCTGGCCGGTGTTGTTGTGCACATAAAAGCGGCCCACGTTTTCCGCCCGTGTCCGAAAGTCACCCTCAGCCTGAACATAAACCTGCCAGGTGCGTCCGAAGCGGTTGAAGAAATTGACAAAAGCACCGCCCATGAAAGCTTGCAGCGTCTGGTAAACGTCGCTGAGCGCTACGCCTTGCCTCATGACTTGGTCACGATCAACCTTGACGTACAACTGTGGAACGTCGGGTAAAGCGGTCGTAAATAGGAAGCTGAACTCGGGGCGTTTCTCTGCGGCGGCCATAAACTTTTTTTGGTTCTCTCTGAGAAATTCGAGGCCCCCTGCGGATCGGTCCTCGAGAATAAAGGTTGCACCGCCGGAGGCGCCAATTCCCGGAATGGCGGGAGGGGGAAAAGCAAGCGTGGTCCCTTGAGCAACCTCTTTCAGAGTCTGATTCAAGCGAATCTTAATCGGCCAATATTGTTCTTCAGGTGCCTTACGTTCTTTCCATGCTTTCAGCGTTACCCAGAAGAAACTGCTGTAGGTGTTCTGCACGCCGCTTAGCATGTTGTATCCAACAACGGTCGTGACGTGCTTAACTCCCGGAGTTTGGCGCATGATGTCTTCAACTAGCTTTGCGGCGGCGCTGGTGCGTTGCTGGGAAGAAGCGTCGGGAAGCTGCAACGCGCCAAACAGATAACCCTGATCTTCTTCCGGCAAGAAGCTCTTTGGCAACTTGCTCCCAAAGAATCCAGCCAAGACTGCGAAGACCAGCAGGAGCGCCACGGTGAATCCGGCCTTGCGGATGAGAACGCTGCACCAATTGACGTAGCCATCGGTCGCGCGAGCAAACCATTTGTTAAACCACGCAAAGAATTTTCCCAGCAGTCCTCGGGACTCCTTCTTCGGCCGGAGTAACAGAGCACCCAAGGCAGGACTGAGTGTAAGGGCGTTAAAGGCCGAGATGATCACGGAAACGGCGATGGTGACGGCGAACTGTTGATAAAGGCGGCCGGTGATACCAGGGATGAAGGCTGTGGGGATAAACACCGCGGAAAGAACCACGGCGATGCCTACAACCGGGCCGGAAACCTCTTCCATGGCTTTGAAGGCGGCGTCCTTGGGAGATAGGCCATGCTCGATGTGATGTTCAATCGCTTCAACGACAACAATGGCGTCGTCCACCACGAGTCCAATCGCGAGAACCAAACCGAAAAGCGAAAGGGTATTGATGGAAAATCCAAGGAGAGGAAAGAGCATAAACGTGCCGATGAGCGATACGGGGACTGCCAACAAAGGTATGAGCGTGGCGCGCCAGCCCTGCAGGAATATGTAGACAACAATGATGACAAGAATAAGGGCCTCAACAAGTGTTTTCACGATCTCGCGGATGCCCTCGGTGACCGGCAGAGTGGTGTCCAGTGCGGTGGCATAGTCCAAGCCCGGCGGAAAACTCTTTTTTGCCTCGGCCATTAGGGCCCTGGCACCTTGCGCCGCCTTGATGGCGTTCGATCCAGGGAGCTGGTAGATCGCTACAACCGCGGACGGATTGCCGTCCAAGCGTCCCTGTAGGTTGTAAACCTGCGTACCGAGGTCGATGCGCGCCACATCTTTCAATCGGACGATAGAGCCATCCGGATTAGCCCGCACGACGATCTGAGCGAATTCGTCCGTGGTGACTAAGCGGCCCTGGGCAATGACCGCGAAAGTGAGTTCCTGCCCCTTGGGGACTGGCTCCCCACCGATCTGCCCTGCCGGATTGACGGTGTTCTGCGTTTTAATGGCGCTGATGATTTCAGGGACGGTGATCTGCAACTTAGCCAGTCGGTCTGGGTCCACCCAGAAGCGCATGGCATATTGGCCGGCCCCAAAAATCGTGACGCTCGCAATGCCATAGGAGCGGGTGAGCGGGCTGAGCAGGTTGATGTACGCGTAGTTGGCCAGGAACTGCGCATCGAATTTTCCATTGGGGGAGTAGAGATCAAAGAGCATGAGCGGAGCCATGGTGGATTTTTGCACGATGACGCCTTGCGCGTTGACTTCTACGGGTAGCTGGCTGGCTGCCTGCGATTGGCGCATCTGGGTGAGAATCAGGTCGGTGTTTGGATCGGTCTTGATGTTGAAGTCTACCGTCAAGTTTGTTCCGCCATTGTTGGGGTTGAGGGAGTACATGTATTCCATGTTGTCCACACCGCTCATCTGTTGCTCGATGGGTGTGGCAACCGATTGGTCCAGGGTGACGGCGTCTGCCCCGGGGTAGGTGGCTTTGACTTGGATCTGAGGATCGGCGATGTCAGGGAATAAAGCCGTGGGCGAACTCAACATGGCGAGCGCACCAACAATCACCATGACGATCGAGATCACCATAGACATGACGGGATGGTTGATGAAGAATTTAGCCATGGCTACGGATAACTACGTGCCGTTGCCTCCGGCAAGCTTCTCGGCGACGGAGGAGGATTCTTGGAAGGGTTTTGGAGCTACCACTGCGCCTTCTCGTACGTCCTGGACGCCTTCTGCCACGACTCTTTCTCCAGGTTTTAGGCCTTCATTGACCATCCACCAGGATCCGACCTTTTGCCCCATTTTGACCGGACGAATGCTGGCCTTGTTCTCGTGATCGACTACGGCGACAAGGTATCCGCCCTGCAGTTCCCTTACGGCACGTTGTGGCACGAGCAAGGCATTGTGCTGAATCCTGATGACGGTGCTGACGCTGCCGAAGCCTCCCGGGCGAAGCATGTTGCCGGGATTTGGGAATTGGATCCTTACGAGGATCGCCCCGGTTCTAATGTCTACCTGGCGGTCAATCGCATAGAATCGACCGGTATGCGCGAAGGTGGTGCCGTCTGAGAGTTTAAGCTGCCACTCCAGTTTGCGCATCACCGCATCTTCACTCATGCCTTCCTGCGTCGCATATCTTACGGTCGCAAGATACTCCTGCTCGCTGGGTGTGATGCTGGCGAGGATCGGATCCACGGTGGACACCGATGTCAGGGCCGCGCTCTGGGGACCAACCAAATCGCCGACCTGGGCGGTGGAGATGGCGGAAACTCCGTCAATGGGCGAGACAATTCGCGTGAAACCAAGATTCAATTTGGCGGACTCCACCGCGGCCCGCGCCGACTCGATAGCTGCTTTCTCTTGTGCGACCTGGGCCTTCGCCGCAAGATTAGCCTGAATCGCATCGTCCAATTCCTGCTGGCTAATGGCGCTTTCCTTGGCAAGAGGCGTGTAGCGAGTAACGTCCAACTCTGTTTTGCCGAGCTGCGCCTGGGCGCGCTGAAGATCCGCTTTGGCCTGTTCGAGTTTTCCGGTGGCTTGGTCCAACGCCGCCTGGAAAGGTCTTGGGTCGATCTGGAAGAGCGGCGTTCCCTCCTTGACATAGGAGCCGTTCGCGTAGTTTTGCTTGAGCAGTAGGCCGGATACCTGGGCCCGAATCTGAGCGTTCACGAAGCCATCGAGCGTGGCCACCCACTCTTTGGTGATGGGTACATCCTTTTGCACGACCTCGACGACCTCGACGGCGGGGGGACCTGCCGGAGGCGGCCCCATCTTTCCGCAACCGAATGACACGATCGCGGAAAAACCGAGCACCGCGGCTGAACTTAGCGGGTTTCGCATGGCAAATACTCCGGGGGAACGCATTCGTCCTCATCTCAGAAGTCTTGTTATGCCGAAGCTGGCAAAACGCGAGATGCCACCTAGCCGGTGGGCCGCCCACGGACTCTGATGCTAGGGATGCGGTTCGACAAGTGGAACTGTCAAAACTAGCAGGGTGCTCTGGCTTTCTCGGGCTAACCAAAGACCAATCATTTCTTTGCAAATGAAGTGGTTACCTTACTTCGAGACTGGCTCTAGAAGATCGACATTTTGCATCGGGGCTTTCGGGCGCCGGTCAATGAATTGTGACCTGTTTGTTTTGACAGTTCTGCGGATTGCGTCGAGCGGCTTACTGTTAGGGACAAAGGGGGGCGACCTCTCTCCGAACCGAACCAGACAACACCCCCATGAGACGCCCCCTACTTCTCCCCCATGGGGTGCAATGCTATGGCTTGGAATTTTTGTGCTGGTTGAGCTGCTGGTCTTCTTTTGTGAGTCGAACCTTCTCTCCGGTTTCTCTGACCAACGGAACCAGCGTCGGCCCTGAGCTCGCCTAACGCCGTCAGCAACGGTCCGAGCTATCCACTCTTCTAGTCTCCTGTCTCATTGATTCGCCACATAAGTCTGCGGGTGTTGTAGGGCCAGGGTGCGTTGGGCGAAACGGGCGATGCTGGCCAGTATCTGGTCCGCCGTCTTAGTCCAGACGAACGGTTTGGGATTCTCGTTGTGCGTGGCGAGGAACTCTTGAATGGCGGTTTCCAACTCGCGGACACTAC
>Ga0306920_100011954_pt1 | contig 11766 bp, 9 predicted proteins | sample flu12Cox44000170_FD_204666 | JGI IMG/M metagenome (GOLD analysis project Ga0306920, IMG submission 204666) | Lab enrichment of tropical soil microbial communities from Luquillo Experimental Forest, Puerto Rico - flux4day.12C.oxic.44.000.170 (v2)... | ecosystem: Environmental > Terrestrial >...
ATCTGCGGCGATGGAGGCGCCTCGACGGTCAGCACATTAAATATGTGTGCCACTACGAGGGCCGGGCGGTTGAGGATCCGCACGGCAGTTGGGCTCGGGCAATCAGGGCCGCCGATCTGAGGGGTGTGACGCGCCACACGCTACGCCATACTCGGGCGACGTGGATGGCTCAGGCCGGCGTGCCGCTATGGGAGTCGGCCGGGTTCTTGGGAATGACGACCAAGACCCTCGAAAGGGTCTATGCACACCATCATCCGGACTCGCAGGAAAGGGCCGCGAACATCCGCTAATCTGTGCCACGGCACAGTTATTGCTCAGAATCTGTAATAGTTGGAAGGCCCGCTTGCTTCCACGCCAAGATACCGCCTGCGAGGTGGGAACCGTAATGAAAGCCTTGCTCTTGCGCCGCAAGCGAGGCGGTCACCGACCGCCGCCCGGAGCGGCAGGCAAAGACCACTTCACGCCCGGCCGGATCCGGGATGGCGGCCGGGTCGAAGGCCGAGAGCGGAACGAGAACGGCGCCGGGAAAGCGTTCGAGCGCCGTTTCGTTGGGCTCGCGCACGTCGACCAGCACAAGGCGGCCCTCCCGCAGGCCGTCGGCGACATTCTGCGGCGTCAGGTCGTGCACCTTGAAACCGCCGGCTTGGGGATTTTCTTCCGGCATCTTCGTGTTCCTGCGATCGCTAATACTCAAGCCTACGTGTTCTCGTCGCATAGGTGAAGTGCCTACACCGTCACTTGCGTTCCAACCTCGACCACGCGGTCGGTCGGAATTTGGAAGTAGTCGGTCGCGTCATTGGCGGAACGCGCCAAGGTGATGAACAGCCGGTCCTGCCAGCGCGGCATTCCCGAATGAGTGGCCGGCCGCAGCGAACGGCGCGACAAAAAGAACGACGTCGACATGATGTCGAATTGCCAGCCGAGCTTGCGCGCGATCGCGAGCGCGCGCGGAATATTCGGGGTCTCCATGTAGCCGAACCGCAAAAGAATGCGCGTGAACGTCGAACCGACCGGTTCGATCATCACCCGCTTGTCGCTTTCGACGCGCGGAGTGTGCGTGGTCTCGACGCTGAGAATGACGTTCTTCTCGTGCAGCACCTTGTAATGCTTGAGGCTGTGCAACAGCGCCGTCGGCGCGCTTTTCGGATCGCTCGTGAGAAAAACCGCCGTACCGGGAACGCGCTGCGGCGGTTTCTTTTCTAGGATGCGCACGAGATCGTCGAGCGGCGTCTCGAGCCGGCGCGTCTTGGCGAACAGGATTCTGGTGCCGCGTCGCCACGTATACATCACCAGCATCACCAGGCCGCCAATCGCGAGCGGCACCCATCCGCCTTCCACCACCTTGAGCAGGTTTGCCGAGAGAAATGTCAGATCGACGAGAAGGAACGGTCCCATCAGCGCGGTGGCGGCGAGCGGCGACCAGCCCCACATGCGCCAGATCACGATGAACGCCATCATGCCGGTGACGACCATCGTGCCGGTGACGGCGATGCCATAGGCCGACGCGAGCGCGCTCGAAGAGCGGAACAGAGCCACTAGCAACAGCACGCCGATGAGCAGGAGGCCATTGACGCGGGGCATATAAATTTGGCCGGCCTGCTGCGCCGATGTGTGGCGCACCTCGGACCGCGGCAACAGGCCAAGCTGAATCGCTTGGCTCGTCAACGAATAGGCCCCGGTAATGACCGCTTGGCTCGCGATCACGGTTGCCACCGTCGCGAGTACGACCATGGGGATCAGCGCCCAGCCGGGGTAAAGCAGAAAGAACGGGTTCTCGACCGCCTTACGGTCGGCGATCACGAGCGCACCCTGCCCTAGATAATTCAACGCCAGCGACGGCAGGACCACGACGAGCCAGGCGATTTGGATCGGTCCCCGCCCGAAATGCCCGAGATCCGCATAGAGTGCCTCCGCGCCCGTGACGGCGAGGAATACCGCGCCGAGCGTATACAGGCCGATGATGCCGTGGTGCAGGAGAAAATCGAGCCCATAAAAAGGATTGAGCGCCCATAACACGCCCGGATCGGCAATCACCCAGATGGCGCCCGGTATCGCGATCGCAACGAACCAGACCATCATGATGGGACCGAACAGCGCGGCCACTTTAGCCGTGCCGCGCGATTGTACCGCAAACAGCGCCAGCAGGATAACGACCGTCAGCGGCACGACATATTGATGGAATGCCGGCGTCGCTATGTCGATGCCTTCCACCGCGGAGAGAACTGACAGCGCGGGTGTAATAACGGCATCGCCGTAAAACAGGCCAGCACTGGTAATTCCAAGAAGCGCGACGACGCCGACGGCCCTGCTCGTACGCCCGACCGCGCGCGAGGCAAGCGCCATAAGGGTGAGCGTGCCGCCCTCGCCGTTGTTATCGGCGCGCAACAGGATCACCACGTATTTCAAAGTGACGATAATGAACAGCGCCCACAGGATGAGCGACACAACGCCGATCACGGTGACCCGGGTAAGCGCGGCATGGCCATCGCCAGATGCGGCGACGATTGCGACCCGGAGCGCATAGAGGGGGCTCGTACCGATGTCGCCGTAGACGACGCCGATACTGCCGATCGCAAGCGCCCACAGTCCGGCGCGACTCTGCGCGCCGCTCACGCCGTTCCCTTGCATTTCGCTTCCCGGAACGGCGGCACTCACGCTATCTGTCATGGATATTGAATGGGACGTCCCCGTCCCTACTCCGGATATGGCGTCCCAGCAGACGTCGAGGCGCGCCTATACACCCATCGGACCGTGAAGTCATCGGCAACGAATGCAGTCCTCCACCCGCAGTCTGCGGGCGAGCTTTCGCACGGTGACATAGGCGTGCCGCCTCAGGCCGGCCGGCAGCCCAAAGGACACGGGCGACACAGCGAGAGCAGTTGAGATAAACAGGCCGGATCGCCACCCGGCGATTGCCTGCAGCACCCCAGTGACCGCCCGGCGAAAAAGCAGCAAGATGGTGCGGCAGTTAGGCGCCACAGTGGAGCGGCCCTAACCGGAGGCCAAAGTCAGCGATCAAAGTCGTGCGGCGATAGCGGCTTTGGTCCAGGGAGACAGGACGATGCGCGAGATCGGACATTTTATCGGCGGCAAGGCGGTCAAGGGGACATCGGGACGTTTCGGCGATGTCTTCGACCCCAATACCGGCGAAGTGCAAGCCAGGGTCGCTCTGGCCGACAAATCGGAAGCCGAGAAGGCGATTGCCAATGCCCAGGCGGCGTTCCCGGCTTGGGCGGCCACCAACCCGCAGCGGCGCGCCCGCGTTATGTTCAAGTTTCTGGAACTCATCCAGAGCGAATATGACGACCTCGCCCGCCTCCTCTCCTCCGAGCATGGCAAGACCTTCGCCGACTCCAAAGGCGACATTCAGCGCGGCCTCGAAGTCGTCGAGTTCGCCTGCGGCATTCCAAATCTTATGAAAGGCGAGTACACTGAGGGCGCTGGCCCCGGCATCGATCTTTTTTCTTTGCGCCAGCCGCTCGGCGTCGTCGCCGGGATCACGCCTTTCAATTTCCCGGCTATGATTCCGCTATGGAAATGCGCGCCCGCAATCGCTTGCGGTAATGCCTTTATCCTCAAGCCGTCAGAACGCGATCCATCCGTGCCGATGCGCATTGCCGAACTCTTTACCAAGGCCGGGCTGCCCGAGGGCGTGCTCAATGTCGTCAACGGTGACAAGGAAGCCGTCGACCGTCTGCTCACCGATCCGCGCGTCAAGGCGATCGGTTTCGTCGGCTCCTCCTCGATCGCCGAATACATCTATGCCACCGGCACCGCGCACGGCAAACGCGTGCAATGTTTCGGCGGCGCCAAGAACCACATGATCGTGATGCCCGATGCCGACATGGATCAGGCGGTCGATGCGCTGATCGGCGCCGGCTATGGCTCCGCCGGCGAACGCTGCATGGCGGTATCGGTCGCGGTGCCGGTGGGCAAGAAGACCGCCGACACGCTCGTGCAAAAGCTTATTCCGCGCGTCGAGAGCCTCAAAATCGGACCGGCGAGCGACCCTCAGGTCGATTACGGGCCCATGGTCACGCGCGAACTCCTCAACAAAGTACGGGGCTTTATCGAGGACGGCATCAAAGAAGGCGCCAAGCTCGTCGTCGACGGCCGAAATTTCAAGCTTCAGGGCTACGAGAACGGCAATTTTATCGGCGGCTGCCTATTCGACGAGGTCAAGCCGGACATGCGAATCTACAAAGAAGAGATCTTTGGACCGGTGCTTTCGGTGGTGCGCGCCAAGGACTACGAGGAAGCTTTGCGACTGCCCTCGGAGCACGAATACGGCAATGGCGTCGCCATCTTCACGCGCGACGGCGACACCGCGCACGATTTCACGAGCCGCGTGCAGGTCGGCATGGTTGGGGTCAATTTCGCGATTCCGGTGCCGCTATCCTATTACACGTTCGGCGGCTGGAAACGCTCCGGCTTCGGCGATCTCAACCAGCATGGACCGGATGCGGTGCGTTTCTATACCAAGACCAAGACCGTGACCGCACGCTGGCCGTCCGGCACCAAGGAAGGCGCGGAGTTCGTTATTCCGACGATGAAATGACAATCCTTCAACTTGCGGGAAGTGACACCGTTCAGCGCCGCGCCTAGTCTATTTGTTTCTCGGCTCCATCAAGCATCGGCCGCACTCTTGGATGATCACGGCAATGCGTACCGGTCCCCGCGGTGGCAAAGCGACGGCCGCCATTCTCGTCCTGGTGCTTGCGGCTGTTAGCGCCTGCACCAGCACACAGCAGTTGGGCAACCCGCAGCCCCAGCAAACCGCTGCCGCCGCGCCGCCCCCTGCGCCGCCGCCACCGCAACCGCCGCCTATCTATGTCGCCGGTAAATGGAAGTTGTCGATGGCCGGCGGCGGCGCCTGCCTCATGACATTCGCCGGCACGCCCGGGGCGGCCGAAGGATCGATTGCGCCGGCGGGCGGCTGCCCTGGAAATTTTTTTACCAGCCGCAAATGGACTTACGAGCATGACACGCTGATCATCCACGATCACAAAGGCGAGGTTTTGGTGCAGCTGTCGTTTTCCGGCGGGCGCTTCCAAGGCCAAGCGAGCGGCGGCGCGATGACGCTTGCTCGGCCTTAGCGTTTTCGGCGACGCACCGCGATCGCACCCTGAGGAGATTTCATGGCCGAATATTAGCTCTATTGCTTCGCTCAATCCGGCAACGCCTATCGCGCCGCGCTGATGCTCAATTTGATCGGCGCCGATTGGCAGCCGGTCTATGTCGATTTTTTCAAGGGCGGGGAGACGCGCACGCCAAAGTACCGTGCCGAGATCAATGAAATGGGCGAAGTGCCGGTATTGGTGCACGGTGCAAAAAAACTCAGCCAATCGGGCGTGATCTTGACCTATCTGGCCGAGCAAACCGGCCGTTTCAAACCGCGAAACGAGGACGCCCGGCTTGAGGCTTCGCGCTGGATCATCTTCGACAACCAGAAGGTCAATGGCTTTCTCGGCCCCTATCGTTTCTTGAAGAATTTCGCGCGGCCGCCCGGGGATCCGCCGGTGCTGGCCTTTCTCAAAGGCCGCATCGACGGCAATCTCGCGATCGTCGACAAGAGGCTTTCGGCGGCGCCCTTCGTGCTCGGCAACGAACCGACCATCGTCGACATTTCTCTTGTCGCCTACCTCTATTATCCGGCCGAGGAATTGGGCTTCGACATCGGTGCGCAGCATAAAAATATTGGTGCCTGGCTCGATCGCATCCGCGCATTACCCGGCTGGGCGCACCCTTATGAACTGATGCCGGGCTATCCGCTGCCAAGCATTGAAAATACGTGATTTGGATTCCCGCGAATATGGATATCTTCGGGCAAACTTAGGTGTCATCATCTTCACTGGCGTCCCCATTCCCGCAGTCCTGGATCGCTGAGGATTAGGATCTAACCACCAAAACGCGACTGGAGTGCCGCTATAAGTTGCTTTTCCCTCAATTGAGCCGTGATGCATTGGTCAGGCTGGATCGCGCCTAGTTCGCTACGGTACTCAATGACGGCGGACACGGTCTGATAGTTGAAGCATCTCCGGATTGCCATTGGCAAGTGCGCGCAAGTCCCTTTGCGTCATGATGTTTCCATATCGGTTGCAAGCTCGGCATTCGGGCAGTAGCGGATTGAATTGAATCGCTTCCCAAAAAACTGCTGACAATTCTAAAGTCAATGTTGGCAAGCATTAATCAATGGTCAAAAGAAAAAGCCCCGAATAGGACCGGGGCTCTTATTAGGACAACGTTTGGACCATTATTTGAGCGCGTTCGAAACGGTCGTGAATGTACCGTTCAGGTTTGTTCCGACAAGTCGAACAGCAGCGATAATCACGACTGAAATGCCAGCAGCGATCAGGCCGTATTCGATGGCGGTTGCACCCGACTCATCCCGAGCGAACCGTTTAATGACTTCCTTCATTGACCACTCCTCTAACGAGCTATCTTAGCCCGCTCTCTGCCTCCCGCCCGTTGCCTGTTAATGAATGTGACCGCGTAAACGGCATGAGGGTGCCAAAGTGGATAACGGATCGCTTCCAGAAAACAATACAAGGCGAGGCAAGTAACTGACCGGCGAAGCTACTCACAAAGGCGAAGCGCGGCCGCCGAACCTGTGACGCGATTCTCGTTCTAAAGCGGAATATCGAAAGTTTTAGGAACCGGCTTCGACAGGGGTGGTGCAGGCGGCGGAGGTGGTGCGGCGACTGACGGCGGCGCGGCGGGAGGAGGAGCAGGCGCAGGAGGAGCAGGTGTCGGCGCTGCCACGGTCGCCGCCATGGGCTTCGCTGCCGGCGCAACTGACGCCGTCGCAGGCGCGGCAGGTGCGGTGGGAGCTGCCGGCACAGAAGACGCAGCCGGCGGCAATGGCGCGGCGGCCGCTGCGGGCTTTGCAAGCTTTGGCGAGGGCGCGGCAGGTGCAGGTGTCGCGGCAGGCATCGCGGCAGGTGTCGTGGCAGGTGTCGCGACGTGCGGGGCTAGCGGTTGCGGAGGCTGCAACGCAGGCTTGGCAACGGGGCCAGAGGGTGCCGCAGCCGAGGCGGGACCGCCATTGAGCGGTGCATTATTGAATTTAGGCGTCGCGCCCGGTGCGGCGCGCGGCTGCTCGGTGACGGCCTGTTGCCCGGCGGGCGGCTCTTGTGAGAGCTGCGGCTGCGGCTCGTTCGCGTATTTAGCCAACAGCGCGTGGGCTCCGAGCAGAAGCTTGGCGCTGTCGATCTTTTGCTCCTTCATCTCCTTCCGCCAGGCCTCGACGACGGGCTCGGTGGCCTTGCGCCAATGGGCGACCGCCTCGGGCAGCAGCGTCACGATGAGGTCGCCGCGTTCGACCGCCGTATTGGCAACGGCTGCGGCTTGAATATCCCACATGGCGCCGGCCATGCCGGCCGCCAATTGATCGGAATTATTGTCGATCACGATTTTCAGATCGCGCGGCAGCCGATCGTAAGCCCCCTTGTTCATCGCCAGCACATATGTCCTGGCGCCCGGCGACGTATTGGAGAATTCCGTGTGCGATCGGAGCAGTTCGTTCAACCGCAGCGGCGGCACCACATGCCAAGGGTCGATGCAGGCATCGACAACATGTTGGGCCAGCGCGTCCGGAAGCTGCGCACTTGGCATAAGGACCGGATGCGCGCCGAGCGTGCGCATGGCCTCGCCCACAAGGCGGGTCTGCACGTGGATTTTCAGATCCTTGACGTCCTCGATCGTGCGTATCGGCCCGGTGGCATGGACCACGGCCCGATCGGAGCAAGAGAAGCAAAGCGGGTAAACTTCATGAAATTCGTCTTTGAGGTTTATGGCGGCGAAATCCATAAGCGCTTTCGAACTGACCAGCGACCGGCTCGACGCCAGAAACGGCAGCTCGAAAGTCTCGATCCTTGGAAACCGGCCGGGAGTGAGGCTCGGGGCCGCCCAAGCGATGTCGGTTGTGCCGTCGCGCGCTTGATCGAAAAGCGCCACCGGCGCGCCGCCAAGCTGCATCGACGGAAAGATATCGATTTGAATACGGCCGCCCGATTCCGCCTCCACCTTGCGCGCCCAGGGTACGAGGAATTTGTCATGCACGCCCGATACGGCCGAAAAAGAGTGATGCAGTTTGAGCGTGATGGGGGCGTCGGCGCAAGCGACCCGCATGACGGCAGGGACCGCCACCGACGCGGTTGAGGAAACCAAGAGCGTACGCCGTGTAATTCGCATTAAGGGCATGTCCTGGCGACGACGACAGCCGCCGGCGGCTTTTTATCTAATTGAGGCGTGAGGGGCGATCCGCTTGATCGTTCGGCCGGACGACGCCTTCGCCGACGGGAGGCGGCGCCAATATCCTCTCCATCCTCTCCGGCATTGTTTCCCCCATTGCCTCGCGCGATCGCCGTTCGTAGCCGCGATAGGATAGCCATCCGAAAGGCAGGCTGACGAGATAAGCGAGCGTGCCGGCTGAGAGCAATATCCACGGATAGGCAATAAGCAGCGCAATCGACAACACCATTAAAACAATGAGCGGACCGACCATTTCGGGCGGCACCCGCGTACCGACGCGCTTGCCGGAAAATACCGGCAGGCGCGACACCATAAGGAGCGCGACAACGAGCGTGTAGAACAGCGTTGACCAGATCAAAGGCGTCGAACGCGGCACGCCCAAGAACACGAGGTAAATCGGCAGCAGGACTGTGATCGCGCCCATGGGAGCCGGCATGCCGACGAAGAAGTTGCTGGCCCAAGCCGGACGGTCGGGATCTTCCGCCATCACATTGAACCGCGCGAGCCGGAGCCCCGCGCAAATCGCAAACACCATCGCCGCGATCCACCCGGCCGAATCCAGGTCGTGAAGCCCCCAGAAATAAAGAATGAGCGCCGGTGCGACGCCGAAATTGACAAAATCGGAGAGGCTGTCGAGCTCGGCGCCGAAACGCGAAGTCCCTTTGAGGAAGCGCGCTAGGCGGCCGTCTATTCCGTCGAGGATTGCCGCGAATACGATCGCGGCAAGCGCCAGCACGTAGCGATCTTCGAACGCCATGCGGATGCCGGTCAAGCCGGCGCACATCGCCAACAGAGTAACGACGTTCGGCGCCAGCGTACGCACCGGAATGCGGCGGAAGCGCCGGCGGCGCGGATCGCCGAATCCGGGTGATTGTATGGCCATGGCCGATATATAGTCTTTCTCGTGCATAGCCGCCATTGGCCGTCAGGTGCGCCCGGATTGGTCGCTTCGCCGTCGGCAGTGCCGGCATGTTCGCGGTCAGGATCGAATCGAGATCGAGAATCAATGGGCGCGAGCCTTCGGCCGCGGCGAACTTCCATTTTCCCCGTGGAAGATGCACCGGGAACAGTAAAGTCATAAGCAGATTCTGGCTCGCATCCGTAACCCTTACCGTCCATCGCCGGATCGAGTGCCTGGTCGGCGAAGCCCGAAAACATCATGACGCGGTCCGGAAGCAGCATCGCTCTCGCATGCCCTTCGCTAACATCGCGTAGATCGTTGCCGATCGGATCCTGAAAATCCTGATCGGGGGCTGACAGATAAAAGTAGTAACGCCGCACGATCGACCTCCCCCAAGCTTACTCGGCGCTCGCCATAGTCGACGGCCGATCGCCCCGCTTGCATTGCCGGCGGCTGCTCCGTCATCGTGCGCGTGAATTGCTGCACGTCCATGGGCTTTGCGAAAAGAAAACCCGAATGAGGTCGAAGCCCAAATCGCGCGCGACGATAAAGTCAGCTCTTGTCTCCACCCATCGGCAACCGTGCGCGCGCCGTAGTGGTTGGCGAGATCGATGATTTGGGCCGCATAGGCCCGCTTGCGGCGATCCTGCGCGCAGCCGCCGACGAAAGCGCGATCGACCTTGATTTCAACGAACGGGAAGTCGTCCAGACCGGCGAAGTCCGGCCATTCCATCCCGAGATCGTCGATGGAAATGCCGACCTTGCGGAATCTCATTTGTTTGGCGAGATCCTGCACCAGCGGCAGGCTGCGCGTGACCGCCGTGCCGTTGATCTCGACGATTATCCCGTCGAAGGCGGCCTGCTCCGGCAGCCGCCGATACAAGTATTCCAGGCACGCCGGATCGCGCAGAAACGAGACGGGAAGATTGATCGAGATATCGACGCGCAACTCTTGGGCGAACCAGTCGTGCCAATCGGCGATCGCCTGATCGATGACGAATTGCGACAGCGCTTGAAAACGCGGATCGCCATCCTCAGGTATGAAATGCGCCGGCAGCACAAGCCCCAGATGGGGATGGCGCATGCGCAGAAGCGCTTCGGCGCCATTGATGGAGAGCGTCCGGCTGTCGATCTTCGGCTGGTACTAAAGTTCGAGCCAATTCGCGTCGAGCAGCTGTGGGTTCTTTGGATTGACGCCGCTCTCGGTCGCGGCCGATACTTGCGTGAATTGAAGGACACGGTCGCTACTCCGGTTACAGTCACCGGGCGGCACAGTTATTGTCCCGATCTTTCCCACACAAGCGCGCAATATGAAGGTAGTTAAGTCGCGATCTCTATATGATAGAGAACATGAAGGAGATTTCGCAGGTTTGAGATGAAAGACTTTCAACAGTCGACGGAACGGCTGCGGCGCAACCTATCCGACGGCGGTAATTTGGTGACGACGCTGGTGCATCTGTGGCCTTACATTTGGCCAGCCGATCGCCGCGATCTGAAAGCGCGTGTCGTCTTCGCGACGGTTCTTCTTTTTCTCGCCAAGTTCGCGACGATCGCGGTGCCGTTCACTTTCAAATGGGCGACGGACGCGCTGGCCGGCCACGGCACGGCGCCCGTGGCGCCGGGCAATTGGCTTGCTTGGGTGTTCGCCGTGCCGATCGCGATGACGCTCGCTTATGGCGGCATGCGCATCGTCATGGGCCTTCTCACCCAATGGCGCGACGGCATTTTTGCCAAAGTGGCGATGCACGCGGTGCGGCGGCTCGCCATGCTCACGTTCGAGCATATGCATCTGTTGTCGCTGCGCTTTCATCTCGAACGCAAAACCGGAGGGCTGACGCGCGTCCTCGAACGCGGCCGCAACGCCATCGAGACGATCGTGCGCATGGTGCTGTTGCAGCTGGCGCCGACGATCGTCGAGCTCGTGCTGATCGTCGCCGTCTTGCTTCTGCATTTCGATTGGCGCTACGTCGCCGTCATCGGCATCACGGTCGCGCTCTATATGCTGTTCACTTATTACGCGACCGAATGGCGCATCAATATTCGCCGCAAGATGAATGAGAGCGACAGCGACGCCAACGCCAAGGCGATCGATTCGCTTCTGAACTACGAAACCGTCAAATATTTCTCCGCGGAGGAACGCGAGGCAAAGCGCTACGACCGTTCGATGGCGCGCTACGAGGACGCCAGCGTGAAGGCCTATGTGTCTCTGGCGGTGCTCAATGCCGGACAGGCGGTGATTTTCACGATCGGGCTTGCCGCGGCCATGGTGCTGTGCGCTTACGGCATCGAGCGGGGCACCAACACGGTCGGCGATTTCGTGATGATCAATGCGATGATGATCCAGCTCTACACCCCGCTGAATTTCATGGGCATGGTATATCGCGAGATCAAACAGGCGGTCATCGACATCGAGATCATGTTTTCGCTTTTGGCGCGCAAGCCGGAAATCGAGGATAGCCCCACGGCGCATGTGTTGCAGGTGCGGGCCGGCGCCATCCGCTTCGAGAACGTATCGTTCGCCTATGAACCGGCGAGACCCATTCTGACCGGCCTGAGCTTCGAGGTCGCCGCCGGCCACACCGTCGCCATTGTCGGTCCGTCCGGCGCCGGCA
>Ga0306920_100011956_pt1 | contig 11765 bp, 7 predicted proteins | sample flu12Cox44000170_FD_204666 | JGI IMG/M metagenome (GOLD analysis project Ga0306920, IMG submission 204666) | Lab enrichment of tropical soil microbial communities from Luquillo Experimental Forest, Puerto Rico - flux4day.12C.oxic.44.000.170 (v2)... | ecosystem: Environmental > Terrestrial >...
CTTCGAGCGAGTGAAGCAGACGATCGGCGCAGATAAGGCGGGGAGCCGCTTTATCGCGATCACGGATCCGGGCTCGAAGATGCAACACGTTGCCGAAGGCGATCACTTCCGGCATATTTTCTACGGGCTGCCAACCATTGGCGGTCGGTATTCGGCGCTGTCGAACTTTGGCATGGTGCCGGCGGCCGCGATGGGACTCGATACCAAGAAGTTTCTCAGCCGCACGGACGAGATGGTGGAGGCTTGTGCGTCGTGTGTCCCGGTAGAAGAGAATCCTGGGGTGGTGTTAGGCATCGTGCTCGGTTCGGCCGCGAAGGCTGGGAGAGACAAGATCACAATCGTGACGTCACCGGGTATCTCTGACCTTGGAGCGTGGCTCGAACAATTGATCGCCGAGTCGACGGGCAAGCAAGGCAAAGGAATCATCCCCGTGGATCGCGAGGATTTGGGTGGTCCCGAAGTCTATGGGAACGACCGCGTGTTCGCCTATCTCCGGCTAGAAGGGGCGCCCGACGCGCAACAGGATGCGAAGGTGGCGGCGATCGAGAAGGCCGGGCATCCGGTGCTGCGAATCGCGGTCGCCGACAAGTACGACTTGGGCCAAGAGTTCTTCCGCTGGGAGATTGCGACCGCGGTTGCCGGATCGATCATTGGGATCAACGCGTTCAATCAACCGGACGTGGAGGCGAGCAAGATTGCGACGCGGAATCTGACCTCCGAGTATGAGAAGACTGGTTCCCTGCCTGCCGAGAAGCCGGTGCTGGAAGACAAAGGCATCAAGCTGTTCACCGATGAAAAGAATGCGGCCGAACTGGCGAAGGCGGCTGGCTCCGACAAAACGCTGGTGGGATATCTGCGAGCGCACCTGAACCGGATCAAGGCGGGCGATTATTTCGCAGTGCTAGGTTACATCCAGATGAACGAAGCACATGAGAAGGCCTTGAGCGGGATACGCATGAACGTGCGCGATACCAAGCATGTGGCGACTTGCCTGGGATTTGGACCGCGGTTCCTGCACTCGACCGGACAGGCCTACAAAGGGGGTCCCAACTCTGGAGTGTTTCTGCAGATTACGTGCGACGATGCCGTGGATTTGCCGGTGCCGGATCAGAAGTACACATTCGGGGTCGTAAAAGCGGCACAGGCGCGGGGCGATTTCCAGGTATTGGCGGAGCGAGGCCGGCGAGCGCTGCGCGTCCACTTAGGTGCGGATCTGAGGGCAGGGCTTGCCAGCCTGGCAGCGGCAGTAAAACAAGCGATTTCTTAGTTCCGGGTCGAATTCACACCAGGTCAGTCCAACCAATCGGACGCCGGGAAGTTCGCGCATTGGTTCGCGTGATCCCGACGAAGCCAGGAGAAAAAGCATGCAGCTAGGAATGGTCGGTTTGGGCAAGATGGGCGCGAACATGACGCGCCGCTTGATGCGCGGCGGACACCAGTTGGTAGTGTCTGACTTGAGCACCGAAGCCGTAAAGCAACTGGCAGGTGAGGGCGCCCTGGGATCTTCCTCGCTGCAGGATCTGGTGCAGAAGCTCTCGGCGCCACGCGCCGTGTGGATCATGGTGCCTGCGGGCGATCCGACGGAACAGACAGTGCAGAAACTGGCCAGCTTCCTGTCCGCCGGCGACACCATCATCGATGGAGGCAACTCTTATTTTAAGGACGACGTCCGGCGCGCGAAGAGTCTCCAAGCGAAGGGCATTCACTACGTGGATGTGGGAACTAGCGGCGGAGTGTGGGGCATCGATCGCGGGTATTGCATGATGATCGGCGGCCCGAAGGAAGCCGTGCAGCGCCTGGACCCGATTTTCAAGTCCTTGGCGCCGGGGATCGGCGACATTCCGCGAACCCCTGGACGCGAGAAACTCGACGGCACTGCGGAAGAAGGCTATCTGCATTGCGGACCTTCAGGGACTGGGCACTTCGTGAAGATGGTGCACAACGGCATTGAGTACGGGATTATGCAGGCCTACGCCGAGGGCTTCGACATCTTCAAGAATGCGACCAGCCTGGAACTTCCTGCGGATTTGCGCTTTGACCTGAACCTGCCGGACATCGCCGAAGTCTGGCGGCGCGGCTCAGTCATCAGCTCGTGGCTGCTGGACTTGACTTCGATGGCACTGGCGGAGAATCCGACACTGTCAGAGTATACGGGCTTCGTGCACGACTCGGGCGAGGGGCGTTGGACGATTCAGGCAGCGGTTGATGAGGCCGTTCCGGTCGATGTTCTCTCGGCAGCCTTGTTCGTGCGCTTCCGATCGAGACAAGAACATACCTTTGCAGAAAAAATGCTTTCCGCCATGCGCCAGAAGTTCGGCGGCCACATCGAAGCCAAGAAATAGAACGCGGGTTTGGCCAAGCGACGAGGACTTGTAATGGCATTGACAGAGGCACAGCCAGTCACGACAGAACAGCCGATCGGGCGTCCTGGCGATCCATGCGTCATGGTGATTTTCGGCGCGGCGGGTGATCTGACGCGCCGGAAACTCATCCCTGCTCTCTACAATCTCGCAAAATACCAATTGCTCTCGCGCGACTTCGCCGTGGTCGGGATTGCGCGCAGCGGAATGACCACCGAAGATTTTCGCAAGAAGATCTCGGAAGAGATCAAAGAATTCGCGACTTCTCCCCTTGAGGCTGATCTCTGGGAATGGTTTGTGCGCCGGTTGCACTATATGCAAGGGAATTTCGACGACAAAGCGCTGTATCCGAAGCTGAAGGAACTGCTAGCCAAGGTCGATCAGGATCATTCCACGCACGGCAACTACTTTTATTATCTTGCGACCTCTGCGAATTACTTCGGACCAATCATTGAGAATCTCGGTGAGAACGGCTTGATGGCCGAGGATAGTCAGCACTGGCGGCGGGTCATCATCGAAAAACCGTTTGGGCATGATCTGGAGAGCGCGAAGGAACTCAACAAGCAGATTCTGAAAGTCGCGGACGAGAAGCAGATTTACCGAATTGATCACTACCTCGGAAAAGAGACGGTTCAGAACATTTTGGCGTTCCGTTTCGCGAATGGCATCTTTGAACCCATCTGGAATCGCCGTTACATCGATCACGTTCAGATTTCAGTGGCGGAGACGGTCGGCGTAGAGTCGCGCGGCAGCTATTACGATCAAGCCGGAGCCATGCGCGATATGGTGCCGAACCACATTATGCAGTTGATTACGTTGACTGCGATGGAGCCGCCGGTCTCGTTTAAGGCAGATGCTGTGCGCGACGAGCAGTCGAAGATTCTGCATGCGATCCAGCCGCTCAGTTCCGAGGATGTGCTCAGCAAGACCGTGCGTGGGCAATATGGTGAAGGGGTGATGAACGGGCAGCGAGTTCCGGCCTATCGCTCGGAGCCGGATGTTCCCCCGGATTCGCGCACTGAGACATTCGTCGCCATGAAGTTGCAGATCGACAATTGGCGCTGGGCGGATGTCCCGTTCTACCTGCGGACCGGGAAGCGCATGCCCGCCCGCAATACGCATGTCGTGATCCAGTTCCGGCGCGCTCCATTCGTGCTGTTTCGCGACACGCCGGTCGAGAACCTGATGCCGAATCAACTGGTGTTGCACATCCAGCCTGAGGAAGGGATTTCTTTGCGATTCGCGGCCAAGGCTCCGGGACCGGTTATGCGGTTGGGCGGTGTGGACATGAACTTCGAGTACGCAGACTATTTTGGCCAACAGCCCAGCACTGGTTACGAGCGCCTGTTGCATGACTGCATGATTGGCGACGCAACGCTGTTCCAGCGCGCGGACATGGTGGAAGCCGGATGGCTGGTAGTGAGTCCGGTGATGGATGTATGGAAAGCTCTGCCGCCGCGGAACTTTCCGAACTATGCCTCTGGAACGTGGGGTCCGAAGGAAGCGGACGAACTTCTAGAGCGCGATGGCCGCCGGTGGAGGAATTTCGAACGATGATCCTCGCCGGAGATATTGGCGGCACGAATGCCCGCCTGGCTTACTTTGAAGTCGAACAGGGAAAACTGAAACTGGTTGCTCAGCAGACCTATTCGAGCCGCGAGAGCAGCGGCCTGGACGAGATTGTTACCAAGTTCGTTGCCTGCCAGCCAATCAAGCCCGACATAGCGTGCTTCGGCGTGGCCGGTCCGGTGCGAAACGGGCGAGTCGAAACCTCGAACCTGCCCTGGATGGTGGACTCAGCGCAGCTCGCCGCCGAGCTAGGGCTTCCCAAGGTGCTGCTGATCAATGACCTGGAAGCGAATGCTTGGGGTATCGCTGAATTGGAAGGCGGCCACCTGGTTGCTTTAAATCAGGTGAAAGCTCCGGTCGGGGGAAATCAGGCGGTCGTAGCGGCCGGAACAGGGCTGGGTGAGGCCGGCCTGTTTTGGAATGGCGAGAAGTATGAAATATTCGCCTCCGAGGGCGGGCACTGCGACTTTGCTCCACGCAATGAACTTGAGATTGAGTTGCTGCGGCATCTTTCAGCGCGCTTCGGGCATGTGAGTGTGGAACGGATCGTCTCGGGACCGGGGCTGGTGAACGTGTACCGGTTCTTGCGCGACACGCATCGCGGCGAGGAGCCCGCTTGGCTTACCGACGAGATGGCGCATGGAGATCCGGCCGCCGCGATTTCCACGGCCGGGATGAATGGAAAATCACCCTTGGCGGAACACGCGCTCGATTTGTGGATTTCAATCTACGGCGCGGAGGCTGGGAATGTCGCGATGAAGCTGATGGCCACCGGAGGAGTTTTCCTCGGCGGAGGCATCGCCCCACGTCTGGTATCGCGACTTGGGGGCCCGCTCTTTATGCAGGCTTTCACCACCAAGGGACGCATGCAGACGTTGCTGGAATCGATTCCGGTGACGGTAATCGTCTACGACAAAATTGCGCTGTTCGGGGCGGCGCGTTACGCGACGACCAAGTACCTCGCGAGTACTCCTGCATGATAGGCCAGCGCGATCTACGCATCTTCCCGAATCCGCAGGCGCTTTTCGAAGGCGCTGCCCAAGACTTTGTGCAGCAGGCGAAAGCTGCCGTGCAAAGCCGCGGGCGATTCACGGTCGCACTCTCGGGAGGATCCACTCCTAGAGGCTTATTTCAAGTGCTCTCCACCAAGGATCACGACCTGCTCCCGTGGGATCGGATGTTCTTCTTCTGGGGCGACGAGCGCCACGTGCCCCCGGACCACCCAGACAGCAACTACCGGATGGCTTACGAGACGCTGCTTTCGAAGGTACCCGTCCCGGCAAGCGACATTTTCCGCGTACCGGCCGAAGATCCCGACGGCGATCAGCTAGCGGCGCGCTACGAAAAGACTCTCCGAGATTTCTTTAAGCTGGCGCCGGACGAACTCCCGAAGTTCGATCTCATTTTGCTGGGCATGGGGCCGGACGGGCATACCGCTTCCCTGTTTCCGCAAAGCAGAGGCTTACAGGAGAGAAAGCGGCTGGTCATCGCAAATTGGGTTGAGAAGTTTTCTACCTTCCGGATTACCTTTACGGCTCCGGTTCTAAATGCGGGACGTATCGTGGAGTTTTTGGTAGCGGGTGCAGACAAGGCTCTCGCACTCCAGGAAGTACTGGAAGGAAGCGCCAGCGCAGAACTCTTTCCCTCGAAGCTGATAGATCCGACTGACGGTAAGTTGGTTTGGATGGTCGATCAGGCAGCCGCGGCGAGTGTGATGAAGCCGCGCTAAGCGGCGCTTCCACGCCAATCAGCAATCTCTTTCAACCCATCGCCAAAGACATGTTCGAAGAGCCGGACGCGATGGCGAGAGTTCTCGAACTCGTGGATATCAGCCCATACCTCCGCCTGCCACGCACGCTCGTGGGTCGATGACTCTCCGCAGGTCGCGCAGCGTGTGTGCAGCTTCGTCGGCGCTGCAGGTTGGCGGTGGCTTTCCGGTAGTTCGATAAAAATGCTGCGGACCTCGAGAATCTCTTCGTCCTGACCGATGATGTGCTCGTAGCGGAGCAGATAGCCAAAGCCTAGCTTTCTAGCTTCAGACTCGGCTTCCACACGAGTGTGGAAGGGTCCGTATTCGGCCCGCAACTGCTCGGTAGAGTCGCACGCCATCCAGAAAGTCTCTTTGTACGCCATCTTGGCCTCTTGCTGTCCAGAGTTAAGCTCGGCTGGGAGACGAGCCGCACACAACGACAGAGACATTTGGTGCAATTCCGTTACCGCGGCTTGTGGACAGCGGAACTGCTGCAAAAACAAGGGCTTCGTAAGAGTTGACGGCTGTAAAGGGGGCCGACTGAGGTGCAACAAATTGCAGTTGCTAGGTCGAAGAAAATGCGGCATCTCGACTGTGGCGCTGGCTGAGGCTAAGACATAGGACGGTGGCGCGTTTTGCTCCGAAAGTCCGTTGAACCGCGCCGGTTCTTTGATTTTGATAGAGTGATTTGCGTGCGTCTCTAAGCGTCAGTTGAAGCGAGAAGGCCTCGATCAGGAAGACTCGTCCTCCGGTTCGGATTTCACTCCTATGGCAAAAGTCTTGAGCGTAGTCGGGGCGCGCCCCAATTTCATGAAGATCGCGCCTATTGCGGCTGAACTCCGCAAAGTGCCCTCCTTTCAACATTGCCTGGTTCATTCGGGACAGCATTACGACGAATTGTTGTCGGGCAACTTTTTTTTGGACTTAGGGCTCCCCCAACCAGACGTGAATCTTAAAGTGGGATCAGGATCGCACGCGGCTCAAACCGCCGAAGTGATGAAGAGGCTAGAGCCGGTGCTGATAGATTTCCAGCCGGACCTGGTGATGGTCGTAGGGGACGTAAATTCGACTCTTGCCGCCGCGATTACGGCTGCGAAGTTGGGTATCGCAGTGGCGCACGTGGAAGCCGGTTTGCGAAGCTTTGATCGTACTATGCCAGAAGAGATCAACCGCGTCCTGGTTGATGCGATTTCCGATTTACTCTTCGTCTCGGAGCGCAGGGGTGTCGAGAATCTGCGTGCGGAGGGCGTTAGCCCTGACAAGGTCTTCTTTGTCGGGAATGTGATGATCGACACTCTGCTTCGGCACCGAGAAGTCGCAGCTCGCTCTCCGATTCTTCAGAGGCTTGGCCTGGGTGATGAAGGCGCCGAAGCTCGATCGTACTGCGTGCTGACCTTGCATCGTCCTTCGAACGTAGATCGGAAGGAAGTCTTGCACGGGATCCTGGCCGCAGTCTCCGAAATCGCACGCGAGATGCCGGTGGTCTTCCCTATCCACCCGCGCACTCGCAAGAACATTGCCGAATTTGGGCTCGAGGGGCTCGTGTCCATGAACGGGAGCGGCTCCGCCGGGATACGACTGCTCGATCCGCTAGGGTATCTCGACTTCCTGGCGCTGAATGACCGAGCGCGGCTGGTCCTAACCGACTCGGGAGGAATTCAGGAAGAAACTACCGCTATGGGGGTGCCTTGCCTCACGTTGCGCGAGAACACAGAGCGTCCCGCTACCATCGAATTCGGCAGCAACCGGCTGGTAGGTACGGATGGCTTTCGCATCGTAACTGCGGCGCGCGCGGCCCTCGCGGAAGCGCCACGGAGTTCGCGTGTACCTCCTTTATGGGATGGCCACGCCGCAGCTCGTATTGTGGCGATCATGCAGAGATATGCGAAGCTCGAGGTCGCAGAGTAAGGCTGTTTATGCGCGACTTCCGCCTGTACTCTTGCCTTCACCGGCTTTCCTCACAGCCAAAAGCTGAATTACAATCGTGGACGCTGAATCTCGGGCGTTCACGTGGGCACGACTGAGCCACTTAACTTTTCTTCCTTGATCGCCTACCAATAAACGGGACGGAATAGCTCGACTTTCAGCACTCAGAACGCCTTGTGAGGAGAAAAAAATGACCGCGAAACCAGAGCGCACACTGGCCATCAGCGGGACTTTTACAGCCGAGCCGATTAATGACGCCCTAGAGTTCTGGTTCGAAAGGCTAAAGCTGCCTTTCGCCTTAAAGCACGCACCCTTCAATCAGGTTTTTCAGACGCTGCTGGATCCGGCAAGTCTGTTCTTTGGCAATCAAAAAGGTATCAATACGGTAATACTGCGATGGCAGGATCTTGGTGAAGGGCAGCAGTTGGAGGCGAATGCAAGCTCGTTGATCGAAACACTCGGTCGCCGCGCTTCGCAAATGAAGGTGCCCCTGGTGGCGGTGTTATGCCCGTGCTCCCCTTCTTTCCTGGCAAGCGAAACAGCAGCAGAGCTTGCCTCCAGGTTGGACGAACGATTGGCGACCGAGGCGACCAAAGTTTCCAATCTTCATCTGCTCACCGCCTCAACGATCCTGGAACTGTATCCCGTGTCTGAGATTCACGACGCCGTAGGAGAGCGACTGGGCGAGATTCCATTCACGGCGGACTTTTTTGCTGCGGCGGGTACGTGCTTAGTGCGCAAAATCCTCGGGCTCACCCGCCCACCCTACAAGGTCGCGGCCGTAGACCTGGATAACACGATGTGGGGGGGAGTGGTGGGTGAGGACGGTTGGGAACATGTCCGCCTCGAACCCGCGCACATCGGGCTCCAACGATTTCTTTTGGAACAGCGAAGTTATGGACTATTGCTGGCGATCTGCAGCAAGAACAACGAACAGGACGCATGGGAAGTTTTCGAGCGACGCCCCGAAATGCTCCTGAAGAAAGAGTACTTCGCAGCTGCGCGCATCAACTGGAACCCCAAGTCTGCTAATTTACACGCGGTTGCAAAAGAGCTTTCGCTGGGCTCGGACAGTTTTATCTTCCTCGACGACGATAGTAAAGAATGTGCAGAGATGCGCGCGAACGCACCCGAAGTACTTACCGTCCAGGTGCCGAAGGATGGGAGAGAGTTAGGACAATTCCTTCGCCACGTGTGGGCGTTTGACCGCGCAAAAATCACGGCCGAGGACCGCAAGCGAAACGAGAGCTATCAGCAGGAGATCGCTCGCACGGCCGAGGCGAAAAAGGCGAATAGTCTCGAGGATTTTATTGCCGCTCTCGATCTCAAGGTCGTGATCGAGCCATTACGTGCGAGCATGCTGGCCCGGGTAGCCCAACTGACGCAGCGAACCAACCAGTTCAACACGACGACCTTGCGCCGCACGGAGGCTGAGCTTCAAAGCGCGTTGGACACGGGTGCGCTGCACTGCATCACAATTGCAGTCACGGATCGGTTTGGGGATTACGGAAATGTGGGTGCGGTGTTGTACAGCTTCCAATCGGCCGCTCTGGTGGTGGACTCGTTCCTGCTGAGTTGCCGGGCGCTCGGGCGCGGGGTGGAACACGAGATCATCCGTTACCTTGGAAATGAGGCCTTGAAGCATCACCTGGAAGAAGTAGCCATCCGATTCATTGCGTCTCCGAAAAATACTCCGGCTCTGCAATTTCTGGACAGCCTGGAATCCACCGGTGAATCTGGCGGGCTTTACACGCGGCTTTTCCGGATTAAGGCTGACTACGCGAGCCGCTTAGCCTATCGTCCAGTCTCCTACACGGGCATCAAACCTGATGAGGCGCAACGCGCTCCAAACGCAGAAAATTCTCAGTTCGCCGTGATCGATTATGGTGAGATTGCGACGCACCTGAGCAAGGTGGCGGAGATCCGGCGGGAAATTCGCGAGGCTAAGACCAGTAATACAAACCTGCAAGTTGCTGGCGAGTCCACTGCTCCTCGGAACAAGACCGAGGCGCGGTTGGCCAAGATGTGGGCCGAGGTTCTGCAGCGACCGTCTGTAGGCATCCACGATAACTTCTTCGAATTGGGTGGGGATTCCTTGCGAGCGGTGGAACTGCTCGTCAAGATTCTGGAGTCGTTCGACATCCCGGATCTGACGTTGAGCGCTCTGCTCGAGGCTCCTACGGTCGCCAGCTTTGCCAGCACGCAGAATCAGCGGCGCGAGGTTCGTTGCCTCGTCCCGCTCCGAGAGACCGGTTCGCGGCCCCCATTGTTTTGTGTACCTGGAGGAGGTGGAAACGTTTTGTCGTTTCGGACCCTGGCCATGAATCTTCCGGAAGATCAGCCGTTTTGGGCGCTGCAGGCCCCGGGATTGGATGGTTCGACACCCGTGGAAGACGCGAGAGAGATCGCCGCGCTTTATCTGGACGAGATCCGAACGGTGCAGCCTAGCGGACCGTACTACCTGGGCGGTGGCAGCTACGGTGGTGTCATCGCATTTGAAATGGCGCAACAGTTGGTGGCTCAAGGCGAACAGGTGGCGATGCTTGCCCTGCTCGATACCTACAATCTAGCCTACGGGCGGATGATTCCCCGCGCGAAAGCGATGTATTGTCACGCCCGCTTCTTTGCGCAACGCGCCGGAGCAAACCTCAATCTCGGCAATGTGCCCCTGAAGCAGTGGCCGGGACATCTGAGGCAATTGGGCCGGACCGCGACAAAGCTCGTGGGCAAGATATTGCGCATGTTCGTAGCCGCCCCCGAAAACCAGAGCCAACCGAAGCCGGCCGGGCCGGCATTGGATCTGAAGGGTGAAAGCAACCGCGCGATCGACGTTCTGGAACGGGTCCGCGATGCGAACATGCGAGCGGTGGAGCGCTATACGCCGCAGCCCTATTCAGGGATCATTACTTTGTTCCGCGCATCCATTCGCATGAACGAACCTTATCAGGACGAATTCTTGGGCTGGAAGCCGGTGGCCGCGGGTGGCATTGACATAGAGACTGTGCCCGGCCACCACAGTGGCTTTGATCGCCGCGAACTCGGCGAGGCGCTGAATCGACATTTGCTGCGCGCCCAGGAGCAGCAACGCGGACTGGGACCGGTGCGCGAGGATGAGAGCGCAACCGTGCAGTCCGCGTAACCGCGAAGTCCGCGTTAGAAATCGCCGCCCTCGGCTGTAGCCCTTGGAACAAGTGCTGGACGCGCACCGAGACTGACCCTGTCAGGAACTCGCATCAGGTGCGGTCGGGTTGTTAGCGGGAACGAAACAGGGCTTTCTTGTTTCAAAACTGGCAGTAGAGCAACCCTCCAGAAAAGACAAAGAGGGCTGCTGGTTGGCAGCCCCCTCCTTCAGACAACTAAGCGTTTATTGTCGCTCAGTGAGTTAGGGCGTGGCAACGAATGCCGTGTTGAGAGGCGCCGTTCCCCAGAAGCCGACCAGATCGCCCTTGTCGTTGATGCCGTTGACCAGCGTGGTATCGATGCCGTTTGGATCATCAATGGACTGCCAGGTGGCCGTGGTCCGGTTATAAACGAAGCCGTGCGTATTCCCTGCTTTGTCCATGTAGGCACCCACGACTTGTTGCTTGTTGTTCAGGCCGAGCGCTTGAGTAAAGGTGGACTTCGGGAAGTTCAGTGGCTGGAACTTGCCCTGTACTAAGAGCCAGCCGTGGTTCACACCTTTTGCGTCAACGTAGAAGCCGCAGACTTCGCTGGCATCGTTGATGCCGGTGGCCTGGGCGCTGGTAGAGCCAGGGATCGTGAGTACTTCAAACACCCCGCCGAATTGATCAAAAATGTAGGCATGGTCGGGTCCGGTGCCGTCCGCCTTGGTGCTGTAGTAGCCGGCGGCCTGTCCAGCATCGTTGTGGCCAAGCAACTGATTGAAGGGCGAGCCAGGAAAATCGACTGTGCTGAACACACCGTTGATGTCCTGGAAGCCATGGGTGCGGGTGTTCTTGTCAATGTAGAAGCCAACGGTAATCGGCTGGTTGTTGTTGATGCCGATGACCTGGGTCTGGACGGAATTCGGGAAGTTCTCGTTCGTGAATTTACCGGTGGCAACGTCGTAGGTGAAGCCTTGGTTAATGTTGGCGCCATGGTAGCCGGCTACGATCCCGTGGTTGTTGATGCCGAGGAATTGGGTAAATGTGTCACCGGTG
>Ga0306920_100011957_pt1 | contig 11765 bp, 13 predicted proteins | sample flu12Cox44000170_FD_204666 | JGI IMG/M metagenome (GOLD analysis project Ga0306920, IMG submission 204666) | Lab enrichment of tropical soil microbial communities from Luquillo Experimental Forest, Puerto Rico - flux4day.12C.oxic.44.000.170 (v2)... | ecosystem: Environmental > Terrestrial >...
GATTCGCCGCGTCGGCGCGCAACACAGGGCGCGATGTATGAAGTTTTCGCCGCGCTCTGCCAATTGCTTGCACCGATCCTTGCCTTTACCGCTGAGGAGGCATGGCGGTACTCGACTGTAGCCGGCATCGGTGATGCCGGCCAACCGGGGTCACCGACCCCGGCTGCAACGTCAGTTCATGTGCAGGAATTCCCTCAGACGCAGAATCGGGGCCGGGAAGCAATCAATCAGGTTGAAGATCTTTTGAGATTGCGCGGCGCGGTTGGACAGGCGATCGAGCGGGCGCGCCAGGAAAAACTGATTGGCAACACGCTGGAAGCGCGGGTCCTGTTGAATTCGAATTCCGACGTTACAGAGAAGATCGATAAAGAGGAACTGGAAGAATTCTTTATTGTGAGTGATCTGACAGTTCACCAGGCGAAAGAAGCAAGCGCTTCGGTGACCAAAACGCCGTACGCAAAGTGCGCACGTTGCTGGCGCCACCAGCCAACGGTAGGGGCAAGCAAAGCGCATCCCGACTTGTGCGATCGCTGCGAAAGCGTGGTTAGCAGCTTGGAAAAACCGGCGTCATGATTCAATTTTGCTGTTCGCGCTGTAGAGTGCGCTGTCCTCAGCGCAGTGTTCTTGTAATGGCGAGACCACATCCGCTGAGGGCAGCGGACGCTACAGCGTCGTAGTTTTCTCCAGCGCGGATCGGACACACAGCACTCGATGAAATTCATTCTTTTTCTCTCGCTCCCGCTCTACGCTCTTGATCAATGGAGCAAGCAGTTGGTCCTGCGTTTGATCAACCCTTATGAGGCACGCATTGTCGTCCACGATTTCTTGAGTCTGGTTAACGTTACCAACACCGGCGCGGCCTTTGGATCTTTCAAGGGCAACAATACTTTCTTCATTGTGATTTCCATCGTCGCGTTGGTGGTTGTGACGGTTCTCCTCGTGCGAACGCGACAGCCCGATGCGTGGCGCGATCTCTCGCTTGCACTGTTGCTTGCTGGGATTTTGGGGAATCTGACCGATCGCCTGCTTTACGGGCACGTAATCGATTTTCTGCTGTTCAATCTGCACGTTCGATACGCCGATCCGTGGCCTGCGTTTAACGTAGCCGATTCGTGCATCTCAATTGCAGTAGTGCTCTTCGTGGTTCACTCGTTTCGGAAGCAAAAGAGCGCTGCCTAGGACCGCGCGCTACCACGAAGGCGCCGAAGCTGATCACACGCGCGTTGCGCTTCGCACAGCGAAGCGGCTACAGTGATGCTGTGAAATCCTCGCCCATGGAAAAGGTCGCGCGCGAAGTTGCCGCCCGTTTGCGCGAGAGCGGTCATATCGCGTATTTCGCTGGCGGTTGCGTACGTGACATGGTCCGCGGCTTGGTCCCGAAGGACTACGACATTGCGACCGACGCGCGACCTGAAGCCGTGCAGACGTTTTTTCCACGCACGTTCGCCGTCGGCGCGCATTTTGGCGTGATCATCGTGCTGGAAAACGGTTTTCAGTTCGAGGTGGCGACCTTTCGTTCCGATGACGCTTACATCGATGGTAGGCATCCCAGCGCGGTCCATTTTTCTTCGCCGGAAGAGGACGCGCAGCGCCGCGATTTTACCATTAACGGAATGTTTTATGATCCGGTCGCGGAAAAGGTGATCGATTTCGTCGGCGGCTGCGCTGACATCGACGCAAAACTGGTGCGCGCAATCGGCGATCCGGCGCGACGCTTCACGGAAGATCGACTGCGCATGCTGCGCGCGGTGCGCTTTGCGACGACACTCGATTACGAGATCGACAAGACCACATGGGAGGCGCTGGTGGCCAATGCGCCGTCAATCAACCAAATCAGCGCGGAACGAATCCGCGATGAGCTGGTTCGCATTTTTGTTTCCCCTAATCGGGTGCGCGGGTGGGACCTGCTGGATTCCAGTGGCCTTATGCGCGCGATTCTCCCTGAGCTCGATGCGATGAAAGGAGTCTTGCAGCCGGAACAGTTTCATCCCGAAGGCGACGTCTTCGTGCATACCCGGCTGATGTTGCAGTCGCTTCCCGAGGAAGTTTCTGTTTTGCTGGTTTTCGCCGTTTTGTTTCACGATGTCGCGAAACCGGTCACCGCGATGGTGGATACAACGGGCCGCATCCGCTTCAACGACCACGACCGCATCGGTGCTCAGATGACGGAAGCGATCATGCGGCGCCTGCGATTTTCCGGCGCTGAAATCGAGGCCATTGTCGAAATGGTTCGGCAGCACATGGTCTTCAAGGACGCGCCTAACATGCGAGTCGCAAAACTCAAACGCTTCATGGCGCGACCCACTTTTAATCAAGAACTGGAGCTGCACCGCGTCGATTGCCAAAGCAGCCATCGAATGCTCGACAATTACGAATTCCTCCTGCGCAAACGCGAAGAATTCGCCAATGAACCGATCATTCCGCCACCTCTGGTGCGCGGTGATGATTTGATCGCGCTCGGTCTTAAGCCCGGCCCAAAACTTGGCGAGATGCTCGAGGCGTTGGAAACCCGACAGCTGGAGGGGACGCTGCGGACGAGAGAGGAAGCGCTGGAGTGGGTCAAACGCGAATACTTGTCAGGTAGAAGGAATTAAAAAAACGTCAAACGCCCAACATCCAACGTCGAACGTCCAATGAGAATTCTGATGATCAGCGCCGAAGGGCCGCCTTTACAGCGAGCGGGTGCGCTCGTGGATGTGATGGACGCGCTGCCAAGCGCGCTGCGCGCGCGTGGACATGAAGTAAGCGTCGCTCTACCGTTCTACCGCGAAATTAAGGAAAATCGTGCGTTCAAGAAGAAGGACACCGGCATAACTGTCGATGTGCAGGTGGGCGACAAGACTTACGTTGCCCGGTACCTCGAGGGGCGGAGCGCCAGCGGCGTGCAGTTATTTCTGATTCGTTTTGATGAGTTTTTTGATCGCCCGGCAATTTACGGCGAGCGCGGTAAGCCGTACGAAGATAATGCCGCGCGATTCATTTTCTTCTGCAAAGCGGCGCTGGAATTGGCTCGGCGGTTGACGCCGCAATTGCAAATTTTGCACCCGCACGATTGGGCCGCGGCGTTGGTGCCGGTTTTTGTGTATGCGCAGGGGCTGCCATTCAAAACCGTCCTGACGATCCATCACGTAGCTGACCAGGGCAGTTTTTGGGGACTTGATTTCGGACTCACAAATTTGCCGGCGCGGTTTTTCACCCTCCATGGAGTTGAGTTTTTTGGGCGATTGAATTTTCTCAAAGGCGGAATCCTTTACGCCGATAGAATCACGACCGTGAGCGAACATTACCGGCGCGAAATCCTAACGCCACCCGGTGGTTGCGGCCTCGATGGGGTGTTGCGCGAAAATGCGCATCGCCTTAGCGCCATCTTAGATGGCGCAGATTACACGCGCTGGAATCCGCCGTCGGACCGTTTGCTGCCTGCGCGTTATGATGCAGGGCGGCTTCGAGGGAAACAGGTCTGCCGCGAGGCATTGCTGAAAGAGATGAACCTCGCGTCTGCACCGCCCGGCCCGGTCTTTGGGATGGTGACTCGCGTCATCCAGGAAAAAGGCTTCGAAATTTTGGTGCCCCTGCTCGATCGGCTTCTTTGTGATGATGTTCGCTTGATCATTCTTGGAGAAGGCGATCCCGCGTATGAGACTTCGCTCGCAGTCGTAGCCAGAAGATTTTCGACAAGATTTGCCTACGAAAAAAACTACGACGACAAACTGGCGCACCTCATTGAAGCAGGAATGGACATCAGCTTGATTCCATCTCGCTTCGAGCCAGCCGGTTTGAGTGCGATGTACAACGTGAAATATGGCGTAATCCCGGTGGCCTGTGTGACGGGTGGAATCCAGGAGATCATCGAGGACTACGATCCGACAACGGAAAGCGGTTACGGCTTTCTTTGCTACGAGTATTCAAGCGAAGCCTTTTGGGACGCAATCAAGCGTGCACGGCAAATCTTCCGAAACCGGCGCCTCTGGACCAGGTTGATGAAACAGGCGATGGCGCGCAATTTTTCGTGGGACGTCTCCGCGCAGCGGTATGAAGAGCTCTACCGAGAACTGATTGGGGCGACGGGCGAAGCGGCGGCGTAGCTTCTAGTCTCGCCCAGCGTCGGGAACCCCGATAAGAGCTTTCTGTTTGCCAAGTATGGCCATCTATGGAATTTTGGGCGGCTTTTTCTCCTCAAACGCTATGGCTTACGCAATCATCAAGACTGGTGGCAGACAGTTCCGGGTCGCGGAAGGCGACACGATTGATGTCGATGTTCTGGAGGTCGAGTCCGGCAAGACCGCAACCTTCGGTGACGTGCTGATGTTTGCCGATGGAGACAACGTGACGCATGGCAACCCCGTCATTTCATGGGCGAAGGTGACCGGTGAAGTTCTGGAACAGCGCAAAGACAAGAAAGTGATCGCGTTCAAGTACAAGCGGCGCAAAGGTTATCACCGCACAGTTGGACATCGTCGAAAATTGACGCGCGTGAAAATTAAAAGCATCAGTGGGGGAGCGAAAAAGGCTGCAGCCAAAAAGGCGGACGAATAAAGGACGCCGCGGACTATCAACTATCAACACTCAACCATCAACTCTCTCCAATGGCTCACAAAAAAGGACAAGGCAGCGTTAAGAATGGCCGCGACAGCGTCAGCAAGCGGCTGGGTATAAAAAAATTCGGCAGCGAAATGGTTGTAGCCGGCAACATCATTGTGCGCCAGCGCGGGACAAAGTATTTGCCCGGAAAAAATGTCGGGCTGGGCCGCGACTACACAATTTTTGCGCTGCTGGACGGTAACGTGCGGTTTGATCGCGGCGGGCGGCGGGTGAACGTGGACCCGCTCGTGACTGGAAAATAGCCGATCAGATTTTGCTTCTGCATCTTAGCCGACCTGCAGTATAAGCGGATTTTGCCGATGATGAGATACAACACGTTTATCCTTTTTGGCGCACCCGGTAGCGGCAAGGGAACGCAGGGGAAAACGCTCGGCACGATTCCGCGCTATTATCATTGCGCGTGTGGCGACGTGTTCCGCTCCATCGACACGCGTACGAAGGTTGGGAAAGCATTCCTCGATTACTCGAGTAAGGGCCGGCTCGTCCCGGACGACATCACTGTGGAACTTTGGCGAGAGGCAATCGATGCGGCCGTGGAAGCGCACAAGTTCAAGCCGGATATCGACACGCTCGTGTTGGATGGGATTCCGCGGAACGTCGGACAAGCTGAAATCATGGAGGAAATGATTGACGTAAAGAAACTGTTTCATCTTGCCTGCCCCGACCGCGAGACGCTTTTTTACCGGTTAAAAAAGCGCGCTTTGAAGGAAAACCGCCTCGATGACGCAAACGAAGAGGTCATCCAGCGACGTCTCGATGCTTACGAGAAGGAATCGAGGCCAGTGCTTTCATATTACCCTCAAGAGCTGGTTACGGTGGTTGACGCAACTCAGCCGCCCGCCAAAGTTCTGCTCGACATCCTGCAGAGCGTGAACGACGGCGCGTATGAACCAGCAGCAGTTTGAAAATTTCACGGCATCCAGTCTTTATTGCGAGAAATGCAGGGTCGCGATGCCGGTGCGGGAGCGGCTTCTCTTAGTTCTGCCTGACCGCGAAATTTTCGATTATCTCTGCACGGAGTGCGGATCGTCGGTAGGACGGCGTGAGATTACTGCCGGAGAGAAACTGATGGCGCAGGCAATGAGCGGGCGAACCCGGCGGGCGCCGGCTTCGATTCGGCTTCAATAGTTCCAAAAAAAGCGGTTTTGGTAAAGCGCGACCACAGTTCGCTCGCCGTGGCGAGGGCGCGCCGAAGAAATGGACGGCCCGCCGGTCCGTCTCTACCATTGATCACATGGCTTCTGGAGGCATGCGGATTGTTTTTATTGGCACTGGGGAGATCAGCGTACCGACATTGGAAGCGTTGATCAAGTCGGAACATGATGTCAAAGGGGTCGTCACGCAGCCCGATAAGCCAGTCGGGCGCGGGCAGCGCATCGAACCACCATCGGTCAAGAAAGCGGTCACGAGCGGCGCGCCCAACGCCAGTCCAGCTCGGGGCGGTCGCGCCCTACCAATACCGGTTTTGCAGCCGGCGAGAATCAAAGATCGCCAGGCAATTGAGAAGATTCATGCGTTAAAGCCCGATGTAATTGTCGTCATGGCCTATGGACAAATCTTGCCGCGCGACGTTCTCGAAATTCCGAAGATTGCCTGTTTGAATCTGCATGCATCTCTTCTGCCGCGCTGGCGCGGCGCCGCACCGATCCAAGCTGCCATCGCAGGAGGCGATCCGGAGACGGGGATCACTGTCATGCATATGGACGAAGGCCTCGACACCGGCGACATCCTGTTGCAGCGCAGAATTGACATTCGGTCGAACGATACGGGTGGATCGTTGCACGAACGATTGGCGCAGATTGCGCCCGACGCGTTGCTCCGTTCTTTGAGATTGTTTGTGGAAGGCAGCACGCCGCGCATTCGGCAGGACAACTCACTTGCGACCTACGCGCCAAAGCTGAAGCGTGAAGATGGCAGAATCGACTGGTCGGAGCCGGCTCACATAATTGAGAGAAAAATCCGCGCGTTCAATCCCTGGCCAGGAGCCTTCATGGAACTCGCTCCTCGCTTGCTAGACTCCGGCGCGCCAGGTGGGAAAAACCTGAAGATATTTTCCGCGTCTGTTGTCGATCTCAGCGGCGAGCCGGGCGAGATTTTGCGCAGCGAAGACGAGCTGGTTATTGCCGCCAGCAAAGGAGCGCTTTCCCTGAGTGAAGTGCAATTGGAAGGCAAACGACGCATGACCGCGTCGGAGTTCTTGCGTGGGCATGCTGCGATGTTGCGCGCCGCGCGTTGATTCCGACCCCGAAATGCAGGTAGGGGTGCGCCACTCCGGCGCTGCGGCCGTGAACTGTGATGGACGGCGTGCAGAGAACTGCCCGCCCTACCGACTGCGATCTGTTGTCGATCCCACCATTTTGCTTTTCAAGGGCGGCATGTTTGTTCGATGATAAATCGCTTATGCAAGCCGAGACGCCAGTTTACGAGCGCATCGTACTTAAGCTAAGCGGCGAAGCGATGCAGGAGCGCGGAGCGCGGGACAATATTTCACTTACTATTGTGCGTGAGATCGCTGAGCGTATCAAAGAGGTGCGCGATCTGGGTGTGCAAGTGGCTGTTGTGATCGGCGGTGGAAACATCTGGCGAGGTCTATCTGCGTCGCATCGTGGGATGGATCGCACGACAGCAGATTATATGGGGATGCTGGCCACCGTTATCAACGCGATGGCGTTACGCAGCACGCTCGACCAAATGGGCGTCGAAACACGCGTACAGACGGCCATTGAGATGAAGAATGTCGCCGAGCCATTTATTCTTGGGCGTGCGATCCGGCATCTTGAACTGGGCCGTGTGGTGATTTTCGCCGCAGGCACGGGCAACCCCTACTTTTCTACCGATACGACGGCGGCACTGCGGGCAAGTGAGATTCGCGCCGATGTGATTTTAAAGGCCACCAAGGTCGAGGGCGTCTACGATCGGGACCCGAACACTCACGCAGACGCGCGCCTCTACGACCGCCTTAGCTTTACCGAAGCGTTGACCAAACGATTGCAGATCATGGATTCGACAGCATTCAGTCTTTGTATGGACAACAAGATCCCGATCATTGTCTTCAACATGTACAAGTCAGGTAGTATTCGCGACGCTGTACTGGGACGAAAAGTCGGGACCCTGGTTTGCGATGAACCTTCTTCGAACCTAAGAATCCAGGCGACATGAACAGAGATGACATCCTTCTAGAAGCCGAGATGTCGATGGAAAAAAGCGTCGATTACATGGTGCACGAGTTTGCGGCGGTGCGCACCGGAAAAGCGTCGCCCGGGCTTGTCGAAAACGTCGATGTCCACGCGTATGGATCGAGCATGAAACTAAAGCAACTCGCTTTGATCACGACACCCGAACCGCGTTTGCTTGTTGTTCAACCATTCGACGCCGGCACAGTGCAGGACATCGAGAGGGCACTCAGAGAGTCGAAGATCGGCATTACGCCTGCGGTTGATGGCAAGATCATTCGATTGCCAATCCCGGAGCTGTCGGAAGAGCGCCGAAAAGAACTGGTGCGTTCCCTGGGCAAAATGGCGGAGGAAGCCCGCGTGCGCGTGCGCGCGAATCGGCACGCGGCGCTCGACGAGGCAAAGAAACTTAAGGCCGCCGGCGAACTGACCGAGGACGGCTTGCGCGATGTTCAGAATGAAGTGCAAAAGCTCACCGATCGTTTCGTTAAATCGATCGACGAGCATCTCAAGCACAAGGATGCCGAGGTCATGAAGGTGTAGCTTGCGTAAACTACACGGCTCGACACCACGACCGATTAGCTGAATGCAGGCTTCCTAAACTGCGAAGCTTTCGCCGCAGGAACAGTGAGCGACGGCATTGGGATTGGTGACCTTGAAGCCGCCTTTTTGCAGATCCTCGCTGTAATCGAGCACAGAGCCGCTGACGAAGAGTGCGCTCTTTGGATCGACGACAAGGTGCACATTTTGCGTTGGCACGAGAATGTCGCGCTCATTTGGGCCATCTACCAAATCCATCACGTATTGGAGACCTGAGCAGCCTCCTCCGATCACCTTGAGCCGTAAGGCCCCATCCGGCTTGCCTTTTTCTTCGAGCAGCGACGCTAATTTAGACGCCGCTTTTTCCGTAACGCTAATCAGGCGCTCATTGCCAATCTTGTAATTGGGCGGTGGAGATTCGGTGGTCATGGTGTTGCCTTCTGCAGTAACTGCGCGACTTCGTTCTGCACAGACTCCAGTTCCTCCAGGCGCAGTTGCGGATCGGGTACGACGAACACGTCGCCTGTTGTGCCCTGTTCATAAATGAGGACGCGGCTCCCGTCGTCGCGGCACTCTGTTTTCACTTGTTTTAGGACGCGCTTGCGTTCCAGCATCGCGGCGAGCACATAGCAGGCGTTTGCAGGGGGATTATCAGACGCCATTAAACGTCGGAAGAGTTGTTCTGCATTTTCTTTGGGCACAGGTTCGGGCGGCTTCTGCGGCAACGGCTCGTACCGTGATTTCCAAAATGAGAACGGCCGAATGTTTTCATTCCGGTTTTGCCACGCCTCTTCGCTCAAATCCTCGCGGCGGTAGCCATCGGCACCGTGATACAGCAGAGTATAAAAATATTCGCCGGGAACAAACGGCCGACGCGTAACGGCGCAGGAGTCCGCCCGATGCCTGATCGCCCATTCACTCGGGAGAGGGTTCATCGCGCAACTATACGTCGCGCAGTGAAAAGATGAAAGCTGGGCGGTTCGCGATTGGAGGCCCGCAGGTATAACAAATAGAGACCAATTGCCATGAAAAGAATGTTCGGTGTCCAGGCCGCGATCCATGCGGGAACGCGGGCGCCTTCGCCCAGCGCAAGAAAAAGGTGAACCAGAAAGTTCATCGAAAAAACAAGAAAAACCGCAGCCGCAACACTCGACAAAACGCCGCGACGCGAGTAGCCGATTCCTAGCGGTGCCGCGATGCACACAACAACGAAGCAGGTCCACGGCAAGGCAATGCGATACTGCAGATGCGTGCGAAAAGGCGCGAGCAACGTCGCGGGAAAGTCCGAATTGAAACGCAAATACTCTCGGAGCTCCGGCAGGCTTAGGAATTCTGCTCGTTCATTTGCGCTGCCCAGCCGGAACGGAGTTTCGCTCCAGTGCTCAATTTTCAGCGAAGGATAAATCTGTTCGTCGACGATGTTCCCTGATTGGTCGTAGTGGACAACTTTAGCGTTCTCCAACTCCCACGTTTTGGTTTCCGGATGGTAATAGGCGCGAGCCGCAATAAAATTTGTGACGATATTGTCGTGAGCGTCCTGTTGAAGCACCTGGATGTTATTAAACGTAGTGCTGCGCGGGAGAAAATTCTGAATGAACCAGGTGCGCGAGTCCGTACGATTGCGAAAAATTTGTCCCTGAATGTAGCGCCCGGGACGCGACTGCGCTTCGGACAGGAATGCTTTGCGTGCCAATTCGGAGTGCGGTGCCAGCGAATAGTTGAGCGCCATGCTGGCCGCTACGGTAAGCAATCCAATACCGATCAATGGCAGCAGGACACGAGGAAGGCTTACGCCTGCCGTGAGCATGGAAACGATTTCGTTCGAACGCGACATTCGGCCCAAGGCAAAAAGGAGCGACAGCAGCAGCGAAACCGGCAGCAGAATGATAAAAACCTGCGGGATCTGCGTGGCGTAATAGCGAATCACAAGGGAAAGCGGTACGTGTTGGTCGATGAACGTCGAGATATTGTCGCTGACATCGAAGATAAGCCAGATGGAGATGAAGCCGGCAATGCAGTAAAGGTAAACCTGCAAGAAGTTCCGAATGACGTATCGGTCAAGGAGTCTCATGCGATTTTGGAATTTCGATTTGCCATTGGCGAATTACAATAGGATTTGGTTCACCAACTGGGTGTCATTCCGAGCGAAGCGAGGAATCTGTGATCATTTTGTTTGGCCAGCAAGACAGGAATATCAGAGATGTTTCGCCTCGCTCAACATTACAGAAATGCGATGTCGAATCGAAAAACACTAGACAGATACGCGTTGCCAGCGTGCGCTATTTCGAAATGATCGCGCTGAAAGATGTCGTAAGCAGCGAATTTGTGGAGCGCGTCCATGCATTCTTTTCCGTAGACGGGCCGCTATCCAAGGCTAAGAACTTCGAGTTCCGCACGCAACAGCAGGAAATGGCAGCGCGCGTAGCGCAGGCGCTGGAAGAAGAGCGTCATTTGGTGGTCGAAGCAGGCACCGGTGTGGGCAAATCGCTGGCGTATGTGGTGCCGGCAATCCTGTTCGCGCTCGAGCAGCACAAAAAGGCGATCGTTTCCACGCACACCATTAATCTGCAGGAACAACTGCTGCACAAAGACATTCCGATTTTGAAAAAAGTGCTGCCGGTCGAGTTTGACGCAGCGTTGATGAAAGGCCGGCAAAATTATCTTTGTCCGCGCCGGCTCGAGCGCGCCTTGCAAAGCGCGAAGGAACTTTTCACCGGACCGGAGGAGAACGAATTGCAGCGACTGGCCGAATGGGCCGGCACAACCAGTGACGGATCGCTCAGCGATTTATCCGTCGAGCCCGATTCAAAAGTTTGGACACAGGTCTGCAGCGAAGCACACATCTGCACACAGAAGACATGCGGCCAGAATCCGCGCTGTTTTTATCAACAGGCACGCAAACGTTTGCTGGCTGCCGACGTAATCGTGCTCAATCACACGTTGCTCTTCATATTACTCGGCTCACCAGACCAGCAGGACGAGCGCGAAAGCGGATTCCTTTTTCCAAATGATTTCATCGTTTTGGACGAAGCGCATACGATCGAGCAAGTCGCGTCCAAGCAGATCGGTATCGGCGTGTCGCAGTACGGACTGCGCTCGACAATCCAACGGCTCTATAATTCGCGAACGCGCAAAGGACTGTTCACTGTAATGCGCGATGCGGTCGGTGTCCGGCTGGCAGCGGAACTGGTTGATGACGTCGATAAATTTTTCACCGCGGTCGAATCGCGATCAGATTTTCGTAAAGGCCGCGAGTTTCGTGTCCGCGATGTCAATTTTGTTCCGGATACGATCACAGGTCGATTGACTGTGCTTCAGGCGCGTGTAGCCGAGGCGGTGAAACGTGCCGATGACGAAGTTTTGAAGGCGGAGCTGCAGGAATTCGGGCGGCGCGTGCGCGACGCACGGGACGGCATTGCCATTTTTCTCGAGCAAAGCGCGCCCAAGCAC
>Ga0306920_100011960_pt1 | contig 11764 bp, 11 predicted proteins | sample flu12Cox44000170_FD_204666 | JGI IMG/M metagenome (GOLD analysis project Ga0306920, IMG submission 204666) | Lab enrichment of tropical soil microbial communities from Luquillo Experimental Forest, Puerto Rico - flux4day.12C.oxic.44.000.170 (v2)... | ecosystem: Environmental > Terrestrial >...
GAGGATTCGGAAGTGCCGAGGGTGCCGTATAAGTGATCGCGGTGCCCGACGCGCTGGTGGTCGCAGAAAGGGTGCCGCACGTCGCGGCACTGCAACCGGAGCCACTCAGCGTCCAGGTGACGTTCTGGTTCTGCTGATTCGTCGTTACGGTGGCAGTAAATGGCTGCGTCCCGCTGGAAACCTGGACCGTCGCGGTTGCCGGAGAAACGGTTACCATTGTGGCACCCGAAGGGGATTTCGGGTCAGCGGATGATGAGGAACTACCTGAGGAACAGCCCCAAAGCGCGGACACCAACAAGGCACACACAACAATCGGTAGAAACGTGCAGTAAACGTTCTTTGCGGACACGCGAGGACCTCCGGGTTTGTCTGGACGAGGTGCGCCAATCCAGGCAGGGCGAACTGCTTTAGCTGGGAATTGCAAAAATTTTAGCAGCAGCAGCAACAGTAGATGCGATGCGGAATAACCGTATACAGTCCGCGGAAAACCAGTAGGTGGCAGCAATGCGAGCCTTGTTTTTCGGGGTCAAGAGTGTTCGCGCGAACGCATCAGAGAAATCGATCATTAACGGCTACGTTAAGACGCAATTCCCTCATTGGGTAGAAGTCCGTAAACTTCCCGTTCTCCCAGAACGGAAGTGGAGGAACCGGCGCCATGAGGCTAGGCGCGGTCGGTGAGTCATGGTTTGCGCCACGGCTCGGGAGACAAAGAACCGAGCACACTCAGCCAGCAAAACTCCGACGGACCCCAGTACGCGCAGGAGCGAAATAGCCGGTCGTTTTGAACACATGCGAGGACCGACCTCCCTGGGAAGGCGGACGGCTGGGTGGCGCATGGGAATGTAGCACCCCAGGAAGCCGCTGCGAATGGTACGCAGGGCAATGTCCGGAAGTCGCGAAGGGCAGCCGTACCGACGCTAGTCTACGAATGCCAGGCCTGGCAGCACTGTCTGTAATGGCCTGTACAAACTTGGGTTCGGGAACCTTGCGTGGAAATCAGTCGAGCATCGTTGCGCCATCGGCCTGGTGTTCGTCAATCTGGAAGCGGAGGAATCTGTGAATCGCGCTGATGGCGGCGGGATCGTGGATCGACACGGCCGCCATTGGGAGTTTGCACGGCGGTGTAGGTAATTTTACTGGCGAAGCGCTTCATGTCGGGAACTCCTGGAGGAACGGTGTCGTAGACGAACAGGGGAATGTCGAAATCGCCGGAAGAGAAGGCGTGCGAGATATGCGCGAGATGTTTGCGGATGTGGTCGATCGAGTCGCTGTCTTTGGGATCGTTGGCAGCGACCTGAATGATGCCGCCGTCAGGTTTGAGGAGGAAGCGATGCACGGTAGCCGTCTGGGAGAAAGTCATGCCTTTTTCGCTGCGCTCGTTCATTTTGGCGTGATCGTGCGCCGTAAACGGGGAGTCGGACGAGGCCTTTCGATCGGAGGGAGCCGAGGACTGCTGCCTAGGAGCGACCCAGGAAAACAGCGTTGCGGCGAGCACGAGCGAGAGGAATGCGGGTTTCCTCTGCAGGTGCTCCTTCCAGATCGAAGGTGACGGAGAAACGCGACGAGGTGCATGGCAAGGCGTGCGGTTAGCGACAGTACCGGAATTTGTGAGGGTCGGTAACTTATTTGTTGTGCGAGCGATACGCGCATGGCGAGCGGTGCAAGGTTGGTGCGCCATTTGCAGTCGATCCCGGACAAACGGGAGGCTAGCGGTAATGCGGGCGCATGGCAAAGCGATTTTGGGCACGACGGTCATTTCTTTCCTAACGGTCCTGGCGGGCACTTGTACTTTGGACGCGCAGGAGGGCCCGCCAGAAGCAAAAATCGAAACGCCAGATTCCGGGCGGCCGTATCCGCCGCATGTCGTCGACGGTCAGCGACGCGGACTGCCGGAAGAGGTATTTGCGGTGGCGCCGGGGACCAGATTCCTAGTGGGACTGGAGCAAGAGATGAACACCAAGTCGCTGCGGCGGAATCAGGCGTTTCAGGTGCGAACGCTCGAACCCCTCGAGGCGGGGCAGGGATTTTATCTGCCGGCCGGCGCCGTAATTGAGGGGCATGTAAGCCGCGTGGAACCCGCGGGAAAGGCCGGGCGTGCGAAGTTGTGGCTGACCTTCGACGAAATCCGCACGCGGTTCGGGCGGCTGCCGATTGTGGCGGAGGTGGCCTCGTTGCCGGGAGACCACACTACGAAGAACGGTCCGATGACGAACGGCGCGATCGAAGGGCACGGCAGCACACAGAAGGATGCGGCACAGGCAGCAGCCACAGGAGCGGCCATGGGTGCGCTCAAGGGCGTACAGGATAAGAACAAGAAGGAGGCGGCGGAGGCCGCAGCGATCGCGGCGCTCGAGGCGTACCTGATGGAAGCGGGGCGGGGCGAGGAGTTGGATCTGCCGAAGGGAACGAAGCTGGAACTGGAGTTGGGGCGGGCGTTGTACTTGGTGAAGGAGTGATGATGGAGTCGCTCGTCGGGAGTCCATGGTTCCAGGTCGCAGACTGGCGATAACCGCGAATGGCTGTGTTACGGATGAAGATTAGGCGAGGCCGCCTTCGCGGGCGAGGGAGAGCGCTTCGATGGCGGCGCCACGGGCGCCGGCGGTGTCGCCGTTGGGCATGATGTAGACGGGGATGCCGACTTGCTCTTCACGTTGCGGGGGCATGCCTTTGCGAATCTCCTCGACAAACCATTTCTGAAAAGCGGCGCTGGCCTCTATGGCGCCTCCACCGACGATCAACACGTCCGGGTCGAAAGTGTTGATCATTTCGTCGAAGAAAAGGCCGAGGGCGTGCGCCTGGATGCGGAAGACTTCGCGCGACAGAGGATCGCCTTTGTCGGCGAGACCGCGAACGAGTTTGGCCGCTTGATGACGATCGAGTTTGGCGAGTTCGTGATCCGGATAGCGGGGCAGCAGGAAAGGAAGGATGTTGCGTTCGATGGCGGTGAGAGAGCAGAGGGATTCGAGATCACCGATGCGGCGGCAATTGCAAAGCGGTTGAATACCTTCGATGCCCCTGATGCTCTGATACGGAATCAGGACGTGGCCGCATTCGCCGCCGAAACCGTTCTTGCCTTTGACGACTTTGCCATCGAGGATGATGCCAGCGCCATTGCCGGTGCCGACGACGATAGAAATAGAGGTTTCCTTGCTGTTGGCGCCGAAGATGTTGTAGTGACCCCAAAGAGCCGCGGCATTGCCGTCGTTGAGATAAGTGACGGGTTTGCCGGTTTTGCGGGCCAAGCCATCGCGAATATCGAATCCCGACCATTGTGGATGAACGAAATTGGTGGAACCCCGGGCGCTCAGCTGGCCCGCGGCGCTGGCAGGGCCGGGGGTATCGAGTCCAAGGGCAACGATTTCGTCTAGGGGAACACCGGCAAGGTCAGCGGCGATTTTCAGGCCGTCGGCGATTTGCTGGAGGCAAACGTCGGGTCCCTGTTTCGAAAGAGAGGGATGTTCGCAGAGGGATTCGATGAGAAAGCGTTCGTTTTGATCGAGCAGCGTGTAATTGACGGCGGTTCCGCCGAGATCGACACCGGCCACGACAGGCATGGGAGGCTCCTAGGAAGTGATTCGAAGGGGACAGGGTAGCAGAACTCGAGAGGAGAGATACAGGAGGGCCACGGAAAGCGGTTCGTGAATCGTGGCTCGAGCGAGAGAAACGCGCCATTAGCGAGTCCGTTCGACAAGGCACGCGTTCCGATCCGTCTAGGAGAAGCGGAACGGATAGGGGGTTGAAAAGGCGGTCTTTGCAAAGAGGGAGGGTGCTTGTTACAGTCGTAACACCCGGCCGAAGCGAACGGACCTACAAGTTTGTCCGAGCGAGGCGGGCCCATGGCTGACGAAGCGAGAGCGGTGCGGACAGTGGAAACCGGTGAGAGAAAAGATCGCATCCTGATTGTGGAAGATGAAGACAACGCACGAAAAGGATACGAACAGCTGTTGCAGAGATGGGGATATGAGGTGGTCGGCGTAGCGAGCGCGGAGGACGCGCTGGCACGATTCAGTAACTTCCAGCCGGATACATTGATTGCGGACGTCGAGCTGCCGGGGATGAATGGACTGGATCTGTTGCAGCAACTGGGCGACGAGTTGCGGCATGTTCCGGCCATCATCATCACCGGAAAAGGAAGCGAAGAACGCGCGGTGGCAGCGATAGAGGCCGGTGCGTTCTGGTACATCGAAAAACCGTTAAAGGGCCCGGTACTGCGCGCGCTACTCGACCGTGCGTTGAGCAAGGTACGAGACGCGAATAACCTGGCGGTCCTGCAGAGGCAGTTGCGAGACGCCGGGCGGCTGGGTGAACTGGTGGGCGCGTCGAAGCCAATGCAGGAAGTGATGCGGGTGATCGAAATGGCAGGGCCCAGCTCGGCGTCGGTGCTGATCACGGGCGAAACGGGTTCGGGCAAGGAAATCGTGGCGCGAACCATTCACAAATTGTCGCCGCGGTCGGCCGCACCGTTTGTGGCGATCAACTGTTCGGCGATACCGGAAACGCTGATGGAGAGCGAAATTTTCGGGCACGAACGGGGGGCCTTTACGGGGGCGGCGGAACGGCGCATCGGGTGCTTCGAATTAGCCGACGGAGGAACGCTGCTGCTGGATGAGATCGGCGAGATGCCCGCGCCGACGCAAGCGAAGCTGCTGCGCGTGCTGGAAGACCGCAAGGTGAGAAGGCTCGGAAGCAAGACGGAGACGCCGGTGGATGTGCGGGTGCTGGCCGCGACGAACAAGGACCCGGAGCAGGCGGTGGCGAGCGGACAGTTGCGGCAAGATTTGTATTTCCGGCTGAACGTATTTCATATCCACCTGCCGCCCTTGCGGGAACATAAGGAGGACATCCCGCTGCTGGCGGAACACATTCTGCGGGATATCAATTCGAAGCACGGGAAAAACGTACGGGGGATAGGCGCGGAGGTGCTGGATATTTTTATGAGCCACACGTGGCCGGGAAATATTCGCGAACTGCGCAACGTGTTGGAACGCGCGGCGATTATGAGCGAGAAAGATCTGATTTCGCGGTCCTCGTTGCCCGGGGAATTCGGGAAGCTGCCATCGAAGAGCCCGAGCGATTTGTCGTCGATCAAGTTTCCGGTGGGCACGACGGTGGATGCGATGGAAAAGGAATTGATCCTGCAGACGCTGCAGGCCACCGGAAATAACAAGACGCGAGCGGCGGAATTGCTGGGTGTGAGCCTGAAAACGCTGCACAATAAACTGAAGGAATATGGGAGCGAGAAGACCGAGTCGGAGAATTAAGATGGTATGCAGCTAGGGCTGCGCGCCAAACTGACGATGGTAATCACCGCCTTGGTGCTGTTGACCACAGCGGTTCTATCGATCGTGTTCCTGGAATTGCTGATGCAGCAGGTGCTGCGGAACACCGACAAGCGGGCGCAGGAACTAGCGGGACAAGTATTCGAAGAAGCCAGCCACGCGCAAAGTGACGCGAAGCAGATGGGCATGCTGCCAGCGTCGAACGATCCGCAGGAAATCCACGACTACGAGAGAAAAGTGTTCGAGACGAGTGACGCCCTGAACGACCGCGTGAGCAAAGCGGCGGGACTGCCGGCCATCTACGAGGTATCGATCGTGGACCGCGACAACCTGGTGCTGGTATCGAGCGATCCGACCGCGGCAGGAAAGATGGTGGGGAGAAGACCGCCGCTTTCGCGGCTGGTGCAAAGCCCGATCGTGCGACAGATCCGGATCTTGATGGGACTGCCGCAGGTGTACGAGGTGGAGTTCCCGTTCCTGGTGCACGGGCAGCCGTTCGCGGAAGTGCGGGTGGCGGTGTCGACTTCGCTGTTGCTGGACGACATCAAACCAAGCGCGCGCCAGTGGGTCACGGTAGCGATCCTGGCGCTGGTGCTGTCGACGATCCTTGCCGCGGTGGTCAGCGGAGCGGCGCTGGCGCCAATCCGCGATATAAGCGATCAACTGGACCGGATTACCGCGGGGGAATACGACACCGCACCGACGAGCATCAAAGAAGCAATAGAGAGCACGGACGAGTTGGGGCAGGTCCGCCGAAAAATCAAGCGAGTGGGACAACAATTGCGCGGAGTTCATGAAATATTTAGCTCGCTTCGGGACAATATGAATTCGGTGATGGCGGGGCTGGAAGACGGTCTGCTGCTGTTTACGAGAGACGCGCGGGCGGTGATGGTGAGTCCTGCGGCGGAGAAATTTCTGGGCGCTCCGGCGTCCTATTATCTGGGACGGAGAGTGACAGAGATTTTTCCGGTGGGGCACCCGTTGCACGATGCGTTGCGACTCGAAGGCGCCGAATTGAGTGAGGTGGCCGCGGAAACGGATCTGCAAACCCAGGAGGGGAGCAAGCGCGTGGGAGTGACCGTGCAAGTGATTCAGGGAGCGGGCGAACGCATGGGAGCGCTGGTGACGCTGCGGGATTTGGACTCGCTCGAGAACATCAACACGCAATTGCAGGTCAGCGAAAGATTGGCGGCGGTCGGAAGAATCACCGCCGGGGTAGCGCATGAGGTGAAGAACCCGTTGAATTCGATGCGATTGTGGCTGGAGAATTTGAAGGAGTCGCTGCCGCCGGATACGGAACCGGAAGCGCAGCAAGCCATGAAGGTGCTGGACGCGGAAATCGACCGGTTGGACGCGGTGGTGAAGCGGTTTTTGGATTTTGCGCGGCCGATGGATGTGCGACTGGAGGCCACGCAGTTGGCGGATTTGTTGCGTGAGGTGCTGGAGGTGGCGGGGCCACAATTGGAACGCTCGAAGGTACAGGTGGCACAGTTGCTTCCCATTGATGTACCGGAAGTGTTTGTGGACCGGGCGTTGCTGAAACAGGCGGTGCTGAACCTGGTGTTGAATGCGGTGGATGCGATGCCGAATGGCGGACAGTTACAGTTGACCCTGAGCCGGCGAGGGGAAAACGCGGAGATAACAGTAGGAGACACGGGAAAAGGAATTCCGATGGAGCACCGACAAAAGGTGTTTCAACTATTTTTCACCACGAGGCCGGGGGGTAGCGGAATCGGATTGGCGAGCACGTTCCGGATCGTGCAACTACACAACGGATCGATCGATTTCACGTCGGAAATAGGTCGTGGAACGACGTTCCGCATCGAATTGCCGTTGGCCGCGTAAGCCGCGGAGCAAGACTGGGAGAAAGATGGCAGAGCGGAGCGGAAACCCGAGGAAGTGGCTCGCGCTGTTGTGCGCGGGAGCGGCGTGGACAGCGGGATGCTATACGAAGCGGCCCCCGCAGGTGACGTTTGCACGCTACGCGACGCTGCAGCCGCCGGTGGTGCCGGCCGCAGCGCGAAAGGGATTGGACGCGCCGCCGGAATTCGATACCGAAACGGTGTCGGCACCGCCGGAACTCGCGGTAGCACGGAGCGTACCGGCAAGGCCGCACGTGACACCCGCGCCCACAGCGGAAACGGGGAAGCCCGAAAAGCCTGCGGAGCCCGGAATGGCGCCGGAATTTTCGAACCAGGAAGTGGAAGCGGCGAAAGCGGAGATCCAACGAAACCTGGATATGATGGAAAAGAACTTGACGCTATCGTTCGGGAGGTCGTTGAACGCAGCGCAGCAGGATCTGGTATCGAAGGTGCACGGGTTTGCGGAAAACGCGAGAGAAGCGATGAAGTCGGGCGATTGGGTGCGCGCGAAGAACCTGTCGAAGAAAGCGGAAGTGTTGTCGGAAGAGTTGGCGGCGAGTTTGTAGACGGGCGGTGTCCTCTCCTGGTCCCCAGGGTTGGTCTAGAATCATGACGACTTATGACGCAGTGATAGCGGGCGGCGGCGTGATTGGTGCGTCGATCGCGCTGGAGTTGGCTGAGGCGGGGCTGAAGGTGGGCTTGTATGACGCGCGCGAACCCGGGCGAGAAGCGTCGTGGGCGAGTGGCGGGATGCTTTCGCCGGCACCGGAAAATGCGGGAATGATTCCGTTCATGCCCATGAGCCTGGCGAGCGCGGCGATGTACCCGGAATTGATACGAAAGGTGGAGCAGCTGACCGGTAAGGACGTGGGCTACCGCAAAGACGGTGCGCTGGACGTGATTCTGGAGCCGGATGCGGAACGAGAGTTGAGCACGATCATCGCGTTGCAGCATGGCGTGGGCCTGCGAGCGGAAGCGATCAGCGCCGAACAGGCGCTAGAGATGGAGCCGGGGCTGAACGAGGATATTCAGGCGGCGATTTTTCGGGCAGACGAGGGGTCACTGGACGCGCGGGCGCTTACCGAGGCGATGCTGGAAGCGGCGGTGCAGAAGGGTGTACGGATTGTCGGGGACAATGGAGCGAAACGGGTAAAGAGGGGGGGCGGACGGTGCACCGGACTGGTGTTGGAAAGCGGCGAGGTTGAGGCGAAGTGGACGATCGTTGCAGCGGGAAGTTTTTCGGCACGGATCGAGGGGGTGGAGGCGTATGCGCCGGTGTTTCCGGCGAAAGGGCAGATGGTGGCATTGCGGTGCGACACGGTGGAGATTCAGCGAATCCTGTGGCTCGGACATAAATACCTGGTGCCGCGAAAAAACGGACGAATCATCGCGGGGTCAACGATCGAGCGGACCGGATTCGATCATGCGGTGACGGCGGGAGGAATCGAGTCGATCTTGCGGGAAGCGATGAAGATGGTGCCGGCGCTGGAGAATGCGCGGATCGAGGAGACCTGGGCGGGTTTGCGGCCGGATTCGCCGGATCATTTGCCGATCATCGGGCCGACGGATATGGAAGGGCTGTTGATTGCAACGGGACATTTTCGCAGCGGGATTTTGCTGGCGCCAATCACCGGGCGTTTGATCCGGGAATGGGTGACGCGGGAGCAGGTGAGTCTGGATTGGGAACGAGTGAGCCCAATGCGATTTTTGGAGGCCAAAGGCAAGGTGGCGGGTGGGGCGCAGCGGTAAGGTTGGAACAGAGCGGGTTGCCGGTGACAAAGGCCAGAAAGGTTCCTCGCTGCGCTGACTGCACTTGGATGAACGCGTATTGAGCTTTGCCTAGTTGGATTGGGGCTGCTGGAGGATGACGGTAGAGTTGGACTGGCCGACGTTGGTGTAGTGGAGCTGGTCGGCATCGAGGTGAAGATCGCGTTCGAGCATCAGGTCCATGGAGGAGCCGCGAGCCAGTTGCGCGTCTGGACCACGTGACAGGAGAACGGCAGCCAAGCCCGCGGCGCCGCCGATTCCCGCGCCAATTCCCGCGCCCTTGCCCCCGTCGGCGATCGCGCCGATGCCCGCGCCGGCTGCCGTGGTGGTAGCGATCGTCGTGGCGTCCTTGCCTTTGCCCCCGGGTCCGGTCATTTTTCCTTCCTGATCGGTTTTGACCTGGCCGCCATCGGCGCTGTGCGGTTCGGCGTTCATGTCGACCGTGTAACCGTTGGGGAATACGAGAAAGTCGAGGCGAATCCGCAATTCTCCTTTGCCCTTGACACGGCCGGGGCGCTTCGATTCGGTGACTTCGCCGCGCAAGTAGGAACCCACGGGAATGACGATCTTATTGTTGATGGTGATGGGAAAAGAAGTGCGGAAGTAGACCGAGTCGCCGGGCTTGGCGGTGGCGGTGGAAATGCCGCTTTCGAGCACCACGCCGATGCGCGTGCCCGTAGGGACGGTGACGATTTGTCCCGAGCCGGTGGGACGGGCAGGAGCCGTGGGCGCACTGGTGGCCGTAGGAGGGGCGTCGTTTTGCGGACCTTCAGGTGCTTGCGCATAAAGCGGGAGACAGGCGAGGAACGCAGCGAAGGATAAAAGGAGCCGGGAAGTGCGTAGGCGCATAGTAGCTCTCCGTGCACTAGTTGCGATGCACCATTTTCGCACAGAGATGCTCTTGAAGGGCAGCGCTTCGGGTGCGGCGCAAGGAGCCGCGCTTGCGGAATGAGGTACCATAATCAGTAATCGGTCATTGGCAAAAGGCCCGCCGCGCGGTCGTCAAATCTCCGGATACATCTCGAAGAAGGCGTTGGCGGACTCACGGAAAACGCGCTCGATCTCCTCTTTGGAACCCTCAATCAAATGCATCGCGAGGCGCGCGGTTTTGCCGTTCTTTAGGACCACGGTTGCTTCGCGGACCTCTTCCAAGTCGTCGGCCGGCAGCAGCCGCATGCCGTAGATCAACGCCAGCTTCGCCATGCTCGCCTCCTGTTGAACAGCCAACCTACCGCGCGGATTTACGGGGGTCAATGCCATCACGCGGGGTGAGCTCCCGATATCCGTTATCAGCGGTTGCCGAAATTTTCGGGGTCTTCGTTGGGGTCGCCGAGATTGTCGTTGATGAGAACGGTGGATTGGCCGGTGAGTTCGAAACGCTTCCGGCACTTGTAGCAAGCGACGAGGTCATCGAGACGGACCATGTAGGAAGTGGCCTTTTCGAACTTGCGACGGTCTTGTTCATTGGCGCCGCGAGGCAGTTCCTTTCTCTTGCGGCAAACTTTCCAGCGCACCGGAGCTTCGAATTCACCATGGCAACTGGGACAGACGAGCTTCACCTTGCGAGTTTCTTCCTTCTCGGTATAAAAGCTGCGCTCGTCCATTAGGCCTCGACCGCCTTCCTTGCTACCTGGCTGATTGTAACAAACTCGAGGCCCAGGTCGCTCCAGCGGGGCAGGCAAAACTCGAGGGCGGCGACGGTGCGGGTACGGTCGCCATTGGGACGCGAATAATCGCCGTCATGAAGGCAGAGAATGTCGCCGGAGGCTCGTTCGCGACGGCGTGCGGAGGGGTGGCGTCGTTGCGCGGCGTGGTCGGCGATGGGCTCGAGGCGATGGATGAGCCAATCGGAAGACTTGAGGCGCCAATCCCCGGGAATCAAGGACCACATAACGGTACGCATGCCTTGCTGATGAACGATGTCGCCGAGCCACGGGCTACGATAGCCGAAAGGCGGACGAAACCAACGAGGTTCGAGCCAAGCGGCGTGTTGAATGGCTTCGGCGCAGCGCAGCAACTCGGTGCGGGTCTCCGCAGGACCCGCAAAGAACAAATTGGGATGAGAATCGGTGTGATTCCCGAGAACATGCCCACGCGCGGCTATCTCTTTGACTAAGGCGGGGTGTTCGCGCACGTATTTGCCAACGACGAAAAAAGTGGCTTTGGCGTGATAGCGATCGAGGAGGTCAAGCAGTTTCGGTGTGATCCGAGGGTTGGGGCCATCGTCAAACGTGAGCGCGAGACTTTCCGGGCGCGAGGTGGTGCAGAGAGTGGCGCCGAAAACTTGCGATTGCGAGTGCACCGCGCCATAAGCGGCGAAGGAGGCGAAGCCGACAGCAAGCGCGGGAGCAGCAATGAGCCAAGGAGTCACGTAGCGTCAATTCTGCCACGAGAAACACAAAGTGGTAGCTGGGGGAGCGTTTATTCCGCCGACGAGATTATGCAAATCCTGAGGTGCGGCAGCCGTGGAGACCACCGCGGGCGACTTCTTCGTGCAGCTCGCAAGCCGTAACCGGGTTCGCAGGCGTTGGCAGGAGGGCTAACCTCGAGGCCCCATCCTCAGACGCCGACCCGAGCACAGCCCCCTCAAGGCACGCGACGGGCGTAAAGGCCAGTCGGAATGAAGGAGAACATTTGGCGGCCCAAAGGGGGATGGAACAAGGTGGGGGCGCGGGGAAGTGCGAACACACCGCGGGTGAGCAACTCGCGCCTATGACAGACGAAACTACAGGACGCGGTGACGGCGATAGAGCGAATAGGCGACCAGACTGCCGACGAGGACCGTAGCGCCGAAGAAGTAGCGCCATTCGGGAATCCCGACCAAGCCGACAATCAAGATGCCGATGACGACGATGA
>Ga0306920_100011961_pt1 | contig 11763 bp, 7 predicted proteins | sample flu12Cox44000170_FD_204666 | JGI IMG/M metagenome (GOLD analysis project Ga0306920, IMG submission 204666) | Lab enrichment of tropical soil microbial communities from Luquillo Experimental Forest, Puerto Rico - flux4day.12C.oxic.44.000.170 (v2)... | ecosystem: Environmental > Terrestrial >...
GCGCCGGGGTGTTCCATATCGATGCCCCGCCGCGGGTATAATGCGTGGTGCCGGCCGGCCAGGTGTCGCCGCCGGGCTCGCCCGGTGCCGGCAATGTGTAGGCCCGCCACAGGATCTTGCCGGTCTTGGCGTCGAGCGCCGTCAGGCGGCCGCGTATGCCGAACTCGCCGCCGGTGATGCCGGTATAGACGATCCCGTCGAAATAAAGCGGCGCGGCGGTCATCCCGTAACCGTTGTGCCAATCCTCGACTGGGGTGCGCCACACCTCCTTGCCGGTCTTAATGTCGAGCGCCACCATATTCGCATCGAGCTGGGCGATGAACAGCATGCCCTCGCCCATCGCCAAGCCGCGATTGAGCCAGCCGCAGCAGATCGTCGAAATCGTCTGGCCGATTTGCGACCAGTGCTCCCACAGGATCTGGCCGGTCTTGGCGTCGAGCGCGAAGACGTCGTCATTGCCGGTGCTGATATACATGATGCCGTCTTTGATCAGCGGCGTTGCCTCGTGCGAATATTTACCGCCGAGCCCGGAGCCCTTGAGGCGGGTCATCCAGGCTCCTTTGAGCTGTTTGACGCTGCTGGTGTCGATCTGTTTCAGCGTCGAATAGCGCTGATTGGTCATGTTGCCCCCGTTGGTGACCCAATCCTTGCCGACCGGGCTCTGCAACAGACGGTCGATCTCCGGGTCGGCTGCCCGTGACGGTGCGGCCGCCAAGAGCAAGCCAAGCGCCGTCAATATCGGGGTCACTCGCCGTGCGTGAAGCTGCATAGCATCCTCCCTCTTCCACCGGCGCAAACCAGCCGGCCTCCGTTATTCCACGATGATCTGGCCATACATCCATGGATGCGGGGTGCAGATGTAGTAATAGCTACCCGGCTTGTCGAAGTTGACCGTCTTCGACTCGCCCGAGTTCAACACCCCGGTATCCCAGCCGCCGAATTTGCCATTCTCAAAGGCTGTCGCGGTGTGAGGGGTGTCGCCGGCATTGGTAAAGGTCACCGTCGTTCCGGCCTTGACCCGTGTGCGCCTCGGGAAATAGGCGTACTCGACGTTGTTGTCGCCAATTTTGACCTTATCCTCGCCCTCGGCGATTGGTCCGGTAGGTCCGGCCACGGTGTCCGGCGGAGGCGGCGGCCACAACGGGCCCAATTGTCCCTTCAGCGAGAACGTCCACACGGCGTCGCCATTGCCGCTGCCCACGCCCTGATTGCCGCCGGCCGCAATAGCGACGTATTCGTCGCCGTCGACCTCGTAGACCATTGGCGTGGCCTCGGCGCCAAAACCGGTTTGGAATTGCCAGAGCACGTCACCCGTCTTGGCATCGCGCGCCACGATCGTCCCGCTGGGATCACCATGAAAGACGAGGCCGCCGGCCGCCGTCGTCGAGCCGCCGCCGCCGCCGACGCGGTACGGCACATCTTTCTGCCATGCGACCTTATTGGTATTACTGGCGATTGCGGTCCAGTTGCCGCTCATTGCCGAGCCGATCGGTGCCGCCTGAGTGCCGCCGTTATATTGCTTCCCTTTCTTGTACGTGTCGCCGTAGCGCGCGAAGGCGCTCGTGCGGATGGTGCCGGGCACGTAGAAATACCCGGTGTCCGGGTTGTATGACATCGGCGACCAGTTCGTCCCGCCGATCCCCGACGGCTGGACTAAAGTCGGCTCTTCCCAGAAGACCTCGAAAATACATCCAGCTCTTTCGTACCCCTCCAGCGGTTGAGCGCATTGCGGTACGGTCGCGTCGCCGGTCGGATAAGGTTGCGTTTTCGCAGTCTTTTGCCGTGGTTCCTGAGGTACCGCGCGTTCCTCGATGCCGATCAACGGCTTGCCGTTGGTCCGGTCGAGGATATAGACCCAGCCCGTGCGTCCCGCCTGGGCGATCCCCTTGCGCGGCTGGCCATTGATTACTGTATCGAAGAGCAGGGAAGGACTCGCCGCGTCATAGTCCCAGATGTCGTGATGCACTTCCTGGAAATGCCAGGCGTATTCGCCGGTCTTGGCCTTTAATGCAACAACCGAAGCGCAGAACAGATTGTCGCCTTCGCGCATCGAGCCGTCATAATCCGGCCCGCAATTGCCGACCGAGAAGTATACGAGGCCGAGCTGCGGATCGAGCGCCGGCGTGTTCCATATCGTCGCGCCGCCATGCATGTAATGATCGGTGCCGGCCGGCCAGCTTTCTCCGCCCACATCTCCGGGCGCCGGCAGGGTGTACCACCGCCACAAAATCTTGCCGCTCTTGGCGTCCAGCGCGGTCAACCGCCCACGCACGCCATATTCACCGCCGGTGATCCCGCTGTAGACGATGCCGTCATAATAGAGCGGGGCGCTGGTGATCCCATAGCCGTCTTGCCATACCTCGATCGGCGTTTTCCACACTTCCTTGCCGGTCTTGATGTCGAGCGCGACGACATTGGCGTCGAGCTGGCCAAGGAACAGCATTCCCTCGCCCATCGCCAGCCCGCGATTGTCCCAGCCGCAGCACACGCTCGTCAGCTTCTGGTCGATGCCCGACCAGCGTTCCCACAGAAACTCGCCGGTCTTCGCATTCAGCGCAAAGACATCATCATTGCCGGTGACGATATACATGACCCCGTCTTTGACGAGCGGCGTCGCCTCGAACGAATATTTCCCGCCGACGCCGGAGCCCTTGAGCCGGGTCATCCAGGCCCCTTTGAGTTGTTTGACGTTGCTGGTGTCGATCTGTTTCAGCGTCGAATAGCGCTGATTGGTCATGTTGCCGCCGTTGGTGACCCAATCCTTGCCGACCGGGCTCTGGAGCAGGCGGTCGATCTCGGGATCGGCAGCCCTTACTGGACACAGCGGTAACAGGCCCACAGCCGCGACCATTACCGCCGCTCGCCATACGTCGCGCCGCATTGTCTTCCTCCCCCCTTCCGACTCGGTTTGCGTGATCAGCGTAAACCCAGGCCGAGCCGTTTGCCACCTTTTAGGTTAAGATTTCTGATCAAGATCAGCGGAGCGCGCGCTGAACCGCTTCGGTGAGGGTGATCAGGTGAACACCGTCCTCGCCGGTCGCCAGACGCTCCCCGCCATCCGCAATATCGGCCGCAAAACCGTCGATTTCGGCTCCGTAGAGTTCGGTGGCAGGCAGGATTTCGTCACTCGTGCCGGTTGCGGTCGTCACCGTGATCCGGTGCTCGTTCACCCAGCGGAGAGGACCGGCTCGCAGCATGCCGGCCGTTCCGATCACCGCCAGATCGTTACCGGCGAAGGGCGTCTCGCGTGAAACCCGGAGCGTCGCCTGCACGCCATTGCGAAGCCGCAACAGCATCGTGATCGTATCCGCCGAGTGGCCGGTTGCCGGCTCGGGGGTGGCCAGAGCCGAAATCGCTGCGATCTCGGTCGCGAGAAGCCGCGGGATCAAATCGAGCAGATGCACCCCGACATCGAACAAGATGCTGCCGCCCTGCGCCGGGTCGGCCCTCCAGGGCACGCGTTCATCGGGCGGCGCCGTGCGTTCCATCGAAATCGCGCGCGGGGTGCCGATGGCACCGGATCGCAGAATCTCCGCCACCCGCTGGAGGCTGCGCTCAAATCGCAGATGCAGGCCGACGCGCAACTGCACTCCGGCGGCGCGGCAGGCCGCCACCATCGCTCGGCCGTCCGCGACTGTCAGCGCGAGCGGCTTTTCGCACAGGATGTGCTTGCCGGTGCGGGCCGCGGCGAGCACAACCGCCGCATGAACCGCATTTTGCGTGGCGACAAAGACCGCGTCTACATTCTGGTCGTGCACCAGATCTTCGAAGGTGTCGTAGGCTCTGGGTATTGCGAAGCGCTCGGCAAAGGCACCGGCCGCGGCAATGTCGCGACTTGCGCAGGCCACGATCTGCGCCGCCGGTGAGCGCTGCATGGCCGGGGCGATTTCCTCGGTGACGTGTCGGCCGAGGCCCACGAGACCCCAGCGCAGTGCCGGGCCTGATGAGTTCAAGAGTCAGCCTCCTCTAATGCTCGCAAAGATGGGATCGTCCAACGAACGTAGCGGACCCTCTGCGCTTGCGTATAGTGACGCAGCGACCCCAGAGCGGAGGTTCGAAGCCGAATGCCGATGATCACTTTCATCGATGCCTAACCAGCATCCGGAATTTTGACATATTCGTATGGTATTTATCGCAACAAAGGATCACGCGGAAGAAGTTAATGCCTGTAGATTCCCTGCAGAAACAGGCGCGCCAGCGCCAGGGGCGCGAGTTCGGGTTGATACGAGCCTGAGATTTGGCACCGGACCCGATGACATCGAGATTGCGTAGCTTCGCGCGCAATGGCACCGCAAACGAGGAGCGGAGTGACGAAGCAACCTCGACGGGAGTTTGGTTGCGATCAGCGCCAGCCCGATTCTCGCACGTTGCCGAGGCAGGCCGGCGGTTGCTTGCCATCAATCCGTTCGCGATCTTGGCCGGCGTTGCTCTTATCTTCGCCCTTTTATTGATGGCGAAAAACGCGCTTACTATCACCTATCTGTTCGAAAAGAATTATAATGAAGGCTGGAATATTTACAATGCTCAGCGTCTCATCAACGGTGAACTTATTTATGATGACAATTACTGGCGAGTAAATAATTATCCAATCGGCTCATTTTTAATCGTCACTGACGTCAATTTGCTGATCGGCGATCTGCTGTTGAGCGGCCGGATCGTCGCCCTCATTTCGTTCGTCGCGATAGGCGTGTTCGCGGCATCAGCGACCCGGCGCCTTGGCGGCAAGGGCACCGATGCGGTATTTGGCGCCTCCTGCGCCCTCGCCTTCTGCTATTTGGTCGCGCCTAGCTGGATCGTTGTCGATGACCCGCAGACCCTCGGCGAAGCGGTGATGCTGGCCGGTCTTATCAGCTATCTCTCGCGGCCTCCGGACAACCTCTGCCTCTTGCGCACCGCCTTCTTGATCGTGATAGGCGGCTTCATCAAGCACAACCTTCTCGCTATTCCGGTCGCGATAACCCTCGACCTGGCAGTCCGATCACCGCGGCGACTGCCGTTCTGGTTCGCCTGCTGCGGCGGCCTCGCAGTGGGGTTTCTCGGGCTGACGCAACTCGTCGCCGGCGGGGCGTTTATCGATCACCTCCTGTCGCCGCGGATCTTCACCTGGTACGGCGTCCGCTATCACCTGGTCAAGTATTTGCGTCTGTTCAAATTTCCGCTGCTGGCGATTGTCCTCGGGTGCCGCCTGGCTTTCCCGGCGCCGCGCTTTGTCCTGACTGCCTGGGGTACCAGCTCGATAGCTCTCGCGGCTATTTTTTCGGGCTTCGAGGGAACTTCTTACAACATGTTTCAGGATGCCGCGGTTTTTCTTGGCGTCGCCGCGGGAGTTTTATTTTGCGAGCTGCGCAAAACCTTCGCTATCCGCAGCCGACTCGCTAGGCTCCTCGCCGGGGTCGCAGCATTGCTTCTCGCTCAACCGATTTTGACACGCGCCCCGAACGCCCTGCTGCAATTGTCTCGGACCGGGGCCCAATTGGAGTCCGACCGTCAAGCGGAAGCGACGTTCTTGACTGACGCCAGCTATATAGCCGCTCGCGGTCCGGCGATTTGTGAAAGTCTGCTGTTGTGCTATGTGGCGCGGCAGCCCTTCATCCTGGATCCCTTTAATTCTCGCCAATACGTACTCGCCGGCAAGCTCGACGAGGCGCAGCTCATCGCACGCATCACCGCGCACGAATTCGGCGTGATCCAACTTCGCGGCGATATTTGCGACGACCCGGCAACGGCCTCGTGTCACATTCTGCATTACCATCAGAAGTTCAATCGATTTACCGACAAAACTCTCTATGCAATCGATCGTTACTATGAAATTGGGCGACACTCTCGCTACGGCACGTTCTATGTCCCAAAATAACCGGTGCCGCCCGCCGCGTCGGGTTGCGATCGCTCGCCTCCGGCGATAGGCTCGCCCCGGACTGATCGGCCCGATTTCGTGAAGTATATCAGCACCCGCGACCCGCACGCTCCGCCGCTCGCGCTATCTTTTACCGACGCGCTGCTTGCCGGGCTGGCGGAGGACGGCGGGCTCTATGTGCCCGAGCGGCTGCCGCAGGTCGCCGGCGATTTGCCCGGCTTTGCCGGTCTGCCATACGCCGAGCTCGCGGCCCGCCTCGTTTCTCTCTTTGCCGGCGACGCCTTTCCTGCAAGTGAGCTGCGATCGCTCGCTGCGGCGGCTTACGGCAAGTTTCGCCATGCCGCAGTGGCGCCAATGGTGCAGCTCGATGAGAGTCTCTGGTTGCTGGAACTCTTTCACGGGCCGACGCTTGCGTTCAAGGACTTCGCACTGCAGCTGGTCGGATTGATGTTCGACGCGGTGCTGGCTCGCCGCAGGGAACGCGTTACAATCGTCGGAGCCACCTCGGGAGACACCGGCTCCGCGGCAATCGAGGCATGCTGCGGCCGCGACGCGATCGACCTCTTCGTCCTCTATCCGCACAATCGAATCTCCGATGTGCAGCGCCGGCAGATGACGACCGTCGAATCGCCCAACGTGCATGCGATCGCGGTCGAAGGGACGTTTGACGACTGTCAGGACCTGGTGAAGGCGCTGTTCGCCGATGCCGACCTGCGGCGTGACCTCAACCTCTCGGCGGTGAACTCCATCAATTGGGCGCGCATTGCCGCCCAGACGGTTTATTACTTTGCCGCCGCGGTGGCGCTCGGCGCGCCGCGAAGGCCGGTCTCGTTCAGTGTGCCAACCGGCAATTTCGGCAACGTCTATGCCGGACACGTCGCCCGCCGGATGGGGCTGCCGGTCGAGCAAATGGTCATCGGCACCAATCGAAACGATATTCTGGCGCGCTATTTTGCGAGCGGGCGCATGACCCTCGCCACTGTCGAACCAAGCCTCAGCCCGAGCATGGACATCCAGGTTGCGAGCAATTTCGAGCGCCTGCTATTCGAGCTCAAGGGTCGCAACGGGGCAGCGGTCCGTGAGGCGATGCAGCTCTTTCGGCAAACCGGTAGCCTGCCCGACGATGACCAAGCCTGGCGCATGGCATGCCGCTTGTTTTCCGCCCACAAAGTCGGTGACACTGAGACGATGCAGACCATCGCCCAAACCCATGCCCGAACCGGGATTCTGATCGACCCCCATACGGCCGTTGCGGTCGCCTCGGCGCGAACCGAGATCGTGGCGGGCGGCAACGCCGCGCCGATGATCGTCCTCGGTTGCGCCCATCCGGCCAAATTCCCTAAAGCGGTCGAGCGCGCCACCGGCATCCGCCCCGATCTGCCGGCAGGCCTTTCCGAGCTTCTCGAACGCCGCGAGCGGACTGTCTTGCTGCCCAATGAACTCGCCGTCGTGACCCGGTTCATCCGCACTCATTCGCGGCGGATTGGAGCGGCGACATGAAGACCCGCCTGTCGACCTTGGCGAACGGATTGCGGATTGCCACCGACCCGATCGACACCGTCGATACGGTCTCGCTAGGCATCTGGGTCGATGTCGGCACGCGGCATGAACCCGCTGCGGTCAACGGCGCAGCCCATTTCCTCGAACACATGGCGTTCAAGGGCACCGAGCGGCGCAGCGCCCGCGCGATCGCCGAGGAGATAGAAGCCGTTGGCGGCCACCTCAACGCCTACACCGCCCGCGAGAGCACGGCCTACTACGCAAAGGTGCTGAAGGAGGACCTTCCGCTCGCCCTCGATATCCTCGCCGATATTTTGCAGCGTTCGACTTTCGACCCGGCGGAGCTCGAACGCGAGCGCGGGGTCATCCTGCAGGAAATCGGGCAGGCCAACGATACGCCCGACGACATAATTTTCGATCATTTTCAGGAATGCGCATATCCCGACCAGGCGATGGGCCGGCCGGTGCTGGGGCGGCCCGAGATCATCCGCGGGCTCGGGCGCGACGCGGTAATGGCTTATCTGCGCGACCATTATGGAGCACGGCGAATGGTGCTCGCCGCAGCCGGAAACCTCGAGCACGAGCACCTCGTCGACCTCGCCGACAAGCTGCTCTCCGACCTGCCGGCCGAGCGATCCGTCAGCACGGAGCCGGCGCGCTATACTGGCGGCGATCATCGCGAGGAGCGGGATCTCGAACAGTTGCACCTCGTGGTAGGCTTTCCCGGTGTGTTGATCGGTGACCCCGACTATTTCGCTGCCTCGGTGTTGTCGACCGCGTTCGGCGGCGGCATGTCTTCACGGCTGTTCCAGGAAATTCGCGAGGAGCGGGGGTTGGTATATGCGATCCACTCCTTTACTCACGGATATCGCGACGGCGGGTTGTTCGGCATCTATGCCGGGACCGGCGAGAGCGAGGCGGCCGAACTGGTACCGTCGCTGTGCGAGGAAGCAATGAAGCTGCGGGACGGATTGACCACCATCGAGCTCAATCGCGCGAAGGCGCAGATGAAGGCGGGTTTGCTGATGTCGCTCGAGAGCACGTCGGCGCGCTGCGAGCAGCTGGCGCAGCACCTTTTGATTCATGGGACACCCTTCGATCCGAGCGATATGGTGCGGCGCATCGAGGCGGTAGACGAGGCAGCGATCGGCCGGATTGTGGCGCGGTGGAGTTCGGCGCCGCCGACCCTCGCGGCGCTTGGACCGTTGAGCCGGTTGGAAGAATACGACAAATTTCGGGCGAGATTGGCCGCCTGACTGGCCCAAGGAAATGGCGCCGCAGCGAAAACCCTTTCCGCGACTGTTCCTGGCGCGCACGGATCCGCACCGCCTGATCGGGGACCGTGTGTTCCTGCGCCCACCGGAACGCGGCGACTACGAGGCTTGGGCCGGGCTGCGCGCCAATTCGCGGGATTTCCTTGTTCCCTGGGAGCCTAGCTGGCCGCCCGACGCGCTGAGCCGCGCCAGCTTTCGCGCGAGAGTAGCTCGTTACGCCGAAGACTGGCGCACCGACCAAGCCTATAATTTCTTCATTTTCGCGCACGACGAGACATTGGTCGGCGGGATCGGGCTGTCGAATGTCCGTCGTGGGGTTTCGGAATCGGCGAGCCTCGGTTACTGGGTCGGCGAGCCGTTTGCGCGGCAGGGCTATATGACGGCGGCGCTTCCGCTCGTCATCGACTTTGCCTTCGAACGTCTCGGTCTGCACCGGCTCGAGGCCGCTTGTCTGCCGAGCAACATCCCCAGCCGGTCTTTGCTGCTCAAAGCCGGTTTCCGTCAAGAGGGGTGTGCACGCGAATACCTCTGCATCGCCGGCAAATGGCAGGATCACCTGCTATTCGCGATCCTGCGCGCCGACCGCGCCGGGTAACGGCACCCCTCCCTGTCATCGCACTGCGACGACCTCGAGTCTCTGGCCCATCGACGGCGCGAGCTGATGGAACCGTAGGGTCAGCATCACGGCAGCGGCGGCGAGGCCGAGGGCAAGGCCCCACCATAGGCCGACAGCGCCGTAGCCGAGCGGAAAGGCAAAGAGCCAGCATCCGGTGAAACCGATGCCCCAATAGCCGAAAGTGCCGAGTAGCATCGGGATCATCGTGTCCTTGTAACCGCGCAGTGCGCCGGCCGCGATGACCTGCATCCCGTCGAACACCTGGAAAACCGCCGCGACCGCGATGAGATGCCGCGCGATCTGCACCGTCTCTCGGTTGGCCGGGTCGGCGATGTCGATGTAGGCCCCGATAATGAAGTCGGGGATGCTCCACAGCACCATTGCCGCAGTACTCATGAAGCCGATCCCGAGTGCGAGCGCCAAAAAACCGGCTCGCCGCGCCGCCAGCGCCCGGCCGGCGCCGAGCTCAAAGGCGACGCGCACCGTGGCGGCCTGCGACAGACCCAGCGGCACCATGAAAGTGATGCCGGCGCAATTGAGGACGAGCTGATGCGCCGCGAGCGCCGCGGCTCCCAAGAGGCCCATCAGAATGCCGGCGGTCATGAACACGCCGACCTCGATTCCCCTCATCGCGCCGATCGGCCAGCCGAGGCGAAGGATCTCGACCATCTCGATCCGCGTCGTGGCGAAGGCGTTGCTCAGTACGCGCAGCGCTGCAAGGTCAGGCATGAGGCGGGCGCACAGCGCGAGCCCTGCGAGCATCAACCATTGATTAATCGCGCTTGCATATCCCGAGCCCGCCATGCCGAGCGGGGGCGCGCCGAGATGGCCGAAGATCAGCACCCAATTCAGCAGCGCATTGCCGGCGATGCAGATGACAACCACCGCCATCACCGAACGCGTGTGCGACAGCGCAGCGAGCAGGCTGCGCAGCACAGCGAAACCGAGGAAAGCCGGGGCGCCCCAGGCGATCGCGCGCAGATAGCGCCCGATCTCGGCGGCGAGCATCGCATCGTAGCCCAGCGCTGCGAGCACGCGATCCAAACTGACTAAAGCTAAGATGAAGGGCAGCGCAAACAGGACCGCCAGCACGAGACTTGCGCCGGCGCTCCGCCCCGCAGCGCGGCGATCACCGGCGCCGAGCGCATGCGCGGCAATCGGCGCCACGGCGGAAAGCACGCCCTGCAGCGTCACCCCGCCGGTGAAATAGAGCATCCCGCCGAGCCCCGCCGCGGCGAGCGGCATCGCGCCGAGCCGCCCGACCATTACCGTGTTGGTGACGGCCATCGCCATATGCGCGAGGTTGGCCGCGGCGAGCGGGAGCGCGAGCGCCAATGTCGCCCGCAACTCCGCCCGCAACTCACTCATCGGGTTCATCTGGTTTCTTTCCAAAAGAAAGGGCCCCGACCGGCATCGGCGGGGCCCCGTATCGTCGCGCATCGGTTGAATTCAGCGCACGCGCATGCCCTCAGGCCCCACGGCAACGCCGCACGAGTCGGCGGTCTTGATGAGGTATTGGAGTGCGCAAATCATGGGCAGTTTCTAGATGAGGAATACGCGGCGGTCAACAGCCCGCGTCACGCCTACACCTCGGTCTTGGCGCCGGTGCGCTCGGTGATCAGGCGGTAGTGATCGATGCGGCGGTGCTTCTCAAAATTGAAGATCGTACGCTTGATGTAGTCGCCGAGATCGAGGTCGAGCGTTGCAGTGATGACCTCGTCGTCCTCGCCCAATGTGCGGGCGGCGATCTCGCCGGTCGGCGCGATGATTGCCGAGCCGCCGATCAAGCCGAACCCGTCCTCCTTGCCGGCCTTCGCCGCGGCCAGCACCCAGGCCCCGTTCTGATAGGCATTCGCCTGCATCGTAATCAGATGGTGGAACATGCGCAGATGCACTGGCTCGGGGTGGTGGATGTTCTCGGTCGGCGTGTTGTAGCCGAGCGCGACGATCTCGACGCCCTGCAGCCCCATGACGCGAAACGTTTCCGGCCAGCGCCGGTCGTTGCAGATGCACATGCCGACGACCGCGTCGAAGGCGCGCCACACTTTGAAACCCTCGTTGCCGACATCGAAGTAGCGCTTTTCGAGATGCTGGAACGGCGCGTCGGCCAGATGCTCGGAATGCCCGGGCAGGTGGATCTTGCGATACCGGCCGATGATCCGCCCGTCGCGTTCGACGAGGATTGACGTATTGTAGTGGCGAAGCTCGCCCTTCTCCTGCGTCAGCTCGGCATAACCGAGATAAAACCCGACCTCCAGCTCACGGGCGAGGTCGAACAGTGGTCGGGTCTGCGGCCCCGGCATCTCGCGCTCGAAAAAGCGGTCGATTTCCCTCTGGTCGGTCATCCAATAGCGCGGGAAGAACGTCGTCAACGCGAGCTCGGGAAAGACGACAAAGCGCGTCCCCGCCGCATGGGCCTCACGCATCATCGCCATCAGCCGCTTAACGACGGCATCCCGGCCGTCGGCGAGATGGATTGGGCCGAGCTGCGCGACGGCGGCTTTAAGATTTCGGGCCAT
>Ga0306920_100011962_pt1 | contig 11762 bp, 25 predicted proteins | sample flu12Cox44000170_FD_204666 | JGI IMG/M metagenome (GOLD analysis project Ga0306920, IMG submission 204666) | Lab enrichment of tropical soil microbial communities from Luquillo Experimental Forest, Puerto Rico - flux4day.12C.oxic.44.000.170 (v2)... | ecosystem: Environmental > Terrestrial >...
TAATCGCCGCGTATTCCTGCCCGGTCCGATCTTGGGGATGCTCAAGCAGGTAGGCGCGTAGCTGTTCCTCTTCGACCTCCAGCTGCCTAATCTCGGACCGGACATCGGCCAGCCGATCGGCGGGGTGACGGTTCGACACAGCATCCTCCCAAAGGATGATTCTTATTACTAAGAGAGAAAGAAAGAGAGAGAAGAAAGAAAGATAAGATCTGCACCCTGTTGCTCACCGGTGAGCATGTTTGACGATTTAGAGGCTCACCGGTGAGCAACAGTACCTCAGAGCCCCCTGTTGTTCACCGGTGAGCATGTTCGGCGGCTAATCCCATTTTATAACCCTGGCCCTGAGAGCTTGGCGCCCTCTGCCGCGAAGGGTAATTAGCTTCAGCCACTCCAACTCTCTAGCCGCTCGCCTCCGGGTCATAGGGTTCATGTTGCCGGTTAGCTTGGCCGACAGGGTGACTTCTCCGGTTCGGCGCTTGTCCTCATAGGCCGCCAGAAGGATGAGCAATGCCAGCCGGTAGGTGTTGGCGCTGCTCGATTGCCCCAAGCCGCTGATCCAATGGCGGGGCAGCTTCACCCATTTCGCCCAGGAGGTTTTCCTGGGTTTAGGTTTCGACTTTGGTGCCCGGCATGTCAAAGTATCAACTTCGATGCGTCGCCCGCGGCGCATAACGTAGGCCATGATTAGGCGCTCCTTGGGATTGCTTTGACGGCCTCCAGCACTCGCATGATCGTGTCCCACATCTTCTGGGCCATAGGGCGTTTGTCGCGATAGCGAGCACCGCCCTCTAATTGTTGATCGATATCCACACCTACTTCGAGGCCGTCGCAGATTGCGGCGCCTGCCTTACGCATGAGCTCGATGGCGTGTGCGAGCTGCTCCCGGCTCTCCAGCTCGAACAAAATACCATCGTGAACCAACATGCAGGGGACGATGCCAGCGTCGCACAACCACACGGTCGCGAGCCGCAGCATGTCGGCTCCGCCGGATTGCATCGGAAAATTACAAAGCGTGCGCTTGTTCGGGCTGGTGGAGATGTGAAGCGGCCAGCCGGTGAGACTTTGCATGCGCCGTTCCAGCATGGCGATTTGCACTTGCGTGTCACGCCACTGCCAGAATGTCGCGTATATCTGGCGGTGCGTTTCGATCAGATTGCTGGCAATGAGTGGGTGTCGGTTTAGTCCCTTTGCTAGCGAGGGAACGCCCATTCCGTAGTTGATCCCCAACTGCAACGTTTTCATACGCTGCCGCATGGATGGGTTGTGTTTTGCCCAATGCACTCGATTGGGGTCGTCGGTAAAGCCGCTGTCGCGAGCGAATGAGTAGTAAACGTCGCCTCCGCGATAGGCTTTGAGCAGCGCCTGGTCGCCGGAGCGGGCGGCGGCGATGGCAACTTCCTGGGTGCGAAAATCCAGATAAGCGCCGATACGATCGGGTGCGAACACCATGAACGAGCGCATGGCGGCGTGGGCATTGTAGAGGCTGCGACAATGCGCATTACGACCGGAAGCGGTGCCAAAAGGGAATAAGCTTGGACGATTGCGGCTATCGCGACCGATGGGAAGCTTGGCCGTTGCGATGACGCGCAGGCTGTCCTTCAGCGCGTGCAACCCCTCGATTCCGGGGATGTGATACATGAGGCGGAAGGCGTCGCCGTCGATGTCGAGCCGCCCGCTATCGAGACGGGGCCACGCTAGCGCGCCGGAGCTGACGAGCCAGCGTTCGAAACGCGCATAACTCCACTCGCCCTCAAGCGTGTAGATGGGATAATCGCTGCCCTGACTGGGATCGAATTGCAGCACCAGTTCACGGATGATGGCGGCTTTGTTTTCCTGAACCAGGTTCCAAAGCTTCATATCGATCGGCATTCCGCGGGCTTGAACCAATGCGATCGCTTTGGCGCTGTAATTCGACCAGTGCAGCACGCAGGGGATATCATACGCGAAAATCTGGAATGGCCTTGCAACATTGCGCGCAGCAGCTTGGTGGTGTTGCGCACGTCTTCTTCACAATAGTCGGTAACGACGTCGCGCCCATACTTCTGCCAACGGCCCTGTCCGATATCCTCGGCAATCGTCCCCTTGTCGATACTCTCCCAGCCTTCGATACCGTAGGCGCGGCAAGCGTCGGCCAAGCGTTTGCGGGGTTTCTTGCGCGTCTCGTCAGGATTATGCGGTAGCAAAATGTTGGAGGCGGCGAGATACGCCGTATGCAGGTCGAGGACGTGGAGAGGAAACTGCCAACCCAGCTGCACGAGACAAGTCATTTCCGCCCACGCGCTATAGGCGACGACTACAGTATCGGGGCCAACATCGAAGGGCGGGTATTTTGTGGCCAAGAGGTCGTGGCGCCATAGCTTGATGGTCTGTCGATGATGCAGATGCTCGTCGAGGATGTAGGCGACCATGCATAGTGGTTGCGGTAAGTCGCCAAGCTTGAGCTCGTACTCGCCGCCCTCGGTTTCGTACTCGAAATCGATGACCACGACCTGCGAGAAATTTCTGCTCACGGTGTCAGCTTGGCGCCAATGAGACGCAGCAGCCCTGCATGCGTTTCGGTTTGGATGATGAGATCGCCGGCAAAGGTCGCGCCGATGATTTGATTGAGCGATTGCTTCGGCCACTTGGGTGGCGCGAAGGCATCGGCATCGCGGGCGTAGTCAACTTTGTAACCGTCAACACCTTCGTTCCGTCGACTGGTCGCTTGGATCCAATGTGTTTTAGCCTTCTCGCAGGCCTCTAGGTTGCTCACGTTCCAAGAGTTATCCAGGTTCTGGCTTGGAACTTCGCAGAGAAAGAAGACGTCGTTCGGCTTGCTGGCAAGCGCCAATCGAAACCGAAGCACCCTGGCGCTCGGTAGGAACCGCATAGCTAGCTCTTCGTCGATCAGATGCAGGGTGTCTCGCTTCTGCCCTTTGACCGGCACGTTCACGAAACAAAGTTCGGTGGACCAGTATTTCTCCTCGTCGGGATGCAGCCGGACAAAATCCTTCGCCTGCGAAATCGTGCAGTGCGGTAGCGCCGTCAGCAAGGTCTCGACGTTAGCCAATGCGGCGCCGTGTTTGGACTTGAAGCGGTCGAGGTTGAATTCCCCCTCCGGCTTCAGGATGGATACGGATTCTCCGTCTTCGGACACGAGCTTGAGCTCCGTCTTCTTGGTGTCATCGGCCATAGCGGTCACTCCTTCTTGGTGGCTAGTTGTAGTTGCAGCTGGCGGTGCGTGCGTAGAAGCGTCGCAACATCACGCACGTCGAACTCAGCTATGGGTGAGAGTTGTTCATGGTGGCTGGCTCGAACACGCCAGGTCCGAAGCACGTTCATCAATCGCCGCTTAGCGGCAACGAGAGCATCCCGAGGCTCTTCGGGTTGCATGCGTGACGAAGCGGGAGCCCACTCTAAAGAACCGTCTTCTCCGTCTTCGATTTGTTCGACCGCAGCTTCAATCGCCGCCTCGGTTGCCAGCTCCCCGAACACCTCCTCGAGCTCCTCCCGTGCGTCGTATGGCCCGCCCCAAATGTACACGTACTCACCTTCGTCCCACGGGGTCTCCTCAGCTGGATCCTCAAAGTTGGCAAGAAACCAATCGGCCATCTTGGTGGTGGCATCGTTATCGTCGAGACCGCGAACGTCAGGTGGATCGGAAGGCGGCCCCATATCCCAGGTTTCAGCTAAGTCAGGATCGGCAGCGAGCTCGTCCCAGCCGTCATCGAGTGGCGTTGGATGCAGTGGCTTCTGCTCGTCCAAGCGAAGGTCTGCAAAGCCATCGAGTGTCTCGTCAGTCATTCACATCTCCTCAGATGAGTTCTTCGACACACGTGCAGCGATAACCGGTAGCAGTCTTGCGAATGCTGAACCGTGTAGTTTCCCGGAATCGGGCGACGGCATTTTTGAGGTGCCGTAACTCGTCCTTGTCCGCCGATATCTCGAAGCTCTCGCCGGGCTTCATGAGGCCTAGTGTCGGGCGGCGCCTATCTGCTTCAACCTTTGTCATTGGCATCTGCAGTCTCCTCCTCGATCGATACGCACTTTAGTCCGTACCTTCGCAGCAGCACTTTCAACGCGCTCCGCAACGCCCGAATGCCGTCGACGCCGGGCAGCGCGCGCAACCGGACTAGAAAAACAGGCATCGTGCACCGCGCCGCCGCCTGCGAACGATCGTCCAAGGCATTGGATACTTGTCCGGGTTCTGAAGACTTCCGTGCCAAACTGGATAGTTGTTCGTCCGCCAAATGAGCAGCCATTGGTACGGATGCTTCGGTGCGCAGCGTATGAACAACAGTCGTCCAAGCCTGACCTGCCCGGCGCCGTACTCCCACTGAACAGTCAATGGGCCGCGCTCATATCGGACGCCGCCCGTCGTTGAATTTCGCAGCGTGCGCCAGCGCCAGCGGTGGATACGCTCGCGGATGACAGTGCCGGTCTCGTCGCGAAGAAACTGCCAGGTTGGACGGCCTGAAAAATTGAAGGTCATTTCATCCTCTGGCGGCGGCGGTTCTCGTCACGTTTGAGCTTTGTCCATTCATCGTCTGAGAGCATTCGCACGAGGTCAGGCAGCGCGGCTTTGTATCGAGGGACGCTCTCGTTGACGGCTGCCGTTATCTTTTCAACGGCTGCCGCTAGCTCGTTATCTGTCGGGCATCTCGGTTTGTTCATAGTTCGGCACAGCGCCACGTCTGCGGCGTTCCTGGAAACAGGCCCTTGTCGACGCTGCGGATACGTGTGTCGTTAACAACGGCTAGGGCGACTTCAGGCGGGACACGGGTCCCATCCGATAGGTGGAAATCGCTCCCGTGCTTGGTGTAGGTCAGCTGCAAGGTGGCGCCGCGCGTCATCGTTGTGATCACGCGCGCGGCTTGAAGGCGGAGGTTGCGAGCTCGCACGCTATCGGGGGCGTGGATGGTCATGGCGCCGCGTTTCCTCTCCGCTTAAAATCCGATTTCATCGTTGAGGTCTTGCGCCGGCGACTTGCGCGGCCCTTCGATCACCTGTTGCGGCTTGGCAACCGGCGTCGGCAACGCGTTCTGCGGTTCAGCGGTTGGCAACGGCGGTCGCGGTTTATTCGGCGGCGCAACCCAGCCGACGATATTGAACACCGGGAATTTTATTTCGCCGCGCTCAGGGTGGGGATACGAGTCAGTGTCGAGCTCGACGACGGGCAGGGTCTTCCCATCAGCGGGGTTGGAATCAACGCGATCGGCGTAGGCTTGCAGTAATATCGCCAGGCAGTCGCGGCCACCCATCGTATCGGTCTGGTAAATACACTCTTCGCCATTCACCTGATTGAAGACGGGCAGCGTCCAGGCAAGCGACCATGGGTCTCGTTTCTTGTTCCAGACCGCCCACTCGTCTTCGTCCAGATCGCCGAGCTCAGCGCGCGCCGGCGGCTCGTAGCGATCGGCGGCATACCCCAAGCGGAAGTCGCGAATTTTTCCGTCCCAGCGCTTCGTCCAACCGTACATCAACCAGTCAGGACGCGTGGCCCATTGCGTACCGTTGACCAGTAACTTGTTGGCGCCGAGTTGCCATTCGCCTTTGACGTAAGCCAGACGGTTGACATTCCACCCACCGCGCTGGCGCAACATCGCTGCCATGTCTCTAAACGGACCAGTATCGATCGTCGTCATTTGGTGTCTCCTTCATTCCAGTATTGACGTAGCTCCTCAACGCGATTTCTAACGCGCTCCTCGATTTCATCATCGATGGCGGCGGCGAGCTCGACGATCGCGGCTGCCATGTGCCGTCCGAAGATCTCCTCGACTAAATGTTCGAGATGCTTTCGAGCGTTGATCATGGAGATCCCCGCCTGCGAATGCTCTCGCGTAAGCTGCGCTCGAAGGCCCGGCTCATATGATTGCCACGGTGCAGACGCACGAGCCCGCCGCCCGCCAAGTGGATCTCGGTATGCCGCCCGCCCTGGTGGATCCGCTCAATCTGGATGCCGGCGGCGGCGAGCGCTGAGAGGGCGTGACGGAGAGGCTTACGCATGGTCGCCCCCAAACTTGTCCACCTCATCGCCGTACGCATCCCACCCTGGTCGCCGCTGGCGCGCAAAAATGTCGAGGTAAGGCCCGCTGCAATACGCCTCGACGCGACGGTAGAACTCGTCCGGCTTGCGGCTGTGTTCACGTCGCGGAGCGAGGATCAGCTCGCGGATATCTTTGCGTTGGCGCCGGCAATTGCCGCGGCGAGCGAGCAGCACGAATTCGGATTGAGATCTCGTCGTGAGGCCCAAGCCGATGTGAAAGTCGCGCTCCACGAGCGGCGAGATCCCGTCCCATCCGCGCTTGGTCTTCAACCAGGTGAAGCAGCGCGTTGAATACCTAAACCCCCATGCCTCGATCAGCTTGAGCGCCTGCGGCAAGGAAGGGCCCGCTGGTCCACACGAACAGGTGGCAACCGGTAGGCGCCGCCAAGTCTCTGATTGGCAGCGCCGCGAGCGCGCCATACGACATCACCTTGTAGTGCCTCTCGTTGCTGCGCACGCTGCTCGGGTTTTGCGACTGGATGCTTGTGTAGCTGCTGAACTTCGAGGCCGGATCGACCACGATCGCCCCGTAGTAGCCGCGCCACAGCCCGGCGAAGGGCTCAGGCGCAGCTAAAGCCGTCTCGAGCGGAGTGGTGGTGATCGCGGCGTCCACGGTCGTCAGATCTCCGTCACGCTCCACTGGAATGTCGAGCCATCAGCGTTCTTCGCGAACTCGAGTGCCTCGTCGCGGGTGAGAAAAGAGCCGTAGATCTCGTCGTCAACGGCCGACACCACCGTCCACCGTGTGAATCCTTCGCGAGATCTCTGCAGCACCGACCGCGTGAGCCTGCACAAGGCTGCATTCAGTCTGTCGCTCGGCATGTTCGCCTCCTGTTGGTGCGATCGCTCATAGGGGGCAGTCGAGTGAGCCGGGCTCGCCTCCCCACCCCGCGTCGAGCCGTCTCCATTTCTCGTTGATCTCGGCGCGCATATCCGCCGACAATTGTTTTTCGAATGCTAATTTTTCCTGCTGGAACTGGTGCCAAGGGACCGCGTCACGACCGTGCTGACGGATTAAATTGCCCAACTTCTCGTGATGGAATTCGGCGAGCGCTTTCACGTCCTGCAATGTGCGGTGTTCGATTTGCGAAACATTGCCGCGAGCGCCACCACGTGCAAACTGATAGTCGAGGCCAAAAGAGCGAACCCAAAAACCTTTGCCGGTGTTCTGATTGCCGTAGAAGGCCTCACGATATTTAATGAAATAGACACCACCGACCGCGCGCGATGCGAGGGCGCGATATCGGCCAGAGGATTGTTGTTTCCAGTTGAGCTTCGCCATGTCAGATCTCCTTCGCCGCGCGCAACTGTTGAAACTTGGCGATATGGTCGAGAGCAGCCCCCAACGGCGTGCAGGCGGTGCCATTTGGGTTGCGCAGCACGGCGCCACGCAAGGTTTCAGCTGGGCAGCCGAACTGCAGAGCCAGCGATGCGGCGATCGCCGACTCCCGGGCATTGCCGTCGCTCTGGCTACCGGCCTTGGTATTCTGCAGGAAAATTTCGGCGAGACGGCCGTCCGCGTAGCAACCGATGGTGCATGTGTAACGCAGCCCCGAGATCTCGAAGTCGAAAGTCTCAGCAAGCCGGCGGTTGGGCAGCTGCTCACGTGCCATGGTACATGCCTCCCGCGCGAAAATATTTGCTGTCGAGGTCAGGCATCAGCGGCTCGCCGGCCCGGACGTTGGCCCAGATCGCGAGGCACGCCCAGTTGCAGAAACAAGCGACTTCTTCGTTGCCGCCGTCGACGAGGACCTCAAGCGAGGGAGGCGACGACACGACGGCGTCGCAGTGGAAGCAGTGTGAGAGGAAAAGCTCTTCGGATTCGTTAGGCGGCATGGTCGTCTCCTTTGCGAGATGGCCGGCACTGGAGCGCGCCGGAGCAGAAACTCGGGAATGGGTGGCGCGATGCCTTCGCCGGTCGGTGCCCATCGCGACCGCACGACCGGCAGGTCTTCGGCGGGGCTGAGGTCGATCACGGGCGCGTCGAGGAAGTGGTAGCCGCCCAGGACATTCACCGGCGGGTGATGACGCTTGAGCTGCGCCCGGCGAGCTACCGCGACCTTCGCCTTGCGGAGCTGATCGGCAAGGTTGCCGTTGATTCGTTCGAGGCGGGCGGCGAGCTCGGGAATGAGCGGAAGGCCGGCTAGCCGGAGCGAGGTCGAGGACAGAGCCGGGCCGGCAACTAAACGAAATGGTCGACCGACTTTGCTTCCAGTTTTGAGGCCCGTGGAATGGGCACTTCCGACACCGTTGTGACCCAAAACCGATGTTTGGTACCTGGTGCTGAAAAATCGCTCACGGTGACGCTGGAATTCATGCCGGCATTTGGAGCGATTGCAGATCTGTCGGCGCTTGGTTTTGCGTTCGATCGGCCGCTCGCAGACCAGGCAGCGGGACCGGTAGAAGCGCTCGAAACACGCTCGGCAACAGAACGCGTCGCGAGGATTATCGACCGGGCGCTTAAGCTTGAGTCCGCAGTGCGGGTTGCGGCAACGGTGACGAAGTCCGTCAGTAGCCGGCGCCGGCGCCTCGGGATGAACAGTCGAGGGCACCATCGTCACGGCTGTCCCCCGCAAAACCTGAGCTCGGCCAAAAAGTCGGCCGTCCGCCGCAACGTGTCCCTCACCGCGAAGCATTCGTGCAGCGAAATGCCGAGACAGTCAGCGTCGGGGCTGGGGAAGCCGATGAGCTCCAGAACCTCGGTCGCCGCGTCGAGGCGCTCGATGAGGCTTCGGAGTTCGTGGTCGCGAATGAGAGCGGGGCTCATATTCCGCCCTCCTTGCACAGCGCCTTCCGCAACGCCGCACAACGCTCTCGCATGCGTCTGATAGAGCGGCGGGATTCAAGCCGACGCTGCTCGAATTCGAGAGGCAGTGATCGGCGGTATCCTCTGGAGTTGACTTGCGAGGTGGGGTGGGACATATCCGGGTCTCCTGGTTAGGCCCCGGCAAGGGCCTTGGGTTTCCAGTACTTGGGTAGACGGCGGATCGGTCCGAGGATCGGTCCGCCGTTGGCGTTTCAGCGTGCAGAAAGGCAGCGGTTGAGGCTCGCGATGATGCGAGCCGCCCCGATCTCGGCAACCAGGCGGTCGATTTCTGCGATCGTCAGTCCGCTGCGATACAGGACACGTCGCACTCGCCGCCGTTTGTATTTTCGGGTAGGGTCGGCTGTCAGCATTGGGCAATCTCCATCTGCTGCGTGGGCCGGGTCTTGCGGGCTTCGAACACCTCATCACTTGGCGGGACCCGGCCTTCTCCCACCTCGAGGCATACTCATCTCGTTCACCGGAACGGCCTGCCGCCGGCGCATGCACTGCGAAAATTTCGAGGTCTTAGGTTAGGCTCGCCGCCGCGCCTTCCCGGCCGCGATATCCAGCGCATCCTTCAGTTTGATTCCATCACGTCTGGAAGAGAGCTGCACCACGAGATGCCCGTACTCCCGACGGATTGAATCCGCGCTCAGTGACGTGATCTCCTCCGCCTTGGGCATCTTCACCACGGATTCCAGCTCCAACCAGCTTGGCGGCCTGTCGGTATCGTGCATTTCAGTATTCGCCTCCTTCAGCTTGAGCGCGAACGTAGGCGCAGGCGGCGCTCAAGCTTGAGCGCGAACGTAGGCGTAGGCGCCGCAGTTGGAAATATGTGCGTGCGAGTTACGCGGAAAAATCTGCTCCGTAAGCGGAAAATTCGCTTTGCAGAGAGCTAAGCGGAGAGTTAAGCGGAAAGTTAAGCGGATAAGCGGAAAGTTAAGCGGATTCCGCGGGAGCAATTACCGGGAATGCTGCACGCGCCAACGCTGCCACGCGGTTAGGAGCCTATCGCACGTCTCCCAGCTCGCGCATTTGTTGACAGCCTCGCGCAGCTTTGTCGGCGTCATATCGTCCAGAATTTCTGCCAAGCTTTTCCCTTTGTTCCTCACGTGTTTGGGCAGCTTCCGGCACGCTTCGATGAGCGTCCGCATTGGCTTGCGCGACCCTTCTAACCCTAGATTCGCTAGAACCACATCGGTCGACGACCAGTCGTTCGGATCCCACCCCGGTTTCTGGGAGGTTGCTGGTGCGGTTGATGCTGCTGGCGTGACCGTTGCCGGCGCCGGCGCAACCAGCGGCTCCGAAGGCCAAGGCATCAATCCTTCCTGGCAGAGACGACGCACAACGAAGCCATGATGAAACCGAATCCGCTTTACCGTGATACGGACGCGACCGCGACCATCGAACACCGGATACTCGAAACCATCGGGGTCCCTCCCCAACAGAATCGAAGGACCGACGTAGACGGAGCTGCTCGTTTCCCATTCGATCGAAGGGTAATCGCGCTTAGTCCAGAGCCAGCGCCGAACAGACCCTACTAAGGTCATACGGTTGGCGCGCACTGCGGTGCGGATGTCGTCGAGCTCCTCAACCTCAATATCGGCCCACCAGGGCAGCCAATCGACAGCCAGCAGTCCGCGTATCCAGTCCTGAGCGGGCTTCTCGTGATCTGTCCATTGCGCGACGAAGCGAAGCTCAACGCTGGCGAAACGGTGCAGTTGAGGATTGAGAAACCAAAACGGTTCGGGCGTGATAGGATCGCCGCCAATCCCAACCATCTCACCTCCGTGCGTGGTTGCGGACTAGGGCCGGTTCGACGCAGCCGCGCGTCGGCCGGCCCGCTTACGTCAGGCCCGCAGCTCCACAACGTTATCGCCGCCACGCCCCTCGACGACGTTATCCCCGCCACGCCCCTCGACGAGAGCCAGCAGATGCGTGGCCCACTTCGCTAGCGCTGCCTTCACCTGCTGTTCGTACGGACTGCGGTTGTAGACGCCCGCGGTACCGCGGCGATGGCCGCTGCGGTGGTTCAGAGCAGCTTCGATGATGTGCGGCGCGACGCCGATGTCGGCCATTTTGGTCGCCGTCGTGCGCCTGAGATCGTGCAGCCTCCACGGCTTCACTGCGTTGCCGAGGCGGCGGTCGAGCGCCTTCTTGGCGTGGTCCCATCCGGCGAATCCAGCGCGCCCACCGCGCACGCCGAACAGGTGATCGCGACCGTCATGCTGACGCATCAGGGTCTGAAAGCGCAGATCCGATGCCGCACGGACGATCGCCAGCGCCGGCGGCGGCAACGTAATCGTGTTGGCCACACCGTTCTTGCTGCGCATGGCCGGCAGCGTCCAAGATCCCCGCCTCGAGGTCGAGCTCACACCAGCGCATGCCGCCGATCTCCTGACGTCGACTACCAAGCAGGATCAACAGCCTCACGATCGAGCCGTAGTCGCCATCACTGTTGCAGGCATTCCATACCGCGACGAGCTCGGCGTCGCTCAAAACGCGATCGCGCGACTTCGCCTCGGCCGGCTTGCGGGTCTTCGCCACCGGATTGGCGTCGACCAGGCCCTCTTCCATGCACCACACGAACATCGCGGAGATCGCGCGCCGCGCCGCCGCCGCGGTGTGGGAGCTGTGCGCGCGGCGGATGGCGGTGAGCCGGGTGGCGACATCGGCGCGGGAGATCTCGCCAATACCCATCCCGTGCAGCGGGCGGAAATACGGACCGCGGAGATAGAGCTTGGCGAGCCGATGTGAGGTCGGCCGGTGCGTGTCCTCCTTGTCGACGAGGTACGCGTCGACGATCTTGCTGAAGGTACGCTCGGCCTGCGCTCGTTTCGTTGCCTTCTCGCCCTGCGGATCGCCGCCGAGTGCGACGCTGGCCAAGAGCTTGCGCGCGCCCTTGCGGGCCTCCGCCAGGGTGAGCCGTTC
>Ga0306920_100011964_pt1 | contig 11762 bp, 7 predicted proteins | sample flu12Cox44000170_FD_204666 | JGI IMG/M metagenome (GOLD analysis project Ga0306920, IMG submission 204666) | Lab enrichment of tropical soil microbial communities from Luquillo Experimental Forest, Puerto Rico - flux4day.12C.oxic.44.000.170 (v2)... | ecosystem: Environmental > Terrestrial >...
TGGGCTTCACCGACGGTCTGCCGCGCCAACAGCTCACGCGCCGCTTTGGGAAGTTCTCGGCTCATCCTTCGTCTCCGCTCTTCTCTTTATAGAACGCCGCCGTCGATGTTCCTTGCCGTAAAGTTTCAGCTACTGGCAACCGTAAATCGCGGACGTCGACCTCCTGTATGGCCTCCTCAGCTTGCCGCGAGGACATACCCGCCTGCATCAGCCGTTTGCGAATCCGCTTACCCAAGGCGGCGGCAGCGCGGTCCAGCTTTCGGCTTACTGTCGATTCGTGGACGCGGAGCAGCTTCGCTATGTCCGCCAGAGTCCGGCGGTCCAGATAGTACGCAGCCAGAAGGAATCGCTCGTCCGGATCCGCTGCGGCTAGCTCCGCCAGGGTTGCCGCTTCGAGTCGCGGATCAAACACCGTGACATCTTGCTGTGCGGCCTCAAACTGCCTTCCCTCTTCTACCGCTGCTTCGAGGCTGGTCTCGCGCTGTGTACGCCGGTACTGCTTGACATACTCCTGGGTCATTACCGCCCGCAGCCAACCTTGTAGTGATCCGCGTCCCTGGTAGTAAAGCAACTTGGAGGGTCGTTGTTGGCCCTTGTCGTTGACGCCGTAAAGGTCAGCGTAGAGGGAATCTGCCAGTGCACGAGCAGCGCTCTCCTCCTTGGCGATCTTGTACGCCGTGTCATAGAGCGTGCTGCGATAACGCGTCAGAAAGATTTCCCATGCGGTATTGTTTCCCGCCATGCACGCCCGCGCTAACACTAACTCTTCCAGCTTGAGCGACTCCAGGAACCTTTCGAGGCCCAGCTCCTCAACAGCCTCCTTCGCCTGGCTGGCGACTCCAGCGAGAAGAACGGCCACCCGCGCGGCATCGATTCCAAGAAGCGCCGCACCGCTCTCACCATAGTGCTTCCGGACAAACTCCTGGACCTTTTGCGAGGCATGCAAGTCGACCGGTCCGGGTGCGGGAACAGAAGCCATCTCTGCGAATCGTATCAATTCACGTGCAAGAAGAACACGGTACAGCGTTCTACCTCTAAGAGACCTGCGAAGGTCTCGGAGGTCAACCATGAAACGCAGGATTGTTGCCACGCTCGCTGGCATGCTCCTGGCCCCGACTCTCGCCCCTGCCGGGGTACCAAGCCAGTATCGCGTGCTGGCACCTATCACCCACCATAATCTCACCATCTTTCCTGTTGTCGGCGGGGGTGACTATGACACCGGACGTCTGCTGACGCTCGATGAAGGGGTACGTTCCGGAGCCGTCGTGGTAACCGAGGCGAGCGGCTTACAAGGGCTGATTCGGCCAGGCTCGCGGCTCCGCCACGTAGACGCCGAAGTCAACCGGCTGGTGCTGGTAAACAATTCCGATCGCCCGTTGCTCTTGCTCGCAGGTGAAGTGGTGACTGGAGGCAAGCAGGACCGCGTCATTGGAGCCGACCGCCTGGTACCTCCCAAGTCAGGACCGATTGATTTGTCGGTCTTTTGCGTTGAACCCGGGCGTTGGGTGGCCCAATCCGAGCAGTTCAAGAGTATGGATTCACTTATGGCCCAACCCAGCGTGCGCGTTCCGGCCATGGCCGCAAGAAATCAGCAGGAGGTCTGGGACGGGGTAGGTGCCGCACGATCTGCGGTCGCGCTGGCCGCTCCTCGCGCAGCTGTGATTGGAGGGCCTACCACGTCGTATGCCCGGACCATGCAGGCTCCCGAAGTGCAGAGGGATATTGACCTGGTGGCGGCCGATTATGAGGGCCTTCTGCGTGAATTGCGTAACGCTGGCGCCAAAGGCGTGGTCGTGGCCATCAACGGCAAGATCACATGGGCGGATGTCTTCGCCAGCACCGATCTGCTGCAGAGATACTGGCAGAAGCTGGTCCGCTCTTATGCTGCCGAAGCAATTACCACGACCGGCTTCGGCGGGCATGCCGATCAGAAGTCTGCGCAGGAGTTCATCGAGCGGCTCAGCGGCAACCGCGAGGTCATCGAAACAGAACCTGGACTCTATCGGCGTGCCGAGACGACCGGGGATGGCTACAAGGTATTCACCCTGACTGCGATCACGCCCAAGGCAGACTTCGAGGTCCACTTGGCTAAAATGGCTTACCAGGAGCACTACCTGGCGCCGTATAACCCACCGGGTTTCGTTCGCTAAACGCTAGCCGCTACAACCGCTCACCCTTGGAGTCTGTAGCTGCCTCCGGGACCCCGATGGCTTCCCGCCGGTCCATGCGGTCTTGCTCGGCCTGGATGGATGCAGAGACTGGCTAAATTTTGCGACGACCGCATACGGCTGAGCAGGAAGCCCCCGTTGCGCTTAGTGCGGCATCGGGTGTGGCAGGTTCCAGCAAAACCACGCCATCCCGGACGCTCGCTACAAGGGAAACCGTTTTCAGCTCAAGAGGGCCGACCGGTACTCTACGTGGGATGAGCTACCCGGGGCAGTGTACGGGGAAGAGGTAACTCGTAGGGCAGGATCAAAGCGGAACCAGGGGTGGCCCGGCTGCGCTGGTGAAGAACTGGCTGCACTCAGCATGCTGCGGAAATCGCGCACCGTACTCGGCTCTCCACTTGCTGACAAAGGCCTCGGCCTGGACACTCTCCACCATGGCCCAGACGCTGCCGCCGAAGCCAGCGCCGAAGGCTGAGGCAGCATGAGCTCCAAGTGACCTCGCGACCCGTACCAGCGTGATTGTCTCGGGCACTTGATTTCCCAGTAGCTCTTCCGCCGCTGTTTGCGACTCCGCAACCAGTTTGCCGAACTGTTCCAGGTCGCCACGTGCCACTGCGTCTGAAGCCTGAGGAACAATCGTCTCGGACTCGAGCAAGAACTGCTCGAATCGTTGCAGCAAGACGGTTGAATCGAAGTCAGCCACAGCGGGCGTCCGCAGGACCGATCGAATCTTCTCAGCTGCATCCGGCGAGGAAGCAACCACAGCCGCCAGCGTCTGCCCTGTTCCGCTTGCCGATCGCCAAGCCTCGAGTACCGCTTGTGCTGATTGCGATGCCCGGTTGTACTTCTCGCGAGCCGACCCCGTCTTGTCGGCTGCTACTCCACTGACCGCGATAACAAATACGCAACCCGAAGGCACTTTCACAGCGTGTTCGAAACGCACTGGACAAAAGCTATACTGCACCAGCCGTCCTGGCTGTGCACAAAGCATCGCCGTGTGATCTTCGCTGCCTCCGAAGGTGCCGACTCCACGATCGCCGGCCAGCGATCCGTAGGTCTGACCGTTCTCAATGCACCCCAGGTACCCAGCGAGGTCTTCCGGCGTGCGAATGTGGGCGCGATACTCTTCCCGTTGCTCGAGCTGATTGACGGCTGCCAGCGCTAGAAACATTGTGACCACCATTGCGCTGGAGCTGCTCATCCCGGCCGCGCGAGGCAGATCGCTGCCGAAGACGATGTCGGCGCCGGCCAGGGGAACGCTGAAGTTGCGCGCGATCCGACGAGCCACGGTCTTGGGATAGACAGTCCATCCCTCCGACGGGATGGCGAGCTCCCCTGACAGCTCGAAACTTGTGGCCTGTCCCGAAACTACGTCCCGGGCCGAGATCACCGCATCTCCTCTGCGCTTCGCTACTACGCAAATCCCGCGCTCGGCGGTGCAGAGCAGGCTTCGCCCGCCCGCGTAGTCCGTATGCTTGCCCAGGACCTCAATACGCCCTGGAACATACCAGCGGCGGACTTCCGCGTGATCGTCTGCTCCCAGCGCTTGTTCGGCCCGTCCAAACAACTGCATCTTGGCCTGCGCGCGGTCTTCGCTCATGCCGGCCTTCACGAGCTTGAAGACGACATCAGCGCTCACAGCAACACCGTCACATGTTGGAGGCGCGCAACCACCGCTGGTATGTCTGCCCGTTGGGATAGGTCGAGCACTCCGGCCGAGCAACGCGCTACCTTGAGATTCATGCCGTCGCTAATCGCGTCGCGCACGGCCATCGGCAGTTCGTATTCGCCACGCGGCGAGATGGCAACGCTCCTGCATGCCTGGAAGATCTGGGGTGAAAACCGCCAGAGGTTCATGCTGATCAGTTTTTGCTCAGCGAATTCCGCAACCGTTGCGTCATCCGGCTTTTCGACCAGATTCCGGAGAAATGCATCGGCATCAACAACAGCATAAGCGAATGCTCGCACTCGCTCAGGAGGAATGTTGCTTTCGCGTACCAACCCATCTTCGTCGAACAGCACGGTTCCAGGTTGACCGAGGTGTTGAAGTGCGAGCAATGCCTCTGCCGGATAGTAGTTATCGGAGTTCATGACCGCGAACTCGTCGCCATCGGTAAATTCTTCGGCTGCCAGTACGGCGTCTGCCGTGCCCCGAGGCCTCGATTGTATGGCAAAGTGCACCTCTATCCGCGAAGGCATGTGCTCGCGGAGATAATAATCACGAATCGCTTCATGTTCAGGTCCGATAACTAGACATGCAGCAGCGAATCCTGCGTCCGCCAATCCACTCAACACATAGTCCAGAAACGGTCTGCCCACGGGAATCATCGCCTTCATTCCCGCGTCAGCCGCCCCCGACTGATCGGCTTCGAGGGGTACGCCGGCATCGGCACGCCGCATGCGCTTGCCCAGCCCGCGCGCCAGGATCACGGCTCTTTTCAGCATAGTGTCTGTTGTCATCGCTGCTTCGAGTCTAATGCAGGCCGACAAATCCATACCGTGCTCCACGCCGGGTGAAGTACAATCGCGGCCACGCATGAACGACTGGTATTACTTCTGGATCAGCAGTTTCGTCGTTTCGGGCTCGGCCTTTGCGGTGATCACGATCATCGTGCTTATCCGCGGGCTGCGTGATCTTCGGGACATGTTCGCCAACCTTCGCGCCGAGGCCCAACGCTCCCAATGATTGCTACCCATTTCTCTGTCCTGGACTGGCTGATCGTCATTGTCTACATCGTGCTGACACTGGCGACTGGCCTTTACGGCCGCAGGTTTGTCGGTGGCATCTCCGATTTTCTGGTGGCAGGGCGCGAACTCGGCACCTTCATCGGGATCGCCACTCTCGCGGCAACCGAGATTGGCACCGTCACCTTCATGTACTATGCGGAGCTCGGCTATAAGACGGGCTACGCCTCATTCGTCAATGGACTGATCGCCGGCTTGGTGATGATTGTCATTGGGCGCACCGGCTTCATCGTAAAGCGCCTTCGTGATCTGCGCCTGATGACTGTCCCTGAGTTCTTCGAAGTGAAGTTCAGTCGCAAGCTGCGTGTCTTCACTGGCATCCTGGTCGCGACGGGCGGCGTTCTCAACATGGGCGTTTTCCTCAAAGTGGAAGGCACCTTTCTCGCCATCATCTCCGGCATTTCGCTCGATCATGTCAAAGCCGTGATGACTGGCATCCTTCTGCTCGAGCTTGTTTACACCGTGCTCGGGGGAATGGTGTCCATCGTAATCACCGACTTCATTCAATATGTCGCATTGAGCATCGGCACGATCCTGGTGACCATCTGGTCGATCAACGCAGCCGGACTCCCGAAGATGTATGAAACGGTTAGAGGAACCATGGGCGCGGGCGGATTCAGTCCTTTTGCCAATCCAGAGTATGGATGGGCCTACGTCATCTTCCAGGTGCTGATCTGGCTGGCAGTTCATACCTGCTGGCAGACGACTGCCATGCGGACGTTCTCCACCCGCAGCCCTGAGATCAGCAAGAGAGTTTTCTCCTGGGCCGGCTTCATCTATCTTGGCCGCGGCATGATGCCGATGATGTGGGGGATCGCGGCGCTGGCGCTGCTTGGTCCTGGGCAGAATTCGATTGAAGCGATGCCGCGCATGCTCGCGACCGTTCTTCCCTCCGGAGTTCTCGGCCTGGTTGTTGCCGGCATGCTGGCGGCGACCATGTCGGTGAACAGCTCGTACCTGTTAGGGTGGAGCTCAATTATTGCGCAGGACATCATTCTTCCATTGCGACGCAGGCCCCTGAGTTCGCGGCAGCAGGTCGTGCTGAATCGCGCTGCGAACCTCTTCGTCAGCGCCTTCGTCATGATATGGGGACTGTGGTACACCCTGCCGGGGCCGACATATTTTTATCTCAACATGACTGCATCAATTTATCTTTCCGGAACGCTGGTTTCGGTTATCGCGGGGCTCTTCTGGGGCAGGGCCAACACACTGGGTGGCTACCTGGCCATGAGTGGCGGCGCCATCGCGACCATTGCATTCTTCTTCTTCAAGACTCCCGCAAGCTATGCGGGGTTAGGAGCCTTTATCCTGGCTGGAATTGGGATGGTGCTCGGCTCGCTGCTGGGAAATCACCTCCGTTCATCACGAGAGCAGCCAGCCCTACCACGTGCGTCCGCACCCTGAAATATGCCTCGAATCCTGTTAATGCGGCTTTTCGCGTGCATGCAGTTGGTTTGGCTCTCCTGCTGCTGTGTTCTGTTGCGCGCGCAAAATACGCCGGTCTATTTCTCCCCGGCGCCGGGTGCAGCGGAAGCACAGGTAACCACTGACAAATTCTCCCTGTCGAACAACGCCATCAGCATGAGCTGGCATTTTTCCGCTGGAGTTGTTCGCGGAGGAGATGTTCGCGACGGCGTATCGGGGTCAACCATAGCGGCGCAAGCAAGTGCTTTCACACTTCTCCTCGAGGATGGGCGCGTTATCGATAGCTCGGGCATGAAAGCACTGAGCAGTCCGCACGTTGAAAGCCTAGAGCCGCAGCCTAACGCAGCGCGTTTGTCGGACAGGGTTGCTGGCAAGGCGATCTTGCTCGAACTTGAAGATACGTCTGGCACTTTGCACATCGCGTGGAGCGCGATTGTGCGCGACGGTTCGAGCTACATTCGGCAGCAGATCACCCTTTCGGCTCGGAAAGCAGATCTCCCTATCAAGGAAATTCGCCTGATCGACTGGAATTTGCCCGGTGCCCGGGTCACGGGAATCGTAAAGGGATCGCCCATTGTCGCCGGGAACATGTTCGCGGGAATTGAACATCCTCTGGCTTCGTGCGCGGTTGCGCTAGGACGGGCGCGATGCCGCATCAATCGCGAGCTGCCATTAAAGTCCGGGCACCCTGTTACCTATTCAACTGTGATTGGAGTTACCCCGGCGGGACAACTCCGCCGTGGATTCCTTTACTACGTCGAGCGGGAGCGAGCGCATCCCTATCGCACATTTCTGCATTACAACTCCTGGTACGACCTCGGATACTTCAACAGGTACGACGAAGCTGGTGCACTGGGCGTGATCAACGCATTTGGAAGCGAGCTGACCCGGAAGCGCGGTGTGCATTTAAGTTCATTTCTCTTCGACGATGGCTGGGACGACCCGGAGACTCTCTGGCACTTCAACGCTGGATTTCCAACCGGTCTTACCCTGCTGCGTGAGGCTGCAGCGAAGTATGGGGCTGGGATCGGCGTATGGATGTCGCCGTGGGGTGGATACAGCAAGCCGAAGCAGCAGCGAGTTGCCGCTGCGCGCAGTGCGGGATACGAAATTGTCGACAACGGACTGGCCCTCTCCGGCCCAAAGTACTACGAGCTCTTTCACGACATCTGTGTGAAGTTCATCCGTGACTATGGTGTGAATCAATTCAAGTTTGATGGTACGGGCAACGCCGACCGTGTCTTTCCCGGCAGCAGTTTCGACAGCGACTTCGCTGCCGCGATCAACCTCATTGGCGAACTGCGCGAAGTGCAGCCCGATCTGTTCATCAATCTCACGACGGGCACCTATCCGTCACCGTTCTGGCTCCGCTACGCCGATTCCATCTGGCGCGATGGTGACGACCACAGTTTTCTCGGCGTAGGTTCGAATCGTGAGCGCTGGATTACCTACCGCGATGCGATGACCTACGAACACATCGTGCTGGGCGGCCCGCTTTATCCCCTCAATTCGCTGATGCTGCACGGCATTATCTATGCGAAACACGCTAAGGATCTAAATTCTGATGCGGGCGGGGACTTCAAGAATGAAGTCCGCGACTATTTTGGCACTGGAACTCAAACGCAGGAGATGTACATCACTCCGTCGCTGCTTTCATCGGCTGACTGGGACGCACTGGCCGAGGCTGCCAACTGGTCGCGACAAAACGCTGACGTGCTGGTGGACACACACTGGGTTGGTGGCGACCCGGGAGAGTTGGAGGTATACGGTTGGGCTTCCTGGAATGCGCGCAAGGCGATCCTGGTGCTGCGCAACCCGAGTGACAAGTCCCAGGTAATCGCGATCGATGTGGAGAGGGTATTTGAATTGCCGCCGCAGGCCGCTCAGACTTTTCACCTGCACAGCCCATGGAAGGAAGACGTAGACCAGGGTGTGGTCACTCTGCGAGCGCACGAGCCGCAGACATTCTCTTTGAGGCCCTTCGAAGTACGGGTGCTTGAGGGCACGCCGGTGAAAGATAAATGAAACAGGCACTCTGCTCGCTGACTGCTCTGCTGAACCTGGCCTGCTTGGCCGGCGTGTTCCCTTCTGTCGCGGCACCGAGTTCCCCTCAACACACCTTTGTGGCTAAGGGTCGCGAATTCTTGCTCGATGGCAGGACGTTCCAGATCATCTCCGGCGAAATGCACTACCCGCGCATTCCGCGTGACGATTGGCGTGATCGGCTGAGAAAGGCGCGTGCCATGGGGTTAAACGCAATCACGACCTATGTATTCTGGAACCTGCACGAGCCAAAGCCGGGCGTCTATGACTTCAGCGGCCAGCTTGACCTGGCTGCCTTCATCCGTGCAGCGGAAGAGGAAGGGCTATACGTCATTTTGCGGCCGGGTCCTTATGTCTGCGCCGAATGGGATCTCGGAGGCCTGCCTGCGTGGCTGCTTGCCGATCCGAAGATGGTTCTCCGCAGTAACCAACCTGATTTCATGGAGGCTGCCGGGCGCTGGCTGAAACGGCTCGGGCAGGAGCTGGCTCCGCTCGAGATCACCCGGGGTGGCCCAATCATCGCTGTCCAGGTCGAAAATGAGTACGGCTCGTTCGACACTGACAAGCAATACATGCAGCACACCCGCGACCTCCTGGTCGCCGCAGGCTTGGGTGAAACGCTGATGTACACCGCCGATGGTCCGGAGGAATTGTCCAATGGAACCTTGCCTGACTTGCCAGCAGCAGTGAACTTCGGTCCGGGTGAAGCCCGGCATGCATTTGAGGTCCTGGCGAAGTTTCGCCCTGACCAGCCACTCTTGGCAGGCGAGTACTGGGATGGATGGTTCGACTCCTGGGGCCTGGACCACCATTTCACGAACGCCGCGCTCGAGGAGCGCGAACTCGACTGGATGCTATCGCAGGGCTACTCCGTCAACCTCTACATGTTTCATGGCGGAACCACGTTCGGCTTCATGAACGGGGCCAATTACGACAGGTCCTACGTGCCGCAGACCACCAGTTACGACTACGACGCTCCGCTCGACGAGTCGGGTCGCCCCACGCCAAAGTACTACGCCTTCCGCGAAATCATCGCCAGTCATCTGCCCGCCAGAAACCTGCCGGCAGTGCCGGGCTCTGCCCCGACGATTGCGGTCCCGCCGATGGAGTTCACAGAAGGCAGCAGTCTCTGGGAAAACCTGGTCACACCGGTCGAGGCTGACCTACCGCGTCCGATGGAAGAACTTGGGCAATCGTACGGATATATTCTCTATCGCACGCGGATTGCTGGACCAGTGCACGGTGAATTGCAAATCGACGCACTGCACGATTACGCGGAGATATTCGTGAATGGCAAGAGTGTCGGCAGCTTGGACCGCAGGCTCGACCAAAATGGGCTCACGATTTATTCCAACACGAAGGAGGCCACGCTGGACATCCTGGTTGAAAATACCGGCCGTATCAACTTCGGCAAGCTGCTTCGCGACGAGCGCAAAGGAGTTACCCACAAGGTCATCCTTGCCGGGCAGGAGCTGCGCAAGTGGCAAATCTATTCTCTGCCGATGGGCGACATCGGAAACCTCCGCTTCAAGAGAGACAACAGCCTCTCTGGTCCTGCCTTCTATCGTGCCCATTTTGCAGTCAGCCAACCGTACGACACATTTCTGGATATGCGAGGTTTCGGGAAAGGGGTGGCCTGGGTCAACGGTCATATGCTCGGCCGCTTCTGGAACGTCGGCCCACAGCAGACGCTGTATGTACCGCGACCGTGGCTGCGAGGTGGAGAGAATGAAGTCGTGATTTTCGAGTTAGAGAACAGAAGGGATCGCAGTGCCCAGGGGCTCAAGACCCCCATCCTTCACCGGTTCAATGCCACCCCGCCACCATGAACCATGCCGGCTTCAGCGCAGAAAATCGAAATCAAAGAAAACTTTGCGGTAGTAGCTGCCGAAGAACGTGCCAAACTGCGCATTGGCCATGTTCGAATAGACTTCAAGTGGGTTGAAGTGGTCGGTAAGGTTACGAACTGTGAGCGCTAGTCTCACGGCATGTTTATTTCCTACCGCAAACTCCTTTGCCACGCGCATATCCAGGCTGAAGTAGCGCGGGTATCGATATTGCGGACCGGTAAAATCGACCCATTGCTGATAGAGGTTCGCGGGGTAGTACGGGAATCCGTTCCGGAGCTCCACATGGGGCGTCACCAGAATCTTTTTCGGCAGAGCGTAATTGCCCCAAAGCAGGAAGCGGTTGGGAATCTCACTGGGCAGCGATCCGATCAGGTTCTGCTGCACCACGGGAAATGGAAAATTTCCCAGGTAGTTACTGGCAGTATTCACGTCACCGTAAGCGTATTGCCGCACGTAGGAAAAGTAGAACTGATGGGTTCCCTCGGCTCCGATTCGGGCGGTAACATCAGCCTGGCGGGTTTGGGCCCATCCCGAGGATCCGAGCACGAAGGCATTCTGATTCTGGATAACCTGCGGCTGTAGCGTGATCATGTCCTGCGCATGGCTCTCAAGATACTTCAGGCGAACCATCAACCAGCGACCGATGGCCCGCTCCATCTCCACGTTCCATGCCGTGCTGTAAGGAGCAAAGTTCCCGCTCTTGGTCTTCCTGTCGATAAAGGGGAACTCCGACTGCGCCGCCTCGCCGGTGATATTCAGGTAGTGAACCGGCGGCCCCACCGGTGAACCGTCCGGGTTGTACGTGGTGATGACCTGTTCCGGATAGCTGTTGAACGCGTAGATGTCCAGTGGCACCGAATCATAAAAGACGCCGATACCGCCGCGAACCACGGTATTGCCTGAGCCCATTGGCGACCACACGAAACCGGTGCGTGGAGCAGCACGAGTCGTGGAAGTGATCGTCTGTCCTTCCACACGTAAACCAACATCCACTGCAAGTTGGGAGTTCAGCATCCAGTGGTCCTGCGCATAAAAAGCCGGTTCGGTATCGGCTACACCATAGGTTTGGCCGCCCGTGAAATCGATCCGCTCGACCGCTTTACCAATGGAGTTCTGAACCAGCACGGGATTGGCCTGGAACAGTCCTGAGTTTTCGCTATGCGCCAGCACCGAGCCGAACTTGAAACTATGGTCTCCGGCAAAATGCCAGGCACGAGGGCTCCATTCCTCCAGCCACTGGTAGCGCGTGGCATTGCGTTTTTGCTGACCAAAATAGTTCCCCTGGTTCTGCCCTGGCGTTAGGACCATGTCGGCTTCGCCCTGGGGAGAAATCCCGCTGGATACGCCTGTCCCTGCCAATGTGCTCTTCAGCAGCCCGTCTCCAATGGCCCAACGGTGGACGATGGTCGCGGTAGACTCGTGAAAGGTTGCATCGGGTGTCACCGGCTGAGGATTGAAGTAGCTAAGCCCCGCATAGTCGATGCTGTGGGGTGCGAAATGATAACTGAAGGTAAGCGTCTGCTTTGAGTTC
>Ga0306920_100011965_pt1 | contig 11762 bp, 11 predicted proteins | sample flu12Cox44000170_FD_204666 | JGI IMG/M metagenome (GOLD analysis project Ga0306920, IMG submission 204666) | Lab enrichment of tropical soil microbial communities from Luquillo Experimental Forest, Puerto Rico - flux4day.12C.oxic.44.000.170 (v2)... | ecosystem: Environmental > Terrestrial >...
TCAGTGATGCCCGTGTGCGCAATGCCAAAGCCGGCGCGCGACCGGTGAAGCTATCGGATTCGGGTGGCCTTCATCTCCTGATCCAGGCCCACGGCAGCAAACTCTGGCGGATGGCTTATCGGTTCGGCGGTAAGCAAAAGACGCTGGCCGTCGGCATCTATCCGATTGTCACTGAAGCCGTCCCACCAGGTGTTGCGCACGACCGCGACGCCGTCGAGCTCGGCGCGCGCGATCCGGTAGGTCCAGAGCCCCGGCCCGAAGTACCATTGAATCTCGCGCTCGCTCACCTCGACGGTGAGCGACGCGAACAGCCAGGCCAGAACGACGATCATGATCGCCGCAGCCAACAGCGGCCACTGCGCGGACGGGCCAGGGTCGGCGAACGCAACCCAGAGCGCCGGGATGGCCAAGGCGGCGAGCAGGATCGGCATCAAGGCGCCGTATTGAGTGTGGTGATAGGTCATGGGCGATGTCGGGTTCCGATCTGACACCCCAAAACCATCGATGAAGCCAGAGTGGGCGCCGGGAGCGGTCGCCGTTCACCCCATCATCAGCCGAGACATGTGGTGCAGCAAACTCCGCTTATGGACCCGAAGTAAGATGGTCAAGCACGGCGGCTGCCCGCGCGCCAAGCTGGTAGTATGCATTGTTGATATCTGTCGTGGTGGCGCTGCTCAGCGTCGGCGCGTTCGGCAACAAAAAATCGGGCGGGGTAAAAGGACCGTAATCGTTGAAGGGGTAGCAAACCGGAATATTGCCCACGGCCTTCATTGCGCCGCCGCCTTCGGAGCGCCAGCAATCATCGGCAGCCGAATTGTAAACGTCGATCCGCGGCCAGGCTCGCTCTTAACCGTGATGTCGCCGCCCATCATCTGACAAACCCGTTTGCTGATCGCCAGCCCGAGGCCGGTGCCGCCGTATTTGCGGGTCGTCGATGCGTCGGCCTGCGAGAATTCCTGGAACAGCTTGCCCATCTGCTGCGGCGTCATGCCGATGCCGGTATCGGTCACGGCGATGGTGACCCAATCGCGGCCGTTTTCCCGCGCTTGGCAGGCGTCGACAGAAATGCTGCCGCGCTCCGTAAACTTGTTGGCGTTGCTCATGAGGTTGAGCAGCGCCTGCCGCAGCCGCATCGCATCGGCATGCAGCCTACCGATCGCGCCATCGCAACGCACCGCCACGCGGTTCTCGTTCTTGGCCGCCAGCGGCTCGATGGTCTTGACCACGCCCTCGATGAGCGGAGCGAGCGCGAAATCTTCGAGTTGCAGCTCCATGCGCCCGGCCTCGATCTTCGAGAGGTCGAGGATATCGTTGATGAGCGCAAGCAGATGCCGGGCCGCGCCGAGCACGCGGTCGAGCGGCTCGGTGTCCTGCTTCAAAGCCTCGGCATCCTCGCGCAGCATCTCGCTCACCCCGATGATGGCGTTAAGCGGCGTGCGCAGCTCGTGGCTCATGTTGGCGAGAAACTGCGACTTGTGCTGGCTGGCTTCTGCGAGCTGGCGGCTCTTGTCTTGAATTTCATCGAACAGCCGCACGTTTTCGATTGCGATCACCGCCTGGTCTGCAAACGTTGTTACTAATTCGATCTGTTTGTCGGTGAACGGCCGTACCTCGCGGCGATAGATAGCGATCACGCCGATCAGATCATCACCCTTAAGCATGGGTACGGCGGCGACAGTGCGAACCCCGCCGAGTTTGGCGCCCTCTTTGTAGTTGAAATCCTTCTCGGCGAGAACGTCGGGAATTTGAACAGGCTTCTTTTCCTGTATGGCGCGCGCAACAGTCGTCCCGCGTCGCAATTCAACCGGGTGCTTCTCCATAAATTTCTTGAATTCGGGCGAAAGGCCATAGCTCGCCACCTGACGGTATGCCGCTCCAAACTGGTGATTCATCGAAGCCATTTCGGCCTCGCATAAACGGGCCGCTGACTCGACAAGGGTGTCGAGCACCGTCTGGAGATCGAAGGTTGAGCGACTGATAATTTTGAGCACGTCGGCGGTGGCGGTCTGCTGCTGCAGCGATTCACGCAATTCGTTGAGCAGGCGGGTGTTCTCGATCGCGATCACGGCCTGGGTTGCAAAGTTCTGCACCAGCTCGATTTGCTTGTCGGTGAAGGGCGACACTTCCTGGCGATAAATTGCAATCGCGCCGACCAGCTCGTTCTCCTTGAGCATCGGCACCATGACGAGAGTTCGTGCTCCCCCAATGTCAGCGAGCTCAACAAGCGGCTTAAAGCCGTTGATATATGAAGGGTCGGTCGTGATATCCGCGACGTGTACGAGCCGTTTCGTCTGGACGAGGCGGCCGAGAGGGCTTTCTGGGTCGAAACGAAGGATTTGATCGTCCTGACGGCGGCCCGCGAGGGCGGGCGGCGCGCCATGCAGGGCGACCGGTCGCAATCCATCCGCGTCAACGAGCCAGAGCATGCCAAAATTGGCTTCGCAGATGCGGATCGCGTTCTCCAGCATGGCCTCGAACACGGGCTTCAATTCGCCGGGCGAGGAATTGATGACCTTGAGCACATCGGCGGTGGCGGTCTGCTGCTGCAGCGATTCGCGCAGCTCGTTGAGCAGCCGCGCGTTCTCGATGGCGATGACGGCCTGGGCGGCAAAATTCTGCACCAGCCAGATCTGCTTGTCGGTAAAGGGACGAACTTCTTGCCGGTAGATTGCGATAATTCCCACAAATTCGTTGTCCTTGAGCATCGGCACCAGGACCACGGTCCGACAGCCGCCAAGCTCGACCGCTTCGACAACGGTCGGGTGGCGTTCGCGATAAGCCTTAATGGCTGCGAGGTCCGGTATGTGAAGGGTCTGCTTCTTCCCGATCACATCGCCGAGCGGCGTATCCCGGTACGAGCCGCGCCGCCGCCGCGCCTCGACAAACTCCGCCGGAACATTGTGGCTCGCGACGATGCGCAACGCGCCTCCTTCGTGAAGAAAAAGGTTACCGAATTTGGCCTCGCAGAGCCGCACTGCGTTTTCCAGCATGGCCTCAAACACCGGCGCCAGTTCGCCCGATGAGCTTGAGATGACCCGAAGGACGTCCGATGTTGCCGTTTGCTGCTCCAGGGCTTCGGCAAGATGCCGTTGCGATTCGGCGAGTTCGCGAGTCCGCGCCTCGAGTTGCTTTGTGAGACTGGCCGGCGAGGAATTGCGGGAGCGCGCAGCAGTCTGCGGCTTGCGGCGATTGGGCCTGGCTGTCTTTTTGCGGTGCGCTTTCATGCCTCAGCTGCCGACCTAACCCAAGCGACGTCATGATGGATCACGCCAGGAGGCCGAAATATACCAACTCGATGCCGACGTTGAGAGGGGCCGGGCCAGGGGTGGAGGGCAAGCCGCGCAGTTGCTCTATGGCGATCGGATGGCACTTGTGGGCAAAGCGCCCGGTTTTGATCTGCCGGGCGCTTTGGTTCGCGAGGGATAGCACTCTCGTCGCATTTAGCCTCGCTCCGCCATAAACGTCCGGGGGCTGTAACGGTTCCTAATGCCTATATCCGACGGAACGACGCGCGGACGGCGTGAATTGTCATGGCGAGGAATTTGACGGGTGAAAGCCATGAGCAGCACGAGCGGTGCTTTCGACCGAGATGTCGAGTTTCGAATCATGCCCAACGGCGATGGCCGCTGGTACTGGGAAGTGATCCAGGGCGGCCGTGCGGTCATCATGCGCGGGGTGGCAGACGATGAACCTTCCGCTTGCAAGGAAGCGAGCAACGCTGCCCGCAAGCAGAATTTGATCCAATAAATTCCCCGTGCATCGGCTGGATGTGAAAAGCACCGGCGCTGCGACAAGCAGCGCTGGTGCTACGCACGCAACCGACAAGCTCCTCGATTTCGATCACCTGCGATCGAAATCGAAGAAGTGATGCCGGAAGAACCAATGATGGTAGCGACCCTCGTCCCGGTCGCGACGCGCGAACCAGTTGTCGTGATAGTTCGCGCGATAACCCCAGGTGTTGCCCCGCCAGTCGGCCGCGGCGGGAAGAACGCTCATTGTGCCGATCGTGGCGGCCACAGCGGCGATCACGATCGCGCGGCTCAGTTTGGTACGCATGGTTTCATCCTCGGTTGTGTCCCCGCCCTCAAGGGCGGTCCAGAATCAAGCTAGGATTCGACGAGGGACAAAAGAAGGCGGCGGCAACTTATGTTTTTGTAATGTAGAGTAACAAACGTTCAGAATCTTAAACAACGAACTCTGATGATACCCTCAGACTGCGGCCAGAGCGGCACCACCCAGCGCGCACAAGATAACGACCAGCCACGGCGGTGCCTGCCACATGAAGAGCAGCAGAAACGCGGCGCAACCGAGCGCGAAATCACCGGGCCGCTCGATGCCCGATGTCCAGACCGGGTGGTAGAGAGCCGCGAGCAGGAGCCCGACCACTGCGGCATTCACGCCGACAAGCGCAGCCTGCGCGGTCTTTCGTTGTCGCAGATCATTCCAGAACGGAAGCGCGCCGATCACCAGCAGAAGCGAAGGCAGGACAATCGCAAACAGACATATGAGGGCACCGAGCCAACCGTTTGGTTGCGGCCCCATGACGGTGCCAAGGTAGGCCGCGAAGGTGAAAAGAGGACCGGGCACCGCCTGGGCCGCGCCATATCCGGCAAGAAATGCATCATTGGTGATCCAACCCGGCGGCACCACCGAGGCTTGCAGCAGCGGCAGGACCACATGCCCGCCGCCGAACACGAGTGAGCCGGCACGATAGAACGCATCGAGTAGTTTCACGCTCTGCGAGGCCGTGCCCGCAGCAAGCAAGGGCAAGCCGATCAACAACACGAAAAAGATGGCAAGCATCACCGCGCCGGTGAGGCGGCTGACACTGAGGGGCAATGCGGCATGCCCGCCGGGCGCTTCGACGCGCAACATCACAATGCCGCAGATGCCGCCGAGCACGATGGCGCCGATCTGTCCCCACGCGGTCGGAAACGCGAGCACGACGGCAGCCGCCACCACCGCCACGGTTGCACGCTCGCGGTCGGGCGCAAGCGTGCGCATCATTCCAAGGACCGCTTGCGCGACGACCGCCACCGCAGCGACTTTGAGGCCGTGCAGCCAGCCCGCGCCACTCACGTCGCCCAGCGCATTGACCCCATAGCCAAACAGGACGAGCGCAAGCGCGGACGGCAAAGTGAAGCCGGTCCACGCGGCAAGCGCCCCGAGGTAGCCCGCCCGCAACAGCCCGATCGCAAGGCCGACCTGGCTCGATGCCGGGCCCGGAAGAAACTGGCAGAGCGCGACCAGATCGGCATAGGCGCGATCATCGATCCAGTGCCGCCGGGTGACGAATTCGTTGCGGAAATAGCCGATATGGGCGACCGGGCCGCCGAACGAGGTCAAGCCCAGCCGCAGAAATGCGAGCAGGACTTCACGCCAATTGCCGGCGGGAGCGCGCGTCGTCTCGATGGTGGAGGTTGTCATCAAACGCCTGCGTTGATCACGTGAGATGTTCGTGCAAGAACACTGAGCTCGCGGGCAAGACAAGCGCAATGGATTTCGAGCTTCCGCACGAGCTGCGCCTTCTGAAAGAGAACGTTCGGCGCTTCGTCGATCGTGAATTGATCCCGCTCGAACGCGAAGTTGTCAACGATGTGAAAGCGCAGAAGGAGCTGCCCCACCGGCTGGCCGGCAAGGCGCAAGCGCTGGGGCTGTGGCTCTACGACGTGCCGGAGGAATTCGGCGGGCTCGGCCTCGGCATGATGGCCAAGGTGATTGTGTGGAGCGAGATCGGCCGCACGACGGCACTGCCCTCGCGCGGTGTGAGCGTATTCGGCCCTCCGGTCAGTCCCATCCTCTACAGGCTCGAGGGCGCCGCGCGGGAAAAATATCTCATGCCCGTCATCCGGGGGGAAAAGCAAAGCTGTTTCGCGCAGACCGAAGCCGATGCGGGCTCCGATCCGGCAGCCATGCGGACCACCGCCGTGCGCGATGACGATCATTACGTGATCAACGGCGTCAAGCGATTCATCACCAATGCCGACGAGGCGGATTTTGCCCAGGTCTTCGCCGTCACCGATCCGCAAAAGCGCAGCCGGGGCGGCATTTCCGCATTTCTCGTCGATATGGATGCGCCGGGTGTCAAAGTCGCCGCCTCCTACGATCTTATGGTGGATGACAAACCCTGCGAGATCATGTTCGACCACGTGCGCGTGCCGATCGAAAACCGCATCGGCAAGGAAGGCGAGGGCTTCGGCCTGGCGCAGACCTGGATCAATGCCGGCCGCATTCGGCACGGAGCGCGCAGTCTCGGCGTGATGGAACGTTGCCTCGAGCTTGCCATCGCCTATGCGAAGCAGCGCCAGACATTCGGCGCGCCGCTTGCGCAGCGCCAGAGCATCCAGTGGCCCATCGTGGACATGCAGATGGACGCGCACAAGCTGCGACTCATGCTGCATCATGTCGCCTGGAAATTCGACCGTGGCGAAGACTGCCGGCAGGAAGCGTTCATGGTGAAGATATTCGGCGATGAGCGCTCATTCTGGGCAGCCGACCGGTGCATGCAGATTCATGGCGGCATGGGGCTCTCGAAGGAGCTGCCAATCGAGCGCTTCTTTCGCGATCAGCGCAGCATGATGATCACCGAGGGCGCGATCGAGGTGCTGCGCATGGCGCTCGCGCGCATGATTCTCGACGTGAAATGAGGATGCCGTGTAGGGGCGGGTTTGAAACCCGCCCCTACCGGATCGCGATCGGCGCGCGATCTGAGCGCCTTCACCCTTCACCGGCGCAGGATGAAGCTCTCGACCTCGCGGCGGTGCTCCCATCCGGCGCGCTCGAGCTCGGGGGAATCATGCTCCGCGCACGGGTAGCCGAAGCAGAAGTAGCCGATGAAGCGCCAGGCCGTTGGGACTTCGAGGATGCCCGCAACGCGAGCCGGATCGAGGATTGAAACCCATCCCATTCCGATCCCTTCCGCGCGGGCTGCAAGCCACATCATGGAGACGGCGGCTACGGCAGAATATTCCGCCATTTCCGGCATGGTCCTGCGCCCCAGGTCGTGGCCCAGCCCGGTTGCCGGATCGGCAAAAACAGCCATCTGCGCGGGGGCTTCTTCCATGCCCGCGAGCTTGAGCCCGGCGTAGCGCGCAGCGAGTTCGCCCGTATATGATTTGAGCGCGTCGGCGTTACACGACTTGAACTCTTCAAGCATGGCACGGCGGCGAGCAGGATCGTCGACGATCACAAAGCGCCATGGCTGACCCAAACCCACAGAAGGCGCGAGGCAGGCAAGATCGATGAGGCGTTCAAGCGTGCCCGCCGGCAATGGATCGGAGCGAAACCGCCGCACGTCACGGCGCCACACCAAGAGCTCGCGCAAGGCGGCGCGGAAACTATCATCGAACGTCATGCTGCGAAAATCATCAGTTCAGGTTGGAAATGATATGACCGTCCCGGCCGGGCATGCCGGACACATTGGCGTATTTCATGCGGCCGCTGCTGCATCCTAACCTCGTCAACGGGCGAAGCGGCGATCCTGCGCTCTATGTGGAGACGTTATTCGAAAGGCGCGCGATCCTGTTCGATCTGGGCGACATTACCGGTCTTTCGCCCCGCAAGATCCAGCGCCTCGATTATATCTTCGTGTCGCACGCGCATATGGATCACTTCGCCGGGTTTGATCACCTGCTCCGGTTGCTGGTCGGGCGCCCGAAGACCATCCGCTTTTATGGACCCGAAGGGTTCATCAGTCATGTGGGACACAAACTTCATGGCTATCTGTGGAATCTCGCGTCCGGCTATCCCTGCGATCTTGTTTTCATCGTAACGGAAATCACAGCCTCGTTCGAGACCAGAGCGGCGCAATTCCGCCTCAAGCGCGCATTTGCCGAGGAGCCGGTCCGGAGCGAACGAATCACCGATCATGTCCTTTGTCAGGAGCTGTCGTTCCGGGTCTGCGTGCGCGTTCTTGATCATCGCATCCCCTGTCTCGCCTTTGCGATCGAGGAGGCAATTCATGTCAATGTGTGGAAAACGCGACTGGCCGAGTTGGGTTTGCCGGTGGGCGCGTGGCTGCGCGAGCTCAAGCGGGCGGTCACGGAGAACCTGCCTGACGAGCATCCGATCCGGATCACCACGCCCGGGGCGACGCAAGAACTGCCGCTGCGGAGCTTGCGCCATGTCGTGACCGTTACGCCGGGTCAAAAGATCGGCTATGTGACGGATGTTGCGGATACGGCGGCTAATCGGCAAGCCATTATCCGGCTTGTCCAGAATGCCGACTTGTTGTTCATAGAAGCTGCATTTGCCCAGGCGGACGCAGCGTTGGCGCAGGAACGCGCACACCTGACGACCGCTGCCGCAGGGCAGATCGCGCGCGCCGCGGGGGTGCGCCGGCTCGAGCCCTTCCATTTTTCTCCTCGCTATGCGGGCGAGGACGAGCGCATGCTCAACGAGGTCACGGCTGCCTTTACGGGCCAATGCAGTGGATAAAAGATTTCAGATCCAACAAGCACTGAACCTGAACTGGCCGCGGCTGATGCTGAGCTCCAGTGGCCGGATCGATCGCGCGAGCTGGTGGATCGCGTCATGCGCGCTGATCATCGCGGGCGCAATCGTTTTGGCGTTGATCGGCATTTTCGATTATGATCGCCTCGTTGCAGCGACAAACACGTTTTTCGCCGTGTGTGTCGGGCTCTTGCTGGTGATCCTCTTTGTCCTGTTGCTCTATTGTCTGCTTGCTGTCGGAGTTAAGCGCCTGCACGACCGAAACAAGCGCGGCTGGTGGGTCTTCCTTTTTCTCCTTATCCCCGTTCTCGCCTTCATGATCGTTTCACTTGCTTCCGATCTCGGCGCGGAATTGACGTGGAGCGGTAGCGCAATTGTGCTCATCCTCGGCGGGTGGGCGCTCATCGAGCTTGGCATCCTCTCAGGCACGGCCGGGCCAAATCGATACGGCCCTGCTCCGGTCCGGTGACCCATGCGCGCAGGTAGGGTGGGCAAAATCGCTGACGTGACGTTACCGCGTGGGCACGGCGCGCGCACGATTTTGCCCACGCGGTCACTTCTTTACACTGCGCGCCTTTGCCCACCCTACGCGGAGGGGTGGAATAGTTGAATGGCAACAAAAGCACCATCGCTGCGAATTGGCATTGATACCGGCGGCACCTTCACCGATGTCGTGACGCTCGATGCACACTCCGGCGCTATGCGCGTCACCAAGGTCGCGAGCACGCCCGCCAATCCCGCGATCGGGCTCGTCCGTGGGGTCAACGAGATCCTTCGCCAAGCCAGCCGCTCCGCCGATGACGTCGCGGGGCTGGCGCACGGAACCACGGTTGCGACGAACGCGCTCCTGCAAGGGGAGATCGGCGCCCTCGGCCTGATCGTCACGTCCGGCTTTCGTCACATCCTGGAGATTGCGCGTCAGTCGGTGCCGGCGGGCTATGGCAACTCCTATTTCTGGGTCAAGCCGGAGCGCATCGTCCCGCTTTATTACGTGCGCGAGGTTGGGGGTCGCCTGAACTTTCGCGGCGAGGAATTGCGCCCGCTCGAGGAGGCAAGCGCGCGCGCTGCCGCACGGTTCTTCCGCAGGCACTCCATGCGCGCAGTGGGTATCTGCCTGATGCACTCCTATGCCAACGGTGCTCACGAGCGACGTGTCGCCGAGATCATCGCGGAGGAATTTCCCGAATGCGCACTGTCGCTCTCGTCGGTCGTGCTGCCCGAATACCGCGAATACGAGCGCGCGGTCACCACGCTGGTCGATGCGTTCGTGAAGCCGCACATGGAGACCTATCTGCGGCGGGTGCACGAGGCGCTCGGGCCGCCGCTCGATGCCAGGCCATTTCTGGTCATGCAGTCGAGCGGCGGGGTCGCAAGCGCCGCCGATATCGTCAAAAAGCCGATTACGACGGCGCTCTCCGGTCCTGCTGCCGGTGCGCTCGGCAGCGCAGTGATTGCCGAGATCGCGGGCTTTGTCGACGTGGTCACGCTCGACGCCGGCGGCACCTCGACGGATCTTTGCCTGATCGAAGGCGCCCGCCCGCATCTGACCAATGGCGGCACGGTCGGTCCCTTTCCCGTGCGCATTCCGATGATCGATGTGAAGACCATCGGCACCGGCGGGGGCTCAATCGCCTGGATCAGCCGCGAGGGCCATCTCAAGGTCGGTCCCAAAAGTGCGGGCGCCGAGCCGGGGCCCATGTGCTATCCCGAAGGCGGCGGCGAGCCGACCATCACCGACGCCAACCTGGTGCTCGGGCGCATTCCATCCGCGCTGATCGGAGGCGGCATTGCACTCGACGTGTCACGCTCGCGCGCAGGTCTTGCGGGACTCGCGAAGAAGCTTCCCGGCAACATGAGCGTCGAGCAGCTCGCGGAAGGGATCATCGAGATTGCCAACTGGAATCAGGCCAACGCCATCCGGCAGATGACGATTCAGCGCGGGATCGACCCGCGCGGATTTGCACTGCTTGCCTTCGGCGGGGCAGGCCCCGCCCAATCGCCGGCGGTGATGGATCTGCTCGCAATGCAGGCGTGCATCGTTCCGCCCAATCCCGGCAATCTTTCGGCTTTCGGGCTGCTTGCGGTCGACTGGCGCACCGATCACATGGTGACCAAGGTGATGCACGAGGACGCAATCGATCTTGCCGCTGTCGCGATGCTCTATGCGTCTTTGGAAACAGACGCGATTGATACGCTCAAACGCAACGGCATCGATCCGGCACGCATTCAGCTCGTACGCGAGGCCGATATCCGCTATGCCGGTCAATCGATGGAAATCAGAGTTGCTGCGCCGAGCGGGTCCGTCGATCGGGCTTTCCTCGTTGATCTGATCTCGGCATTCCATGCCGCACATTTGCGCACGTTCGGGTACAACTATTCCGGCCAGCAGAAGATCGAGCTCGTGAATTTCTGCGTGTCGGGACTTGGCCTGATCGAACGGCCGCAGATACCGAAGCTTGCCAGCTCGCACAGGGCAAATGCCGCGCACAAAAGTCGTAAGGTCTATTTCGACGGATCGTTTCGCGACACGCCGATTTACGATCGTGGGACGCTTGCTCCGAGCCTGCAGCTGCAGGGTCCCGCGGTGGTCGAGGAGTTCGGCTCGACCACCGTGGTCTTCCCGCAACAGGAGCTCGCCGTCGATCCGCACGGCATCCTGATTATTCGTCCAATCCCCACTTTTGCCTACCCCGCGAGCGGGGAAGTAGGGTCGTAGAGTGAGCGCACGTCCCATCTCCTCACTGGCGCAACCGCGCCTGCCCCGGGCCGCGGCGGCGACGCCGGTCGATCCGGTCGTGCTGCAGATCGTCGAGGGCACATTGAACTCCATCGAAGCGGAGATCGAGTACGCCATCGAGCGCACGGCGCGCAGCCCCATGATCCGTGAAGCGCATGATTACCGCGTCGGCCTGTTCGACCGTCATTGCCGCAAGCTGACCGGTCGTTCTTATTCCGCGATGCCAAACGCGGTCGTGCGCGATTTTTCGATCGCCACCATGCGGCCGGGCGACGTGTTTCTGATGAACGACACCTACCTCACGGAAGGAAGCATCGGCCATCTGCCCGACTTATGCAGCACGGTTCCAGTGTTTCATGAAGGCGAGGTCGTCGCCTTCATCCAGGCTTTCGGCCATCACGACGATATTGGCGGACGAGTCCCGGGCTCCATGCCGGGAACAGCGCGGTCCGTCTTCGAAGAGGGTCTCGCCGTTCCGCCGATCAAACTCTACGACGCGGGCGTCCGTAATGACCCCGTGTTCACGATCGTGACCCGCAACACGCGCGTTCCCGAAATGCTCGCGGCCGATCTC
>Ga0306920_100011966_pt1 | contig 11762 bp, 10 predicted proteins | sample flu12Cox44000170_FD_204666 | JGI IMG/M metagenome (GOLD analysis project Ga0306920, IMG submission 204666) | Lab enrichment of tropical soil microbial communities from Luquillo Experimental Forest, Puerto Rico - flux4day.12C.oxic.44.000.170 (v2)... | ecosystem: Environmental > Terrestrial >...
ACTCAACAGGCAACGCAGCTCCATTGTCCCTTCCTTGAGGTCAGTGACCTGAAGGCTAGCCGTGGCACCGTCCCAGGTGCTCGATTTCTTGAGGATCTCGGTGAGCTTTTCGCGGATGAGCGCAACCGGCGCAACATAATCGACGTAAATAATAACACTCCCGATTAGCGATGAGGATCGCTCGCGCGTCCAATTCTGAAACGGCCTCTCGATAAAATAGGTGAGCGGCACAACCATCCGCCGCAGATCCCAGAGCTTGACAGTGACAAACGTCGAGCCGATTTCTTCAATAGTGCCGTACTCGCCTTCCACGATCACTGAATCGTATAGCCGGATCGGCTGTGTCATCGCGATCTGGACGCCGGCCATCAGATTTCCAAGAACTGGCCGCGCAGCAAGACCGGCGACAATACCGGCGACGCCGGCTGAGGCGAATAAGCTGATGCCGTATTGCCGAACGGATTGCACGGTCATCAGCGCGGCACCAATCGTCACGAGGATGACAATGACATCCACGCTGCGCAACAGCACGCGTACCTGTGTGTTGTGCTTGCGTGCGAGAAAGTTGTCGTCGACATCGAGACGGTATCGTCGCAAATAAAGCTCGGCAGCGAAGTGCATAACGACGACAGTCGTCCAGCCGATCATGCCAATCACAGCCATCCCCAGCAGCCGTGCCAGCACACCTGCCGTTTCGCCCTGCAAGGGCGCGACCGGAATGACAATAATCATGGCCAGGGTCAGCAGCGCCAGCCGGGTCAGGCCAAGAATGCGGCTAAAAACGGCAATGAAATTTGGATAGCGGCTGCCTAGGAGCCGGCAAAGCAAATGATACAGCCAGTTGTGGACAGCGATCGCGGCGAAGGCCGCGAGTGCCAGGATCAGCGTAGCCACGACCGGGTTTGGAAGCCAGTCGAGCCAATCCTTGAATATTGTGACAACCGATCTGATCGAATCCATACGGGTCTTATTATCATTGATGAAAAAGAGGACGAATATGGGCACAAAATGCCCGATACGCGCTGGACTTGAGCAAGCCGAGATGGCAAAACGCCCGGGTTTCTGATGGCTTTCAATGCGCGGTAGCGATGAAAAGTTTCCTGCTCAAGCTGTTTACTTGGTGGAATTCGGAGACGTTCGGCACCCAGTTCTGGACTTGGCTCTATGGCGAGCCTGTCGGCGAGGACGAGTTTGGCAACCGCTACTATCGAACGATCGGCGGCAAGGTGGACAAGACACTTGGCTTTGAGCGGCGCTGGGTGATCTACAACGGATATACGGAAGCCTCCAGCGTGCCACCGTCCTGGCATGGTTGGCTGCACCACACGGTCGACACGCCGCCGACAGAGGAAAACTACAAGCCGCGTTCGTGGCAAAAGGCACATCGGCCCAATATGACCGGTACGCCCGGGGCGCTCAGACCGCAGGGATCCACGCTTGCCGCTGGCCGCCGGCCTCAGGCCACGGGTGACTACAAAGCCTGGAATCCTGGTAATCAGTAGTTCCGCCGCATTGGTGCGCGCGTGCCCGGTATAAACGGATGAGTGGCTGCCGCGCCCTTCCACCGCCGTATTCCCCGTGTTAACCGGGCTCTACCGGCGTCAGACGAATCCACGCCGGCCAAGCAGAAGCCGCAACTTGATGGCGCGTCTCTTTTTTTCAGTCGCGTTGCTAATGCTAGCCGTGCTGTTTGTGGCGCGGCCTGCTTTGGCACAGTTCGGGTCGATTTTTGGCGATCCTCCGCCACGCCCGCCCGCAGATGTGCCGGGAGCGGCGGGCAGGGCACCTCCGTCCCAGCAACCCTTTTTCCCAGGCCGTGACGAGCCGCCATCGCAACCGCTGCCAGCGCCGATGAGCTTGCCACCGTCGAACCGGCCCGGCGCGGGGGGCATCCAGTCACAGCCATTGGCGCCGCCACCCGGTGGAGTGGTGGCTCCAGCGCCGCCGCCCGGACAGACGCCGCAACAAGGTGTCGTCGTTGCACCGGGCCAGCCGACGCCCGCCTTGCCGCCAGGTCCCGGTTCGCCGCGCAACGCCCCACAGCCGACCAATACGGCGCCGCAGGCGACCGACGAGGTTGTCGTTGCGCCGTCGCCGCAGCGCATCGTCAACCCGACCGCGATATTCTCCGGCCTCGACAAGATTACCGGACGCATTATTTCGTTTGACGTTGCAATTAATGAGACGGTTCAGTTTGGCGCCCTGCAAGTGACGCCGCGCGTATGCTATTCGCGCCCTCCGACTGAAACGCCGAACACTGACGCCTTCGTCGAGGTCGACGAAGTAACGTTGCAGGGCGAGATCAAGCGAATCTTTACAGGCTGGATGTTCGCAGCGAGCCCTGGGTTGCACGCGGTCGAGCACCCGATCTACGACGTCTGGGTTACCAACTGTAAAGGCGGGCAGAGCCCGGCCGTGGCCGAAGTGCCGCCGGAGACGCCCAAGCAGCCGCCGCGTCCGCAACAGCAACAGCAAAGGCGAACACAACCACCGCCAGTGCAACGTGCGCCGCAACCACCTCCTCCTGCCTCAGCGCAGCGCACACCGCCGCCGCAACAACCCAGCCTATTCCCGTTTTTCCGGTAATTCGGTCAGCGGATTCCCGTTCGTCCGTCCCCCAAGGCGGAGTCGGGCATCGAAGATTCTAATTGTGTTTAAAAGATTCCCGCGTGCGTGAAAAAGGCGGAGCAACTCGCAACCCCGCTATTGCTCCTCCTGAATAATCCTCAACGCTTCGTCGCCTTCGATCCTGCGGTGCGTCGGCAACGCTCCGAAATCGGCTTCGCCAATGAGAGCTTCTTCCAGCAGACGATGATAACGCCGTTTTGGAACTTCGACCGCCCCAAAGCTCCGCAAGTGCTCGGTGACATATTGCGTATCCAGCAAACTATAATTACCCACCCTGAGCCGTGCGATAAGATGCACAAGTGCGACCTTCGATGCATCGCGCACGCGGTGAAACATGCTTTCGCCGAAAAATGCGCGACCAAGAGAAACGCCGTAAAGTCCACCGATCAGTTGTTCGCCGTCATAGACTTCGACCGTATGGCAATGCCCACGCTCAAACAGTGCGCGGTAGATACGGCGGATACGGTCATTGATCCAAGTGCGGGCGCGATCCGGCTTCGGCTCGGCGCAGCCATCGATCACGCCGTCAAAATCGCGGTCGACGTGGACGGTCCACGGGGTCAAGCGGATGGTGCGAGCAAGTCTCGCCGGGACGTGAAACCCGTCGAGCGGTATGATTCCCCGCATGTCCGGCTCTATCCAATAAAGCGCCGGATCGTCCGCGCTTTCGGCCATCGGGAAGATCCCACACGCATAAGCCTTCAGCAGCACGTCCGGCGTGATCTCGATGTAAGTGTTCTCGCGGTTGGCCATGGCTTCAGTCGTGACGGCGGGAAGGTGATCCTACGTTGTTAGCTCTTTTGACACCACAAATGCAGCAACTTTCTGAAACGCTGTGTTGCGTGGGGGCTGACGACAAAAATGGGAGAGGCAAATCGGACGAGGGGACCCTCTGATTTCGGTATTGGTGGTTGAAGACGAAGTCCTCATTAGCAACCTTGTGGCTGACGCTCTGAGTGCATCCGGCTTTTTGGTCCACGAAGTAACGACGGCAGACGAGGCGTTAGAGTACATGGATTCCGGGGCTACGATCGATGTCCTCTTCACCGACATAAACCTGCCGGGGGGCATGAACGGTGCAGAGCTCGCGGCGCGGGCACGGGAAACGCGACCCGAGATGCCCATCGTTTACGCGTCTGGACGCCATAAGTCTTCGGAAATCGCGCCGTTGGTGCCACGTTCGCTCTTTATGGCGAAGCCGTACGACCCCGACGACGTGTGCGCACTGTCGACTCGACTGACTGGGAGGGGATCGGTGAGCTAGCCTTCGTTTTCCATGCCGCCGCGGGCAAGGAATTGTTCCAGCCAATGGATGTGGTAGTTGCCGTCGATGATATCCTTTTCGCGCACGAGTGCGCGAAAGAGCGGCAATGTCGTTTCAATCCCGTCCACTACGACTTCATCGAGCGCACGCTTGAGCCGCATCAAGCACTCCGTGCGCGTTTTGCCCTGAACGATGAGTTTCCCGACAAGTGAATCATAATACGGCGGGATTGTGTATCCCTGATACACGGCGGAATCGATGCGAACCCCTAGTCCGCCTGGCGCGTGATAGTGCAGGATCTTGCCCGGAGAAGGTCGGAAGGACACCGGATTCTCAGCGTTGATGCGACACTCGATTGCGTGGCCTTCGAATTTTACGTCATCCTGCGTAAGTGCGAGGTCACTGCCGGCGGCAACGCGAATTTGTTCGAAAATGAGATCGATGTTGGTGATCATCTCGGTCACAGGATGTTCGACCTGAATTCGCGTGTTCATCTCGATGAAGTAGAACTGGCCGTCCTCGTACAGAAACTCGACGGTGCCGACACCGAGATAGCCTATCTCGCGCATAGCTCTGGCGACCGTCTCGCCAATCGCGTCGCGTACGCTCGCATTGAGCGCAGGCGAGGGGCCTTCCTCCCAGACCTTTTGGTGCCGGCGCTGCAGTGAGCAATCGCGCTCGCCAAGGTGAATGGCCTCACCCTTCCCGTCACCGAGCACCTGAATTTCGATATGGCGAGGACGCTCGAAATATTTCTCGATGTAAACGGCATCGTCCCCAAATGCGGCTTTGGCTTCAGCGCGCGCGGTCGATAGGGCAAGTGGAAGCTCGCTTGCGCTGCGAGCAATTTTCATTCCGCGGCCGCCGCCGCCGGCCGCCGCCTTGATCAGAACTGGATAACCGATGCCGCTTGCGACGCTGGCTGCTTCGTGGTCAGACCCAACGCCACCCTCTGAACCGGGCACCACCGGAATACCCAACTTTTTGGCGGTGCGTTTGGCTTCGATCTTGTCGCCCATGAGACGGATATGCTCGGGCTTGGGCCCGATGAACTGGACGCCATGTTCAGCAAGAATTTCGGCGAAGCGCGCGTTCTCCGACAGAAATCCATAACCCGGATGAACAGCATCGGCGCCGGTGATTTCACAGGCTGACAGAATAGAGGGGATGTTGAGATAGCTGTCCTTCGCGGCGGGAGGCCCGATGCACACACTTTCGTCGGCGAACCGCACATGCATGGCGTCGGCGTCGGCGGTGGAATGCACTGCGACGGTAGGGATGCCGAGCTCTTTACAAGCCCGCAGCACCCGAAGTGCGATCTCTCCACGATTGGCGATAAGGATCTTGTCGAACATTGATTCGTCTCATGCAAAGGAGCGCTCAAGCGGCGCGTGCCTGAAAGCATGGGGGCGCTCACATCTTTCGAGGCGACCACCTGTCGGGCTTATTGGGATGACGACGCTAACCCGTGTCTGCATCACTCAATAATCACCAACGGCTCGCCGAATTCGACCGGTTGCCCATCTTCAAACAGAATTTGAATTACGGTGCCCGCGCGCGGCGCGGGAATCTGGTTCATGGTCTTCATTGCTTCCACGATGAGCAGCGTGTCGCCAGCTTTAACCTTGCTGCCAATATCGATGAAAGGCTTGCCGCCCGGTTCGCCCGCCGCATAGGCAGTCCCGACCATCGGCGAGATAACGACGCCCGGGTGCTTTGCAGGGTCGATTGCCGATACCGCAGCTTCGGCGCCCGCCTGTGGCGCCACTTCAACACGGACGGCGGCGGGTGGCGCAGCGGCAACGGCCGCCGATCGCGCCACGCGCACGCGCTTGCCATCCTGCTCGATCTCAATTTCGTTCAAGCCGGTTTCATCGAGGAGCTGCGTCAGCTCGTGGATCAACTCGCGATCGATGATTGATTTCGGCGACTTTGCCATTGTCCCGGCTCAAATTTTTTTTGCGCCGAACAAGCCAGCAAGACCGGTGATCGCCAATGCGTACCCGTCAATGCCGAAACCGGCGATCACCGCTTTCGCTGCTTTCGAGATGTAAGAATTCTGGCGAAAACTTTCGCGCGCATGAATATTCGTGACGTGCACCTCAATGACCGGCAATTTCGTGTTCACAGCAAGCAGCGCATCCATGATGGCAACGGATGTGGTAGTATACCCGGCCGGGTTAATGATGATGCCGGCCGCATCCTTGGCGTAGGCTTCCTGAATCCAGTCTACCAACTCGCCCTCCCGATTGGATTGTCGGAAGACAATGTCCAGGCCGAACCGTTTGGCGGTGTCAGCACAAAGCTTTTTCACGTCGGCAAGAGTCGCGCGCCCGTATTTTTCCGGCTCGCGAATGCCAAGCAGGTTCATATTAGGTCCATTGAGGACGTAGATTGCCGTCTTTGCCATTGAGCCACCCGCCCGCGCGCGGTTCGATGCGCGTGAAACTGTGGCGCTTTATAAGTGCCCACGGCGATAAGGGGAAGCCCGGAGAGCACTCCGATCGAGTTTTGGACGCTTGCCAAACGCCTGGGTCTCGGCCGCCGCCCAATCGACCACTTCCTTGAGTGCCGTTAATCTCCTGCGGCCAGTAGCTGTGGCCTTGCCAAAGATCTCGATTTGGCGGTCGGCACTTGTGCCGTCAGCCACGATCGTATGAAGGTGCCCGATCTCGGTCGCGCAATCGAGAACGGCGGCGTCTTCGGCGACGAAGTCGAGGGCTTGATCGAGCCATTCCCGAACCGTGAGGGGAGAACGCGAAAAGGGTTCGACAAAAGTGGCGCCAATTCCGTAGCGTTGCGCATGCCACTTGTTTTCTTGCGTGATAGCGCGGCCGACGCGGTCGAATCCAGCATTGAGCGCGCGGTCGCGATCAAGCGCGCGAACGAGACAGCGGAAAAATGCGGCGATGGCGATAGCGTCAGCTAGTCGCGTGCAGCTGTCGGCGACACGCAACTCAATGGTCGGGTTATTAAGAGAGGGGCGAATTGCCCACCAAATGTAGCTCGCGTCGGGAATAATCTTGGCCCAGGTCAGAGCGGCGACGAATTCTCGGTAGTCTTCGTTGGTGCGGAACAGTTCGGGCAGCCCCGTGCGCGGCAGTTCGTCGTAGGCGGCGAGCCGATAGCCCGCAAGACCGGTCAAGTGACCTTGCCAAAAAGGCGACGACGTCGAGAGCGCGAGCAGAAGTGGAAGGAAAGGCGTCAGTCGCATCACCAAATTGATGCGCGTGTCGACATCCGGAACGGCCACGTGGACATGCATGCCGCACAGCATGTTCCGATAACCGATCATCTGCAGATCATCCATGATCGGCCCGTAGCGCGCTTTGGGCGTCATTGCCTGCTCAGGCCAGTAGGCGAGCGGGAAGGTGCCCATGGCGGCAAGCCCCAGGTTGTGCTGGGCGGCTATTTGGCCAAGCGTACGCCGGTAATGGGAGAGGTGAGTCCGCACTTCGCCCATGGTGGCGCAAGGCGGCGTGGCAACCTCGAGCTGCGATTGCAGCATTTCCGTCATCACGTGATCGCCAAGCTCTTTTTGCGCTTGAGTCAGGAACGCATCGTTTGCGCGATGCACCGCGCGCCGCGTTTTCGCGTCGAACAGGAAATATTCTTCTTCCATTCCGAACGTGTACATGCGCGCGACAACGGCCCCACTGGAACTTTGTTCCACTGTCGATTAACGCAAGATCGGCCGCCGCAGCTTCGCGCCGCAGCGGCCGGTTTTTAGAAGAGCGGGCGACGAATGCCCGTTAGCAGCTCGGCTTACCGCAGCGGGAGTTGTTGATTTTTTCCTTCAATGCAGGCAGGCCGACCGCTCCGATCACAACGTCGTCGCCAATTACATAGCTCGGCGTGCCGTTGAGACCGATAGCCTCGGCTAGCTTCATACTCTCCTGCAATGTTGCTTTGACCTCCGGACTCGCCATGTCTTTGTCGAGGCGGCCCATATCGAGGCCAACATCTTTGGCAGCCGCGAGGGCGCGCGCCCTATCCGCCTGTCCGCGCCCACCGAGCAGCTTTTGGTGGAATTCGAGGTACTTCTTGCCGCTCTTGTCCTGCATGCGGACAGCGACAGCGACTTCCGCCGCCTCCACCGAGCCAGGACCGAGGACCGGAAACTCCTTCAGCACGACTTTGAGCTGGGGGTCGTCTTTCAGCAACGTGAGCATGTCACCCATGGCGCGTTTGCAATAGCCGCAGTTGTAGTCAAAGAACTCCACGAACGTGACGTTGCCATCCGGGTTGCCGAGCACCACCTGCCGGGGCGAGGCAAAGAGCGCCTGTGAATACTGCTTTACCGCGACCTTATGCTTTTCGGCATCCGCAGCGCTTTGCCGTTTCTCCAACTCAGTCATCGCGTCCTGAATGACGTCAGGATGAGCGATCAGGTACTCGCGCACAACGCGTTCGATTTCGTCCCGCTGACTCGTGGAAAACTCATCCGCATAAGAGGCGTGCGGCGCCACCATGGCTATCACGGCCACGCAGGCAACAGCAGTGAGGCGCAGTATCGATTTCATGGAGGAATCCCTCATTATTGAGCTTTTGCGTTGGCGTTGGGTTTGACGTTTACAATGTCGTCGGCTTGTACCCAGGAGGGCGAGCCGACCGGCAATTTGGTCTTCGCGCGCGAGGCAAGCTGGCGTGCAGTCTTGACATCGCCGCGCGCAAAAGCGGCTTGGGCAGAGGCGAGGTCGGCATTGGCCAGATCACCCTTGCGGCCATAGGCCATAGCTAGCTGCGAATAGGCATCGGGTGCCTCGGGCTCGCGCACGATTGCCGTCCGTAATAGTCCGACCGCCTCTTCGGCGGCCTTCGGATTGTTTGTTGCGTTGAGCGCTTGCGCAAGCAGGATTTCAATTAGCGGCGTGTTGTGCGAGAGCTGGACGGCCTGCCGCAAGGGAGCGACCGCTTCGGACGGATGACCTCCCTCGAGCAAAGCCTGTCCCTTAAGCTCATAAAAATACGGATTGTTTGATTGCACCTGAATCAGTCCATCGATCTGCGCGAGCGCCTGGCGAAGATCGGAATTGCGGTAGGTCGATATCGCGCGCGCATAGCGCGCCGGCAGGCTGTGGTCGCTCAGCGGGTATCGGCGCGCAACCGTGTCTGACCGCTCGAGGAAGCCGGACAATTTTGCCCGCATCAGGTCATGACGCAGCTGCAACTCGGGCGGATCCTTATGGTCCCAATAGGGGCTCGCTTTTGCGAGTGTTTCGAGGGCTGCCACGCGCTCGGCCGGCATCGGATGAGTCTGCATATAGGGGTCGACGTAACGCGAATTAAACAACATTTCGTTGCTCAGTCGCTTGAACAGGTCGACCATTCCTTTGGGTGACTGCCCAGTGGCATTGAGAAACTTCACGCCGGCATGGTCGGCCTGGTCTTCTTGGGTGCGCACATAAGCGAGCACAGAGCGCATAATCGCCGATTGAGGTGCCATGATTGCAGCTGCGCCGACATTGCCGGCACTGCCGCTGCGCGCGCCAGCCACTGCGGCGCCGATACCGGCGAGCAGGGCCACGATTGATGCCGTTTGAGCGGAGGCGAGCTGCTCGCGCAGCCGCTGGAGATGGCCCCCTGCCAGGTGACCTGTTTCGTGGGCGAATACGCCGATGACCTCGTTGGGGGTCTTGGCGTCGAACAATGCGCCGGCATTTATGAAGATGTGACGCCCGTCCATGACGAAGGCATTGAACGAACGGTCACTGAGGACGACGACCCTAACGTTTTGTTTCCCGAGTCCAGCGGCACGGAGAATTGGCTGTGCATAGTCACGCAGGAGCTGTTCGATCTCCGCATCGCGGATAACCGGCATCCCCCGCGTGGTACTGTCTTGCGCCCGCACTGGGCTGGCAGCCGGCCCACTGCCGGCGGCGCCAACCGCGATGGCGGCAATGACAGCAATCGCCCGGGCTGCTGGCGCCTTTCGCCATCTGCTGATAGGTGTGCCGTCCAAGGACATCCCGATTTGCTGCCAGATGAGGCGTGAAACTAGTGACGCCCTCGAGGGCGGTCAACGCTGGCGATCACGACTGGGTCATGAAAGAGCCAATCGCAAGCAATCCGCGGATTACGGCAGGAGCGGGGCAATTGGAGCGCGGCTGGCGGGCCGAAAACGATGCTTGAGACGGCAAAACAGCTATTGAAGGCATCCAAGCGCAGCGATGTGCCGCCATTCATTGTTATGGACGTCATGGCGGCGGCCGCTCAACGCGAGGCCGAAGGTGCCCACATCATTCACATGGAAGTGGGTCAACCTGCCGCGCCGGCGCCCACCACAGCAATCAAGGCGGCCCAGGGTGCACTTGCCCACGGACGCATTGGTTATACCGAAACGCTCGGCATTCCTTCGCTGAGGACGCGAATCGCGCGCCACTATCGCGACGCCTACAATCTTTCGGTGGACCCCGGGCGCGTCGTGGTGACGACGGGATCGTCGGGCGGTTTTATCCTCGCCTTTCTTTCTCTGTTTGAACCGGGCGACCGCGTGGCAGTGGCCAACCCCGGGTATCCGCCATATCGCCACATTCTCTCCGCGCTCGGTTGCGAGCCGGTGTTGATCGCCACATCGGCTGAGACGCGCTGGGCACTCTCGGCGAAAGCTTTGATCGCAGCCCACCAGCGCGCTCCCCTCAAGGGCGTGGTGATTGCCAGTCCGGCAAATCCGACCGGTACCATGATGGATGCCGACGCGTTGACGCGTCTGATTGCTGTTGCCGAAGCCGAAGGGATCCGGGTGATTTCGGATGAAATTTATCACGGGCTCGACTATGCGTTCGACGCGGAGACAGCCGCGAACACGTCGGAGAAAGCTATCGTGATCAATTCCTTCTCGAAGTATTTTTGCATGACGGGCTGGCGCGTCGGCTGGATGATTGTGCCGGAAACGCTCGTGCGCCCCATTGAACGATTACAGGGCAATCTCGCGATTTCGGTGCCGACGTTGGCGCAGATCGCGGCGGAGGCCGCGTTCGATGGACGCGACGAAATGCAAGCCGTTAAACATGGTTACGAGGAAAATCGTCGCATCCTCACCGAAGGCCTGCCGAAAGCGGGGCTGGACAAGTTTTTGCCCGTGGATGGCGCGTTTTATCTTTACGCAGATATTTCACGTTTTTCCGATGACAGCCTCGACTTCGCAACGCGCATGTTAAATGAAGCGAGTGTTGCAGCGACGCCAGGCATCGATTTTGATCCCGTTAATGGCAGGCACTTTTTGCGCTTCTGCTATGCCGGTTCAGCTGCCGAAATGCACGAAGCGGTGAAGCGAATTGGGAATTGGCTTCGGCTGGCGTAAAATCAATCTGTTCGGTCAGCTCAGAACTCCACATCCAATTCCACAACCTCGTCCGGTTCCGCCTTGGCCGCATCGACCCATTCACGCATTGGCGCCATTGCCATAATTGTTGCGCAATAGGCCGCGCAGTCGCTGTCGAGCTTAACGTCATAGCTGAGGAAACGGGTGACGACGGGTGCGAACATGGCGTCCGCCATACACGGCGAGGCACCGAACAAATAGGGGCCTTTCTCAGCGGCGAGACACTCGCGCCAGATGCTGACGATGCGATCAATGTCGGCTCGCGCGCCAGCCCAGACTTTGAAGCCTGGATGATGAGCCTTCAGATTCATTGGCAGAGCGGAACGCAGATTCGAGAAGCCAGAATGCATTTCGCCGGAGATGGATCGGCAGTGTGCACGCGCGGTCAACGATTTTGGCAACAGCGCGGCCGCCGGCAGAATCTCGTTCAGGTATTCCGCGATGGCCAAGGTGTCCCAGATCTTGATTCCATTGTGAGTAAGACAGGGAACCAAGAAGGAGGGCGATAGCAACAGCAGTTCGGCACGCGTGGAGGGGTCGTCACTG
>Ga0306920_100011967_pt1 | contig 11761 bp, 9 predicted proteins | sample flu12Cox44000170_FD_204666 | JGI IMG/M metagenome (GOLD analysis project Ga0306920, IMG submission 204666) | Lab enrichment of tropical soil microbial communities from Luquillo Experimental Forest, Puerto Rico - flux4day.12C.oxic.44.000.170 (v2)... | ecosystem: Environmental > Terrestrial >...
AATCTCATGCCATCGGCTGAAGAAGCCACGTAATGCCAGTCGTTTCCAAAGGCGCTGTTATTAGTGTTCCATGTGACGCCGCCGTTTGTGGAGGTGTACGGCACAGTGTTGAAGGGCACCGCTACGAGCATCGAACCGTCCGCAGAAGAGGCCACTGAGACCCAACTCTTGCTTGGGAGATTATTAAGGACCCATGAGCCGCCAAAATTCGTGGAAGTATAAATACCGCCGCTGCTCACTGCTGCGACTAGTTTGCTGCCATCAGCGATGATGCGACGGCTTGCCAGGCGAGAGCGGGCGCGGTTGTGCGTATCCAGCTCTGAGCCGACCCCTGAGTGGCAACCATCAGCAGCGCGCAAAGCGGTCCTATCTTAAGAGCAATGTGTTTCATCAAATCCTTCCCCTCCCTCACCGTGAATTTTAGTCTTTGTTTCCCTGCGCCTTCTCAATCGCCGCGCGGATATTGGGCGGCAATTCATCAATAGAGTGATAAACAGTTTCCCTTCCCGAGGCATCCTTTATCCGGTAAATCGAGAAAGTCTTCTTTGGTATAAAGCCAGATTGCGGTGATTTGCCGGAATCTGCGAGCAACGCATCGGACAAGGCTTTGTCCTGTTCCTTTGTTACTTCCGACTCGAGTTTCTCGACTGCCTGCTGGAGCGCCAGCGGAGCCTCAGCCAGGGAATGGTATTCACGCAATGTTCCATCCTTGCCGACTGTCTTGATGGTAACGCTCTTCTTGACGCTCAGCACATGGGTGCCAGGCTTGGAGAGATTCTTGAAAAAGGAGATTACCCTGCGCCAAAAGCTCGGCGGTTCGATGCGCGCGTAGCATTTCGGACAGAACTGAGCTGCTTTCTCTACCGCGCAGCCGCAATCGGGGCAATTCATGGTTCGTGGTGATTTGCAGCGATGATATTACCACAATTCCGTGCTCAGTGCACTCTCCGCTTCGGGTCCATCATCAAACCGCCGGCGTAGAGCACCCCCCATTCGACTTTGCCGTTCCGGGTGAAGAAATGGATGATATGATCCATGTCGATGGCATATGTGTAAGGCGCCTGTCGGCGCAGTAGTGTGCCTTCGCCAGATTGATTATTCTCAATGGCGCGCAGCTTGCCATCGAGCGCGAAAAGCCTAACCGCGCCTTCATCGGAATCATACGTTCCCGCAAACGCATCCAACTCCTCTTTTGGGATCGCAAGGTCGAGCAGGGGTTCCTCAGGCAATCCAAGGGCCAGGCGAGCGATAGCGGCGGCTACGGTGACGGACGGGGCTCCTTCAGTATTGGCGAGCACTGCGATTGTGACGTGTTTCCCAGGAAACGTTGCCAACACGGTGCGAAACCCACCACCGCCGCCGGTATGGCCAAATACAGGATGACCCTGGAGCGAGCCGAGCCGGGTTCCCAGTCCATAATCGATTTTGATGCCATCGGCCAGAGTCGTCGGGGTGCGCATCAGGGCGAGGGTCTCAGGCCGGAGCACCTTTCCGCTGTCCAGAGCGGCAGGCCATTTCACCAAATCCGTGGCGGTGGCACAGATGGCGCCCGCGGCAAATGGGAGCTTCCAGGTCATGTAGTCGGCGTGAACGAGCTTTCCCTTTTCGAGCTGATAACCGGAAGCCAGGTGCGGCAGGACCGTCTGTGCATAGCACAGAGTTGCAGAATTCATCCCCAGCGGCTGAAAAAAATGCTCGCGCACGTATGCGCCATACTCCTGGCCGGTGACCTTTTCGATAATCATGCCGGCCATGTAAAAGGCGGTATTGTCGTAGCGCCAGCTCGTGCCCGGCTTGAAGTCCATCGGTTTGTTGCGGATCAAATCGAGGACCTGGGCGTGATTTAGATCGCGCCGCTCGTTTTCAATCGCTTCCGGCAGCGAGGTGAAGCTGTGAATCCCGGAGGTGTTGTTCACCAATTGCTTCACCATCACTTTTTGTCCATGAGTGGGGGCCTCCGGCAGGTTCTTTTTGACATCATCTTCGAGCCGCAGTTTGCCCTGGTCGACAAGTTGCAGCAGGACCGCGGATTCGATGTTCTTGGAGATGGAGGCTATGTGGAACACCGTTTCCGGTGTCACCGGCACTGAATGCTCGAGATTTGCCATGCCGTAGCCGCGGGCAAAAATGAGTTTGCCATCGCGTGCTACGGCGATGGAGAGTCCAGCAGTGGGGCGTGCGAGGGCCTGTTTGGCAATGGCATCCACTTGCGGTGCCCAGTCGGGTTCGGGCTCCTGGGCGCCGCAAAGAATACATTGAAGAATCAGCGCCTGAAACAAACGCATCAAGGCGTGCTTGAGGGCATTCATAGATAATGGATCGAGCCAAAAGTGTGCGGAGCCGTGCAGCTGAAGTCAACTTTGGAGGGTTGAAGAAGGAGAACGCTAATCTCCGCTAATTCGGGGAGAACACACGGCGGGCGCAAGATTACCAAAATGTAATGTTTGTACTAAAGTTTTAGTTGACAGGTCGATGGCGTGTGTCTAGAGTTCTACTAAATCTTTAATAGTTCACCGACATGCCGCGCAAGAAAATCAATACGCTCACCAATGCCGAACACCGCATTATGGAAGTCATCTGGGCGCGCGGGACGGCAACTGTTTCAGATGTCGTCGAGGCTTTGGGAGGTAAGGACGCGTACACCACGATTCTGACGCTGATGCGCATCCTCAAAGCCAAAGGATTTCTTTCTTCACGCAAAGAGGGCCGTGCGCATGTCTTCACGCCGCGGGTGGACCGCGATACTGCGGCTCGCAAAGCGGTGCATCAGCTCCTGACGAAGTTCTTCGACGGCTCGCCTGGCGAACTGGTGCTGAGTTTTCTGCGCGAAGAAGACATCACACCGGACGAACTGGACGAACTCAAACAGAAGATCCTGAATTCCGAGGAAGAGGGTTATGAAATCTGAGCTTGTTGCTTTCAGTGATCGGCTCCTTTCAGGGGCCTTGACAGGTTTTTACCAGGGGATTGTAGTAGCTTTATTGGTAGCGTTGAGTCTGCGCTTCCTGCGGCGGACTAACGCCGCCACCCGGCATGCCGTTTGGTTCGCTACGCTGTTGCTGGTGACGGGATTAATGGCGGGCAATTGCCTGCACGAAGTCTTCAGCTTTTCTCCTTCGCCAAGTACGAATGCACCTGAAACAAGCTTACGTGCTCTGAACGGCCAGGCTCTCACTACCGATGCCAACCTTGAATCGGCTGGAGCAGGGGACGACCTGGACTGGGAAGATTACTCGCCCACAGAGACGTCTCAAGCCAATCCCCCATCGCAGAACCATTTCGAAGTTGAACCCGCCCCACCTTCTTCCTTGCTGATCGCGCCGAGGGCGTCCGGCTCCGTATCGCAGACCTTCCTGGAGCGCGCAGCGTCCCGATTCGGAATCGGGACTGTATCGCCGACAATCCTGTCGGCAACTGCTCCGCATCCCATTTCCTGGCGCTCACTGGCCGGATTAGGGCTTCCGCCATTCTGTGCGGCGGCGCTTCTAGGCCTCCTGCTCCTTGTCGCGAGCGCGAGAATGATTGTGCTCTCCTGGCATTTTTATCAGCTCCGTCGACTAAAGCGCGAGGCATCGCCGCCTTCCAACGGCATGCAATTCATGTTCAAAGAGCTTTGCCGAAGGCTGGCTGTAAGACGAGCGGTTGAGCTGAAGTTTTCATCGGCAATTCGTTCCCCGGTCTTGTTGGGCTTCATGAAACCTGTAGTTCTGCTGCCTGAGCCTGAGCCCGGCGCGGATGACCTGGCCAAGACGAAACAAATCATTTGTCATGAGCTGGCCCATGTACGCCGGCGCGATGATTGGTTAAATCTCGTCCAACATTCTCTTGAAGCGGCGGTTTTCTTTCAGCCTGTAGTTTGGTGGATTTCCAAACAGTTATCTTTGGAGCGGGAAATCGCGTGTGATGACCTGGTCCTGCACCAGGGCGGCCGGCCGCGCGCCTATGCGCTGCTGCTGACCGAACTGGCTGGCCGCTTGAATGGGCCGCGCGCTCTTATCGCTCCGGGAGTTTCAGCCAGTCACAGTCAACTCAAGCAAAGGATAAATATGATACTCAATACGAATCGAAATATCTCACCGTGCCTGGCTCCCAGCCGGGCGGGATTGCTCACTACGGCTGCAGCGCTGCTCGCGCTGGCCGCGTTTTACTGCGCGCCCCGGTTGGTTCTGGCGCAGGACACTCCCGTGCCGCCAACCCCGCCAATCCCGCCCGTCCCTTCGGTTCAACCCGGGCAGCCCGCGTTCCCACCTGTCGCGGCAGTAGCGGCAGCGCCAGAGGCCACGCCTCCTGCCGACGAACCCGAAAGAGGGCCAAAATACAAATCTCACAATTTTGCTCCGGCCACGCCGAGGGCATTTAGTCTTTCGCCACCAACGCCGCGGCCACCTGGAATGGCACCAGTAGCGCCGGCTGCAGCGGAAGTTGCTTGCGATACAACTGTAGGCGTTGCCATCGCCGGCCCTGGTCATGCAATGGCTTTCCCTCATGCAATGGCCATGGCAGGCCAGAGTTCAGGTGGCGGCGGCAGGAGCAGTGGCGATGATCGCTCCTCTGTCGAGGAACGCCTCGACCGGCTGGAGAAAATGGTTGAATCGTTGGCTGCGCAGCAGAAAGCGAAGCCCAAATCGGCGGACGTGTGGTTCTGGAACCAGGACCAGCAGACACTGAAGCGACAGGCCGAGCTGTCCCAGGACCGCGCCGAACGTGAAGTGGCCCGTGCCCAGGAACAAATGAAGCGCGCCGCAGAAGAGATGGAGCGCGCGGCCAAAGACCAGGAACTCAAAGCTCAAATGATGGCAAAAGATATGCCACGGAAGCAGCTCGAGGCTTTGCGTAGGGCCCGGGAAGGACTGCAACGGCAAATGAACGCGTTGGACCGCCAGATTGAGCGACTCGAACAAGACGGGGAAAAGCTAAAAGAGCCTAAGGAGCCCAAGGAACCTAAAGAAGAACGAGGCCGCCGCAGTGAGGCGCTGCCGGAGCAACCTGGTCAAAAGGTCGTTGCCGGCGAGGTTTACTGACTAAACATCTTCCTTCTTCCTCTTTCTCTTCCTCACTGATTTGTGAGGAGAGAAAGAGAAAGAGGAGGAGAAGGATTTTCGAGGACAAGGACGAAGGACGACGATAAGAATGAGGAGGAGGAGCAATTATGAACGCAGCGCCCCCCAAGACCAACACCCAGAGCATCACACCGGCGGTTCACCTGGAATTCATTCAGAATCACATCGAGAACGGCACCGCTTCGACGGAGGAGATTGAGCAATACCATCGGGCAATATTCCTTCACCATCATGCAGTCGATTGGGAGAAATATCGCCAGCAGGCCAGGACGCACCAGGATCGGTTGACGTTTTTGGAAACACGTCTAAAGGAAACGGAACTGCGGATGGGGCAGCGAAGCAAGCTCATCCCTGCCGTTGTCGATGGGACCGAGGACTCGCGACCCACTTCGCCATGGAACGGGTGGGATATTGCCATGTTCGTTGCCTGTTCCTTAGGCATTGTTTGCCTGATCACGTTCGGCATTCTGAACATCTCCTTCAATCTGCTGGAATCGGGGTTTGTAACCTTCCGGGAGAACCCGTTTCGGTCTTATCTCTGGGCGGCACTGCTGCCTGTGGGTGCATTGGCTGTGAAGATCGGCTGGGATTTCGTTCAGACGCCACGCCGTCGCGAAATTTATCTCTGGTGTTGCCTTGGAATCGGGTTGCTGGGGGTGCTGCTTTGGGCAGGCGCCTATGCTTGCGTGTATCCCACGTTGTCCAAGGGTGTTAACGAGCAAATCGCTTCGATGAGCGTTTTTGACAATCACGCAGCAACCGCCGGGCTGAACTTTGCCGGCGCCAAATGGGTGGATGTGCTGACGGTCGCGGCGCAAGCGCTCGCCGAGATTTTCCTCTCTGCTGTCCTCGGCATGTACCTGACAAATCTCTACAGCCGACATCGGCGCGTTCGCCTGGCGTACGATCCCGCCTTCACCCAATTGGAAGAGGAACGGCGCGAACTGGATGCTGCCATCGCCCGTGAGCGTTCCGGGTTGGGCGAAGCCGCTGGCCATCTCATTCGACTCGAAAATCAGCTCTCAGCGTTGGTGTCTTATGGCAAGTCGCTCTTCCACCGCGAATCAGCACGGCGTCAGGATGAGTCCTCCAAGCGCCAGCTCGTTCTGGACCAGCTTTCCGACCACCTACGCCAGCATCTGGATACTATCGACACGAGAAACCGGCTCCCGGGCCAAGCCGCTGCGGCAGGCTCCGGGACTGGCCATTAATACCTTCGTTGTATGCGTTGCCACTCCTGGATCGTACTCGTGGCCAGCCTCACACTGGCCGTCAACTCCATCCGAGCCGCCGAAGCGCCAGCCGCCACCGCCCCTGCTGCCGCACACCGGTTTGTTATCGGCATTTCGCCGTTCCTTGATAAAGATGTTAAGGACGACGTGTTCCGCAGCATCGTCCGCTTGATGGTGCAGGACCTACCGTTGGACAGCACGTTGGCCATTTACGACGCCTTTGAGCTGAAGAGTATAACGCGGCTCAGTTTGCCGGACGTGCGGGCGTTCAGCAGCCCCAAAACGCGCGCCAACCAGTTCGCCGGAGCTATCGGCGATTTGAAGAAGTTCCTGGCTGAAGACCACCCGCGGCCCGCCAACTCCAAACTCAAGTTTGATAGCGCGCTGCGGCTGCCGCAATTCTGGCAATTCCTTGCCGAGCAGCCTGGCAATGGCGATGCCCCAACGGCTCTCCTGCTGCTGGGGACCCCCCTGTATGAAGACGCAAAGGAACCGGCGTTCTCGATGGTTGATGGTTATTTCCCCTCTGACGGCCACCTTCAGGCCTCGCACGAGCGGTCCATCTTCGGGTTTACTGAGGATGGAGACAAATCACGGCCTTGCCTGGTCCATTGGGTTTACTTCGGCGACCCCTGGATAAACGATCCGCACCGCGAAAAGGTGACGCGCTTCTGGACGCTCTACCTGGACAAGCGCGGCTCACAACTTCTGACGTTTTCCGCCGATTTGCCCAGCGTAGTCAACGGTTTTCGCGCCGGAAACACGGGTCCGCAAACTGCGCCGCGGCATTGGGCTGTAGATACTCGCGACAGCAAGCTCGAAATGCTGCGCGTGAGCCGTAATGTGGAGGTAGCCGACTGGCTGACACGCGAGACACTGCCCGATCCTGCGCCCCGTCCTCCGTCCACCATGGTGGGGCCGCTTAAAATTGGCATCCGGTGGAAGGAGAACATCGACCTGGATCTTTATGCGACACCACGTCGCGGGGCCGAGACGCTGTTCTTCCAACACACACGCTCACCCGAAGGGTACTATAATAAAGACCATCGCTCCTCGCCCGGTCACGAGTATGAGTTCATTGAATTTGAGACTCCTGTTGATGTCCGCGAATTGGAGGCCTCGGTGAATTTTTACGAAGGGAGCTGTCCCGGGGGGCCGAGCGGTGAAATTAGGATTGAATTTGAAGGGCGGATTTACAGCGGCGCATTCTCAATTCAGGCAGGCGAGGGGAACCTTGGGCGTTCCGGTCATTCTCAGCGGCGTTTCTGGACGAGTATACCGGTTCAGGAGATTTTGAGAATAGCACCGCTGGCTGAGCGTTGAACGCGTAGCGCTGACATTCTCGTCCCAGACACTGGCCAGCGCAAGGCCCCCATCGCGTTCGCAGGTTAAAACCTGCGATACAGCAGGCAGGAATGCCTGCGCTACTTTCATTTGGCTCTGCGTTGACCTGAACCGCTCACTCAGCGTTCCACAATGAACGTCTCGTCGTAATCCTTGGCTTCGCCCTTTTCGGGATGTTCTTTTCCACCATCATCGTGCCGGTCACGCCCTACGGAGTAAATGACGTAGCCTTTTGAGAGCGTGTGGTAGCGCAAAGCTTGGCCATCGAAGGGATCGATGGGGGCCTGCGGCAGGAACTCCGGCACGAGCGCTGCAAGATTCTCGGGCAGTCGTCCTTGATGTCCAAGCCGATGGTGCTCGACCGCCACTGCCGCCAGGGCTGCGCGGCGGCGGGCTTCAAAGGCGGCGAATCGCGTGCCAACTCTTTGGAGGGAGGGAAGCATCATCGCTGAAAGTATTCTTTGTGGAAACTGCTGAGCCCTCTCGGTCGCCTTGATATACACGTTTTCGAATTGTTCCAATGCTGCAGGGGAGTCTTCATCTGACAGCGCGATGCCTTGCTCCATGGTCTCAAGGATAAGACGCCGGTCTCGATCGGCCAGGCCGGTGACAGCCAGAAAGCCATCCCCAGCCCGATACGCACGCCCAATCAGTGGCTCGTCAGCCGAGGGTTGACTGTCAAATTGCTGCAGTGTCCTGGTGGGCGCGTCGAACACGCTGACCATCGCGGCACGTTCCGACAAAAGTGCCAAAGGCAAACCCTCCTGCGCCTGCGATTTCTTTAGCAATGTCTCCAGTCTAGCGAGTTGATTCTCCGTCAGCGCAAGTCGCGACAACAATCTTTGCGCATCATCGACGGCTATGCTGAGGCAAGACACTCGCACGAGTTGGTCGATGAGGAACGGTGATCTGGCCAGCGCCTGCCCCGTGCGACGAACGTCTTCCAGCGCAGCAATGGCGCCATCGACGTCGCCCCGGTCCAGAGCGAGCATGCCGTTCAATCTGAACGTTTGCGCCTCCCTTTTCATCTCCGCGAGATAAGGCAAGAGCGCGGCGTACCCATCTTTGATATTTACTGGAAACAAGCAACGAGGTCGCTGCAAGGCCAGCTTCACCGCTTCCATATGTACGGTCTGCTGTTTCACGTATTCCTCGGTTGCCTCGCGGTTGGCGGGAGGCAAAGGTTCTGGCCGGGCCAAACGTCTTGGTGATTCAGCCCCAAGAAAAGGCAAAGCTGGAGGGACTTTGCGCTCGGTCCGCTGTGGCAACGATTTCTCCCCGCGCAAATAGGCCTGCCAAAACTCCGGGGCATCCTTCTCCCAAAGCTCGAGCAATGCAACCGCTGCGTTTTCTGAGTCCGGGATAGATGGGTATTTTGCGGCCAATTGTGCCAGGTTCATCGGCTCGCCTCGTTGCCGTATGCGACCCTCCAACCGGCTGATGGCATTGGCGTTCGTCAGCCGGAAAAGGGCGAACCAAACGAGCAGCGCCAGGATGGGCGAGAACACCACTCCCAGCACACAGAGGCGCAAAATGCGAACCCGCCGGCTGCGCTGGAGTGGAGGAGAACCTGTCATGTGCGCAGGCTATGCAATCCAGGCTTTGCCGGCAATGCCCGGCAAGCCATGCAGAGCTACTCTTATTTTGCGGATTAATTTTCAGAAATGTGTCCCTCCGCCTCAGTGTTGTTCGTCATATTGATAGAATGAGCGGGCAGCTAAAATTTAAAGAAGCAAATATGAGCACAAGCACCAGGACCAAAAAAAGCAAAGCAGCCGCGAGCCTTGTGTGGTTCGAGATTCCGGCCGAAAACTTTCACCGGGCACGGATGTTCTATGCCGGGTTATTCGGGTGGAAAATCAACCCATTTCCCGCAATGAAAGATTACTGGCATATCGACACCGGCGGAAACGACGCCTCGCCCGATGGAGCCCTGATGGCGCGGATGTGTCCGGAGCACCCGGTCACGAACTACATCTCGGTCGAGTCCGTGACAAGAGCTATGGTGAAGGTGGAGAAACTTGGGGGAAAGATCCACAAGCCAAAGACCGCCGTGCCACAGATGGGCTATTTCGCCATTTGCCAGGATACGGAGGGCAACGTGTTCGCCTTGTGGGAAAGAAATGGGAAGGCGAAATAGGCCGGAATTACCTTTTGTCCAGCTCAGCAATTGCATGCTTGAGCTTCTTTTCGATCGCCTGGTGTCTTTCCGGGAGCAGCACCTTGCCGCCATCGATGTCGCGCACGTAAAAGCCATCGATGGCGGCGCCCTTTTCGGTATTTATCTTGGCGGCTGCAATGTCCAATTCCAGCTCCGTCAGCACCCCTGAAATCACGTAGAGCAACCCAATGCGATCCTCAGTCTCGATCTCAATGAGTGTGCGCGTCTCGGAAGATTCATTATCGAAGTGCACCCGCGTTGGGATGCGTTCGCCGTCATAAGCCTGGTAAAGAGGCCGGGTGATCTTCTGACGCGCGATCAGCGCATGGAAATCCACTTCCTCTCCCGTCAGCGATTTCTGGATAAGGGCTTCGAAAGCGTCCCGCTGCTCAGGGCCGGCCAGTCCCCCTGTCCGGGCGTCGTTTACGTAAAATGTGTCGAGGACAATACCGTCCGTGCGGGTGAAGATTTGTGCGGTCAGAATATTCAGTCCGGTCGCGCTGAACGAACCAGCGATCTTTCGGAACAAGCCGGCCCGATCCCATGTGCAGACCTTGACCTCGTTGCAGGCACGATCAGGAAGGTTGTGCCAGTTTACAACCGGCGCCAGCGGGCTATCCTCTTCGGAAACCTGCAGGCGCATGAAGCGATGCGAAAGGACAACGTCGTCCAGAATTTCACGCCCGTCATGGATCTGAAAATAGCGCACAGGCAATGTCCCGAAGTGTGCATGGAGTTCCTCCGGGTTTAGGCTCTCGGGCAGTAAACGACCGACTTCCTCCATCAATAGTTCACGCTGCTTCTCTTCAGCGCGGACAAATTCCGTGCCGCCGGTCATCAGGCGCAGGGTCTTATCGTGAAGGGACCAGAGCAGGGAATCCTTAAAGCCGTTCCACAACTTATCGCTGGTGGCCAGGGAGTCTGCGAATGTGTGCAAAGTCAGCAGCGTAAGGCTTTCGGCGTTTTGGATGCGGTTGGCAAAATTGCGGATCTCCGCGGAGTCGTCCAGGTCGCGGCGCTGAGATGTGCTGGCCATAAGCAGGTGATGCTCGATAACCAGGCGCAAGGTGTGGGTGGCCACGCCATCCAGGCGGAGACGTTTAGCCACCTTGAGCGCCAGCTCGGCGCTGACTTCGGAATGGTTACCATGTCCATCAGGTTTGCCTACGTCGTGGAGCAGCAAAGCCAGGTACAGTAGAAAGGGCCGTTCCAACTTTTGGAACAGAGGCGCATACTTGTTGTAAGGCGATTCCTTCGCTTCCCAGATCCGGTCAAGTTGCTCGAGGCACATGAGCGTGTGCTCATCAGCAGTGTATTGATGATAAAACTCATGCTGCACCAAACAGGTCAGTTTGCCGAACTCAGGGATGTATTTGCCCAGCAGGTCCACTTCGTGCATGGAGCGCAGCACCGGCGCCACGTTGCCCCGCTGGCTCAAAATTGTCAGGAAGGTCTCACGAACGTGCTCATCGGAAAGAAAGGCACGGTCGACCAATCCGAGCTGATTGCGGAGCAGTTGGGCGAGATCCGGATGCAGGCTCAATCCGCGCTGTTGTGCGTGCAGGAAAACGCGCATGAGTCGGCGCGGCTGCTCGCGGAATACGCGTGACGAAGCTGCATGGATCTCACTATCCATGATCTTGAACCCATCAACCGGTTCGCTGGCGGGTTTGCGGGAATTTGGAAGCCAGGTGCGCAAGGATAGTTTTCGCGTTTCGGGCAACAGAGCCAGGCGCTGCTCGACAGTGCGCGTAATCAGGAAAATGCTGCGAGAGTGAGTGTAAACCTCGCGCATAAACTGCTCGATGCGGCGGCTGGGTGAACGCTCTTTGTATCCCAGATTATGCGCGATGGCGGGCTGCAGGCTCTTGCTGAGCACGTCCATGGCGCGGTTGGCGTGGTAATGCATTTCCGTCCGCACCCGCAACAGAAAGTCATAAGCGGCCTCGAGCTGTTTGCGTTCG
>Ga0306920_100011968_pt1 | contig 11761 bp, 8 predicted proteins | sample flu12Cox44000170_FD_204666 | JGI IMG/M metagenome (GOLD analysis project Ga0306920, IMG submission 204666) | Lab enrichment of tropical soil microbial communities from Luquillo Experimental Forest, Puerto Rico - flux4day.12C.oxic.44.000.170 (v2)... | ecosystem: Environmental > Terrestrial >...
CCGGCAAGCCGAAGGGCGTGCTGCACACCACCGCCGGCTATCTGGTCTTCACGTCGATGACGCACCAATACGTCTTCGACTATCACGACGGCGACATCTACTGGTGCACCGCCGACGTCGGCTGGGTCACCGGCCACAGCTACATCGTCTACGGCCCGCTCAGTAACGGCGCCACCACCCTAATGTTCGAAGGTGTGCCGAACTACCCGACCAATTCGCGGTTCTGGGAAGTCATCGACAAGCATAAGGTCAACATCTTCTACACTGCGCCGACCGCGATCCGCGCGCTGATGCAGGCCGGCGACGGCCCGGTGACGAAGACCTCGCGCGCCTCGGTGCGGCTCCTTGGCACCGTCGGCGAGCCGATCAATCCGGAAGCCTGGGAGTGGTATCACCGCGTCGTCGGGGACGGCCGCTGCCCAATCGTCGACACCTGGTGGCAGACCGAGACCGGCGGTATTCTGATCGCGCCGCTGCCGGGCGCGACCAAGCTGAAACCGGGCTCGGCGACGCGGCCGTTCTTCGGCATCGTGCCGCAGATCGTCGATGCCGACGGCAAAGTGCTGGACGGCGCCACGAGCGGCAATCTGTGCATCGCGGATTCGTGGCCGGGCCAAATGCGCACGGTCTACGGCGATCATCAGCGCTTCGTCGAAACGTATTTCTCGACTTATCCCGGAAAATACTTCACCGGCGACGGCTGCCGCCGCGACGAGGACGGCTACTACTGGATCACCGGCCGCGTCGACGACGTCATCAACGTCGCCGGCCACCGGCTCGGCACCGCCGAGGTGGAATCGGCGCTGGTGGCGCACCCGAAAGTGTCGGAGGCCGCGGTCGTCGGCTATCCGCACAACATCAAGGGCCAGGGCATCTACGCCTATGTCACTCTCATGGCCGGCGAGCAGCCGACCGAGGAGTTGCGCAAGGAGCTGGTGCAATGGGTGCGCACCGAGATCAGCCCGATCGCCTCGCCCGATCTCATCCAGTTCGCGCCCAACCTGCCGAAGACGCGCTCCGGCAAGATCATGCGCCGCATCCTGCGCAAGATCGCCGAGGATGAGTTCGGCAATCTCGGCGACACCTCGACGCTCGCCGATCCGGCCGTGGTCGACGATCTCGTCAACAACCGGCAGAACCGGGCCAAGGAGCAGGCGTAGCGAGAGCAGCAGTCGACGGCAGCGCGGCATGCGCGGCGAACTCCCTCTCCCCGGAGGGGAGAGGGTTGGGGTGAGGGGGCGGACGTTCAAGAAAAAACGTCGGCGTCCGAACCCCCTCACCTGGATTGCTGCGCAATCCGGCCTCTCCCCTCCGGGGAGAGGCGAAAAATGCGCTGCCGCCGCTTCCTTCGAAATTTAGAGAATCTTCACCGTAATTTCGGGCCGTTGCTGAGCACGGGGCCATGATCTGTTAAGCTTACGAGCCCGTGCTCCGTAGAACCGGCGCGTTTTGTTGCGTCTGCGTAGGGGTTGTCCATGTCAGCGAAAATGCTGTCGGCCGCGCTGTTGGCGGCCGTTGTCGTCTCGATGGCGCCGGCGGCGCCGGCTCAAGCCCACGGCGATCTGGTCGGCATGGCCGAGGCCTACACGCCCGGCACCATCGTGGTGAAGACCAGCGAGCGGCACCTTTATCTCGTGGTCGCGCCCGGCTCCGCGATTCGCTACCCTGTCGGCGTCGGCCGCGCCGGCATGCAGTGGAGCGGCTCCTCGGTCATCGAAGCCAAATTCGTCGAGCCCGACTGGGCGCCGCCGCCGGACATTCGGCGCGAAAATCCGAAGCTGCCGCCGCTCATTGCCGGCGGCTCGCCGCACAATCCGATGGGCGTCGCGGCCATGACGCTCGCCGGCCTCGATTACGCGATCCACGGCACCAACCAGCCGTCATCGATCGGGCACTTCGTCTCCCATGGCTGCATCCGCATGTTCAACGAAGACGTCACCGACCTGTTCGGCCGCGTCCACGTTAGCACGCCGGTGGTCGTCACGCGGTGAAAAAGGCGCAGACAAAAACCGTATCGCCGAAAGGCAAATCTCCTTCTGGCAAGTCGCCGTCGCAGCGGATCGACGCGCGCATCAAGGAGCTCGGCGACTGGCGCGGCGCGATGCTCGGCAGGCTACGGGCGCTCGTTAAGGAAGCCGATCCCGACGTCGTCGAGCAATGGAAGTGGCGCGGGGTTCCGGTGTGGGAGAACGACGGCATCATCTGCACCGGCGAGACCTACAAGAGCGTCGTGAAGATGACTTTCGCCAAAGGGGCGGCGCTGCCGGATCCGGCGCGCCTGTTCAACTCGAGCCTGGAGGGCAACGTCAGGCGCGCCATCGACTTCAACGAGGGCGACAAGATCGATGCGAAAGCGCTGAAGGCGCTCATCCGCGCCGCCGTGACGCTGAACAAATCCAAGGCCAAACGCTGAGCAGGAATCAGGGATCAGGAGTCAGGAATCAGGTAGCGAAAGCCTGATTCCTGACTCCTATTTCCTGATTCCCGTTATCGGCACCCGCCGCGGCGCCCGCCGTCGTAGCGGCGCGCGAAGCCGCCCGCGAGCATGGCGGCCGGGACGTCAGGGGTTCCGCGCGTCGCGACCGTGGCGTCGACGCGGCCGGCATATTTGTCGAGGCCGACGTGCCAGATCGTGACGCAGCCCTTGGCGAGGATCGTTTGTGGCGCCGCGCGCGGCGAGCGCCGGCGAAGCTCGCTTGAGCAACGCGCTTGCAGCTCGGCGGCATCGATGTCGCGCAGCCGCACATGAGTGTCGACGCTAAGCCCGGGCCACACCCGCGTCGCCGTCGATGACGCGGATCACCTCCGTCGCGTAGACAAGCTGCAGATCGAGCCGTTGCGTCCCGACGGGGGACGAACGGCGCCGCGCGCGGCTAAGGCCGGCGCGCCGCGATAGCGCGGGCGCAGTGACAGCGCCGGCTGCAGCGCCGCGCCGGCATGACGCTGATCGCCAACATGGCGCCGGCCGCCAGCAGCGTGTGGCCGCGCCGGGTGTGCGCGAAGGCCGAGAAGGACAAATGCCGCATGGCCCGACTCGCAAGAACCAAGCTCGCGGTGCCTTTAACTGGGTGACTCTAAGGATTAAATTCCTTGTAGAAATAAATAAATCAAGAACAATCGCCGCGGCGCCGGCGAAATCCTCAAAAATCCGAGGTCAGCCCGTCCCTTTCCCAGTCGCCGTAGCGAGTCGGCTCGAGGCCGCCGCGGCCACCGCTTTCCTTAGGTCTTTCCGTCTTTGCGCGGTCGCGTTCGGCGCGGCGCGCGGCGGCCTCGGCGAGCGCGCGTTCGGCGGCCGGCGGCAGGGGGCGCTTTTTTGGCTCGTTGGGGTCGGTTGGCATCGCCTCTGACTTGGCGTAGCCGTGCCGTTCTTGCAAGGAGGCGCTTTGGCCAAACATTCGCGAAAGCCGAAAGCGCGCGGCCAGGGTGCCGACGCCCCCGACAGCGTCGAGGCGCCCGGCCTTGCGGTGCGGCGGGTCGCTGCGACGATCGTCGAGGGCGTGCTGCGCCGGCACCGCGCGCTCGACGAAATGCTGGAAGGTGCCGACGCGCTCGCCGCGACCGCGGCGCTCTCAGCCCTCGACGAACGCGATCGTGCGTTGACGCGGGCGCTGGTCGCCATAGTGCTGCGCCGGCTCGGTACCTTGCGACACCTGCTCGGTCTGTTGCTCGACCACGGCCTGCCGGAAAGAGCGCCGCGGGTCGAGACCGTGCTGTTGCTCGGCGCGGCGCAAATTCTGTTTCTCGACGTGCCCGATCACGCCGCCGTCGATCTTGCAGTGCGGCTCGCGCGCGAGGACCGCAACGCCTTGCACTTCGCCGGCCTCGTTAATGCCGTGCTGCGCCGCGTGACGCGCGAGGGCGCGGAGAAACTCGCGAGCCTCGATGGGCCCGTGCTCGACACAGCGCCATGGCTGTTCGCGCGCTGGAGCAAAACCTACGGCGAGGCCACCGCCCGCGACATCGCCGCCGCCAACGGCCGCGAGCCGGCGCTCGATCTCACCGTGAAATCCGCCGCCGCCGCTTGGGCGGAAAAGCTCGGCGGCCGCGTGCTGCCGACCGGTTCGGTGCGTGCGGTCGCGTATGGGTTGGTGACAGCGCTGCCCGGTTTTGAAGAAGGCGCCTGGTGGGTGCAAGACGCTGCGGCGGCGCTGCCGGCGCGGTTGTTCGGCGATGTCACGGGATTGCGCGTCGCCGATCTGTGCGCTGCGCCCGGAGGCAAGACCGCGCAACTCATCTGCGCCGGCGCTCACGTCACCGCGATCGATCGCGCATCGGGGCGGCTCAATCGCTTGCGCGAAAATTTGTCTCGGCTGTCGCTCGAGGCCGCGCTCGTCTGCGCCGACGTCGAGCGCTGGACCGCGGAACAAACATTCGACGCAGTGCTGCTCGATGCGCCGTGCTCCTCGACCGGCACCATCCGCCGCCATCCCGAGGTGCAATGGCTCAAGCGCGCCGCCGATATCGTCGCGCTTTCGAACTTGCAGCGCCGCTTGCTCGATCGCGCGGCGGCGCTGACCAGGCCCGGCGGCACGTTGGTCTACTGCACCTGTTCACTCGAACCGGAGGAAGGCAGCGCCATCGTCGCCGATTTGCTTGCGCGCGATCAAAACTTACGGCGCGTGCCGATCGGGGCATCGGACGTGGGCGGCGAGGTTGCGTTCATCTCAGCCGACGGCGACCTGCGCACGCTGCCGTGCCATCTGCCCGACGCTGATTCGCGGCTTGCCGGCGTGGACGGCTTCTACGCGGCACGGCTCGAAAAACGCAAATAAACCATAAGCTTGCACTGTCATTGGCCGTTCGGGCATCCTTCCGTTATGGTGCGGCCGCATCCGAGGAGGGGCCAACGCGTCGATGTCGCGCGTCTCATTGGCCGATAACGCGAAGCTGTCGTGGCTGTTGCTGCGCGGGGGCGTGCGGCGCGCCGCCGGCCGGCTTAACGGCCATCCCCTGCTGCGCTGGCCGTTGCCGCAGTTTCGCGCCGACCGCCTCCTGATCGCGCCGCAGTATTTGCGCACGGCCGACGCCACCCGCGCCACCGAGATTTATGCCGGGCGCTTCGCCTTCGCCGGCAAGGTCGTGATCTGCGACGGCCGCTCCATCTTCGAGATGGAGCCGCCGTCCGAAGAATGGGCCAAGACGTTGCTCGGATTCGGCTGGCTGCGCCATCTGCGCGCCGCCGACTCCGCAATCACGCGCGCGAATGCACGCGCCCTGGTCGACGAGTGGATCACGCTGCAAGGCTCCTGGCATCCGGTCGCCTGGCGGCCCGACGTGCTGTCGCGGCGCATCATTTCCTGGCTGAGCCAGGCGCCGCTGGTGCTGCAGGACGCCGACATGGCGTTCTACCGGCGCTTCCTGCGCAGCCTGGTGCGGCAGGTGCGCTATCTGCGCCACACCGCCGGCGACGCGCGCCGCGGCGTCGCCCGCATGCAAGGCGCGATCGCGCTGACTTACGCGGCGCTGTGCATCGCCGGCCAGTCGCGCCACGTCAAATCGGCGACCGAGCGGCTGCGTGCCGAGATCGAGCGGCAGATCCTGCCCGACGGCGGCCACGCCTCGCGCAATCCGGGGGCCGTCATCGACGTGCTGCTGGAGTTCCTGCCGCTCGCCCAGGTGTTCTCCTCGCGCAACCAGGCGCCGCCGCAGGCGCTGCTTAACGCCATCGACCGGATGATGCCGATGCTGCGCTTCTTCCGGCACTCCGACGGGACGTTCGCGCATTTCAACGGCATGGGCGCGACGCCGGCCGATCAGCTCTTGACGCTGCTTGCCTATGACGAGGTGCACGGCGCGCCGCTGTCGAACGCGCCGCACTCGGCCTATCAGCGGCTCGAAGCCGGGGGTGGCATCCTGATCATGGATACCGGCCGCGCGCCGGCGATCGAGCTGAGCCTCGAAGCCCACGCCGGCTTTCTGTCGTTCGAATACTCCACGCCCAAGGGCAGCCTCATGGTGGTTAATTGCGGCATGCCGCGCACCTCGCGCGAGGACTGGCGGCCGTTCGCCCGCTCGACGCCGGCCCATTCCACCGTAACCTTCAACGAGACCTCGGCGGCGCGGTTCGTCGAGACCGCGGCATTCAAGCGCATGCTCGGCGGCTCGCCGCTGCTTGGCGGGCCGGGCAATGTCGCGGTCACCCGCGAAGATGCCGCCGACTCCGTCGTGCTGCGCGCCACCCACGACGGCTATGCCGACCGCTATGGCATTTTGCACAAGCGCACCGTTTCGCTCAGTGCCGACGGCACCCGGTTCGACGGCGAGGACATGTTCATTGCCGCCGACGGCGGCGCGCAGGTGCGCGGCGAGGACCGCTTCGCGGTGCGCTTCCATCTGCATCCGTCCGTCAAGGCGACGCGGCTGACCGACGGTCACGGCGTCATGCTGATGACCGCGACTAAGGAGGTTTGGACCTTCTCTAGCCCGGAAGCGCGCGTCGAGCTCGAGGACGGCGTCTACCTCGCCGGCCCCGACGGGCCGCGCCGCACCGTGCAGATGGCGATCCACGGCCACGCGGCGGCAACACCGCGCGTCACCTGGACGTTCCAGCAGACCAGCGCCACCACGATCGCCGGCGCCGACACCACGCGCCGCGCCCGTGAGGAGGAACCGCGGCTGCCACTATGAAACTGCCAATGTGAACTAATCGCATTTTCGCCTCCCCCGCGCCCGCGGGGGGGAGTAGAGAGAGGCGATGACCGAACAGCTCCGCCGCGTCACACGCGCCCTGATTTCCGTGTTCGACAAATCCGGCGTCGTCGAGTTCGCCCGCGCGCTTGCCGGCCACGGCGTCGAGTTCGTCTCGACCGGCGGCACGCGCAAGAGCTTGAGCGATGCGGGCCTGAAGGTGCGCGACGTCAGCGAGCTGACCGGATTTCCAGAAATGATGGACGGCCGCGTCAAGACGCTGCATCCGGGAGTGCACGGCGGGCTGCTCGCGATGCGCGGCAACAAGGCCCACGTCGCGGCGATGGGCGCGCACGGCATCCAGCCGATCGATCTGCTGGTGGTCAATCTCTATCCGTTCGAGGATACGGTTGCGCGCAACGCCGATTTTGCCGACTGCATCGAGAATATCGACATCGGCGGCCCGGCCATGATCCGCGCGGCGGCGAAGAACCACGACGACGTCGCGGTCGTGGTCGAGCCGAACGATTACGCGGCCGTGCTCGAGGAGCTGAAGCAGCACGGTGGCGCGACCACGCTGACACTGCGCCGCCGGCTCGCCGCCAAGGCTTACGCGCGCACCGCGGCCTACGATGCGGCGATCGCTAACTGGTTCGCGCGCGAGCTTGCCGACATCGCGCCCGACTACCGCAGCTTCGGCGGCCGGCTGATCGAGAAGCTGCGCTACGGCGAGAACCCGCACCAGGCGGCGGCGTTCTATCGCGCGCCCGATCGGCGCTTCGGCGTCGCCACATCGCGTCAAACCCAGGGCAAGCAGCTGTCCTACAACAACATCAACGACACCGACGCGGCCTACGAATGCGTCGCCGAGTTTGATCCGGCGCGCGCTGCTGCCTGCACAATTATCAAGCACGCCAATCCATGCGGCGTCGCCGAGGGCAATAATCTGGTCGATGCGTACCGCAAGGCGCTGGCCTGCGATCCGGTGTCGGCGTTCGGCGGCATCGTCGCGTTCAACCGCACGCTCGATGCCGACGCGGCGCGCGCCATCACCGAGATTTTCACCGAGGTCATCATCGCGCCCGACGCCACAGCGGACGCCATCGCCATCGTCGGCGCGAAGAAGAACTTGCGGCTGCTGCTCGCCGGCGGCCTGCCCGATCCGCGCGGCGTGGGCCTCACCGCCAAGACCGTGGCCGGCGGCTTGCTGGTACAGACCCGCGACAACGCGGTTGTCGACGATATGGAATTAAAGCCCGTGACCAAGCGCGCGCCGACCAATGCGGAGCTGCGCGACCTGCGCTTTGCCTTCCGCGTCGCCAAGCACGTGAAGTCGAATACCATCGTCTATGCCAAAGAGTCGGCGACCGTCGGCATCGGGGCCGGCCAGATGAGCCGCGTCGATGCGGCGCGCATCGCCGCGCGCAAGGCGCAGGATGCGGCCGAGGCCGCAGGGCTGAAGGAGCCGGCGACCAAGGGCTCGGTGGTCGCCTCCGATGCGTTCTTTCCGTTTGCCGATGGATTATTGGTGGCGATCGAGGCCGGCGCGACGGCCGTGATCCAGCCCGGCGGCTCAGTGCGCGACGACGAGGTCATCAAGGCCGCCGACGACGCCGGCGTCGCCATGGTGTTCACCGGCACACGGCATTTCAGGCACTAACGGAATTAGACCGAGCTGGTGATCCAGTGCTCGAGCTTCTGCTTCGGCGCGGCGCCGACCTGGCGCGAGGCGAGCTCGCCGTTCTTGAACAGCATCAGGGTCGGGATCGACATAATGCCGAACTTGGCCGCGGTGCCGGGATTTTCGTCGACGTTGAGCTTGACGATCTTGACCTTGCCGTTGAGCGACTTCGAAATCTCTTCCAGCGCCGGCGCGATCATGCGGCACGGGCCGCACCATTCCGCCCAGAAATCGACCACCACAGGCTCGCTCGCCTTCAAGACGTCCTGCTCGAACGTCGCGTCCGTCACCTTATCGACCATGGGAAAAACCTCACATTTTGCAAGAATCGGCGGCCCTGGGGCGATCAAGCTATGAACCGAGTCGGGGGGCGTCAAGGGAGCATCACCAGGGCGTGACCGGTCTCCTCATCCTGAGGAGCGCTCGAAAGGGCGCGTTTCGCAGGATGCTGCTCCGACCACGATGGTTCGAGACGCGACGCTCACGCGTCCCTCCTCACCATGAGGGTCCCGAGATCAGATTTTCGCCAACGCCGTCGCGAGCGCTTTGTCCATGTCCGCGGCCGGCAGTTCCATGACCGTGGGACCGGCGGTGAAGATGAGCACCGCCCGCACCGTCTTGCCGGGATAGATGCGCGCGAGCACGGCGCGATAAAACGCAAGCTGCGCGACATAAGCTTCGGCCTGATCGAGCGTACACGGCACGACGCGATCGGATTTGTAGTCGGCGATCAACACGGCGCCGTCGGTGACGGCGAGGCGATCCACTTGTCCCGCGACAGCGACGGGTTCAGCGCCGGGGCGCGGGATGCGGCCCACGATCGGTACCTCGGCGCGGCTGCCCGGCGCGAAGATTTCGGCGAAGCTTTGGTCTTCGAGGATGGTGCGGATTTGTTGCGCGATCGCCGTGCGCTCGGCTTCGGAAAAGTCCGCAGCCGCCTTGGCGAGAAAGCGTGCGGCGGCCTCGGCGCGGCGCTCGGCCGGAATATCGGGCAGCGATTGCAGCAGCCGATGCACCAGGCGGCCGCGAGCGAGCGCCTTCTGCCGGTCGGCCGGCGTGCCGCCCGCGGGAAACATTTGACCGATCTCTTCGTCGAACGCCGACGACGGCGCGATCGGCGCAGGGGGCGGCGTCTCCGCGGGCGCGGGCTGCCGCAGCCAGGGGGGCGGCGGATGCGTTTCTACTTTCTTGGTCTCTCCGCCGGAGGACTTGCGCGTCGCAGACGCTGCGGCCGTGGCTTTCCGATAGAGCAAGATCTTCTCGTCGCCGTCGCCTTCGGCAACGAGCGATGGCCCGAGCGCGTCGCGGATCAGATCGTACCAGCAATTCTTCGGCCGGCCGCGCAGGCCGTCGGCACCGCACACGATCAGCCGGTCGGCGGCGCGCGTCATGGCGACATAAAGGAGCCGCCGGTATTCGTCCTCGGCTTCGGCGGCGGCGGTGCTCCGCGCCTGCGCCACGCTCGGCCCGTCGTCGGCCTTGCGGCCAACCCAGATCGTCGCACCGCCGGCGAGTTGCAGAAGTCGCGGCGGCCGCGCTCCGGCCGGCGGCGTCATGGTGTCGGGGAGGATGACGACCGGCGCTTCGAGGCCCTTGGCGCCGTGCACGGTCATGACGCGCACTTCGTCGCGGGCGATCTCCATGTCGCGTTTGACCTCGGCGTGGGCGTCGCGCAGCCAGGCGCCGAAGCCTTGCAGCGACGGCGTCTCGCGCCGCTCGTAGTCGAGCGCGAGATTGAGGAATTCGTCGATGGCGTCGTTGGCCTCGGCGCCGAGCCGGGCGAGGAAATTCTTTCGCCCGCCGCCCGAGCCGAGCAGCGTGGCGTAGAATGTGAACGGCGTGTGCGTCCGCGCGTCGTCTGTAAGCGCTTCCAGCCATGCCGCCGCCTGCCCATAAATCTCCCGCTCCGCCGACTTCTTCGTCAACGCCTCACGCAGCGGCAACCGGCCGCGATCGTGGGCGAGCGCGAACAGGTCGTCGTCGGACAAGCCGAACAGCGGGCTGCGCAATACGGTGGCGAGCGCAAGGTCGTCCTCGGGGAGCAGCAGCGCATCGGCGAGCGCGACCAGATCCATCACCGCGATATGCTCGGTGAGCATCAGACGGTCGGCGCCGGCCACGGCGACGTTCTGATTCTTAAGGGCGCGTATGATGGCTTCGAACAATTCGCCGCGCTGGCGCACCAGGATCAGCACATCGCCGTAACGCGCGGCGCCATTATCGACCATGCGGCGCACGGTGCGGGCGATGCGGCGGGCGAGCCGCACCCGTGGGCTCGTCTCGCTCACGGTATCGAACGGCGCGTCCCAGCCTTCGATCTCCTTGCGCGGCTCCGGCTGCACCGGCTCCCAGATTTCGACCACGCTCGCCCGTGCGTCGGGCAGCGCAATGTGCGGCGGGAAGCCGCCATCGTCGGAGGTGACGCTGAGCGCAATCTCGCGGCGCTTGAACACTTCGTCGACCGCGCCGAGGATCGCATCGCCCGAGCGGAACGAGTGCTCGAACTTGCTGACGACGAATTTCAGGCTGCTTCGTTCGTGCGCCACTTTGAAATAGCGCAGCATCTCGGCGAATTCCTTGGGTGCTGCATCCTGGAACGAGTAGATCGACTGCTTCTCGTCGCCGACCGCGAACAAGGTGCGGCGCACGCTGCGCGCGCCGGCGCCAGCGGTGAACTCGGATGTGAGCCGGCGCACGATGTCCCATTGCTTATGGCTTGTATCCTGCGCCTCGTCGACCAGGACGTGGTCGATGCCGAGGTCAAGCTTGAAGTGCACCCAGGCGGCGTCAACGTCGGCGAGAAGTTTTAGCGTCTTATCGATCAGATCATCGTAATCGAGCAGCCCGCGGCGCTCCTTCTCGTTGGCGTAGCGGGTCAGCACCTCGTGGGCGACGGTGAGCAGGGCGGCGCTGCGCTCACGGCAGGCGGCGGCGCGGTAGCGTTGCAGGAGCGCGTCGACGCGGGTCTGGTCGGCGTTGAGCCGCCCGCGCAGCGCTGCATCGCCGATCGCTTGCGTGACGATGGACCGGCGCGGGGTGCGCCCGCCGCTTTGTGCGGTCAAGAATATGTCGAGATATTTTTCGACCCGCTCGCTTCCGGACAGTGCCGGCAGCCGGGCGAAGCGCTCGGCCTGCTCGCAATCGGTCTTGCTGCCGCGCGAGAGGATGTCCGCCAGCGCCGGCCATTCGTCGGGCGCGATGATGGTGCCGGAGAAATACTCCGCCTCGATGGCGTCGAGGCTTTCGGACGGATCGACGCCGAGCGTCGCCGAGAGCTGCGCGATCGCCGCGTCAACGCTGCCGGTCCGCGTCACCCAGGCGTTGATGGCGTCGCGGTTGGCGATGGCCTCGCGCACCACGTCGCGGAACGTCTGGTCGGCGGCCGCCGTCATGGCGGTGGTGAGCGCGCGGGCGAGCGCGCCGTCCGGCGCGGCAGCGCCGTCGAGCAGCACC
>Ga0306920_100011969_pt1 | contig 11761 bp, 9 predicted proteins | sample flu12Cox44000170_FD_204666 | JGI IMG/M metagenome (GOLD analysis project Ga0306920, IMG submission 204666) | Lab enrichment of tropical soil microbial communities from Luquillo Experimental Forest, Puerto Rico - flux4day.12C.oxic.44.000.170 (v2)... | ecosystem: Environmental > Terrestrial >...
GGCCGCCGTGGGCATCCTGGTGGCCATCGCGCTGCTCGGGCTGTCCATGTTCGCCCGTTGGATCCCGGTCTACCGGATGGCCGGCGACGAGGTCGGCGTGCTCGTGAGCACCGCGCCGGGGGCCGCGCCGGGGGTTTGGTCGGGCGCCTCGCCGGGGGCTGCGCGGGGGGCCGTGCCGGGGGCTGCGCGGCCGGCCGCGCCGGGGGCCGTGCCGGGGGTCCCGTCGCTGAGGGAACAGCCCGCGGAGGGCAGTTTCCCGCTGTTCGTCGTCGTGGCCCACGGGACGTTCGCCGTCTCCACCGTGATCCTGGTCGTGCTGACCGCGCTGGGCGTCGGCGGTAGCTGACGGCCCGCGCGCGGCCGGGTTGCGGGCCGGTGCCCGGCGCGGTTCCGGCATCCCCGCGGGGCGCGGCACGCCGACCGGGGCCAGGGAACGCGTGGCATAGGCGGGCGCCGCCGGGCATTGCCGGTTAGCCTCGACTCGACAGCCCCGCGGCACGGTGCGACAGGGAGTTGCGCATGGAATCCGAGACGCCCGCCGAGGTGGATCAGGCGATGATGGACGTGGCCCTGGCCGAGGCCAGGGCCAGCCTGGCCGTCGGCGGTGTCCCGGTGGGCGCCGCGCTGGCGTCGGGCGGGCGCCTGATCTCCTCCGGGCATAACGAGCGGGTCCAGTCCGGTGATCCGATCGCGCACGGCGAGATGTCCTGCCTGCGCAACGCCGGGAGGCAGGCCTCCTACCGCGACATGACGCTATACACGACCCTGTCCCCGTGCCAGATGTGCACCGGCGCTATCCTGCTTTTCCAGATCCCGAGAGTGGTCGTCGGCGAGGCCACCACCTTCGCCGGGGACCTGGAGTTCCTCCGGGGCTATGGTGTCACCGTGGTGCTCGCCGACGACGAGCGGTGCATCGCTGTCATGCGGGAATTCCAGGAACGCTTCCCCGGGGTATGGAGTGAGGACATCGGCGGGCGCTAGGCTCTCGGGCGCTGTGATCGGCGAGGAGTTCGCGGCTCTGCTCGCCGCCGCTCAGGGCGGCAGCGAGGCCGCATTTACCCGCCTGTGGCGGGACGCCAACCCCGCCTTGGTGCGCTACCTGCGGGTGATCGCGCCCGGTGCGGAGGAGGACATCGCGGCGGAGGCCTGGATCCAGGTGGTCCGGGGCCTGTCGGCGTTCCGCGGGGACGAGCAGGCCTGGCGGGCGTGGCTGTTCACCAGCGCCCGCCGCCGCGCGATCGACCTGGCCAGGCGGCGCGCGCGCCGGCCCGAGGCGCCGCTCGACGACCTGACCGCGGGGCAGTTGCCCAGCGCCAGGGACTCCGCTGAGGCGGCGATCGAGAACCTCGGCACCGCGGCGGCGATCGCCATGGTGTCCGGGCTACCGCAGCTGCAGGCGGAGGTGATCCTGCTGCGTGTCGTCGCCGGGCTGGACACCGAGTCGGTGTCCCGGCTGTTGCACAAGAGCCCGGGAGCCGTGCGGGTGGCCGCGCACCGGGGCCTGCGCCGGCTTGCCGAGATCACGGTGGACGCGGGTGTAACGCTGTGACCGGCAACGACGTTCCGGATGATGACATGCTCAGCATCCCGCAGCCGCAGCGCCAGGACGGATCCGCCGTGACGGACGCCGACCTGGCCGCGCTGCTTGCCGGGGAGGGCGTCCCCGCCGGGCTGCGGCCCGTGGCCGACATCCTCGCCGCGCTGACCGCCGAGGCCACCGCGGGGGAACTGGCCGGCGAGGCCCGCGCCCTGGCCGAGTACCGGTGCCGGGCTGGGGCCCCGGAGGCGCGGCGGCAGGCCCGCCTCGGGCCGGCCGTGCTGGTCCCCCGGATCAGCTCCAAGGTTGCCGCGGCCGCCGCCGGGGTCGTCGTCCTGCTCGGGGGGGTCGCGACGGCGGCGTACGCCGACGTGCTGCCCGCGCCGATCCAGCGCCTCGCCCACGACACCATCGGTGCGCCCTACGCCCCGGGAGCGCGCCCGGCCAGGCCCGTCCACAGGCTCGCCGTACCCGGGCAGTCGGCGGAGCCCGGTAGCCCGCCGGGACAGGGGCACTCCGGGCCGGGCCAGGCGCCGCACGCCAAGGGAACGCATGCGCGCGCGAGCCAGGGCAACCAGGGCAGCGGCCAGGGCCAGCAGGGCACCGGCCAGGGACAGCAGGGCACCGGCCAGGGCCAGCAGGGCACCGGCCCGCAGAGCCAGGGCAGCGGCCTGGGCCAGGGCAACCCGCACGCCTCGGGGCCGCCCGGGAACCCGCACCAGCCGGGGCAGCACGGTGACCCGCACGCCAGCGTCGGGCACCCGCGCCGGCCGGCGCCAGCTGGCGGGCCATGAGCCCGTGAGGACCTCAAGACCCGTCCCACGCCCAGGGTGCGGTGTGGCGGCGGCGCGGTGGGCCGGGTGGCCGGCCTAGCTAATCCCGGCTCACCGCTCAACTCCTCGGGCCGGGCGGGGCGTCTGATCGCTCCGCCCGGCCCGCAGGGGATCTTACTCAGCCGTTCGCGGAGCCGGTACCCGGGCCGAGGTCAACCGCGGTTGTGTTCGCGCCACTGATCACCACGGCGACGCTCTCGCCCGGCGCCGGCTCGCAGCGCCCGGACACCAGGGCGGCCAGCGCGGCGCACCCGCCGGGCTCGGCCACCACCCGCAGCGTCTCCCAGAGCAGTTGCTGGGTCCGGAGGATGGCGTCGTCGTCCACCAGCAGCACCTGGGCCGCGTTCTGGCGGATGATGGCGAAGGTCAGTTCGCCGACCCGGCGCGGTGCCAGCGAATCGACGGCCACGCTGCCGGCTTCCGCATCCACCGGCCGACCGGCCCGCATCGCGGCGGTGAGGGTCGGCGCGCCCTCCGGTTCGACGCCCACCACTTGCGCCCGGCCGGCGAACCAGGCGGCTATCCCGGCGAGCAGCCCGCCGCCGCCCACGCTGGCCAGCACCCGGGTGGCGGCGGGGGCCTGGCCGGCGAGCTCCATGCCGAGCGTGCCCGCGCCGAGCATGGTTTCGGCCTGGTCGTAGGCGTGGATCGGGAGGGCGCCGGAATCAGCCGTCCACTCCTGGCTCGCCGCCAGGGCATCGGAGTAGGTGTTGCCCGCCACGACCAGGTCCGCGCCGTAGCCCCGGATCCGGGCGGTCTTGGCCGGTGAGGATACGTGCGGGACGTAGATCCGCGCCGGGATGCCCAGGGCGCGGGCCGCGAAGGCGACGGCGGCGCCGTGGTTGCCGCCGGACGCGGCCACCACCCCGGCCGCCGGCACGTCCCGGAGCAGCAGGTTGGCGAACGCGCCGCGCGCCTTGAAGGACCCGGCGTGCTGGAGCTGCTCGAGCTTGAGCACCAGCGGCCCGGGAGCCAGCCCGAAGTCGGCCCGGTCCACGGTGATCGCCGGCGTGTGCCGCAGGTACGGCCGGATCAGCGGCTCCACCGTCTGGATTGCGTGGCGGGTGACGACGGTCCCGACGTCGGCCGCGGTGGGTTCGCGGCGCTGCGCCCGGCCGGCGCGGTGCGAGGTGGTCATGCCCTCAGCCAAGCAGCCGCCCGCCGGCGGCAGCAACTTTGAATGCCCCCGGCACGGGGTACCGTGAGGCCATGCCCGGTACGCCTGAGCAGGGGGTGAGGTGCCCCTCGCCGCGGCTGTGGCGGATGCGCTACGCCGAGGTGATCGCCAGCGGCGGGGCGCTCGCCGCCGTCGCCGGCACCGCGGCCGGGCTGGCGTTCGGCGGGGCGGCGGCCGCGATCGCCGTTGCCGTGGTGATCACCGGGGCGCTGGCGGCGCTGTGGTTCGCGCGCAACCGGTTCCGGTCCTGGGTGTACCAGGAGCGCGACGAGGACCTCATCGTCGAGCGCGGGGTGCTGATCCACCGCCTGTCCGTCGTCCCCTACGGCCGGATGCAGTTCGTCGACGTCAGCGCCGGCCCCATCGACCGCGCCTTCCGCCTGGCCACGGTGAAGCTGCACACGGCGGCCGCGGCCAGCGACGCACGGATTCCGGGCCTGGAGCGCGACGAGGCGGCGCGGTTGCGGGACCGGCTGGCCGCGCTCGGCGAGGCCAAGGCCGCCGGCCTGTGACCGATTCCGAGCGGGACCGGGCACCGGGGCGCGCGCCCGCGCGGGAGGCGGTGACCGCCGATGGCTGGCGGCGGCTGCATCCGCTGTCGCCGCTGGTGCGCTCCGGCCGGGCGGTGCTCGCGGTGCTGGCCCTGGCCGGGCTGTCCGGCTCGGGGCTGATCGGCAGCGGCGCCGGGACCCGCTGGTGGGACTTCGCGCTGGTGGCGCTGGTCGCGGGGGGAGCGGTCGTCAACTGGCTCGTCACCCGGTGGAAGGTGGACGGGGTCACCCTGCGGATCGAGACGGGGCTGCTGCGCCGGGACTCGCGGCAGCTGCCCGTGGCCCGGATCCAGGCCGTGGACCTGGTCCGCCCGTTCCTGGCGCGGATGCTCGGCCTCGCTGAACTCAGGATCCGGCTGGCCGGCTCGGGCGACGCCGACGGGCGGCTCGCGTACCTGCCCGAACAGGCGGCCGAGGCGCTGCGGGCGCGCCTGCTCGCGGCTCACCACGGCCTGGATCCCGCCACCCCGGAGCCCGCGGAGAGCGTGATCACCTCCGTGCCCTCCGGCCGGCTGGCCGGCGCGGCGCTGATCCTCGCCGTCCAGCTGGCCGTCGTGGCCGTCATCGTGGGCGGGGTCACCGCGGCCGTGGACCCCGGCGGGCTCCTCGCGATCGGCGTCCCGCTGATCTGGTGGCTGATCATCTGCGGAGGGATCGCCTGGCGGCGGGTCTCCACCCAGTACGCCTTCACCGTGGCCGCCTCACCCGACGGCGTGCGGATCCGCCGCGGGCTGCTCGGCACGGTGGCCGAAACCATCCCGGTGGCGCGAATCCAGGCGGTCCGGATGATCGAGCCGCTGTGGTGGCGGCCGCTGCACTGGTGCCGGCTGGAGGTCGATGTGGCGGGCCGTCTTGGCCACGACCACCCCGAGGGCGGCGGGGAGGTGCGCAAGGCGCTGCTGCCGGTGGGCCGCCGGGACGAGGCCGCGCAGCTCCTAGGCATCGCGCTCCCCGCCGCCCGCGGCTGGCCCGTGCTGCGCCGGCCGCCGCGCCGGGCCTGGTGGAAGGCACCGCTGAGCTACCACTTCCTGGCGGCCGGGCACGACGACACGCTGGCCGTGGCGGTCACCGGGCGGGTCCACCGGGAAACCACCTGGGTGCCGCTGGCCAAGGCGCAAAGCGTGCGGCTGGTCCAGGGGCCGCTGCAGCGCCGGCTCGGGCTGGCGACCGTGCATCTCGACGCCGCGGGCAAGCGGGTCCGCGCCGAGTTCCGGGAACGACCGCAGGAGCAGGCCAGGGCACTGGTCGGCAAGCTGGCCGCGCTGAGCCGCAGCGCGCGCAGGCGCGCCTCGCCGGTGCCCGGTCAGGCGGCGAGCGTGGCGTCGCCGGTGAACGCGTCCCACAGCGAGGCGTAGTTACCGCCCGCCGCGAGCAGTTCGTCGTGCGTCCCGACCTCGGCGATCCGGCCCTGGTCGAGCACCACGATCCGGTCGGCGCGCGCGGCCGTGGTGAGCCGGTGCGCCACCACCAGCGTCGTCCGCGACGCGACCAGCCGCTCCGCTGCCCGCGTCACGGCCGCCTCGCTGACCAGGTCCAGCGCGGCGGTCGCCTCGTCGAGCAGGAGGATGTCCGGATCCACCAGGTAGGCACGGGCCAGCGCGATGAGCTGGCGCTGCCCGGCGGACAGGTTGCGCCCGCGCTCGGCCACCTCATGGTCGAAGCCGCCGGTCAGGCGGGTGATCATGTCCGTGGCGCCCACGGCGCTGGCCGCGGCCCGGACCTCGGCATCGCTGGCCTCCGGCCGCCCGTAGGCGATCGCGTCGCGCACCGTGCCCGCGAACAAGAACGCCTCTTGCGGGACGACGCCCAGCCGCCGCCGGTAGCTGGCCAGGTCCAGGTCGCGGATGTCGGTGCCGTCCACGAGGACCCGGCCGCCCGTGGCGTCGTAATACCGCGCCACCAGCTTGACCAGCGTGGACTTGCCGGCGCCGGTCTGCCCGACGAAGGCGACCGTCTCGCCCGGCGCCACGGTCAGGCTGACCCCGGCGAGCGCCTCCTGCGTGGCGCCCGCGTACCTGAAATGCACGTCCTGCAGCTCGATGCGGGCCGGGCCGCGCGGCGCGGGCAGGGGACGGGCGGCCTGCGGCGTGGAGGTCGGGGTGTGCAACAGTTCCCGCATCCGGCGCAGCCCCACGGCGGCCTGCTGGTAGCCGTCGAACACCTGGGAGATCTGCTGGACCGGCGAAAACAGCATGTCGATGTAGAGCAGGTAGGCGATGAGCGCGCCCGCGGTCAGCGCGCCGCTCTGCATCTGCCCCGCCGCGACCAGCAGCACCAGGGCGCTGGCCAGCGTGGACAGGGACTGCACGAACGGGAAGTACAGCGCGATGTAGCGCTGGGCCCGGAGCCGGGACCGGCGGTAGGCGTCGCTGCGCCCGGCGAAGCGCGCCAGGTTCCGCTCCTCGCGGCGATAGGCCTGGGAGACGCGCAGGCCCGCCACGTTCTCCTGCAGGTCGGCGTTGACCGCGCTGACCTTCTCCCGGGCGTCCTGATAGGCCACGGACGCCTTGTTGCGGAAGATCACCGAGGCCACGGCCGCGACCGGCAGGATCGCCAGCACGGTCAGCCCCAGTTCGAGGTTGATGATCAGCAGGGCGGCCATCACCCCGGCGACCAGCAGCACCGAGTTGACCATCGTGATGAGCCCGGTCTGCAGGAACGAGGAGAGCGCCTCCACGTCGGTGGTCATCCGCGTCATGATGCGGCCGGATAGTTCGCGTTCGTAGTAGTCCAGCCCGAGCCGTTGCAGGTGCGCGAAGATCTTCACGCGCAGGGTGTAGAGGAGCCGCTCGCTGGTCCGCCCCACCACGGTGGTCTGCACCGCGTTGATCACCCAGTCGGCCAGGGTGATCAGCAGTGCCGCCGCCGAGACGGCGAGGATCGCCGACAGCATCTGGGCCTCGATGCCGTTGTCGATGCCGCCGCGGACCAGGGCAGGCATGGCCAGGTTCGCCAGCGCGTCAAGGCCGTCGAGCACCAGCCCCACGGCGAACGCCGCGAGGAACGGCCGCAGCAGCCGGCGCAGCGTGAAGTGCGGGTCGGGGGCGCTGGCCGCGGCGTCGTCCACGCCCGGCTTCTCCGTGGCGGGCGGCAGCGCGTCCACCTTGGCCAGCAGCTCCGGGGAGGCGGGGACCCCGGAGAGGAAGCCGGCCGCGGTCCCGGCGCGGAGATTGCCGGACGCCGGCCGCGCCGGTGCCACCGGCCGGGCCGCCGCCGGGGCCGCGGGCACCTGGGCCGCGGGGACCTGGGCCGCGGGCACTCGGGCCATGTCCGCGCCCGCGGCCGGCGCCCGGTCCGCGGGCTGCGGGGCGGCCGGTCCGGGGGCGGTTGCCCGGGACGGGGCCTGCCGCGCGCCGTCCGGGTCCGGCCCGGCAGGATCGTTTTGATAACAGTCAAGCTCCCCGGCGTCGATGCCCTCGGCGTCATCGCCCGGGCCGGCCAGCAGCAGCCGGTACAGCGGGCTGCCCGCCATGAGCTCATCGTGGCTGCCCTCGGCGACGAGCCGTCCCTCGTCCAGGACCGCGATGCGGTCCGCGAGCCGCAGCGTGGACCGCCGGTGCGCGATCAGCAGCGTGGTCCGGCCCTCCATGACCCGGCGGAGGGTCTGGTGGATGTCGGCCTCCACCCGCGGGTCCACCGCCGAGGTGGCGTCGTCGAGCACCAGGATGCGCGGGTCGGTGAGCAGCGCGCGGGCCAGCGCGACCCGCTGCCGCTGGCCGCCGGACAGCGTGAGTCCCTGCTCGCCGACCACGGTGTCGTAGCCCTGGGGCAGGCAGGCGATGAACTCGTCCGCCTCGGCGGCCCGGGCGGCGGCGATGACCTGCTCGCGGGTCGCGTCCGGCCGGCCGAACGCGATGTTGGCGGCGACGCTGTCGGAGAACAGGAAGCTGTCCTCCGGCACCAGCCCGATCGCCGCGCGCAGGGAGTCCTGGGTGAGGTCGCGGACGTCGAAGCCGCCGACCCGGACGTGGCCGCCGCGCACGTCGTAGAAGCGGGGGAGCAGCAGCGAGATCGTGGACTTCCCGGATCCAGCGGTGCCGACCAGGGCCAGGGTCTCGCCCGGCGCCGCCCGCAGCGTGAGCCCGCGCAGCACCGGCTGCGACGGGACGTAGCCGAACCAGACGTCGTCGAACTCCACGCCCGGGGTCCCCGGCGGCAGCGCCACGGCACCGGGCCGGTCGGTCACCACCGGGCGGGCGTCGATGACCTCGAACACCCGGATCACGCTGGCCCGGGCCTCCTGGCCAAGCGTGACCAGCGATGCTAGAGCTCGGACCGGCCCGACAAGCGCCGCCAGGTAGGCGGAGAAGGCGAGGAACGTGCCCAGCGTGATGGACCCGTGCAGGGCCAGCCAGCCGCCCAGCGCCAGCACCCCGACCTGGCCGAGCGCCGGGATCGCCTGGAGCGCCGGGTTGTACTTGGCCATCAGCTTCACGGTGCGCACCCGGGAGGCGTACAGCCCGGAGCTGGCGTCCTCGAGCCGGGCCACCTCCTGGCCCTCCTGCCCGAACCCCTTCACCACGCGCACCCCGGTCACCGCGGCCTCGACCACCTCCGCGACGGAGGCCGCGCGCTGCTGCGCGTCCCAGCTCGCCGGGAACAGGGTGCGCCTGGACCGCAGCGAGATGAACCACAAGCTGGGCGCGACGGCGAGCGCCACCAGGGTGAGCAGCGGCGACAGCACCGCCATGGCGATCAGGGACCCGGCGAACAGGACCGCGCTGCCCAGCAGCATCGGCACCATGGACAGCAGCCCCTGCACCATGGTGATGTCGGAGATCGAGCGGCTCACGATCTGGCCGGTGTGCAACTCGTCCTGGCGGGTGCCGTCCAGGCGGGACAGCGAGGCCAGGATCTCGGTGCGCAGGTCATGCTGGACGTCGAGGGAGAGCTGGCCGGCCCGGTAACGGCGCAGGTACAGCGCGCCGAAGTTGACCAGCGCCGCGACGATCAGGGCCAGGGCCAGCGGCCAGATGGCGGCCTGCTCGCTGGAGGTGAGGGTGTCCACGATCGCCCGCTGGATCAGCGGGATGGCGATCCCGACCGCGCTGACCACCAGGGTCCCGCCGACGGCGAGGATCACGTTGCGGGGGTACCGCCAGCAGTATCCCGCCAGCCGCGCGACCCAGCCGCGCTCGCGCGGGCCGGCTTGCGCGGCGCCGGCTGGGCCCCGGGCGTGCTCAGTGGTCGTGTTCTGGTCCGTGCTCTCCCGCGTGTCCCTGTTCGTTGCCGCTTCCTTCCCTCCCGCCGGGCAGGCGGGGTCCACCCCCAACGAATGGCAACATCCGCCGGGCAGGCGGCATTTCCGCCCGACCGGCCGGCGGCGGGGCCGTGCCGGCCGGGGTCAGGCCCGGGCGGGGGCTTTTCCGGTGCCGTAGCCCGCCGCGGCGCTGTACACGATCAGCGCGAACAAGGCGAACGTGATCACGTGGACGCTGGTGCACCACAGGCAGATGGCGCCGATCTTGAACAGCTCCGCGTAGATCAGCCACAGCACGAACAGCATGCCGACCACGACGGAGCCGAGCCGGGCCCACCGCAGCGGCGGCCAGGTCACCCGCCACGCCCACGGCGAGTTGGCGACGGCGAGGAACACGTAGAAGGCAAGGCCGAGCACCGCGACCGGAATGCCGAACGCGTACGACTGCGGGCTCGTGGTGACCTTCTCGCAGTTGACCGTGCTGGTCGCCGGGCAGGCCAGCGACACCGCCGTGTTGAAGTGGGCGATGGTGAGGTAGATCGAGACGCCGAGGCCGGCCAGCGACAGGCCCCAGGTGGTCCACTGCAGCCAGGCCGGGGGGCCGGCGGGGGGCGCTTCGGCGACGGCCGCGGCCCGGGCCGGTGCGGCGGTCCGGCCGGGCGCGGGCCTGCCGTTCCCGGCGCGCTCGCTGCCCGGGCGCGCGGGCCGGTTGCCCTGGCGCTGGCCGGTCGCGGCGCTGGCCTCCGGGCGGCCGCCGCGGGTGCCCTTGTCCCGGGACTTGGTCCCGCTGCTGCCCGGCCGGGCGGCAGCGCCGGGCTTGCGCGCGGCCATCAGAGCCCGCTCTGTACGGCGGTGACGGCCGGCGAGGTGCAGACGTTGGCGGGCTGGTTGTTCGTCATCTTGCAGATGGCGGCGGTGATGTAGTTGGCCGAGCCGAGCACGCCCTGCGCGACCGGCGACGTCGGATCATGCATGGCGGCGGCGATTTGGCTCCACGACTTGCCCTGCAGCACCGTGGGATCATAAAGGTGGCCCTCCATCACCAGCTTGTTGCCGAAGGCGACAAACGGGTAGCCCCGGTTGCTCGGGTTGGGCTCGTACTTGGCCCAGAGCGCGTTCTGCGCCTTGGTCGGCTTCTGCAGCAGGGTCTTGTTGACGGTCAGGTTCTCCACCGGAACGAACGACAGGTAGGGGCTGTGGTACCCGGTCTTGTAGAACGTCAGTGTCGCGGTGTTCGGGTCGACGTCGTGCGACGAGGAGTGGATGCCGCGCAGCGGGGTCAGCGTGCCGAAGCGGCTCAGCGCGACCGCCATGGACCAGCGCATCGCCGCGCAGTACGGGCAGTACTCGGCGCCGATGTAAAGCATCTCCGGCTTGCCGCCGCTGGTCGGGGACGCGCCCGAACCGGCCACGAACGGCGGCTGGGACCCGAGGAACGCCGGCACGGTGCCCTTGCCCACCCTGTCCAGGGTGGCCGCCGGCACGTTGGTGACCTGGCTGGCCACGCTCGCCGGGAGCAGGGTGCCGGTGGCCGAGGAGCTGCCGCCGGATGACGAGCCCTCGCTCAGCTTGACAAAGATGAAGGCAAGCACGACGACCAGGACGACGACGATACTGCCGCCGGTGATTAGCAGCCGGTTGCGCCGCTCGGCCTTGCGTGCCGCCTCCCGCTGCGCCGCGATCTTCTCGCGGGCGCTCTGCTGCTTGATCCTGCTTGCCTTGCCCATCGCCCTGTCCTCATGAAAGGTCCATAAGATCCCCCGGCCGCCCTCCATCGTAGGGGGTAATCGAACCGCCGCCGGCCCGCCCCGGTGACCCGGGACATGAGCGGGCAACGGGATGTCAATATTTCTTGCCCAAGGCAAGCAGGCATGGCTACTGTCTGATCATGCTGAACCATCGATCAGTGACTCGCGCGGCACGTGCCTGGCCGCTGGTGGCCGTCGCCACCGCCGGGCTCGTCCTGACTGCGTGCAGCAGTTCGTCCACGTCGCCCCCGTCGTCGGGCAGCCAGCCCAAGGGGACAGCCAACGTCGCGTACGCGGCGTCGCTGGAGTACCTCAACGAGAAGGTCTTCGGGCCCGCGTTCCACACCGTGAAGGGATACGAGTACACGGGCCGGGCCGGCGAGTCCGGGACGCTGCAGATGGAGATCTCCGCGAAGGAGATATCGCCGAACGTCTTCCAGGCGGTCGGCGGGGACAACGTCACGCCGCTGTTCCCCAAGTTCACCAAGTGGTACGTGCAGTACGCGGGCACGCAGATCGCGGTGGCCTACAACCCCGGCAGCAAGTACGGCCCCCAGTTCGCGGCCATCGCCAGCGGGACGAAGCCGATCTGCGACCTGTTCCCGATCATGGAGAAGCAGGGCTTCCTGCTGGGCCGCACCGACCCCAACACCGACCCGCAGGGCCGCTCGTTCATCTACATGATCGAGCTGGCCCAGAACTACTGCCACCTGCC
>Ga0306920_100011971_pt1 | contig 11760 bp, 14 predicted proteins | sample flu12Cox44000170_FD_204666 | JGI IMG/M metagenome (GOLD analysis project Ga0306920, IMG submission 204666) | Lab enrichment of tropical soil microbial communities from Luquillo Experimental Forest, Puerto Rico - flux4day.12C.oxic.44.000.170 (v2)... | ecosystem: Environmental > Terrestrial >...
GGCCGCTGTGCGCGAGGCCATGGTGCATGCAGGGCTGATTAACTAGTTCATTGGGCTAGTCCAGTGAATCTCTCGGCCAGTGACGCTGTAGTTCGGCGGCTGATTACTATGCCCCGGTAAAGCGCCATGAGAGGGTTTTCGCGCTTAGCGGTGTCTTTACGGGGGCTTGACCCGGCAATTTGTCCCCTCGCAATCGTTCTTGGACGCATGCGCGGGTTATAAGCGCGTCCACGCGCGTCCATAGCCCGTCGAAGACGGGCGTGAACGCCCTCACGGACGCGCTTTTCTGCTCGCGGCTAACGCAACGCGGGAGCGGCAGATGCTTGAGGAATTCAAGAAGTTTGCGCTGCGGGGAAATGCCGTCGACCTCGCCATCGGCGTCATCATCGGCGCTGCTTTCGGCGCGATCGTCAACTCGGTGGTGGGCGATGTCTTGTCGCCGATCATCGGCGCCGTGACTGGAGGCTTCGATTTCTCAAATTACTTCATCCCGTTGTCGTCGAACGTCACCGCCGATTCCCTGGTAGAAGCCAAAAAGCAGGGTGCCGTCCTGGCGTGGGGAAATTTCCTCACCGTCGTCATCAACTTCATTATCATCGCTTGGATCCTGTTCATCGTGGTCAGGGTCATGAATCGGATCATCCAGTCCGAGCCGCCGCAAGCGCCTGCTTTGACGCGGCAGGAGATGTTGCTCACGGAGATCCGTGATCTGCTCAAACGCGGGCAAGAGCCCCCGCGCGCGGGGTCGCCATAGCGAAGATAGCGCCCTTGGAAGTTTTCGTTTCGCCTTGCAGACGTTTCGAACTGAGCACGCCGGTTGACCAGGGCGTGGACTCGTTGGGACGTGTACTCATAAATCGGCCTGAAAGTCCGCTTCGCTCCGGTAGCCCATCTCGGCATATGCGAGACTCGCCACCTGAGCTGATCAAGCCAAATCTTTGCGAAACGCGCCTATATAGTCGAGGGCCTGAGTGATAGCCGAAATTTCCTAATTGCCGAGTTCACCGGGCCGCCAGGCCGTTCAATTCGTCCCTTCAACAAATTGGTGATCGGCTTTTCAAAAAGAAGATGCGTCCCAGCGGCAATAATAAGACCCGTCGCGAGCATGGCAAGGAAATATGCCCACGCGCGACCGACGGGACTGATGGCAAGTTTGGCAGCGGCCCAAGCCACTAAACCAAATGACAAGAGGTGGGTGCAATAGAGCGCGTAGGAAATATCGGCCAAAAACGTCACGCCACCCATAAACGGTCGGTACTTTGGGCTCGACATCGACGATAGGGACATCGCGGCTACGATCAATGTGGCCGCAATGCCGGCGCCGAATGGCCGCGGCACCGACGGCATGGCCGTACTTTGCGTAAGCCAGATGACAGCGACAGCAATCAAACCGACTGTGGCCCACATCGGGACTCGCACGCCCGCGCGATAGAGCAGCGCGATCATCATGCCGAATACAAATTCGATGCTAATCGGATCAGCCAGGTACGCGATTGAACTTGAAGCTGGCGGTGCCCAATTGCCGGCCGTGGATCCAGGCCCCAACGCTACGAACGAGATTAGAACCACACTCGTGCTGGCCACGACGGCGATACGCCGCTTCGCTAAAAGCGCAATGGCAAAGATCGTGTAGAAAAACATTTCGAAGATCAATGTCCATCCCACGAATAGGAGAGGCGCCTCCGAAGGAATGTGCGGAGCGAAAAATAGCGAGCCAAGGACCGCCTTTGTAGAAGCGTATGGAACAACGAACCAAACCAAGGTCGCTGTAGCTGCCCAGTACAGGGGCACAATGCGCGCTAACCGTCTGGCGAAGAACTTGATCGAAGCGCGCGGCTCTCCGAACAGGCGCTCGGAGGAGTAGACCATCACAAAACCAGAGATGATAAAAAAAAGATCGACGCCGAAGGGGCCATATAAATGCGGAAAATCCGCTGTGACTTCCAATTTCACAGCATTGATTGCATGCCCCCAAAGCACTAGGAGGGCCGCGATGGCTCGCAGCGCTTGAATCGATAAAACGGAAGACGAATCCGGTCGCGCCGGCTGCGAACTTTCCATCAACCCCCCGGCCCAGCACCCCAGCTGGGCTGCCCCGTTTAGTCATTCGGAAAGATAGGACAGCATCGCTGAGATGCCCCCCAGCGCGATCAGCACTCCAACCGTGAGCGGGGCGGCACCTAAGTCCATGCTTTCTCTTATCGCCGCGGCTTGGGGCAATCTTGCGGCAGCCGAATGTCCCATTTCGGACCTATCCCTTCTCCAACCCAGAGAAACCCCCGCTATTCGTCGATCGCCGCGGCAGTCGCCGCCTTATCGTGCTGCTCCTCCGCGATTTTACCCGCCTGATCGCGTAGGCGGGTGCGTGCCGGGCGCTCCACCACATAGAACAGCATTGCGGCGACCGCGATGACCAGCGCGACGGTGCCCACGACGGCACATAATTTCGCACCTGCGGGCCATTGGTCAAATCCCAGCCCCTCCCAAAACCGGCGGATGACGATGAGGATGGGAAAATGCACCATGTAAAGCGAATACGAGATCTCGCCGAGCCACACGAACGGCCAGCTGCCAAGGACTCGCGTCAACGGTCCCGTCGATGTGGCTGCTCCAAAAATGGTGAGGGCTAGAAGGCCGACGAGGGCAAAATCCCCGAGGCCCGCCGATGCGCCAATGAGAAACGCTGCGAATGCGCCGGCGCCGAGCATGTCACCGTTCGGTAGCGGCGCCTCGTGGCTGAGAGCGGCCGCGCGGCAGAGTGCTGCCCCGCACAGAAACTCTCCGAAAACGCGCGTCAGCGCCGGTGCGCCGACCCAGGTATTTAAATTCCAGTGAGCCATTGCGAAGATTAAAGCGGTGGCGGCCAGGGCAGCGACAGCGATCAAGAACGCAATCCTTCGCACGCGCACGCACATTAGGGCTGACGCGAGCAGCGGAAACAGCAGGTAGGCGAACCACTCGGCGCTGATCGACCAGGACGGCACATTCCAGCCGGGGCTTGTGGTCACGCCCCAACCCTGCAGCAGCGTGAGCTGCCACAGCAACTCGTTCCATTGCCACTCCTGCGGATTGTTTAAGGTAAAGCCGGAAACGACTGCGAAGCAGACGATGGCGAGTAGGCCGCCCAGAACCGTGATATGGACTGGATAAAGCCGGATGAACCGGTGCCAGAGGAAAATTTTCAATGCGCGAACGTTCGGATACGCCAAGTGTGCGAGGTACACATGGGTGATGATGAATCCAGAGAGGATGAAGAAGAAATCAACACCGAGATAGCCGCGACCAAAAAAGGGCAGGAGCGAATAGAGACTGGACGGTAGATTCTGTTGCGTATGCAATCCCAGCACGAGTAGGGCTGCCAAGGCCCTGATACCTGTGAGAGCCGGCACATAACGGGAAGGGTGGTATACGTATTTGCGTTGCATGCCGGTGAGGATCAGCGGGTGACGTGTTCCAAGGCGCTACACGAACCGCGCTTGCCATGTAGAGCCCAATCCGCCGAATCAGGATAGCCACGGGACGCCTCGATACCAAAGCGATCTGATGGTGAGGAATGGTCCGCGATCATTCCGCCACCCCATAATTGCCGGCAGGAGGCGCGGATGGCCCCGAAGTCGGACAGCAAGGTTCGCATCGTCGCGCAGAACCGCAAGGCGCGGTTCAACTACCAGATCGGCGAGACCTTCGAGGCCGGGATCGCGCTCACCGGCACCGAGGTGAAATCGCTGCGCGGCGGCAAGGCTACGATCGCGGAATCCTACGCCGATGCGCGCGGCGGTGAGATCTGGCTCGTCAACGCAAATATCCCGGAATACCTGCAGGGCGGCCGCTTCAACCACGCGCCGAACCGTGTCCGCAAGCTCCTGCTGCACCGTCGCCAGATCAACAGGCTCGTGGGTGCGGTCGAGCGCGAGGGAATGACGCTGGTGCCGCTCAAGCTTTATTTCAACGACAAGGGCCGCGCCAAGCTCGAGCTGGCACTCGCCCGCGGCAAGAAGCTGCACGACAAGCGTGAAACCGAAAAGAAGCGCAGTTGGGAACGGGAGCGCGGGCGGCTGTTGCGGGCCAAGGGGTAGCGACGAATGGATTTCATGGCCGCCGATAAATGCGTCATGGCTTGTCCCGCGCTTCGACCGCCGCAAAGCAAAGGCCCCGGGCGAATGCCCGGGGCCTCGCATGGAGAACTTAGGTCTTGGCGATCTTACCAGAACTTGTAGTTCAGACCGGCGCGCCAGATGTAATCCTCGAGCTTGACTTCGCGCGGTGCGAGAATGTCGCGAGCGAAGGGACCCGTCGTGAACGTGGTGAAGTTGTCGAACTTGACGTACAGGAATTCGCTTTTGGCCGACCAGCCGTAGCCCAGCGTGTATTCGAGGCCGCCACCCACGGTCCAACCGCTTCGGGTATTGCTCTCCTGATGGGCGCGAGCGATCGGATTACGGGTGTCCCATTCCGACGCGTCGATCTTTGCCCACGCGCCGCCGCCGGTGACGTACAAGAGCGTCTTGTCCCCAAACCACCAGAAGTTGGTCAAGCCGAGCCGGCCGCGCGCGGTTACGAGCCAGCGCTCCTGCGTTTCAGAAATAAAGGTGGAGCCGGGTCCTTCGAAGGCCCCCTCGAATTGCTGGCCGGACTTATTGGTTGCGGACCCGTCGCCTTCGATGCCGAAGACCCACCAGCCCCACTGCCAGTTGCAGCCGAGTGTGCCGCCGCCGATGAAGCCCGAGACATCGAAGTTGTCAGTGATTGGCGCTCCGGCCGGGAGTATGTTGAACTGCGCGCCAGGGTTATTAAGAGTGGAGCCCGCAGTAGTAAAATGCTGGCTCCGTCCCCACGAATTACCGGCGCTCGCACCGACATAGCAACCGCTCCAGGGTGTAGACGGGAGCAGGCGGCGGCGGTGGCGGCGGCCTGCGCAGCTCGGCAGCAAGTCCCGCCGTCGTTCCCAGGCCCAACGCGAGCAGCGCTACGCTTCCGAGAAATAGCTTTTTCATCTGGAGCCCCCCTTGGTTGTCTGTGTAGCGTACACCTCAAGACCTGGTTTGGCTGTGATGTTTCCGCCACACCACAGCGAAAACCAAGTGAGGACGAACCATTTTCAGAAATGCAAAGTTCAGACGGCGCCAGGCTTGGAGTCGCTGAACCTCGGTTCCTCCCCGGTCGCTGCCAGGGGCAAACCCGCAATGAAAACTCGAAATCCCGCGCTTATCGCCCATTTCGCCGCGCCTCGATCTCGCTGGGGCCGACGGCAGCGGCTCTCGCGGGCATCCGCGAGTAACACGACAGTCGCGGATTTTGCGGTGTCAGGCACTACGGTGAGGGGCGAAGATTTGTCTTCGTCTCGCTGTAACCGCTGCAAAAAAGCCAACAGTTCTTTCGGTACAGGTTGCGAAGTGTCGTAGTTGGCCCTGAGTTGACGACCTATCGTCTCGCGAAGCGCGCGATTAAAGGCAGATTTTTCGGTAATCTGAACGGGAGACAGCGGCACGCACTTCCTCCTGGCGCGCTTCGCCCCCAATCTTAACTACAGCCGAAGCGATTGGTTCCGATGCGTGGAGGCGCCAAATCGAGGGGGTCTATCACTCGCGCCGCCAACTTTTAGCGAATGCCGCCATAGCGGCCTCGCGTGTCTCGGCATAGCCGTGCGTCGGTGTGTGCGATCTTCGCCCGAAGGCTAACGTCCACATCCAAGGAGTTCCTAGAGGTGCCGCGTTAGCCTTAGATGCGGCCGACGGGAACGTAGCTATCGTGCTGTAGATTGTGATAATGTGTTCCCTTGGATCGGGCCGTAGGGAGGCGGCCATGAGTAGCGTGCATCATGGATGGTTCTTCAACAACAAGGAATGGATCGAGTACATCGTTGCGGTTGTCGTTCTGTGGCTGCTGGCGATGACGGCCGTATCTGTGTTTGATTTGAGATCGGCGGGCTGATCGATCACTCGATCAAAATCAGTCACCGTGCTGCTCGGCGGTTGAAGTTAGTTAACAACCGCTTCGCGAGAGGCGGATGCACGCTTGAATAACTGATCGCCGCTGGTGCCCACGCTCTCACCGCCAGCGCTCCCTACCCCAGTCCTCTTCTGCGTCCCGCTTCACCGCGGGTGCATCGTGCGAAGGATTGTCCTCGGTCATCACCGTTGGGGCCAACGGTGGGATCGCATCGGGTACAGTTTTGATAAGCGAGTTGTCCGACAGGTATTTGTGGTATTGAGTTATAACGGCTTTTGCTTCCCTCAGCGTAGCAAGCCTCCATTGAATCTCCAGATTTTCATTTCCAGCGATGCTTTCTACAATTCTACGCTCTTCTACGAGCAACTTGAATTCGGTTGGTTGATCCATGTGTCGGGGGTTGGGTTTAATTTTTGTAATTTGGGCTGCGAAATCGATGCGTCCGGTAGCGACCCAATTCCGTTTTATGACGCCTTCGTTAGGTCGATGCGCATGATGCAGGAAAGCCGGAAAAGCAGCGGGATATAAGGAGTAAAGCAAGAACGCTCCGGCGATCACCACTATCACCGGCAGGACATAAAGGAGCACGTCAAGCATCCCATCCCTCCCTCAGCTTCGCTCGTTTCAACCGGTGTAGCACTATAGCGTAGCCGTAGCACTTCCGTAGCGGCTGCATGCGCAGCCTCATAATGAGCAATAAGCGATTCTGAGATTTTCATTGTTTTGCAGCTCCGCGGCGTGTGCGCCCGAGAAATTCAAGTACAAAGAGGTTAGCCAACCGTGGAATTACTCTAAAGAATACAATGAAGACGTTTGGACAGGTTAGCCAGTATAAGGCTTTGAATTCAAAATACTACTCGTTAACCCTTGATTAAGGATGTTGTCGCGCGCGGCGTCGCGCCGTGCGAAAGATCACGTCGGGAAAATGGGTGGGGCTCATGACGGCACAGCGGGTTGACGTCTTCGCGCTTGCGATCGCCTTTGCCATCGCCGGCTGCTGGAGCTTGGTTTCCGGCGCGGTCGTGGTCCTGGGGCTGCGGGCATTCGGTATTATCGCGGGCTGAGCGCGCAACGCGGCGGCGAGGCGCCTCGCTAATCGTTGCGCCGCATGGCAAGGTCGCGGCCTCCGAAAGAGGAGGGCGCGAATGGCCATCTTCGAGCTTGACGGCGAGGCGCCGCAGCTTCCGGCGGATGGCCGTTATTGGATCGCCGAGAGTGCCATCGTCATTGGGCGCGTACGGCTCAAGACCGACGCCAGCGTGTGGTTCAACTCGGTGCTGCGCGGGGATAACGAGTGGATCGAGTTGGGCGAGCGCTCCCAGATCCAAGACAACGCGATGTTGCACACCGATCCGGGCTTTCCCCTCACCATCGGCGAGAATTGCGTCATCGGCCACAACGTGGTCTTGCACGGTTGCAGCATCGCAGCGAACAGCCTGATCGGAATGGGCGCAATCGTGCTCAATGGCGCGAGGATCGGAAGAAATTGCCTTGTCGGCGCCGGCGCGGTGGTGACGGAAGGCAAGAAATTTTCCGATAACTCGCTGATCGTCGGAGCGCCGGCCCGCGCGGTTCGTGCCCTCGATGAAAAAGCCGCGCAAGCGATCACTCAAGGCGCCGACATCTACGTGCGACGCTGGCAGCAATACGCCAAGGGTCTCAAACGGATCGGGTAACCCCGCTCCAGCGCCGGGAGGCCGCTACAGGTAAACCCGTCTGCTTGGCGAAGCGACGGAGATGCGCGCGGCTTGCCCAGGACTTCAAAGCCATCAGCGGGACGTGGCGGTGACGTTTGCCGGACGCGGATCCCCCAGTGCCATCCAAACATTTGGATCGGTTTGCGACTGCCGCTTCACGAACCGGTATTCGGTCTCCGACCAGAGCAGCACCTCCTCCGCCTGGTTGTCGAGGATGAATTCGCCTTTATCGGTCTTGACGGTGAGCACGGCATGGCCATCGCCCTGCGCGTCACGAACGACGGTGATGAGCAGCGCCTGGCGCGGCCAGCCGGCCTGCATCAGCATCCTGCGCTTGAGCAAAACGTAGTCCTCGCAGTCGCCATAGCCGTCATCCGGATAATTCCAACGCTCGGTTACACCCCAGTGCTCCAAGTCCGTCATCGGCTTGACCGTGTCGTTCACCCATTGATTGATCCGCACGAGCTCATTCCAGGCTTGGCTCGTCAACGTCGCGTCACGCGCGGCTATTTCCGATGTGTCGCATTCCGGCGCATATTCCGCGCAGAATTCTTTCCATCCGGTCGGCGCGCGGGCAGCGCCGCCGAGCGAGATGAACAGCGCCCGCTCGCTCGCAGCATGGGCCGGCACCAGCGCTAGCGTGCCGACCAGTGCGAGGCCGGCGAGGCCTGCTCCTAGTCGTTCGATAAGGCTCGATTTCATTATTGTGACCCTCCCTGGTCTTGAAGGTCACATTTCCCACAAACGATTTGAGCCGCCGCTAATCTCGCAAAGTCAGTTTGAAGAGAAGCCAAGTAAACATCTGGACGAATGCTGTTATTGTTCGATGCGAACTCAATTAAAATTGAAACTGATACATTTTGAATTGAAGGCAGGCGTTAACTCGCCAGGCGCCGTCGCGCCTGTCCTTGCTGTGTGCGCCGCCAGCACGCGTTAAGGCTTAGTCGTGCGCTCGCGGCATCGGCGCACCATAGAACGCGGGGCTCTCGTGCCTCGGCCCAATCACCCGGGCGCTGCCCCCATTTACCGGCCGGTGACCTTCTCTTGCAGAAACGCGTCGGCAATAGATGATGGTATCAATGCCAAGCGTCCTGCGCTTGCCGGAATGCGCGCGGCAGCCTATGTGAACGCGACCGGCCGCTTCGTATCACCTCGAATCAATCCAGCAGCCAACCATGTTCGATCAGCCCCGCCGCGAACGGATGTTCAACGTGCCCGCAGCCGTGCTCGTCCTGCTCGCTGTGCTCGTGCTCATTCAACTTCTGCTCACGTTCGTGCTGACCGCGGAGCAGACGACCGAATTTCTGCTGCTGTTTGCCTTCATCCCCGCGCGTTATGACGCGAGCGTGCTTACCGATCTCGCTTGGCCGGGAGGTTGGGCAGCCGATATCTGGACGTTCGTCACTTATGCTCTCATTCATGCCGACCTCAGCCACCTCGTTTTCAACTCCGTGTGGTTGCTGGCCTTCGGCTCGCCGGTCGCGCAAAGATTTGGATCCTTGCGATTCATGGCTTTCATGGCGCTGACCGCAGCCGCCGGTGCCGCCGTGCATCTTCTCACCCATTTCGGCGAATTGTTGCCGATGGTCGGCGCCTCGGCCGCCATTTCCGGAGCCATGGCCGCGGCCGCGCGGTTTGCGTTTCAGCGCGGCGGCCCGCTCGAATTTTGGCGGGATCGCGCCGAGGCGTGCCGGGTGCCGGCAGCGCCTCTTGCCGTGAGCCTTCGCGATCCGCGCGTGATCGCGTTCCTGGTGGTTTGGTTCGGCGTCAATATTTTGTTTGGCGTGTTTTCCGTGGGCATGCCCGGCGTCGAGCAAGCGATTGCATGGCAGGCGCATATCGGCGGGTTTTTGGCTGGTCTCCTGGCGTTTGCCGCATTCGATCCGATCCCGACCTCAGCCGCAGGCCCAAGCTCGGCTGCTTATTAACCCTGCCGCCGCGCGTATGGCAGCTAAGCGGCGGGCGCCTTGCAGCGTGGGGTCTTCAGGCCGATAATCTCGTGCAGGTCACTGCCGCCGATCGCTCCATGTCGAGAGCGCCGCGCAGCGGGTCGCTCTCGCGCAAGATTATAGTTCGCATTGGGCGGACGGTCTGGCTGACGGAACTCGACGGCGAATCGAGCATTATCGACACGGCGTTCCGCAGCCCGAAGCAACGCCGGTCGAGGGAGGCGACCCATGCACGTCAAGAATATTCTTTCCGCCAAGGGCAGCCATGTGATTTCGATCGAGCCGACGGCGACGGTCGCAACCGCCGCGCGCACGCTCGCGGAACATAAGATCGGGGCACTGCTGGTGCTCGGCCCGGACCGGCGGATTATCGGCATTCTGTCCGAACGCGACGTTGTGCGCGTGCTCGCCGAGCAGGGCGCCGCCGCGCTCGCGCAACCGCTGGCACAGGTCATGACACGCAAGGTCTTCACCTGCAGCCCGTCGGAGACCATCGGCGTCATCATGGAACGGATGACGGCCGGCAAGTTCCGCCATGTTCCGGTGGTCGAGCAGGACCAGGTGGTCGGCATGGTCTCAATTGGCGACGTGGTCAAGTATCGGCTCCAGGAAATGGAGCACGAATCTGCCGCGCTACGCGACTACATCCAATCGGCGTAATCCGATCGGCGTGAAGCCACCTCCAGTTGCCGCTCTGGCCTTGCCGGGCAATGCCAGACTTGTGACGGGTTTGAACGTGCTGCTCGCGGTCGCGGCGGGTTGCCTGCTTTGGCGCTCGCTGGACTGGCCGCTGGTCGGCGACGCCACGATCTTCCACTTCATCGCCGCTCAGATGCAAAACGGCGCGGTCCCTTACCGCGACATTATCGACATCAACATGCCGCTGATCTACTTCATCCACCTCGCCGTTGTGGCGATCGGCGGTTTGGGTGATGTGGCGTGGCGGGCATTCGATCTGGCCGCCACCGCGCTCGTATCGGGCTTGATCCTGGTGCTTGTATGGCCTGCAGGACGAGCGTCGGCAATCCAAGCCGCGCTCATCGTTCTGCTGATCCATCTTCTGCTCGGTCCATATTCTGCCGGGCAGCGCGACTATCTACTCTCGATACCCGCATTGGCGGTTGCTCTGGTATCAGCCGAGGCGGCGGAAAATCCTCAGCGCCGCTGGATCTATCTCTTGCTCGCCGGCGTGTTCGCCATGACCGCGGCCGCGATCAAGCCGAGTGGCGCGCTGCTGTTGGCACTGCCTGCCGTCACGATGGCTCAAATGCGTTGGCATGAGGCCGCGTGGATTACGATCGGAGCCGCCGGAACCGGGCTCGTCCTGGTTGGCCTGTTGGCGGCGAGCGGCGCATCCGGGGCTTTCATTGCCACGATGCAAAGCTTGATGCCTGCGTATGCTTCGTTGGGTGCACGGACAATCTCCGAAATTTTCCGAGACACAGCCGTCTGGTTGGCGCCGGCGGCTGGGTTGGCGCTTGCTGCCGCGTTGAAAATATCGGCGCCCAAGCCGCCGCGGGTGCGAGCCATGATCGGCCTCACGCTGTTCGGACTCGTCCATTTGTTCGCTCAACGCAAAGGTTGGTTCTATCATGTGTATCCGCTGGGAATCGGAGTGGCATGTTGGGGGGCGTGGAGTCTCGCCTCCCTTCCGCGGGCGAGCTTGATTGGGTGCCTATTGATCACGGCCGCAACGCTCGGCTGGCTGGTACCGGCTGCACTGACTCAAGAAACAAGCCATCCCGCCCTGCGCGCTGCTTCTGCGATGCAATCGGCACTCGAGAGTCGTTTGCCGAGCGGCGCGAGAGTTCAGGTGCTCGATTCAGACAACGGCGCCTTCCTTGCGATGGCGCGCGCCGGCATGCGGCCGGCGACGCCACACATCCAATGGTTCTCCCTGTTGTTTGCCGGGGATGCCGTTCGTCAAGACTTTGTGGCTGCGCTCGAAGCCGATCCGCCGGCAGGGATTCTTGTGACCAACTCCGAGTGGCCAGCAGCGAGCGGGTTCGACGCCGTCGATCGTTGGCCGGAGTTCGCCGCACTATTGACGTCACATTACGTCCTGGACCGGACAGGGGATGAAGATGGCATTGCGTGGCGGTTCTACCTCAGGAAGCAAGCATCCTCCGGCGCGTCCCATGCAGGAAAAGAACAGCGGTAAAGTC
>Ga0306920_100011972_pt1 | contig 11759 bp, 12 predicted proteins | sample flu12Cox44000170_FD_204666 | JGI IMG/M metagenome (GOLD analysis project Ga0306920, IMG submission 204666) | Lab enrichment of tropical soil microbial communities from Luquillo Experimental Forest, Puerto Rico - flux4day.12C.oxic.44.000.170 (v2)... | ecosystem: Environmental > Terrestrial >...
CCCCAACGAGTCGCTGCTCAACCAGGACCTCACCACGCAGGTCGAGCGCGCGCTCTCGATGTTGTCGCCCAAGGAGAAGGAGATCCTGAGGCTGCGCTTCGGCATCGGCGAAGAGGGCGAGCATACGCTCGAAGAGGTGGGCAAGCGCTTCGAGGTGACGCGCGAGCGCATCCGGCAGATCGAGGCCAAGGCGCTCCGGAAGCTGCGCCACCCGCTGCGCGGGCGCAACCTCCGCGCGTTCATCGAGAATTGACGACACGGGGGCCCCGAATGGGGCTCCCGGCGTCCTACGAGCTCGAGCGCCCCGGTCTCGCTGGCCGGGGCGTTGTGCTTTCGTGGCGAATGAAGATCGGGGCTATCGTCATCCATTGTCAGAGCTTCGATCGTACGGTCGCCTTCTGGCAGGCGGCGCTTCACTACGTGCCTCGCGAACCTGCAAGCGGCGGCTGGGTAGTCCTGAGCGATCCGGACGGCCACGGTCCGAATCTCTCGTTTCAGGCGCGAGACCGACGCCCGCGGAGCCGGAGCTGGATCCACCTCGATCTCTATACCGCCGACCAGGAAGCCGAGGTGGACCGGTTGCTGAAGCTCGGTGCGACGCGCTACCCGTGGCGGTATCCGCCCAGCGCCGACTTCGTGGTGCTCGAGGATCCGGGCGGCAATCTGTTTTGCGTGGTGTCGAAGCCTGATTCCTGACCGCGCGCTACCGAAGCTGGTTCGTCGTCACGAGGAGATACGTGGCGAGGCCTGTGTCCGGCGGCGAGCCGCTGACCATCGTCAGTATGGTCGCGATCTCGCTCCGATGATGCGTGGCGTGATTCGCCACGTGCTGGAGCAGCGGCCCGAGGGGGGCGCTGAACGGCTTGCCGCTCGCGCCGATGTATTCGATGACGCGGGCGTGGTCGGTCGCTGACAGCCCCTCGACGTAGGCGCGCTGCTCGCGCTCGGCGTCGTCCCACGGCGCGCGAATCGACGCAAGGGTTGTGAACTCGTCGCCGGGAACCGACGTGACCGTGCCGCCCGTCCAGCGCGTCAGCCAGATCCGATCCGCGCCGTAGAGGTGGCCGAACATTCTGCGGATGGTCGGGTAGCTGAACTGCTTGCCCACGTCGCGCGCGACCAGATCCTCTCCGAGCGCCAGCGCGACATCGAAGAGCCGGCGATTGGCCCAGCGGTGGTAGTCGTAGAGCCCTCGGATCAGCTCGACGCTCATCGGTGTGCCCCTACTCCAGCAGCGCGACGACGTCGCCTTCCTGCACGGTCTGTCCTTCCTGGACCTTGATCTCCTTGACCGCGCCGGCCCGGGGAGCCTCGACGGGAATCTCCATCTTCATCGACTCGAGCACGATCACCGCGTCGCCGGCTGCCACCCGATCGCCGGGCTTGGTGGGGATCTGGAACACGACCCCCGTGATGTGCGCCTTGATCTCCTCAGGCATTGAACGCTCCTTGTTCGAGCATCTGCGTGTGCACCCGGCCTTGCCGGAACTCGGCGCTCGCGACGACCCGTCGCAGGAACGGAATCGTGGTCCTGACGCCCTCGATCACCGAACGGTCGAGCGCGTCGGCCAGGCGCTCGATCGCCTGCGCCCGGGTTGCCCCGTGGGCGATCAGCTTGAGCAGCAGCGGATCGTAGTGGACGGACACCGTGCTCCCCGCCTCGACTCCCGATTCGATCCTGGTTCCTTCCCCCGACGGCAGCTCGAGCTTCTGCACCGTGCCGGGCGACGGCAGGAAGCCCTTCGACGGGTCCTCAGCATACACGCGGCACTCGATCGCCGCCCGGCGCTGCGTGATGTCGCCCTGGGCCCACGGCAGCGGCTCGCCCGCCGCCGCCCGCAGCTGCGCCACGACGAGATCGAGCCCGGTCACCTCCTCGGTGACCGGATGCTCTACTTGAAGACGCGCGTTCATCTCCAGAAAGTAGAATCGTCCGGCCTCGTCCACCAGAAACTCCATTGTGCCCGCGTTCGTGTAGCCGATCGCCTTCGCGCCCGCGACCGCCGCGGCGGTGAGGCCCGCCTTGGTCGCGGGCGGCAGGCCCGGCGCCGGCGATTCCTCCACGAGCTTCTGGTGACGGCGCTGGATCGAGCACTCGCGCTCGTGCATGTGCACGACCGTTCCCGCCTCGTCGCCGAACACCTGGACCTCCACGTGGCGGGGCCGCTCGAGATAGCGCTCGACGTAGAGATCGCCGATGCCGAACGCGGCCTGGGCGCGCCGGCTCGCGGCGGCGAATGCGCCGGCCAGATCGGCGGGCTTGTCGACGCGCGACATACCGATGCCACCGCCGCCGGCGGCGGCCTTCAGGATGACGGGATAGCCGACCTGACGCGCGATCGCCTCGGCGCCGGCGGCGGCGGCCACCCCGTCGAAGCTGCCCGCCAGCACGGAGACGCCGGCCGCCTTCATCAGGCGCCGCGCCTCGATCTTGTCGCCCATCTTGCGGATCGCCTCCGGGCTGGGCCCGATGAAGACGATCCCGGCGCGCTGTACCGCCTCGGCGAACCGCCAGCTCTCCGAGAGAAAGCCGTATCCGGGATGGATCGCGTCGGCCCCCGTCCGACGCGCCGCCTCGAGGATGCGCTCGGCGTTCAGGTAGCTCTCGCGGGCGGCGGCGGCGCCGATCTCGACGGCCGTGTCGGCGTCGCGCACGTGCAGGGCGCCGCGATCGGCCTCTGAATACACCGCCACGGTTCGGAGCCCGAGCGCACGACAGGCCCGGAACACGCGGCGGGCAATCTCTCCGCGATTGGCGACGAGGACGGTGCCGAACAACGAGGCTCAGGCCGGGCGGCCGACGTCTCGCCCGGCAACATCCAGCGCGGCGATGCGCCAGCCCTCGCCGGACGCGGTCCAGCGGGCGAGCACCGTCGCCGAGCCCGACGGGCCCTCCAGCCGCGTCTTCACGAGCCGCTGGTGGCCGAGGCGCGCGAACGCGACGGTGACGTGGTGGGAATATGCGACGCCGCGCAGCATCGGCCACGCGGTCGCCGCGAGCTCGAGGCCCGGTGCGAGCAGGCGGGCCACGGCGGTGTCGTCGCCGGCCACGAGCGCGTCGCCGAACGTGCGCTGCGCCTTCTCGAGGTCGGCCGGGATCGGCCAGGCGGTCGTCGCCTTCTCCAAGCGGATGAACTCCTGCGCGTCGTCCGAGAGCTCGGGCCTGCCGCCCGCAGCCCCCGATGCCCCGGGCGGCGAAATCCCGGCGCCCGTCACGCCGCCCGCCGCCGCCAGCAGTCCTTCGAGGTGACGGCGCCGCGCGCTCACGCGCTCGGTCACCCGCGGGCCCGCCGCGAGATACTTCAAGATCGTCTCGCCCGCGGCGATGTGGCGCTCCTCGTCGTCGATACAGCGGGCGAGAATGCGGCGGGTCGGCGGCTCGTAGACCGGATTGGCGCGCGCGAGATGATCGCGATAGGTCGCGAGCAGGTGGGGCTTCACGACGCCGTAGACGCCCACGAGGCGCTCGATGGTCTGATCGGGCCCGTCCGCGTCCTCGATCGCGTCCATGAACGTGGCGACCGCGGGGTTCGCCGCCTCCGACACCTGCGCGCGCGAGCGAAGCTCGGGAAGCCGCTGGCCGAAGGCGTCGCAGTGCTGGGCCAGGTCCCACACGTGCCGGCCCATCAGGAGCTTGGCCGAGAGCTCGGGAGTGAGCGCGATCCAGCCGCCGAGGGCGCGCATGGTGCGCTCGACGACGTAGCGGTAATTGCGAAGCAGGCGCGCGGAGTGCTCTGCGCTGAACGTGCCTTCGAGCGGCTGCGACACGCCCGTCAGTAGACCTGAGACCGCTGGGTCGTCTTGATCAGACGCTCGATCTCTTCGTCGGTGAACCCGGCCATCCGTCGCACGTCCGTCGCGATGGAGATGGCCACGGCGTCGTGGTCGCCTTCGCGACGGACGCCGCCGAGGTTGAACCGCTCGTCGATGCTCTCCTGGAACTCGATCGCCTTGCGGCGACGCTCGGCGTCGCCCTCGGTGAGCCGGGTGAGCCACTTCGAGCCCATGCGCACGTGGGTGATCTCGTCGGCCAGGACGAAGTCGACCGCGCGCTCGAGGATCGGGTCGCCGATCTTGCGCGCGATGTGCACGAGCTGGTTGAAGACGTCGCACGCCAGCCCCTCGAGACCGCGGTTGACGCCCGCCACGCGCGCGGCGGCGTCCTCGGCGCAGGCGCAGCGCCAGAGGATCGTCGTCTCGGGATACTCGCCGGCATAGCCTTCGAGGTGCTCGAGCAATCTCAGATAGATTTCGACGTGGCGCGACTCGTCCCAGACCTGGCGCGCCATGTCCATGGTGAACTCCCACGGCGCGTCCGGGAAGTCACACACGCTCCGGCCGGCACCTTCCATCGCCTGGAGCTCGCCGACCATGATGCCGTGGACCCGTTCCTTGATCGACTCGCGGCTCGAGAGATCCGGAAACGGCGGGAGGCCCTGGGCCACCTTCAGCTCGGCGACCTCGCGCGCGCGCATCCGAACGAACCGCTCCTCGCGCGCGAGCTTGTCGTAGGCGATCGGACGATCCATCGGGGGTCCTCTCTTTACAGCGGCGCCTCGGCCGGCGGGGCCCCAGCCCCGCGAAGGCCTGCGGCGCCTACACCCATAGAAAATGAACCGCTGTTCATCGAAGTGTAAACGAGCGGCCGGCGCGTGGCAATCCCACCGGGCCTCGGCAGTGGCGGCCGCCGCGAAACACCCGTGTGGATTGACGGATGGCGCGCGGCTGGCTATAAATCGAGCATTTCGCTCTGCGAATCGGAGGTGCGCATCGCGCACCTGGGAGGACTCGCTGGACACCGTCCTGCAGCTCGTGCTGAACGGCCTGGCCGTGGGATGCATCTACGGGCTGGTCGCGCTCGGCTTCGTCCTGATCTACAAGGCGACCGAGCTGGTGAACTTCGCGCAGGGCGACCTCCTGATGCTGGGCGCCTTCACCTGCTACATGTTCGTGGTCTGGTACGGCGTCGGCTACTGGGTGGCCCTGGCCCTGGCGGTGGCGCTGGTCGCGCTCTTCGGCGCGGTGCTGGACGCGACGATCCTGCGACGCGTCATCGGGCAGCCCCAGTTCTCGGTCGTGATGCTGACGATCGGGCTCGGCGCGATCTTCCGCAGCTTCGCTTCGATCGCCTGGGGCTCGGAGATCTACACGCTGCCGACGCCGTTCAGCGCCCGCGCCACCCGGGTCGCCGGGGTGGCGGTCAGCCACGAGTACGTGTCGATCATCGTCGGCACGATCGTGCTGTGCGCGGTGCTCTACGCGTTCTTTCGATTCACGCGCGTGGGCCTGGCGATGCAGGCCTCGTCCCAGAACCAGCTCGCCGCCTACTACATGGGCATTCCGGTGAAGCTGATGTTCTCGCTGATCTGGGCGATCTCGGCGGCCGTCGCCGCGATCGCGGGCGTGCTCCTGGCGCCGGTCTCGCTGATCGACATCAACCTCGGGTTCATCGGGCTCAAGGCGTTCGCCGCGGCGGTGCTCGGCGGCTTCGGCTCGATCCCGGGCGCGCTCGTCGGCGGGGTCACGATCGGGCTGATCGAGCTGTTCTCCGGCGCGTACCTGCCGCAGGGATTCAAGGACGTCGCGGCCTACGTCGTCCTGCTCATCGTCCTGGCGGCCCGTCCCCAGGGGATGTTCGGGACGATCGCGCGGAAGAAGGTCTGAGAGCGTGCGCTTCGTCTTCAAGACCTCCTATGGCCAGGATCTCGGCATCTTTCGCGACGGCGTCCAGCGCAACTGGTACCTGGCGCTCCTGGCCGGGATGCTGGTGCTCCCGCTCTTGATCCCGGCGTATCTCGTCGACGTGAGCCTCGTCTTCATCTACGGCCTCTGCGGCATCTCGCTGATGGTGCTGGCCGGCTACACCGGCCTCGTCAGCCTGGGCCACGCTGCGTTCCTCGGCATCGGCGCCTACACGCACGTCTACGCGATCCACGACCTCGGCCTGCCCTGGGTCGCGGGGGTCGCGCTCGCCTGCGTGGTGACGGCGGCGGTCGGCGTCCTGGTGGGCCTGCCGGCGCTGCGTATGACCGGCGTCTACCTCTCGATCGCGACCCTGGCGTTCGCGCTGATCATCCAGGAAGTCCTCACGCGCTGGGAGCACGTGACCGGCGGGCTCAAGGGCAAGGCGGTCGACAAGCCCGTCGTCTTCGGCGTGTTTCTCGGCAGCGACGCCGCCTTCTACTTCCTGTGCCTGGCGTTCCTCATCGCGGGCCTCTGGCTGACCGGCAATCTCCTGCGCTCGCCGACGGGCCGCGCCTGGGTGGCGATCCGCGACAGCGAGATCGCGGCGCAGTCGATGGGCGTGAACCTGGCGGTCTACAAGACCAGCGCGTTCGCCTACTCCGCCGCGCTCATGGGCGTCGCGGGCGCCCTGTTCTCGCACAAGATCGGCTTCCTGGCCCCGGACATCTTCACGGTGCTGCTCTCGATCCAGTTCCTTTTGATGGTCGTCGTCGGCGGCCTCGGTAGCCTCCACGGCGCGCTCTACGGCGCCGTCTTCGTGGCGCTCCTGCCGGTGGCGATCTCGCAGGCGCGCGACTCGGTGCCGGCGTGGCTGAGTGCCCTGGTCTCGCCGTTCGGGAAGGAGGCGGGCGCCGCGACCTTTCTGACCGTCGATCAGTTCGTCAAGAAGCCCGGCCTCGAGCCCGGGCTCTTCGGGTTGATCCTCGTGCTGTTCATCCTGTTCGAGCCGCTCGGGATCTACGGCCGCTGGCGCAAGATCCAGCTCTACTTCTCGACCTTCCCGCTCTACAAGCGCGCGACCTTCCGGAGGCAGAAGGCGTACATGCGCTCGGAGCGGTTGCGGTGAGCCTTTTCGTCGCCGACGGCCTCGTCATGGACTTCGGCGGGCTGCGCGCCGTCGACGGCGTGAGCTTCGCGATCGAGCCGGGCGAGATCTTCACGATCATCGGGCCCAACGGCGCGGGCAAGACGACGATCTTCAACCTCGTGTCGCGAATCTACGAGCCGAGCGCCGGCCGGCTGATCTTCGACGGCGAGGACATCACGCGGGTGCCGCCCCACGAGGTCGCCCGCCGCGGCATCGCGCGCACGTTCCAGAACATCGAGCTGTTCGAGCACGCGACCGTGCTCCAGAACCTCCTGCTCGGCCGCCACGCGCACAAGCGCTCGCGCTTCGTCGAGGAGCTCCTGTTCCTGCCCCGCGTGCGCGCCCTCGAGCTCGAGCACCGCGAGGCGGTCGAGCGCGTGATCGACTTCCTGGACCTGCAGCCGCATCGCGACAGCCTCGTGATCAACCTGGCCTACGGCGTCCGCAAGGTCGTCGAGATGGCGCGGGCCCTCTGCACGCGGCCGCGACTTCTGCTCCTGGACGAGCCGTCCTCCGGCCTCAGCGTCGAGGAGACCGAGGACATGGCGTTCTGGATCCAGGACATCCGGACGATCCTGGGCGTGACGGTCCTGATGGTCGAGCACGACATGAGCCTGGTCAGCTCGGTCTCCGACCGCGTGCTCGCGGTGAACTACGGGCGGCCGATCGCGCTCGGCACCGCACGCGAGGTGCAGGAGCATCCCGACGTGATCAAGGCGTACCTGGGCGGCTGAGCGATGGCTGATCCCCTGCTCGCCGTGGCGAACCTCGAGACCTACTACGGTCCGATCATGGCCATCCGCGGCATCAGCTTCACGGTGCCCGAAGGCACCGTGGTCACGATCCTCGGCGCCAACGGCGCGGGCAAGAGCACGATCCTCAAGACCGTCTCCGGCGTCATGGATCCGCAGAAGGGCACGGTCAGCTTCGCCGGCCGCGAGATCCAGGGCATGGATCCCGACAAGGTCACGCGGCTCGGCATCAGTCACGTGCCGGAAGGCCGCGAGATGTTCCCGTTCCTGTCGGTCCGCGAGAACTTGATGATGGGCGCGTTCACGCGGCGCGACGGTGCCGCGGTCGCCGAGGACCTGGAGCTGGTCTACTCGTACTTCCCGGTGCTCCGCTCCCGGGCCGAGCAGCGCGCCGGCTCGCTCTCGGGCGGCGAGCAGCAGATGCTCGCGATCAGCCGGGCCCTGATGGCGCGGCCGCGCATGATGCTGCTGGACGAGCCGTCGCTCGGCCTCTCGCCCCGGCTCGTCAAGGAGATCTTCGAGATCATCACGCGCATCAACCGGGAGCGCGGCGTGACGGTCCTTTTGGTGGAGCAGAACGCCAACATGGCGCTGCACATCGCCGACTACGGCTACGTGCTGGAGGTCGGCCGCATCGTGATGGAGGACACGTGCGCGCGCCTGCTCGAGAAAGAGGACATCAAGGAGTTCTACCTCGGCATGAAGGAGTCGGGCGTCCGCGGCACGCGGCGCTGGAAGAGGAAGAAGACATGGCGGTGACGACCGGGCTCTCGACGACCGTCTTCGGCCAGGACACCCTGCCGAAGCTCTTTCGCCACGTCGTCCGCGAGCGCGGCGACCGCGTGGCCATGCGCGAGAAGGATCTCGGCGTCTGGCGCGCCGTCAGCTGGCGCCAGTACGGCGAGCGGGCGAAGCACGTGGGACTCGGGCTCGTGTCGCTCGGGCTGCGCCACCGCGACGTCGTGTCGGTCATGGCCGACAACTGCCCGGAGTGGCTCTACACCGACATGGGGACCCAGTCGGTCGGCGGCGTTACCAACGGCATCTACACGACCGACTCGCCCCGCCAGGTCGAGTACATCGTGAACGACAGCGGCACGCGCTTCTTCTTCGCCGCTGACGAGGAGCACCTCGACAAGATCCTCGAGGTGCGGGCCGCCTGTCCCGAGCTCGTGAAGATCATCGTCTTCGACACCGAGGGCCTCCACGCCTTCAAGGACGAGCAGGTGATGTCCTTCGACGAGCTGCTGGAGCTCGGGCTCTCCTACGAAGCGGAGCACCCCGGCGCGTTCGACCGGATGGTCGAGCTCGCGCGGCCGGACGATCTGGCGATCCTCGTCTACACGTCGGGCACGACCGGCCCGCCGAAGGGCGCGATGCTGAGCCACCGCAACATCCTGTTCCAGACCGACTACTCCGACTACGTCACCGCGCTGCGCGAGGGCGACCAGCAGCTCTCGTTCCTGCCGCTCTGCCACATCGCGGAGCGCACGGTCACCATCTTCAACCCGCTGCGCACCGGCGCCACCGTCAACTTCGCCGAGAGCATCGACACGGTACCGGATAACCTCCGGGAAGTAGCGCCCGCGCTCTTCTTCGCGGTGCCGCGGATCTGGGAGAAGTTCTACTCGGCGGTCGCGCTCCGGATGCGCGACGCCACCCGGATGGGGCGCCTGGCCTATCAGGCGGCGCTCGCCGTCGGCGCGCGCGTGGCCGACCATCGCCTGGCCGGCCGCCGGCCGGGGCTCGGGCTGCGCCTCATGTTTCGGGCGGCCGACTTCCTCGTGCTCGACAACGTCAAGCGCTCGATGGGCCTGCACCGCGCGCGCGGCACCGCCACCGGCGCGGCGCCGATCGCCCCCGAGCTGATCAAGTGGTACATGGCGCTCGGCATCGACATGCGCGAGGTCTACGGCCAGACCGAGAACTGCGGTCTCGCCACCGCCATGCCGGTCGACCGCATCAAGCTCGGCACCGTGGGCGTCGCCCGCCCGGGCACCGAGGTGCGCGTCTCGCCCGAGGGCGAGATCTTGCTGAAGGGCCCCCACGTGTTCATGGGCTACTATCAGAATCCCGCCAAGACCGCCGAGACGATCGTGGACGGATGGCTACACACCGGCGACGTCGGCGTGATGGACCCCGACGGGTTCGTGCGGATCACGGACCGCATGAAGGACATCATCATCACCGCCGGCGGCAAGAACGTCACGCCGTCCGAGATCGAGAACCAGCTCAAGTTCTCGCCGTACATCTCCGACGCCGTCGTCATCGGCGACCAGCGCAAGTTTCTCTCGTGCCTGGTGATGATCGATCACGAGACGGTCGCGCAGTTCGCGCAGGAGCGGAACGTGCCGTTCACGAACTTCGCCTCGCTCTGCCGCACGGAGGAGGTCCAGCGGCTGATCGGCGGCGAGATCGAGCGGGTCAACCGGCTGCTCGCCCGGGTGGAAACCATCAAGAAGTTCCGGCTGATCGAGCAGATCCTCACCGCGGAGGACGAGGAGCTGACGCCGACCATGAAGCTCAAGCGCGCGTTCGTCAACGAGAAGTACAAGGACGTCATCGACGCCATGTACGCCGAGGCGTAGCGCCGCCGAATGGCGGCGATGCCCGGACGCTGGCGTACTCTACGAAAGGAGCCAACGATGAGAATGCGACTGGTGGCGGCGGCAGGGCTGGTCGGTGCGGTCGCGCTGGCCGGCGTGGCGGCGGCGCAGAGCCGCGGGGTCAGCAAGACCGAGATCGTGGTGGGCATGCACACCGACCTCTCGGGCCCGGCCGCCACGTACGGGGTATCGTCGTCGAACGCGGTGAAGATGCGATTCGACGAGCTCAACGACAAAGGCGGCGTCCACGGCCGCAAGGTGAAGCTGATCATCGAGGACACGCAGTACCAGGTGCCGCGCGCGGTGCAGGCCGGCGCCAAGCTGATCCACCGCGATCATATCTTCGCGATGGTCGCCGGGCTCGGCACGCCGATGAACAACGCGCTCTTCAAGGACCAGTTCGACGCCAACGTGCCGAACCTCTTTCCGCTATCCGCCGCCCGCTCGATGTTCGAGCCCTTCCACAAGCTCAAGTTCTACGGCGCCGCCACCTACGTCGACCAGGTGCGCGCCGGCATCAACTACTTCGTGACCAAGAAGGGCAAGAAGGCCCTCTGCGTCATGTACCAGGACACCGACTTCGGCAAGGAAGTCCTGGACGGCGTGCAGATGCAGGCGGACAAGCTGAAGATCAAGATCGTCGAGACCACGACCCACAAGCCGACCGACCAGGACTTCACCGCGCAGATCACCAAGCTCAAGGCGGCTAACTGCGACCTGGTAGTCTTCGGCACGATCGTGCGCGACACCATCGTGCCCTACGCGACGGCGCGGAAGATCGGCTGGGACGTCGACTTCTTCGGCTCGACGGCGAGCTACGACCTGTTCGTCGCGGCCGCGCAGGGCGGCGTCACCGAGGGGCTCTACGCCATGGGGCTCACCGACATGCCGTACCGCGACACGCTCAGCCCCACCGCGCAGGCGTGGTTCGATCGCTACAAGGAGCGCTACAAGGTCGATCCGAACATAGGCGCCGTGTACGGCTGGGTCGCCGCCGATCTGACCGTGCTCGGTCTGGAAAAGGCCGGCGTCGATCTGACAACGGACAGCTTCGTACGCGGTCTCGAGTCGATCAAGGGCTACAAGGACATCTTCAACGGTCCCGAGGCGAACTTCGGCCCGGACAAGCACCAGGGAGCGAACTCGGCGTTCCTGGCGCAGGTCAAGGGCGGCCGCTGGGTGCGTCTGACCGAGCCGCTCGGCTTCTAGCGCTCACTGGCCACCAGAGGAGCCGCCGGGCGGCCCGGCGGCTCCTCGCAGTCCCGTCAGTCGTCACGCCGCCGCCGGCCGAGTAGCGTGGCCGGAACGACGGCCCCATCCCCGAATCGCGCCGTGAGCTTGTCCACCACGCGCGCCAGCCGTTCGCGCCGCAGCGCCGCCGGATCGAGAAGATCGAGCTGGCCCGCACCTGCCGGCCCGAGGCGCGCCGCCGAGAGGCCGATGAGGCGCACGGGCCGCGTGACCGGGTCGCGCTCCAGCAGCGCCAGCGCCCGGCGGTAGAGCTCCAGGCCGTCCTGTGTCGGCTCGCCGGTGACGCTCCGGGTGTGCGTCTCGAACGGCGCCAGCCGC
>Ga0306920_100011974_pt1 | contig 11759 bp, 13 predicted proteins | sample flu12Cox44000170_FD_204666 | JGI IMG/M metagenome (GOLD analysis project Ga0306920, IMG submission 204666) | Lab enrichment of tropical soil microbial communities from Luquillo Experimental Forest, Puerto Rico - flux4day.12C.oxic.44.000.170 (v2)... | ecosystem: Environmental > Terrestrial >...
CACGGCTTCGAGATCCTCGACCGTGCGCCGCTCCATCAGCATGTCCCAGTGGCTGCGCGGCGGCTTCACCTTCTTCGGCGACGGCGATTCCCCGGTCGCCGCGACCGCGATCGCACCGCAGACACGGCACTCCCACGTCGGGGGAAGTTCCGCCTCGGCGGCGAAAGGCACGCTAAAATGGTGCCCGTTCGGGCAATCGAAGGCGACATCCTGACGAGGCGCCAGGTCAGTGTTCCTGTCGTTCTCGTAGCTCGTCGCACCGAGCCGGGTGCCGCGAAGTGCGCGTTCGGCCATGCTTGCTGCCTCCCAGGCGGTCAGCGGTCTTTTCAGGCAACGCTGAATACCCGGACAAGATTCCCCAGGACGACGTTACCCAACCGTGTTTCGGCAGAAAGATCACGGTTACATAGCGTCCGGAGGGCTCGGGGGAGTCGTCCCTGCCGGAACTGGCCGAGCCCTTGGGCCGCCCGCTAGTCCTCGCGGGGGTGCCATTGACCTCGCTCGATGAGGACGTCGCGGAGCGTCTCGATGTCGTCGGTCATGATCCCGTCGGCGCCCAGGTCCAGCAGGCGGATCATCTCGGCGCGTTCGTTGATGGTCCACACGTGCACGTCGAGGCCGAGGGCATGCGCGCGGCGCACGAAGGACCCGGAAGCCACCCGGGCCGGCACCTGGGCGCAGCCCATCTGCCAGCGAGCCAGCCGGCGGGCGAGCAGCCCCGGCTGGTGGCCGTTCCCGGCGGTGCCGGCGGTGTAGCGGACCGCGGCGATCACCGCCGGGGAGGTGGCCATGCATACCGGCCGGTCGAGCCGCCCGCGCGCGGCGCGCAGCCGGCGGCCGGAGAACGAGGTCACGCACACCCGGTCCCACGCGGCGGTGCGGCGCAGCACGCCGGCCAGCAGCGCGATGGCGGGCTCGTCCTTGAGGTCGATGTTGAAGCGCACCTCGGGCCAGGCGCCGAGCAGGTCCTCGATCAGCGGTATCGGCTCGGAGCCGGCCACCCGCAACGCGCTGACGTCGCGGTAGGCCCGCGCGCCTATCGGTCCCGACCCGTCGGTGACCCGGTCGAGCGTGCGGTCGTGGAACGCCATGAGCCTGCCGTCCGAAGTGGCCCTGGCGTCGGTCTCCAGGTAGGAGTAACCCAGCTTGACGGCGTGCTCGAACGCCGTCCAGGTGTTCTCCGGCGCGTGCGCCGCCCCGCCTCGGTGCGCGAACGCGTGCGGGCGGGGGACGTCGAGGAACGGTACCGGCACGCTCGCTAGTATGCCCGCTCCCGGCGTTGACCTGGTGAACTGCGGATGTCCGCCGGGTGCTGCCTAGGAGGCCGTCCAGGCCCGGCGGCGGGCCTCCGCCATCGCGATGGCCGCCGCCACCGCGACGTTCAGCGACCCGACCCGGCCCGGCTGAGGGATATAGGTGACCGCGTCGGCCACCGCGAGCAGCGCCGCCGTGCACCCGTGGTCCTCGTTGCCGACGGCCAGGCACACGTCGCCGTCCAGCGGCGCCTCGTGCAGCGGGACCGCCCCGGCGGCCAGTTCGACCGCGACCACCCGCAGGCCGGCGTCGGCCGCGGCCTTGGCCGCGGCGACCGGGTTCGGCTCCACCGTGGCCTCGACCAGCCGCTGGGTGCCGAGCGCGGTCTTACTCACACCGGGATGGCCAAGCGGGGCCGTGTTGCCGCACAGCCACAGGTGCTCCGCCCCGAACGCGGCGGCCGCGCGGATGATCGAGCCCACGTTGAACGGCTGCGCCACCGAGTCGAGCAGCACGGCCAGGCGCGCCTGACCGGCCCGGCGCCACTCCCGGTTGAGCCGCTTGACCTCGGTGGGGCGTAGCTGCCGGGGGGCGGCCGCCCCGGCGGGCCCCTGCGTGCTCACGGGCGTGCCACCTCGGCTCGTTCGGCCTGAGTATCCACCTGGAGCAGGCGGTAACCGCTCCGTGCGGCCAGCCGGGTCACCGGCCAGCCCTGCCCGGCCAGCCAGCGGTGCAGCGAGTCGGCGCCCAGGTTGCGCCCGACCACCAGGTACGCGCGGCCGTCCGGCGCCAGCCGGCGCAGCCAGCCGGACAGCAGCGCGTGCAGCGCGTCCTTGCCGATGCGGACCGGCGGGTTGGACCAGATCGCGGCGAACCGGGCCGGCAACGAGGCGTCACCGGGGGTGAGGCAGCGCACGGTGGCCAGGCCGGCCGTCCGGGCGTTCCGCGCGCATAGCTCCAGGGCGCGCTCGTTGACGTCGACCGCCCACACGGCGGCGCCCGGCGACCTGGCGGCCAGCACGCAGGCGATCGGACCGTAGCCGCAGCCCAGGTCGAGCAGGTCACCGGCGGCCGACGGCGCGGGAGCCTCCTCGAGCAGCAGCCTGGTGCCCGGGTCGAGCCGGCCGGGGGAGAACACCCCGGCGTCGGTGGCCAGCTCCAGGTACACGTCGGGCAGGATCACCCGGACCTGGCCGGGGCGGTGCGGGGCGACCGGCCGCGCGGAGAAGTAGTGGTCTGCCACCGGCCTACCGCATGGCCGGCGCGGTGGGCCGGGCCTGGCCGGACCCTCCGCCCAGCGCCGGATTGATGAACCGGCGGGTCACCCACCGCTCGACGATGAAGGTCATGATGGGCACGGTGCCGGCCAGCAGCATGATCACGGTCGGCTTGGCCGCCAGCCGCAGCATGCGGGCCAGCTGCCAGGCGCACAGCAGGTAGATGATGTACAAGATGCCGTGCACCACGCCGACGTAGTGGGCCACGGCCGGGTACCCGGCCACCTGGAGCGGGACGCCGACGAAACACAAGATCACCAGCACCACGCCGGTCACGTAGGCCATCACCCGGTACCGGAGCACCGCTGCTCTCACTGGTCAAATCTCCTATCGAAGTCCGTGCCATCGGCCGTGTTCCTTGACCTCGGCGTTGAGCCGCGCCAGGTAGGCGTTGTACGCGCTGAGCTCCTCGTCCTCGTCGTCGCCTGGCGCACCGCCGGCCTGCACGGAGGTCGCCCGCACCGCCCCGGTGACGCCGGCGGGCAGGTGCTCCGCCTCGGCGGCGACCGCCCGGGGGTCGGGGATCTCGCCCCGCCGGATCCGGAACTCATCCCTGATCGTCTTGGCCCAGAAGACCACGGCGAACACGGCGAACAACGGCCACTCGAAGGTGTACGCCCAGCTCAGCCCGTTGCCGGACAGCGCGCGGTGGAACTGCCAGTCGCCCAGCCAGAGCATGCCCCAGAACGAGACCACCATGAGCAGGTGCCAGCCCAGCCAGCGGGGCCTGATCAGGAACCGCCACACGGGACCATCCATCGCCGGCGGCGAGGCCGCGGCGGCGTTGGCGGAGCCCGCGTTTTCCATGCCATGAGGGTAGCGCCGGCGGTGGATAATTCCCGCATGGGTCTGCGCACCGGCTTGTCCAAACCCGCCAGTCGGCTGCCTGAACGGCTCGACGACCTGCATGGGCCCTGGCAGGGCACCGTCGTGCTGCCGGTGCACCTGAGCTGGCACCAGTTCCGCGAGTTCGACGTGGCCAGGCCGCACGCCAGGCTGCTGCTGTACAGCATCGTGATCAGCCAGGGCCGCCGGAACGACGTGGCCCGCTTCCTCAACGCCCAGCGGCTGCGCGAGGACTGGCCCGAGCTGCGGCTGCTCGTCAGCAGCCGGATGCGCCGGGCCTGCGAGCGGAAGCTCGGGCTGCCCCGTAATAAGCTGCCATAGGGGAGTCAAAGCAGATCCTCGAGGAGCCGGATGCAGGGCCTGGTATGGCTCGGGTTCGCCGTCGGTGTCGCGCTGCTGCTGGCCACCGGGTCGAGCGTCATCAAGACGCTGCTGATCCCGCGCAACCTGAGTTCGGCCATCAGCACGACGGTGGCCCGCTCGGTGCTCGCGGTCTACCGGCTGCTGACCGCCAGGATCGACGAGGTGGACCGCCGGGAGCGAATCCTGGCCAGCGGCGCCCCGACCTACCTGTTCGTGCTGCTGGTCAGCTGGATTGTCTGCCTGTTCGCCGCCTGGGCGCTGCTGCTCATGCCGTTCACCAACGACAACGCGGTGCGGGCGCTGCGGCTGTCCGGGTCCTCGCTGTTCACCCTGGGCTTCGCGACGCCGGCCGGCGCGGAGCCCTACGGGATCGTGTTCATCGCCGCGGGCAGCGGCATCGCCGTGATCGCCCTGATGATCGGCTACATGCCCACCCTGTACGCGGCCTACAACCGGCGCGAGACGCTGGTCATCATGCTGGAGTCGCTGTCCGGCAAGCCCCCCTGGGGCCCCGAGCTGCTGGCCAGGCAGCAGCTGATCGGGAACACCTCCTACCTGCCCCGGCTGTACGAGCGGTGGACCGAGTGGGCGGCCGACATCTCCGAGAGCCACACCACCTACCGGACGCTGATCTACTTCAGGTCCCGGTACCCGCAGCAGGCCTGGCCGCTCGCCCTGCTGGCCGTGCTGGACGCGGCCGCGCTGCACCTGTCGCTGAACCCGGAGTCGGCGCCCGCCGAGGCCAGGCCGCTGCTGCGGGTGGGATACATCACCATGCGCTCGATCGCGACCACCCTGGGCATCGAGGTGAACGACGACCCGCGCCCGGACGACCCGCTGGCGCTCACCAGGGCCGACTTCGACGAGGCGGTCCAGCACCTGGCCGACGCGGGCTGGACGTTCGAGCGCGAGCCCGGCGAGGCGTGGATGCACTTCCGCGGCTGGCGGGTGAACTACGAGGCCGCCGCCCACGGCATCGCCGCCCACCTGGACCTGCCGCCCGCGCTGTGGTCCGGGCCGCGGGAGCGGCGCGGGCTCGGCGCGGTGCCCGCCCGGCCCAGGCGCCCGCCGCACCGCGAGCCGCGCGCCCCGGACGTGAGCGAGAGCAGGCCGGAAACGCGCGCCGATTCCCCCGCGGCCACCGACGCCCCGCTCGGTATGCCAGGCTGATGACATGCGCAAATACGTGATCATGGGCGTGCAGGGCAGCGGCAAGGGGACGCAGAGCCAGATCCTGGCCGCGGACCTGGACCTCGTGCACATCAGCGTGGGCGACATCTTCCGCTGGAACGTGCAGAACCACACCAAGCTGGGCGCGCTGGTCCGGCGCACCATGGCGGCCGGGGAGCTGGTCGGGGACGACCTGGTGGAGTCGGTGGTCAGGGACCGGCTCACCCAGCACGACTGGAACTTCGGCTTCATCGTCGACGGGTTCCCGCGGAACCGGCCGCAGGCCGAGTTCTTCCTGGAGAGCTACGACATCGACGGCGTCATCGTGCTCGACCTGCCCGACTCCGAGGTCCGCCGCCGGGTCCTCAACCGCAGGGTCTGCCCGGCCTGCGGCATCAACTACAACCTGATCGACAGCACCCCGAAGGTCCCCGGCCAGTGCGACTCGTGCGGGGCGCAGCTGGTCACCAGGGAAGACGACACCGAGGAGGCGCTGGCGGTCAGGCTGCACGACTACCACGAGAAGACGGACCCGGTGATCGAGCTGTTCCGCCGCAAGGAGTACGTGTTCAACGTGGACGCGCGGTCCGCGCCCGAGGTCGTCCAGGAGCAGATCAGGAAGAGCCTCGCGCTGCCCCCGGCGGGCGCGCGCACGGCGGGGGATCCGGGAGCCGCCGGTGCGTGAGATCGCGGTGTTCGGCGGTACCTCACACCCGGCGCTGACCGCCGAGATCTGCTCGCACCTGGCCGTGCCGCAGCGCCCGGTGCTGGTCAAGCGGTTCGCGAACGACTGCCTCGAGGTCCAGCTGCAGTCCAACTGCCGGGAACGCGACGTGTTCCTCATCCAGTCCCTGGTCCGGCCGGTGCAGGAGCACCTGATCGAGCTGCTGCTGATGGCGGACGCCGCCCGCGGCGCGTCGGCGGCGCGGGTGACGGCCGTGCTGCCGCACTACGCGTACGCCCGCTCGGACAAGAAGGACGCGCCGCGGATCTCCATCGGCGGCCGCCTGATCGCCGACCTGCTGGTCACCGCCGGGGTCGGCCGGGTACTCACGCTGAACCTGCACTCGCCGCAGGTGCACGGCTTCTTCTCGGTGCCGGTGGACCACCTGCACGCGCTGCGCGAACTGGCCGGTCACTTCCGCCAGCGGGACCTGTCCCACGCCGTCGTGGTCTCACCCGACCTGGGCTACGCCAAGAGCGCCGCGGCGTTCGCCCGCAGGCTCGGCCTGCCGGTCGCGGCGGGCGCGAAGGAGCGGATCAGCGACTCTGAGGTGCACATCACCGCCATCATCGGCGACGTGACCGGCCTGGACGTGATCGTCCTCGACGACGAGATCTCCCGCGGCACCACCGTGTTCGAGCTGCTCGACCGGCTGTACGCCGACGGCGCGCGCTCGGTCGCGGTGGCCTGCACGCACGGGCTGTTCGCGGACAACGCGCTGGACAAGCTGGCCGCCACCGACGTGACCGAGATCGTCTGCACCAACTCGGCGCCGATACCGGCGGAGCACCCCAAGCTGACCGTCCTGTCGGTGGCCCCGGCGCTGGCCGAGGCCATCAGCAGGATCCACAACGGCGAGTCGGTCAGCGCCCTGTTCCACTAACCTCCGCCGGCGGCGGCGCCGGCCGTCTCCACCACCCAGGCCAGCACCAGGGCCTCCTCCAGCCACGCGTCGTAGCGGCCGCTGCGGCCGCCGTGGCCCGCTTCCATCTCGGTCTTGAGCAGGAACGGGCCGCCCCGGGCGGTCGCGCGCAGCCGGGCCATCCACTTGGCCGGCTCGTGGTAGGTCACCCGGGTGTCGTTCAGGCCGGCCAGCGCGAAGATCGGCGGGTAGGCCTGCCCGGTGACGTTCTCGTACGGCGTGTACGACTTCATGTACGCGTAGACCTCGGGGTCGTGCAGCGGGTCGCCCCACTCCTCCCATTCGGTCACGGTCAGCGGCAGCGACGGGTCCAGGATCGTGGTCAGCGCGTCCACGAAGGGCACGTGCGCGACGATCCCGGCGAACGCGCCGGGCGCCATGTTGGCCACCGCACCCATCAGCAGTCCGCCGGCCGAACCACCCCGGGCCACCAGCCGGTCCGCCGACGTCCAGCCCGCCTCGGCCAGGTGCCGGGCGCACGCGATGAAGTCGGTGAACGTGTTCTTCTTGCGCAGCAGCTTGCCGTCGGTGTACCAGGACCGGCCCATTTCGCCGCCGCCCCTGATGTGCGCGATCGCGTAGACGAAACCGCGGTCGAGCAGGGACAGCGCGGGGATGGAGAAGACCGGGTCGCGGGAGATCTCGTAGCTGCCGTAGCCGGACAGCAGGCACGGCGCGCTGCCGTCGCGCGGCGTGCCCTTGCGGCAGACCAGCGAGATAGGCACCCGGGTGCCGTCGGTAGCCACCGCCCACTCCCGGTGCTGCTCGTAGTCCTCGGGCCGGTAGGGGACGCCGGACGGGGAGGGGAGCACCGGCTGCCGCTTGAGCAGGGTGAGCTCGCCGGTGGCCATGTCGCAGTCGTAGACCGAGCCCGGGGTCACCAGCGAGGTGAAGGACAGCCGGTACCGGCTGGCCTGGAACTCCGGGTTCGGCCCCGGGCCGACCCGGTAGACGGGCTCGCCGAAGGCGACTTCGTGCTCGCCGTCCTTGCGCAGGATCCGCAGCCCGGTCAGGCCGTCGCGGCGGAAGTACAGCACGGTGTAGTCCGCGAACGCGTCCACCCCGAGCAGCCGGGTATCGGCGCGGTGCGGGACCAGCGGGGTCCATGTACCCGGGTCGTCGACCGGCGCGGATGAGATCTCGAAGTTCTCCGCGCCGTCGTTGTGCAGGATGAGCAGGTGGTCGCCCGCGTGCTCCACGTCGTAGTCCACGCCCTGGCGGCGCGGTGCCACCACGCTGAACCCGGCCGAAGGATCGGCGGCGTCGAGCAGCCAGACCTCGCTGGTCAGCACGCTCGCGCTCCTGATCATCAGGTAGCTCTCGCTGCGGGTCAGGCTCACCCAGACGTGGAAGCGCTGGTCCGGCTCCTCGAACACCATGGTGTCCTCGGTGGCGGGGGTGCCGATCCGGTGCCGCCAGACCCGGTACGGCCGCCAGGCGTCGTCCACCGTCGTGTAGAACACGGTGGAGCCGTCCAGGGACCAGGCGCAGCCGGCGTAGGTGTCCGGGATCTCGTCCGGCAGCGTGGCCCCGGTGGCCAGGTCCTTGATCCGCAGCGTGAAGCGCTCGTTGCCGGAGAAGTCGGTGGAGTAGGCCAGCCAGCGCTGGTCCGGGCTGGTGCGGAACGCGCCGAGGCTGAAGAACGCGTGGCCGTCGGCCAGCTCGTTACCGTCGAGCAGCACCTCCTCCCCGTCCAGCGGCCTGCCGTCCGCGGGGATCGGCGGGATCACCTCGCCGGGCCGGACCGCGCGCCGGCAGTGCACCGGGTACTGCTCGCCCTCGACCGTCCTGGAGTAGTGCCACCAGCCGCCCTTGCGCACCGGGACGGACAGGTCGCTCTCCTGGGTGCGCGCCTTGATCTCCTCGAAGATCTGCTCGCGCAGCGAGGCCAGATGGCCGGTGAGCGAGCCGGTGTAGGCGTTCTCGGCCTTCAGGTAGCCGATCGTGTCCGGGTCTTGCTTGTCGGCGAGCCAGGCGTACTCGTCGATCACGGTGTCGCCGTGGAAGGTGCGCGGGCTGGGGATCTTCTTGGCCTCGGGCGGCTCGATCGTCATGAGAGCCCAGTCTAATGACGGACCGCCGGGCGGCTTTGACACCATGGAGCCGTGCGAGGACATCTGCTGCTCACGAACTGCCTGGAGGACGAGCTCACTCGCCCCAACATCGAGCTGGCCCTGACAGAGGACCGGCTGCTCTGGCTCGACCTGCAGGGCACCGACGACGAGACGCTCATCCTGCTGCGCGAGGTGTTCAAGATCCACCCGCTCGCGGTGGAGGACGTCTTCGAGTTCCACCAGCGGCCGAAGATCGAGGACTACGACGACTTCGTCTCGATCGTGGCCTACGGCGCCCGCGACCTGGGCGAGCCCCTGGTCGAGGTGCACTGCTTCTACTCCGAGCGCTACCTGGTCAGCGTGCACCGCGACGACGCGTCGTCCATCGGCGAGGCGTGCCACACGCTCGCCCGGCTGCGCACCGACCGGCGGCTCATCGCGCTATACCGGCTGCTCGACGGGCTGGTGGACTCGATGTTCCCGTACCTGGCCGCGATGGACGACCGCATCGACGATCTGCAGGACCAGATCTTCGAGAGCCCGAAGGAATCGCAGCTGGCCGCCCTGTTCGAGCTCAAGCGCCAGCTGGTGGGCATGCGCAAGATGGTCACCCCGCAGCGTGACATGGTGAGCACGATGCTGTCCGGGGTGGTCCCGGTCCCCGGCATGACCGCGGAGAGCGAACGCTACATCCGGGACCTGTACGACCACCTGATCCGGATCAGCGACATGGTGGACAGCTACCGCGACCTGACCAGCGGCGCCCTGGAGGCGTACACGTCGATGGTGTCCAACCGGCTCAACGACGTGACCAAGCAGCTCACCATCATCGCCACCGTGTTCCTGCCGCTGTCGTTCCTGACCGGGTTCTTCGGCCAGAACCTGGGCTGGCTGGTGGAGCATATCGGGTCGCTGGCGGCGTTCCTCATCTTCGGCGTCGGCACCGAGCTGCTGGCCGTCATCGGCCTGCTCACCCTGTTCTGGCGGCGCGGCTGGATGGGCAGGAAGAAGAGCTGAGGCCGCAAACATAAGGCGTGGATGCCACATCCACGTCGCATGAACCACATGGCTGGGACATCCACGCCGTAAGCGCAGCGCGTTGGCGATCGCTCCGGCCTCCCGGTGGGGCAGCCCCGGGAGGGCTGCCGGGAGCGCACACGGCTAACCTTGCCTCTGGGAAGCTTGATGCCGCCGGGAAAGGGGCGTTCCGTGACAGAGTCGTCGCACGTTCCGGCGGTCGCCCGCCCGCTGCCCGAGCCGGAGCCGCAGCCGGTGCTCGCCCCCCTCACCTCCGCCGCGATCTTCATGGTGCTGACGATCGAGCCCGGCGGCGAGGCGGCCGTCAGGGACCTGCTCGCCGACTGGGCCGCCCTGCAGCGGTCGGTCGGATTCCGAGTCCCCGAGGCGCCGCTGGCCTGCGTGGCCGGGATCGGTTCCCACGCGTGGGACCGGCTGTTCTCCGGCCCGCGCCCGGCCGAGCTGCACCCGTTCCGCGAGCTCGCCGGGACCGTGCACCGCGCCGTGTCCACGCCGGGGGACCTGCTCTTCCACGTCAGGCACGAGCGGATGGACGTGTGCTTCGAGTTCGTGACCCAGGCCATGACCAGGCTGGCCGGCGCCGCCACGGTGGCCGACGAGGTGCACGGGTTCCGTTACTTCGACGAGCGCGACCTGCTCGGATTCGTCGACGGCACCGAGAACCCGGTCGGCCGCGCGGCCGGGGTAGCGGCCCTGGCCGGCGACGCCGATCCGGAGTTCGCCGGCGGCAGCTACGTCATCGTGCAGAAGTACCTGCACGACATGGACGCGTGGAACGCGCTGCCCACCGAGGAGCAGGAGAAGGTGATCGGGCGCACCAAGCTGTCCGACATCGAGATGCCGGACGACGTCAAGCCGGCCAACTCGCACGTGGCGCTGAACACCATCGAGGATCCCGACGGCACCGAGCGGCAGATCCTGCGGGCCAACATGCCGTTCGGCGAGGTGGGCCGGGGGGAGTTCGGCACCTACTACATTGCCTACGCGGCCACCCCGGGCGTGACCGAGCACATGCTGGCCAACATGTTTATCGGCAACCCGCCCGGCAACACCGACCGCATTCTCGATTTCTCCAGGGCGGTCACCGGCAGCCTGTACTTCGCGCCGTCGGCTGACTTCCTCGACGACCTCCCGGATCCGCCCGGCGCGGCCCCGGATCCACCCGGCGCTGGGTCGGCGAACCCTGGTTCGCTGGGCATTGGCAGCCTGAAGAGGAGCACCCAGCCATGAACAACCTGCATCGCGAGCTCGCTCCGATCTCCGACGCCGCCTGGGCGAGCATCGAGGAGGAGGCGCGCCGGACGTTCGAGCAGCACGTGGCCGCCCGCCGGGTGGTGGACCTGGCCGGCCCCGACGGCCCGGGACTGGCCAGCGTGGGCACCGGCCACCTGAGCGAGATCGACGCGCCCGCGGACGGGGTGATCGCCGGGCTGCGCACCGCACAGCAGCTCGTCCAGCTCCGCGTCCCGTTCACGCTGAACAGGCAGGACGTGGACGACGTGGAGCGCGGCGCGCAGGATTCGGACTGGCAGCCGGTCAAGGACGCGGCCAAGAAGATCGGGTTCGCCGAGGACCGGGCCGTGTTCGAGGGCTATCCGGCCGCCGGCATCACCGGGATCAGGGAGAGCTCCTCCAACCCGGCGCTCACCCTGCCCGGCGAGGCCCGCGACTACCCGAACGTGGTCAGCCAGGCGGTGAGCGCGCTGCGGCTGGCCGGGGTCGGCGGCCCGTTCTCGCTGCTGCTGTCCGCCGACGCCTACACGATGGTGAGCGAGACCTCCGATCACGGCTACCCGATCCGCGAGCACGTGGCCCGCGTCATCGACGGGGAGATCATCTGGGCGCCCGCCATCGACGGCGCGTTCCTGCTCTCCGCCCGCGGCGGCGACTTCGAGCTGCGCCTGGGCCAGGACCTGTCGATCGGCTACCTGTCCCACGACGCCGGCACGGTGCAGCTGTACTTCCAGGAATCGCTGACGTTCCTCGTCTACACCGCCGAGGCCAGCGTGGCCCTGACGCGGGGCGGCCGCGCCTGACCGCCGGTCACTCGTACCGGGTGGGCGGGAACGGGTGGTGCTTGTTGATGTGCCCCAGCTCGCCCTCGTCCTCCT